>Ga0102587_1001649_pt1 | contig 15454 bp, 8 predicted proteins | sample AraplaF_Col_mTSA_FD_76853 | JGI IMG/M metagenome (GOLD analysis project Ga0102587, IMG submission 76853) | Arabidopsis root microbial communities from the University of North Carolina, USA - plate scrape MF_Col_mTSA (SPADES assembly) (version 2) | ecosystem: Host-associated > Plants > Roots >... | reverse complement strand
GCCATGGGGCGCCCGTCCATCATATGACGCTTGCCGGGCTATCCACTCAGAACGGGATGTCGTCGTCGTCGAAGCCTTCGTTGACCGGCGGCGCGGAGCGCTGCGGTGCGTTGCCGCCGCGCGGCTGGCCGTAATCGTCGCCGCCACGCTGCTGGCCGCCACCGTAGTTGCCGCCGCGCTGCTGACCACCGCCGCCGCCGGGACCGCGTTCGCCGCCGATACGCCGCAGGCCGCCCAGGCCCCGATCCCGACCGGCCCGACCGCGACGGCGCCGCTGGACGACTCGGCCCAGAAGGGCGTGCTGGTCTTCACCCCCGACTTCTTCGCCGCCCAGCGCCCGAACACGGCGCTGGACATGGTGGACCGGGTGCCGGGCTTCACCGCCGACGACGGGGCCGGGACGCGCGGCTTCGAGGGCTCGGTCGGCAACATCCTGATCAACAACAACCGCCCGGCCTCGAAGAACGACCAGGGCACCGACGTGCTGGAGCGCACGCCCGCCAGCCAGGTGGACCGCATCGAGCTGATCCGCGGCGGGGCGCCGGGCATCGACATGCAGGGCTATTCGGTGGTGGTGAACGTCATCCTGAAGACGGCCGCCAGCCGCCAGTCGATCGTCACCTGGAACGCCTCGCTGTTCGATGGCGGCCACGACGTCTATGGCGGCAGCTACCAGTTCACGGCCAAGAACGGCGACCGCAGCTGGAGCGTGCTGCTGAGCGACGGCACTTCGACCAGCGACTCCAACGGCTCGGGCCGCGACATCATCCGCGACGCCTCGGGGGCGGTGAAGTCCGACCTGCCGTTCGCCAACGACGGCTGGGGCGGCGGCGACTCGATCCGGTCGAAATCGGTCCGGCCTGTCGCCTTTGCGAGCGACGCGGCTGCCTTTCCCGGGCTGAGCCGCCGGTGACCAGACCGCTCGGGCTCGACGAGATGGTGGCAGGGCTCAGCGCCTTCGACTTCCAGTGACGTGAAATCGTTGAGGGCGCTGGATTTTGCGCTTGTGGGCTGTGAAATTCCTTCTTAGTCTGCGTGGAAAACCAGAGGGAAAAGATGTCCGGGGGTGCGGAATCTTTGAACAAACAGGAGAAGTTATGAGGTCAACCATCCTATGCGTGACGGCCGCCGCCGTTACCGCACTCCTTGCTGCCGCTCCGGCCTTTTCGCAGGAGCGCGTGGTCAACGTCTACAACTGGTCGGATTATATCGACAGTTCCATCCTCGAGGATTTCACCAAGGAAACCGGCATCAAGGTCGTCTACGACACTTTCGATTCTAACGAGACGCTGGAAACCAAGCTCTTGGCTGGTGGTTCGGGTTATGACGTCGTCGTCCCCACCGTATCCTTCATGCAGCGCCAGATCGCCGCCGGCGTTTACCAGAAGCTCGACAAGTCGAAGCTGCCGAACCTGGTCAACATGTGGGACGTCATCATGAAGGGCGTGGCGTCCTTCGACCCCGGCAATGAATACAGCGTCGACTACATGTGGGGTACGACGGGCATCGGCTATAATGTCGACAAGGTCAAAGCCGCCCTCGGCACCGACGAGAAGCCCAATTGGGACGCGTTGTTCGATCCGGCGAAAGCGGCCAAACTCAAGGATTGCGGCATCTATATGCTGGATTCCCCGACCGATGTGGTGCCTTCGGCGCTCGCCTATCTCGGGCTCAATCCCAACAGCACCGATCCCGCCGATCTCAAGAAGGCGCAGGAGGTTCTCACGGCCGTCCGCCCGTTCGTCCGCAAGTTCCATTCTTCCGAATATATCAGCGCGCTGGCGAACGGCGATATCTGCATTGCGCTCGGTTATTCCGGCGATATGTTCCAGGCCCGCGACCGTGCTAAGGAAGCCAATGCCGGCGTGAAGGTCGACTATTCGGTCCCGTCGCAAGGCGCCCAGATCTTCTTCGACGTCTTCGGCATTCCGAAGGATGCGCCGCATGTCGCCGAAGCCCATGAATTCATCAACTACATGATGAAGCCGGAAGTGATCGCCAAGGCCTCGAACTTCGTCTTCTACGCCAACGGCAACAAGGCGTCGCAGCAGTTCCTCGACAAGGAGGTCCTCGACGATACGGCGATCTACCCGACGCCGGAGGTAATGGCGAAACTCTTCACCGTTCCGCCGCTCGATCCGAAGACGCAGCGGATCGTGACGCGGCTATGGACCACCGTGGTCACCGGCCAATGATAGAATAACGGCCCGGACGGAAACGTCCGGGCCTTTTTTTGACGATCCCGGCCGGGTGAAACCGGGAGCAAAAGCCAAGAATAAAAGCAAAGAATGCATTTTCGGGGAACAATATGAAGTCTCTAGGCAATATTCGCCGCTCGTTCGCACCTTGGACCGATCCGTCCGCCAAGCCCTTCATATCCATCAAGAACGTCACCAAGCGTTTCGGTGATTTCACCGCCGTCGATAACCTGTCGCTCGATATTTATCACCGCGAGTTCTTCGCGCTGCTCGGCGCTTCCGGCTGCGGCAAGTCGACGCTTCTGCGCATGCTCGCCGGCTTCGAGCAGCCGACCTCGGGCGAAATCGTCCTCGATGGCACCGATATGGCCGGTACGCCGCCCTATCGGCGCCCCGTCAATATGATGTTCCAGTCCTATGCGCTTTTCCCGCACATGACGGTCGAGAAGAACATCGCCTTCGGCCTGAAACAGGATGGCATGGCGAAGGACGAGATGACTGACCGCGTCTTGCAGATGTTGAAGCTCGTCAAGCTGGAGCAGTTTGCCTCCCGCAAACCGAACCAGCTTTCCGGTGGCCAGCGCCAGCGCGTGGCGCTGGCCCGCTCGCTCGCCAAGCGTCCCAAGGTGCTGCTGCTCGACGAACCGCTCGGCGCGCTCGACAAGAAGCTGCGCGAGGAAACCCAGTTCGAGCTGATGGACCTGCAGCAGAATCTTGGACTTACCTTCGTCGTCGTCACCCACGACCAGGAAGAGGCGATGACCATGGCAGACCGTATCGCCGTCATGAGCCACGGCAAGGTGGTGCAGGTGGCGACGCCGGCCGAGATCTACGAAGCGCCGAATTGCCGTTTCGTCGCGGATTTCATCGGCGACGTGAACATTTTCGACGGCAAGGTCGCCTCATCGGGCAACGGCACCGTCGAGATATCAGTCGACAGCGGCTTCAGCGTGCGTGTCGCCGCTTCCGAAACACCTTCTGCAGGCAGCGCCGTCGGCTTCGCCATCCGGCCGGAGAAGATGCGGGTCGGGCGCACGGCTCCCGCCAACGCGTCCGTCAACGCCGCCAAAGGCGAACTCTGGGATATCGCCTATCTCGGCGACATGACCGTCTTCCATGTGAAATTGCAGAGCGGCAATATCGTCAAGGCCTCGTCCCTCAATGCGCAGCGCTCCGTCGACGACCCCTTCACCTACGATCAGGAAGTCTGGGTCTCCTTCGACGAGAATGCCGGCGTCCTGCTGAAGGATTGACGTCATGGGCAAGCTCACCTCCGGCCTCTACAATCGCCTCGTCATCGTCATCCCTTACGCCTGGCTGCTGCTCTTCTTCCTGGCGCCCTTCTTCATCGTCTTCCGCATTTCGATGTCGACGACGGCGATCGCCATGCCGCCCTATGAGCCTGTCTTCTCCTTCGCCGACGGCTGGGCCGGCCTCTTAAGTAAGATCGGCGAATTCTCCTTCGACAATTACACCTACCTGACCGACGACCCGCTCTATTTCAACGCCTATGTGTCGAGTGTGGTGATCGCCGCGATCTCCACCCTCCTGACGCTGCTGATCGCCTATCCGATCGCCTACGGCATGGCGCAGGCGCCACGTGGCCTGCGGCCGACGCTGGTCATGCTTGTCATCCTGCCCTTCTGGACGAGCTTCCTGATCCGCGTCTACGCCTGGATCGCCATCCTCAAGCCGGAGGGCCTGTTCAACCAGCTGCTGCTGTCGCTGCACCTGATCGATGCGCCGCTGATCATCCTCAACACCAATACCGCCGTCTATATCGGCATCGTCTATTCCTATCTCCCCTTCATGGTGCTGCCGCTTTATTCGGCGCTCGAGAAGATGGACGGCACGCTGATCGAGGCAGCGCAGGATCTCGGCTGCCCGCCGATCACCGCCTTCTGGCGCGTCACCTTCCCGCTGTCGATCCCCGGCGTGGTGGCCGGCTGCATGCTGGTCTTCATCCCGGCCGTCGGCGAATTCGTCATCCCCGATCTGCTCGGCGGGTCGCAGACGCTGATGATCGGCAAGACGCTGTGGAACGAGTTCAATTCCAATCGCGACTGGCCGGTCTCCTCGGCGGTGGCGACCATCCTGTTGCTGATCCTGGTCATCCCGATCGTCTTCTTCCAGAATGTCCAGGCCAAAGCCGAAGAGCGGGGGAAATAAACCATGCTGAAATGGACCCGTTTCAATATCGTCTCCGTCACGCTCGGCTTCGCCTTCCTCTATCTGCCGATCGTGCTTCTCGTCATTTTCTCCTTCAACGAATCCAAACTCGTAACCGTCTGGGGCGGCTTCTCGACGAAATGGTATGTCTCGTTGATGAGCAATCAGGCCTTGCTCGACGCTGCCTGGGTGACGCTGCGCGTCGGACTGCTGTCGGCAACATTTGCAACCATCCTCGGCACGATGGCGGCGCTGACATTGGTGCGTTACACCCGCTTTCGCGGCCGCATGCTGTTTTCGGGCATGGTCTATGCACCGCTCGTCATGCCGGAGGTCATCACCGGCCTGTCATTGCTGCTGCTCTTTGTGGCGATCGGTCTCGACCGTGGCTTCTGGACGATCACGCTCGCGCATACGACGCTGACCATGTGCTTTGTCGCCGTCGTCGTCCAGTCGCGCCTGCTGAGTTTCGATCATTCGATCGAGGAAGCGGCGCAGGATCTCGGCGCGCCGCCGGTGCGCACTTTCTTCGAGATCACCCTGCCGATCATCGCGCCAGCCGTGCTCTCCGGCTGGATCCTTGCCTTCACCCTCTCACTCGACGATCTGGTGATTGCGAGCTTCACCTCGGGGCCGGGCGCCACCACGCTGCCGATGAGGATTTACAGCCAGGTCCGCCTCGGTGTGACGCCCGAGATCAATGCGGTGTGCACGATCCTGATCGGCGTCGTCGCCTTCGGCGTCATCTGCGCCTCGATCATCACCAAGCGCCGCGAAACACAGCGCCAGAGGGATGAGCGTGCCGCTGCGGCCGGCGCGTGAGCTGAAATTGCATGAATCAAAAGATGAAGCGCTTCCGTTTTTCGACGAAAACGGAAATGCTCTATTGCGCGTGCGGCGTATTGCCGAAAAGCGGCACTGGCGAGATCACCGGGTTGGGCCATGAACCGCCGACGAAGAACGGCAGAAGCGGCAGCTCTGCCGCCTTGGCCGGATCGGTTGCCTCCAGCGATCCGGAAAGCGCCAGCCCGTTCGACTGGTAGGTAATGACGCCGGAAAGCGTCAGCGTCTCCGTGGCGCCGGCAATATGGGCGTCGTGCATCTCGGCGGTGCCGTTGGCGAAATCGGCCTGCAGGTTCAGCTGGTTGAAGGTGAAGGCGCCGCCTGCCGCCGCGCTCAGCGGAAAGAACGGCTTTTCGGCTGCCTGCGTGCGGAGCGCTGCGGCATCGATGCCGGGGATCGTGCCTTGCTTCGTCCAGAAGCGCAGCTTGCCGGTGACGTCGGCAAGGCCGGTCGTCCATATCGCCTTCGGCGACCGGAGGTCGAGATCGAGCGATCCTGTCGCCAGCGGCAGCGGACCTTTCAGCTGCAGGCGCTCGGCAAGAGCTGCGAAGTCGGCATCGCGGATCGATAGCTGCAACTTGCCGCCACCGTCGAAGTCACGCTGCGTCGCTTCCAGATGCGCGGTCATCTCGCCGCCTTCGAACTGGCTGTCGCCAATATCGAATTTCGCCTCGCCGCCGGCCACGATCATGCTGGCGCCGACATCGGAAAGCTCGAAGAGACCCATTTGCGCGCGCCGTGCCGAAAGCCTGACGTCGACATCGAGCATCTGCAGCGGCCCAGTGATGCCGGCGGAGATTTCTTCTGCCTCTCCGGCTGCGAGCCTGAGCGCGAAGGCATCGAGGAAGGGCTTGAGGTTCATCTGGTCGAAAGCGAGCGTGCCGCCGATCTTCGGCCGTTTGCCGGGCTGGGTAAAGAGATCCATCACCCCGGTGGCGCTCGCTTCGTTCAGGGAGAGGCTGAGATTGTTGAAGCGCAGCCCGCTGCCCGACGACATGATGTCGGATTCCAGCGAGGCGCTCTTCAGCGTCCCGATGCCCGGGACAGATTCGCCCGACCATGCCAGAAGGGCCGGCACATCGGGGATGCTGGCGGTGACATTGCCGGAAAGGGCCGAAAGGTTGGCGATGCTGGCAACGCCCTGGAAATGCGCCGTCAGCAGGTTTGACGTGAGCGACGTCCGTGCCTCGGCATTCCGGCCGGCAAAGGCGAGCAGCGGCTGGCGCGAGGCGAAATCGATCTTCAGGTCCTGGCCGTTGATGCGGGCGATGATGACCGCCGAGATCGCGCCGGACAGTCTCGGCCAAGCGATATCTGCGGTGACGCTGTCGAAATGAAAGGCCTTGGCGCTCTTGATGTCGGTGACCACAAGCGTGCCATCCTCGACGGTCACCGCGCCGATCTCGGCATCGAGATCGGGATCGAGCACCTCCGCTCCGTTCTCGTAGCGCACGCCGCTGATCGCGCGTGCGAGCAGGCCGGCATAACTCCAGTCGATCAGCCCCTTCTCGTCGCGCGTCAGCGCCAGGCTGGGGCGCAGCAGGTGGAATTCGTGGAAACTCGTCCGCCCGCGGAGCGCGTCGATGAGGCTGAAATCGGCCGACAGGCTTTCAATGCTGCCGAGCAGCTTGTCGCCGCTTTCGCGCGGCTGGCGGATGGTGACCTGGTTCAGCGTGATGCGCGGCGTCGGCCAGAATTCGAGAACCGGACTGCCCTTGATCTCGGCATGGTAGCCCGTCCATTTCGACAGCGCGTCCTCGATGCCGGAGCGCACGAAGCCGGTGGAAATGAGATAGGGGGCGGCGACCCGCAGCGCCACGAAAAGCGCCAGCGCAATCAGCAGGAATACCGTCGATACACGGGCGAAGGCCGGAAGCCAGCGCGAAACGGGTCCGATCTTCCTGCGCCACCTGCGATGTCTTGACGTGCTCATGATCTCCGCCGGCAATGCAGCCGGTCATCCCGTTATGCGCTGGTTTCGGCCGATATAGGAAATATCGGGCATATGCAAATCCCATGCAATGCCGCGCGTCTTTTCAAGAGGCGCAAAAGACGATGCGATAGGCGACGGATCGCGTCGGTTCCGCACTTTATAATGCAATGCAGCATGATATAAAGACGGCATTGGGGAGGAGGATTGAATGCAGGATAACAGACCACTTTGGGTACCTTCGGACGCCGCCGTTGCCAGAAGCCCGATCCATGCCTTCATGGAGCGCTGCAATACCGATTTCGGGCTTTCTCTTTCGGGCTTTGAGGATCTGCATGCATGGTCGGTGGCCGAGCGGGAGAATTTCTGGTCGACCGTCTGGGATTTCTGCGGCGTGAAGGGAGAACGCGGCGCAGAGGTGCTTGCCAATGGCGATCGCATGCTGGAGGCCCGCTTCTTTCCCGATGCGACGCTGAACTTCGCCGAAAATCTGTTGTCGTGCCGCGGTGAAGGCGAGGCCATCATCTTCCGCGGCGAGGACAAGGCTGAGGATCGCTGGTCGTGGGACCGGCTGCGCGCGCTGGTCTCGAAGCTGCAGCAGGCCTTCGCGGCCCGCGGCATCGGCAAGGGCGACCGCATCGCCGCGATGATGCCGAACATGCCCGAGACCGTCGCCGCCATGCTCGCTGCCGCCTCGATCGGCGCCATATGGTCGTCCTGCTCTCCCGATTTCGGCGAGCAGGGCGTGCTCGACCGCTTCGGCCAGATCGGCCCCAAGCTCTTCATCGCCTGCGATGCCTATTGGTATTCCGGCAAGCTGCAGGATGTCGGCGCCAAGGTCGCCACGGTTGCCAAAAGCCTGGATGTCCCGACGGTCATCGTCCACTACGCCGGCGATGCGGAGGCGGTGGCGGGCAAGACGCCGGGGGCTTCGACGCTCGAGGCCTTTGTCGCGCCCTATGAGGCAAGGGAGGTCGAGTTTACGCCGCTTGCCTTCGCGCATCCGCTCTACATCCTGTTTTCTTCAGGCACGACAGGCGTGCCGAAATGCATCGTGCATTCGGCCGGCGGCACGCTGCTGCAGCACCTCAAGGAGCAGCGGCTGCATTGCGGCCTGGAGGCGGGGGAGAAGCTGTTCTACTTCACCACCTGCGGCTGGATGATGTGGAACTGGCTGGTCAGCGGCCTTGCCAGCGGCGCAACGCTCTGCCTGTTCGACGGCTCGCCCTTCGCGCCCGATGGCAACGTGCTGTTCGACTATGCCGAGGCCGAAAAATTCGCGATCTTCGGCACCTCGGCGAAATATATCGATGCGGTGCGCAAGGGCGGGCTGACGCCGCGCGCAAACCACGATCTCTCCAGCCTGCGGCTGATGACCTCCACCGGCTCGCCGCTCTCGCCTGAGGGGTTCACCTTCGTCTATGAGGGCATCAAGGCGGATGTCCAGCTCGCCTCGATTTCTGGCGGCACCGACATCGTCTCCTGCTTCGTGCTCGGCAATCCGCTGCAGCCGGTCTGGCGCGGCGAGATCCAGGGGGCCGGCCTCGGTCTTGCAGTCGATGTCTGGAACGATGACGGCAAGCCGGTGCGCGGGGAGAAGGGTGAACTCGTCTGCACCAAGGCCTTCCCTTCGATGCCGGTGATGTTCTGGAACGATCCCGATGGCGCCAAGTATCGCGCCGCCTATTTTGACCGGTTCGACAATGTCTGGTGCCACGGCGATTTCGCCGAATGGACGGAGCATGGCGGCCTGATCATCCACGGCCGTTCGGATGCGACGCTCAATCCCGGCGGCGTGCGCATCGGCACGGCCGAGATCTACAATCAGGTGGAGCAGATGGAGGAGGTGGCCGAGGCGCTGTGCATCGGCCAGGAGTGGGATGACGACGTGCGCGTCATCCTCTTCGTGCGCCTTGCTTCCGGTGTGACGTTGACCGAGGATCTCGTCAAGGCGATCAAGACGCGGGTCCGCACCGGCGCCTCGCCGCGGCATGTGCCGGCAAAGATCATCGCGGTTGCCGATATTCCACGCACCAAATCCGGCAAGATCGTCGAACTTGCGGTGCGCGAGGTCGTGCACAACAGGCCGGTCAAAAACCAGGAAGCGCTCGCCAATCCCGAGGCGCTGCGGCTCTTCGCCGGTTTGAGCGAACTGAAGGATTGATGGCGATCGCAAGCTACAAGCTTTCACCCTCCATCAATCGCCTGTCATGGAAACCTTTCGTTAAGAAAGGTTTGTCAAATGTAAAGCTAACTTAGGGGTCGCACATGAACGAGGCGGCCTGAAGCCCCAGGGCTTACAACAACATGACGTTGATCGACTGAGCTCTTGTTGAACAGCACCAATTTTCGAGGCAGCCTCCGGGCTGCCTTTTCTTTATGGTGATCGCTTTCCTTTTGCGCTGATCAGCCGGCCAGCACCCGCTGCGACGGGAAGGTGATCTCGACGAGGGTGCCCTCGTTCGGCGCCGAATTGATCGAGAACACCGCCCGGTTGGCATCGACCATCGCCTTGGTCAGCGGCAGACCGAGCCCGGTGCCGTCGCCGCGGTGACGCGACTGGGTCGAGGAGACCTGCCGGAACGGCTTCATCGCCTGGTCGAGTTCACTGCGCGTCATGCCGATGCCGGTATCGCGGACCCTCAAGACAACGCTGCCATTGGCCTCGTAGGAGGTGGAAACGACGATCTGCCCGCCCGACGGGGTGAAGCGGATGGCGTTCGACAGGATGTTGAGTGCGATCTGCTTGATCGAGCGCAGATCCGCCACGACTTCGGGCACCGCATGCGACAGCGCCGTGCGGATGATGACGCGCTGGCCGTTCGCCTGCGGCTGCACCAGTGCCACAGCTTCGGAAACCGCCTCGTTGAGGCCGACAGCGGCAAAATCGAGGTCCATCTCGCCCGCCTCGATCTTCGAAATGTCGAGCAGATCGTTGACGATATCGAGGACGTGCCGGCCGGAGCGGCCGATGTCGTTGGCATATTCGATATAACGGGGATGGCCGATCGGCCCGAAGCGCTCGCCCGCCATCATGTCGGAAAAGCCGATAATCGCATTGAGCGGCGTGCGGATCTCGTGGCTGACGCGGGCGAGGAAATCGGTCTTGTGGGCGTTGGCGGTTTCGGCCGCACCCTTGGCGTTGCGCAACTCGTCTTCGGTGCGCTTCCACTGGGTGATATCGCGGATGACGGCGCAGTAGCCATTGGAGGAGGTGAGCTGGCCCATGGTCATGAACAGCGGCACGAAGCCGCCGGCCGCCTCGCGGCCGATCACTTCGCGTCCGTCGTTCAGCACGCTGGCCACACCATGGCCGGAGAGGCCGTTCAGATAGTCGAGGACCGCCTTCTGGCTCTCATGGGCAAACAGCATGACGAAGGGTTTGCCGCGCGTCTCCTGCTCGTCGTAATTGAAAAGCGCGCTCGCCGACCGGTTCATCGAGCGGATGTCGCCCTCCGTGCCGATGACGACGACGCCGTCGGTCGCCGTTTCCAGGATCGAGCGCAATTCCTCCACTTCGACCTGAAGCTTGGCGACCTTCTCGACCATCCGCTCGGGACGGGCTTCGAAACGGCCCTCGGAGCGGCCCTCGGAACGGCTTGCTTCACTGCGGCTGTCATCCTTGCCTTCGACCGGCATCAGCGCCAGCATCAACGCGTTGGCGTCTTCCCAGCGCACCGATTGCAGCCGGGCGGTCACCGGCGCCAGCGTGTCATCGGCCTTGACGAGCATCATGGTGCTGGAGCCGGCCGCCTTCTCCTCGAGTTCGCGGCGCTGCAGCAGGGCCTCGATGCCGCCCACCTCGCGCAATGCGTCGAGCGAAGCATAGCCCGTCAGTCGCATGAATTCCGGATTGGCATGGATCAGCGCATCGCCGATATGGATGAGCACGGCGACAGGCAGTTGGTCGACCGTTCCCACCGAAAGCCCGTCGGTCATCTTGACGCGCGGCGGGATGAAGCTTGTGAGAACCTCGATCTGGCTGACCGTCTCCTCAAGTCCTTCCGTCGCCTCGTCTTCGGCGATAACAGCCGGCTCCTCGGCGACGACCTCGTCTTCGCGCTCGGCCTCGACGGCATTCTCGAAGATCGCCTCTTGCGGCGCGATGTCCTCGGGCGAGGCGATGTCAGCCTTGTCGCCGGGAGTTTCGGCCTCGGACTCGTCATGTCCAGAGGCCCCTTCGAAGCTCGCCATTTCCGCGACGGCGGATTCCACCGCCGCCGTCACGGTAGGTGCCGCCGACGCCGGGGCTGCGGGTTCCATCGGCGCTGGAGCGGCGGGCTCTTCCTTGCGCGTGCCGAAGGCTTCCAGGCGCTTGGCAATCTCACGGAAATTCGCCTGTTCGGCGGCCGTCAGCCCGGCGCTGGTATTGTGGAGCTGAACGATCTTATCGGAGAAACGGCGATTGGGCGTCTCGGCAATGCGAAGCGCCGGCGGCTCGTCCGAAAGATCCGCTGCCGGCCCGGCGGCAGGTCCTTCGTCGGCGCCCGTCGCCTGTTCTTCTGCTGTATTCTCCGGCGCTGACGTCACGGCGATCGCCTCTTCGGCCGTGATCTTTTCCGATCCCGTCTCTTCGGTCTCCGGGGTCTCTGGCTCGGCTGCCGCAAACGCCTGGACGTCGATCTCTTCCGACACGATGGTTTCGGCCGGGACCTCCTCGGACGCGGCTTCCGCTTCATCGGCCACGTCGGCAACCGGCTCGAGGCTTGCTGCATCATGGCCGATACCATCGGGGCCAAGCGTCAGGCCGAGCGCCAGCGGATCTTCCTGCGCATCCGAAAGCCGGACGACGCCGAAGCCGCGAAAGCCGTCGAAGTCGCGGTTGCGGGTATAGGTCGGCAGTGCTGCCAGATCGACCGGAACGACGAGGCTGGTGCCTTCGACCGGCCAGAGGATCGTCTTGCCCGACCATGTGTCGCGGCGGGCGAGCGCCTCGGAAAGCTTGCCGTCCGGATCGAGATTGAAAAGGGCGGCGACATCGCCGAAGGCCGAACCGATGATGTGGGATGCATGTGGACCGACGGCCTCGGCAAATTCGTGGCTGACCTCGGTGAAGCAGCCATCGGCGTCGATCTTCCAGACGAAGCGCGTGGCGCGGCTGTTCGTCCTGAAGACGAAGCCGGGCTCAGCCGCAAGCTCAGGGGCAGGGGCAGCGTCGGGGACCACAGGCATTGCGATGGCGAACTCTTCATGAACCGCTTCCGGCGCATCTTCGATAGGCGTTTCGCGGGTTTCGGCAGACGGCTCCGCCACGGCCGTTTCCACCGTCTCGGTGAGGGAGGCAAGGTCGTCCTCGATGGTCGCGGCAGGCTTATCGGCCCCATCCGCGCTGCTGTCGATCACACTGCCGTCACTCTCCACCTCGTCATGTCCGGCGAGACCTGCCTCCTCGACTGCCTCGTCTTCGGATGCGGCTGCCGTCTCGGCCGGCTGTTCGTTTTCGCCGGTGATGTCCTCGAGCGTCTCCTCGACCTCTTCGATCCCCGAGACCGCATCAATAATCTCGGTGAAGCCGGTGGCGACGGCAGGCTCGTCCTGAAGCAGTTCGGCGGCCGGCGCGCTTTCCTCCTGCGCGGGCGCATCGACCGGGTCGAGCACGGGGGCATCGATCGGGTCGAGATCGCCGATCGCGGCCTCCACGGCAAAAAGCAGATGGAGCGCCGGCTCGTCGCTGAGCTTGCCGAAGGCGGCCGGAAGATTGCCTCTGGTGGTGGCGACGGGACGCTTCACCAGCCGGTCGGGATGGGCGCCGGCAAGATTGATCAAGGTCTTTGCGGTCTGCTCTGATATGCCGAGCGACGCAAAGCCCGGCGAAGCGGCGATGACTTCGCCATTGGCGCCGATCACCGCCATATGCGTATCGGGATCATCAAGCCCTTGCAGCATCTGCGCCGCCGAGGCGACGGCCGCCATTGGCTTGGCCGAGACCGGCACCGAAAACAGGATGGCCTTTTCGCCTGAGGAGAGCCGGATCAGTTCGGCCGCCGCCTGCACCTGGGCGCGCTGGAAGCCCTTGGCGACGCGGATCATCAGGCTTCTGTTGTCACCGATATCGGAAAGCTGGCGCGCGGCCGTTTCCAGCTGGCGGAAGGTAATGTCGCCCCGGTCGACGCCCTGGTCGAGCAGGTCATAGACCGCCGAATGGCCGAAAAGCTCCGCACCTGCGCCGTTTGCCCAGAGCAGGCGGGCAAGATCGGCCGAAAACAGCACCATCGCCTCGCCGCGTGAAAAGCGTTCCCGCACCCGTGCATGCACGGCGATATCGATGAACGGATATTGGACTGCGGGCATGTTCGAACCTTGTCGCTGTCGGCCTTCTTAAATTAACGGCTTATTAATAACTGCGGGTGGCATGCCGGTCCAGAAGAGCAGGGTGTTTTCGGCCGGAAAGGTTAACGTCTTGTGCACCGCACAATAATTGTTGCAATGCACAATGATATGTCTTATATAAGCATCATCCCAACTATCGAAGGCAGCGACTGCCTCAGCCCAAAGGATGCGACCCATGGCTACCATAAAGACCGATGACGTTTTTTCAATTGCTTCTTTCGACCCGTCCAAGTTCGCCGAATCCTTCCGTGATTTCGCCGAAAAGGGCGCCCAGCAGTCGAAGGATGCCTATGCCAAGCTGAAGACCGCTGGCGAGGAAGCCGGCAAGACGCTCGAAGCCACCGTCCAGACGGCTCAGGCCGGCAGCGTTGAGATCGGCCTGAAGGCGATCGACATCCTGCGCGTCAATTCCGAGAACTCGCTGTCGCACTTCGAAGCGCTGCTCAGCGTCAAGTCCGCCGCCGAATTCTTCGAACTGCAGACCTCCTTCATCCGCAAGCAGGCCGAACTCACCATCGAGCAGGCGAAGTCGATCCAGGAAACCACCAAGCAGGTGGCCGAAAAGCTCGCAAAGCCTTCCAAGGACGCCGCCGAAAAGGCCATGGCTTCCTTCAAGGTCGCCTGATCGGTCTTTTACCGATCGCAGACAAAAGGCTGGACCTCGCGTCCAGCCTTTTTGTATATTGACGAGGAATGGGGCTTGAATTCATCGCCAAGTCCTCGTATGTGACCCCCGTCGCGCCAAGCGTGATTTATGCGGTTGTAGCTCAGTTGGTTAGAGCGCAGGTTTGTGGCACCTGAGGTCGGAGGTTCGAGACCCCCCAACCGTACCATCTTTCCTTTGTCCATACCGGAGACATAGGTAACAAAACGTACCTAACACATGGGTGACAACCTCGTGCCGAACGGGCCGTCGATCGTTCCCAAAGTCTTTTGTTTGACGGCACGCGCATTTCTCTGGCCAAGCGCTTGATCAGCACTTCACTGACCTTTCTGGCACTCAATGCGGCTTTCTTTCAGAGGTGATCATCGCCTCGACCGGCTCCGGTAGGTGGATTATGTTACCGGTCCGTGCCCGAGATGCCGAATTCCATCACGCAGTTGGTCAACCGCATGACAGCGAATCTCGTTTGGTTATGTCGCTCCCAAGCATTCCGTTAAGCATGTCCAGGTGTCCTTTGCAAACCGTCTCGACCAGTTCGATTAGTAACGCAGTTTGTACTGCGAGCCAGCCGAGCGCCTCCTCGCTGATTTCGAAATGTTTCGAATAGCGCGCCTTAACATAGGCCTCATTCAACGTATTGAACCACGCGCGTTCCTTGTGTTGATCACGCGGAAAGGCTTCTGCCAGACGGCGATCCTGCTCTTCTGCGAGTGAGCGCAGGAACTTGATGTTATGCGACGGTGGGCCGTAATTGGTCAGAGTGAGCAGAACACAGGAATAGGCTTGTTCGAGTGCTTGATGCAAGCTGAATGCGGACAGGTTTGACCAGGCGTCCCCGGTCCTTATCGACTTGCCGAGTTGAAATTCAGCTGTTCTCAGAAAGGCGCTGGCTTCGGCAAACCTTTGCTCAAAATGCTCCTTCGCGACGCGAAGCTGATCCTCGGTCGAAAGTGGCTCGGGCTCAGCCAGCGCCTCATCGTCCAGTTCGTAGAGAACGATGCCTTCCTTGCGAATGTCGGAGAAGAAGTATTGCCCCTCCTTCAGGTGGGTATTCACCTCGCGCCTGGAATGGACGATGAAGCTCACCGGCGTTTCGATCGAGGCCTCGTGGATCAACCGGTCGGCGGCCTTGTACCAGTACTCGGCGAATTCGCAGAGTTTGCGATTGTTGACGATGATCAGCAGATCAAAATCGGAGCGATACCCCTTCATGGTGAAGGGTTCATCGACCCAGCCGCCCTTGGCGTACGAGCCGAACAGGATAATCTTGAGGATCCGGCCGCGCTTCTTGAAATCGGCCGTGCCTTCTTTCAGCGCGTC
>Ga0102587_1001645_pt1 | contig 15514 bp, 18 predicted proteins | sample AraplaF_Col_mTSA_FD_76853 | JGI IMG/M metagenome (GOLD analysis project Ga0102587, IMG submission 76853) | Arabidopsis root microbial communities from the University of North Carolina, USA - plate scrape MF_Col_mTSA (SPADES assembly) (version 2) | ecosystem: Host-associated > Plants > Roots >... | reverse complement strand
GTCCTTGGCAAGCGGCGATTCCGACCAGTCGATCTCACCGAGATAATCAAGGATCGAGATAGAGGCGGCGGCGGCAAGATCGGCATAGCTCATCCGGTCGCCGGCGAGCCATTGGCGCGAGCCTGCTAGCCATGTGAGATAACGCATATGCTGGCGGATATTGGCGCGCGCCGTACGCAACATCTTGGAATCCGGGGCGCCGCCGCCCTGGTCCGCCGTCATCTGCAGCTTGTAGACGCGCTCACGTGCCAGCGGCTTGGTGACGTCGTTTTCCATCTTCTGCATGAACCATTCCGTCAGGCGGCGGATTTCCGCGCGCTGGAACGGATCTTCGGCGAGCAGCCGGCGGTCGCGCTTCAGCACGCCATGCGTCTCGTCGAGATATTCGGAAATGACGGTCGCGCCACAGAGCGCCCGCATGCTGTCATCGACATAGACAGGCAGTGTGCCAGCCGGATTGAGCGCCAGGAAGTCCCGGCGCTTCTCCCAGGTCTGTTCTTCGATCAGCTCCGCCTGATAGCCGTATTCCGCCAGAATGAGCCTGACGAAGCGAGATGCGGACGACATGGGATGATGATAAAGCGTGGGCATCGATACTCGGACTTTTGATTGTGGTGCATGGGTTCAAGGGCGCGCCACTTATACCGCCCTAGTCATGACTCATTAGTTGAAGCTATAGGAGCTTGGCCCCGCCAATACAAGCGAATCGGGCCTCACCTGCCTGACAAGGGACAAAACATGGCTGCCTGAATCATCGCAACTCCCCGCTCGCCTTTTCTTGCCCTCGCTCTGGCGAATGATGATTGTGCAGTGCAATATAAACCTGACCGCCATTCCAGTCCGACCGAACCCCAAACCGGAGACACTTTATGGATTACATAAGCTCTATAATCCTGGGCATTATAGAAGGGATCACCGAGTTCCTGCCGATTTCGAGCACCGGCCATCTGATCATTGCGGAACAGTGGCTCGGCGCGCGCTCGGATACATTCAACATCGTCATTCAGGCCGGCGCCATCCTCGCCGTCACGATTATCTACTGGCGTCGCCTGCTGGATCTGCTGCTCGGCTGGCGCGATCCTGCGAACCGCGACTATGCCTTCAAGCTGATTGCCGCATTCCTGATCACTGCGGTTCTCGGCCTTATCGTCAAGAAAATGGGTTTCGAACTGCCTGAGACAGCAACGCCGGTTGCGTGGGCGCTGATCATCGGCGGTATCTGGATGATCTTTGCCGAATGGGCCGCCGCCCGCCGCCCGCCGAGCTCGCACATCACCTGGCTCGTTGCCATCCTGGTGGGTATCGCCCAGGTCGTTGCCGGCGTCTTTCCGGGAACGTCCCGCTCTGGCGCCACGATCTTCGTCGCCATGCTGGCCGGCACGGCTAACCGCGCTGCGGCAACCGAATTTGCCTTCCTCGTCGGCATTCCGACCATGTATGCGGCAAGCGCCTTTTCGCTGCTGAAAACCTTCAAGGATGGCGGCGCTGCAAACGAGGACTGGACAGCGCTCGGCATTGCCTTCGTCGTTTCCACGGTTGTCGCCTTCATCGCCGTCAAATGGCTGCTCGCCTATATCAGGAGCAACCGCTTCACGGTGTTTGCGATCTATCGCATCATTTTGGGTGTCGTGCTGCTCGGCATGGCGATGGCCGGCATGATCAGCTGAGTCGCTAAACCTGCGAGCGGTCGGATATGCGTCGCTCGCGCTGGGATAAAAAATAGAGCCGGTTCGAAAGGACCGGCTTCTTTATTAATGGGTGATGGAGGCCGTCGAGCAGGGATCGACGCCGTAAGCAGGCGAGCAACCGCCCTTCACTGCTGCAACGGAGCCCGGCGCAATAAAGGAGCCTGCGAGAATTACCAGTGCCGCACACGCAAAAAGAAGCGCGATTGACTTGCCCATCAGAAATAGCCTTTCACAGTGATTGCCGCACGCCAGCGAGGCGCCTTGAGTCTGTCTGGAGACGCGCGGGGTGTTTAGTCAGTGGAGTAGCAAATAGCAATAAATGTTCCTGCTAAATTTGGTGTTAATTCCACTAATTTTCCTATGCGTCTTTTATGCAACGTCACACACTATGAAACGCGTCATAACACGCTGGGCTTGCGCCGGATTTGCACCTCACGAAAAAGAAAAACGCCGCCCGCGAAACTTCACGAGCGGCGCTTGAACTGTCGGCTATCGATTATCAGGCAGCCTTGCCGGAGCCGGTATACTGGCCGTGCGGACGGTACTGTACGAGGTAGGATTCGAGCACCGAAGTCGCCATCGTCGGCGCGATGCCGAGGCCCTTGAGCGTACGGCCTTCGGCTTCGGCTTCCTTCGAAACGACATTGTCATGCTTCAGCAGCTTGACCTGATCCGGTGTGATCGGCGGTGTGATGAACGGCACCAGCGAAGCTACGCTGCCGATTAGCGATGCGATGCCGAAGGGCAGGGAAATCAGCGGGTTCTTGCGAGCCGTGACCTTCAGCATGGTCTCAAGACATTCACGGAAGCTCAGGACTTCAGGGCCGCCGAGCTCATAGATCTTTCCACCTTCGATCTTGCCGTCGACGGCGCGGGCAACGGCCTCGGCGACATCTTCGACATAAACCGGCTGGAACTTCGTCTTGCCGCCGCCGACGAGCGGCAGAACCGGGAACATGCGCGCCATGTCGGCGAACTTGTTGAAGAAGCTGTCTTCCGGGCCGAAGACAACAGACGGACGGAAGATCACCGCGTCCGGCTTGATCGACAGGATGGCAGCCTCCGCGCGGCCCTTGGTGCGACCGTAACTGGACTGTGAGCCGGAGTTTGCACCAATAGCCGAGAGATGGGTGAGCGTCGCACCAGCATTACGGGCGGCTTCGGCCACCGCACGGCCGCCAAATTCCTGCACGGCATCGAACGTGTTGCGGCCGCTCTCGAAGAGGATGCCGACGCAATTGATGACGTGGTCGGCGCCTTCGACGGCGCGGTCGATCGAATTGCGGTAGCGCAGGTTGGCCTGAACGAAGGAAATCTGGCCGACATTGCCGAGCGGCTGCAGGAAGCCCGCGAGATCGGGGCGGCGAACGGCGACACGGATACGGTAGCCGCGCTTGGCCAGCACACGCACGACGTGTCTGCCGATGAAGCCGGACCCTCCGAACACGGTGACGAGCGGCGGCAGGTTGGCAAGGGTCATGGCAGGCTCCTCGAAAGGCTTTGGAATGCTGTGGTGGACTTCGTCTTAGCCGAATCCCGGCGCGACGAAAAGGGCCATCGCGCCGCAGTTCTTACCCGTTCGAAACTGACTCAGATGCCTTCGACCACGACCATTTCCGCATCAGCAACTTCCTGACGGATTTTTGCGGCGGCCTGGTACTCGGGCGAATTATAGCAGTCGACGGCGTGCTGCATCGAGGGAAATTCGATGACGACGTTGCGGGCGCGCGCCTTGCCTTCGAGTTCGGTCATCGCGCCGCCGCGGGCGAGGAAGTTCGCGCCGTACTTCTCGAAGGCAGGCTTTGCGGTTGCGACGTAATCCTTGTAGCGCTCGAGGTCACGCACATCGACGCGGGCGATCCAGTATCCCTTGGCCATTGTTGTCTCCCTTTCAGCACATGTGTCAGCGGTTTGCCGGCCAGAGCGCGGCGACCATTTCATTGAGGATTGCACGCGCCGCTTCCCGCGGCTCCGGTGCCTTGACGATCGGGCGCGCGACGACGAGATGGGTGGACCCGGCCTTCAGTGCATCCTTGGGCGTCATGACCCGCTTCTGATCGCCCTTTTCGGCGCCCATCGGGCGGATGCCGGGTGTAACGATCGCCATATTAGGCCCGACGATCTCGCTAACAGCAGCGGATTCCTCGGCGGAGCAGACGATGCCGCCCATACCGGCAGCACGCGCCTGTTCGGCGCGGCGTGCGACCAGTGCCTGCGGATCATATTGATAACCGGCCTCGACGAGGTCCTCGGCATCCATCGAGGTCAGCACGGTCACGCCGAGCAGGCAGAGGCCGGAGCCCTTCGCCGCCTCGACCGCGGCCTTCATCGCTTTCGGATACGCGTGCAGCGTCAGCATCGACATGCCCATCTTGGCGATGTTTTCGACGCCGGATGCGACCGTGTTGTCGATGTCGAGCAGTTTCATGTCCAGGAAGATCTTCTTGCCGCTGGCGGCAAGGTCGCGGGCGAATTCCAGCCCGCCGGCAAAGACGAGCTGATAGCCGATCTTGTAGAAGAGAATGTCGTCGCCGAGCGTGGAAACCAATCTTTCCGCTTCGTCAATCGTTGGAACATCCAGCCCGACGATCAACCGCTCCCGTGCGTCCATCTCAATTCATCCCCGCCAGTCTTCGATAGGTGTCCAGTCGCATGATAAGCGGCGATCTGCAAGGCCGAAAGCATAGAGATTGCCACCGCCGCCCGGCTGATCTCCGTCGCGCGCAATCGGCGTGCCCATCAGATGGCACTTGAGCAGCGTTCCGACGCCGCCATGGCCAACGAAGGCAATCGGTGCATTTCGATCATGCGAAGAGAGGATCGCTTCGACCGCGGAGACGATGCGGGCTTGCGCATCGACGGCCCGTTCCCAGCCCCTGAAGCTCTCCTGCGGATGGGCGAAGAACCAGTTGGCGGCCTCTTCGAACTTGTCCGGCGGCAGGAAGCCGGTAGCGGTACGATCGTTCTCATGCATGCCATGCACGATCTCGATTTTCGCACCCGAAGCTTCGGCAAGGATTTCCGCCGTCTCGATCGCTTTCGTCTCGTCGCTGGAGACGATGCGGGTCAGCCGCTTCGCCCAGTCGCTCGAAACGGCCTTGCGAGCGCGTTCGGCGCCGATGTCGGAAAGCCCCCATTTGGGGACGGGAACCTGCGGGTCGATCTTGACCTGAGGATGGGTGATATAAAGTCCAAACATTTATCCGCGCCGATAGATCCAGAGTTGGGCTGGAGGAATATTGCGCACGATGAAATCAAAATGATGAATGCTGTAGCGATCGGGATTGGCGACGATTGGCGACACGGCACCATAGGAGATCTGCACGAATGGCCGACCCGCCGGCATGCGGTCGAGCAGGTTTTCGAGAAGCGAGATGCGCGCCTGCATCGGGAAGTTCAGGAGCGGGATGCATGAGATGGCGCAATCGAATCTCTGATCCCGAAGTGAGCCGAGCGTCCTGTCGAGATCGAAGGCATCGCCGTTGATGAAGGTCACGCCTGGATAGAGGCGAAGGAGATGCTGGTAAAAGTCTGTCGAATATTCGATGGCGACGAGCTTTTCCGGCTTCACGCCATGGGCAAGGATCGCCTTGGTGATGGCTCCGGTGCCTGGGCCGAGCTCAAGGACAGGCAGATCCGAATGCGGATCTGCGACACTTGCCATCTTGCGGGCGGTGATCGAGGAAGTTGGAATGATGGAGCCGACAGTCTTCGGCCCCTGCATCATGCCCTTGAAGAAGCGGATCTCCTCGTCAAACTTCTTGCCGAGCCGTTCCTTGAGCCGCAATGCCATACCATCCTCCCATACCTGCCGTTCAACTTTCCCTTAATTGCAGGAGGGTGATGCAAAAACAAGGGGTCATGTCGCGATCAGAAAAGTTTCGACAATAAATGCGACGCGCGCTTAGACGCGCATCGGCATCAACACATAGAGGGCGTCGTCACCTGCGGTGTCGCGCACGAGTGTCGGCGAACCGGCGTCTGCCAGCAGGAAGATCGCTTCGTCGCCGGAAAGCTGCGCTGTAATGTCGAGCAGATACTTGGCGTTGAAGCCGATTTCCATCGGATCCGTATCGTAGCCGACGGCGACTTCTTCCGTAGCACTACCGGAATCCGGGTTGTTGACGGTGAGCAGCAGCTGACCGTCGGAGAGCGCGAGCTTCACGGCGCGGCCGCGCTCGGAGGAAATGGTCGAGACGCGGTCGACGGCCTGGGCGAAGCTCGTGCAGTCGACGCGCATTTCCTTGTCGTTGTTGGTCGGGATGACGCGCTGATAGTCCGGGAAGGTGCCGTCGATCAGCTTCGAGGTCATGACGATGGAGCCGATGGTGATACGGATCTTGGCGTCGGAGACTTCGACGGTGACGATCGCATCCGGCACATCGACGAGCTTCTGCAATTCGCCGACCGTCTTGCGCGGAATGATGATACCCGGCATGCCTTCCGAGCCGGAAGGCGCATCCACATCGGCGCGGGCCAAACGGTGGCCGTCGGTCGCGACGGCGCGCAGCTTCAGGTCGCCATTGCTTTCGATCGCGTGGAAGAAGATGCCGTTCAGATAATAGCGGGTTTCTTCGGTGGAGATCGCAAACTGTGTACGGTCGATCAGCATCTTCAGGTCGCTTGCCTTCAGCTTGAAGGAATGCGTGAAGGTACCGGCCGTCAGATCCGGGAAGTCGGATTCCGGCAGGCACTGCAGCGAGAATTTCGAACGGCCCGACTGAACGTTCATCGAGCTGTCGTCCTGCGTTGTCGCGAGCAGGACTTCCGCGCCATCGGAAAGCTTGCGTACGATGTCGTAAAGGAGATGGGCGGGAACGGTGGTAGCGCCGGCCTGCTCGACATTGGCAGGCGTCGCTTCGGTGATTTCCAGATCGAGGTCGGTCGCCTTCATGTCGAGGCTCTGGCCGTCCGCCTTCAAAAGCACGTTGGACAGGATCGGGATCGTGTTGCGGCGTTCGACCACGCGGTGGACGTGGTTCAGCGACTTCAAAAGGTTTGACCGCTCAATAGTAATACGCATGGGATGCTACCGCTTTCGACCTTTATTGTCCGGGCGCCTGCGAGCGCCGCGTCACTGCTTTCCCCTTTGGGAGAGGGGAGTGGACGGGCAAAATGGCAGAACTTTGCTGGCGATTGCAAGAGGCATGGCTGTCCACAGGCCTGCAAATGCCGTTTTGCAGTGCAATGCTCACAGAAATTGCGGCCCCTTGTCGAAGTGACACCGCTCGCCCATAAAGGGAAGAGCCCGGCGGGACGAAAGCGAGTGACATGACGGAAGAGACGACAGCGGAAACCGGCGCCCGGCGCGGCTTTCGCCTGCACAATATTGCGGTGCCGGCGCGCCCGCTCGAACCGGCTCTCTATCTCGTCGCCACACCGATCGGCAATCTCGGCGACATCACGCTGCGGGCGCTGGAAACGCTCGCCGGTGCCGATGTCCTGGCCTGCGAGGATACCCGTGTTACCCGCGTTCTGCTTGATCGTTACGGCATCCAGAACCGCCCCTTCGCCTATCATGAGCACAATGCCGATGAGGCCGGGCCGCGACTGCTGCAGGCGCTCGAAGCCGGCAAGTCGGTGGCGCTTGTCTCCGATGCCGGCACGCCGCTCGTTTCCGACCCCGGCTATCGCCTGGCGCAGCAGGCGATCGAGATGGGCTACCGCGTTATCCCCATTCCCGGTGCTTCGGCGCCACTTGCCGCCCTCGTCGGTTCAGGCCTGCCGAACGATGCCTTTCTCTTTGCCGGCTTCCTGCCGACCAAGGACAAGGCGCGCCGCGATCGGCTCACGGAATTCGCAGCCGCACCGGCCACGTTGATTTTCTTTGAATCACCTCATCGCATTGGCGCGACGCTGCTGGCCGCTGCCGATGTGCTCGGCGCCGAACGCGAGGCGTCGGTCTGCCGCGAACTGACGAAGACCTATGAGGAATTCCGCCGCGGCACGCTTGCAGAACTCGCAGCCCACTATGAAGAACATGGCAATGTGAAGGGCGAGATCGTGCTGGTGATCGGCCCGCCGAAAGAGCGGCCCGCCACCGAAGCCGACGTCGACGCGGTTCTCGCCGATCTCTCAAAAGACCTGCCGACCGCGAAGGCAGCAACCGAGGCTGCCCGCTTGACCGGCCTGCCGCGCAAGGTGCTCTACCAGAAGCTTCTCGACATGAAGGCGGCGGATGGCTGACGGCGAGGCGACGCTCCGCAGGAGAAAGGCGCTGCGCCGCGGCTGGACGGCGGAATATATTGCCGCCATTTTCCTGATGCTGAAAGGCTACCGTATTCTCGCCCTGCGCTACAAGACGAAGCTCGGCGAGATCGATATTATCGCCCGCAAGGGGGATCTGGCCATCTTTGTCGAGGTTAAGGCGCGCGCCGACGAAGTGGGCGCGGTGGATGCCGTCTCCTATGCTTCACAAAAGCGTATCCGGGCCGCAAGCGATCTCTGGCTTGCCCGTCGGCGGGACTATGCCCAGCTCTCACAGCGCTATGATATCGTTGCGATATTGCCGGGGAAGCTGCCCCGTCATTTCCCCGATGCTTTCTAGGGGGTCGCTAAATTCCGCGGGAGCCTAAAACTGACGAACAAGCTTTCGTTAAAATTTTAGCGTCTGCCTGAACGGGCTTTTATGACTCTTCTGCTATCCACGGCGCAGCTAGGGGTAGCAAACTGGGGGTAATTCATGGCCTGGAAGATGATGCTTGCAACCGCCGCCGCGACGTCTGCGCGGTCGGTGCCTTATGCTGTGTTGAAGCCATCAGGCAAATCTTTCGTCGCACAGGCAAGCGACCGCATGGTGCTGAAGCCGACGCCGATCAATCCGGACTGGATCATCAGCGGCAATCCGCAGGCGCGTACGGCGGAACACTCCCGCGGCCATGACGAAGCCTCGCTGACGGCGATCTGGGATTGCACATCAGGTGAATTCCGCTGGCGTTTCGGCTGGGACGAGACGGTCATGATCCTCGAAGGCGAGGTGCACGTCACCACCGAAGACGGCCTGGAGCGCACGCTGCAGGCGGGCGATGTCGCCTTCTTCGCCGGCGGCACCTGGGCGAACTGGCGGGTCGACAATTACGTCCGTAAGGTCGCCTTCCTGCGCAAGCCTTTCCCGAAGCCGCTCGCCATCGCCTACCGCCTGCGCAACCTTTTGCGCAACAGCGGCGGTACCGGCATCGCCGCCTGAAAATAGCGCCCGCGGAAACGCTGGAAGCCATTGATTGCCGTTGCGTTTGATGCCTGACCGACCTACATCTGGGCGGCATCAGCTCAAGGGATGGAAATGGCCAAGATCAAGAACGTAGCGGTCCAGATGGACCATGTCTCCGGCATCAATATCGCGGGCGATTCCACCTTCGCCATGAGCCTTGAGGCGCAGGCGCGGGGCTACAAGCTCTTCCATTACACACCCGAGCGCCTGAGCTTCCGCGACGGCAAGCTCTATGCTTCCGTCGAGCCGATGGTGCTGCGCGAGGTCAAGGGTGATTACTATGAGCTCGGTGCGCCCGAACGTGTCGACCTCTCGACCATGGATGTCATCCTGCTGCGCCAGGACCCGCCCTTCGACATGGCCTATATCACCTCGACGCACCTGCTCGAACGCATCCACCCGAAGACGCTCGTCGTCAACGACCCGGCCTGGGTGCGCAACTCGCCGGAAAAGATCTTCGTCACCGAATTTTCCGACCTGATGCCGAAGACACTGATCACCAAGGATCCGGCCGAAATCCGTCGCTTCCGCGACGAGCTGGGCGACATCATCCTGAAGCCGCTCTACGGCAATGGCGGCGCGGGCGTCTTCCATTCCACCAGGGATGACCGCAATCTGTCCTCACTGCTCGAAATGTTCGGCCAGCTCTTCCGCGAGCCCTTCATCGCCCAGCAGTACCTGCCTGACGTGCGCAAGGGCGACAAGCGCATCATCCTCGTCGACGGCGAATTCGCGGGCGCCATCAACCGCGTCCCGGCCGAGCATGACAGCCGCTCCAACATGCATGTCGGCGGCCGCGCCGAGCCGACCGAACTGACGGCGCGCGAGAAGGAAATCTGCGAGCGCATCGGCCCCGCTTTGCGCGAACGCGGCTTCCTGCTCGTCGGCATCGATGTGATCGGCGACTACATGACCGAAATCAACGTGACCTCGCCGACCGGCATCCGCGAGGTGAAAAAGTTCGGCGGCGCCGATATCGCGAGCTTGTTATGGGATGCCATCGAGCGCAAGCGCGGCTAGAGCAATTCCAGCAAAACCGTGCTGCAGTTTTGCGTCCGGAGTTGTGTAGAAACAAAGGGATAGAGTATTTCCGTGATTCGACGACAAACGGAAATGCTCCAAGTGTTCCGCCTTTGATCGCCTTCGTTCCGGCTTTACAACCAATCGCAATCTGATTGCAGCGGGTAGCTGAATTCGTTCGCTTATCGTTCTTGTTTTATTCCAGATTCCATGCCAGATTGTGACCGCCTTCATAGGTGGGGTATAGAGGTTTCGGGGCAGGGCATGGTCGCACGCGTCAGCACGGTTGCGTTTCAGGGCATTGAAGGTGTGCCGGTCGAGGTCCAGGTGATGGTCGCTCCCGGCAAGATGGGAATCCAGATCGTCGGCCTGCCGGACAAGGCGGTTGCCGAAAGCCGCGAGCGGGTGCAGGCGGCCTTGCATGCCTCCGGCCTGGCGCTGCCGGCAAAACGCGTGACGGTCAATCTTGCGCCAGCCGATCTTCCCAAAGAGGGCAGCCATTTCGATTTGCCTATCGCCCTCGGCCTGATGGCTGCACTCGGTGCCATTCCGGCGGACGCCTTGTCCGACTATGTCGTTGTCGGCGAACTCAACCTCGACGGCACGATCGCCGCAATCGCCGGTGCGCTGCCGGCTGCAATCGGCGCCAATGCAAGCGGAAAAGGGCTGATCTGCCCGGCTGAAAGCGGCTCGGAGGCCGCATGGGCGGGTTCCGGGGTCGACATTCTGGCGCCGCGCAGCCTGATTGCGCTCGCCAATCATTTCCGCGGCACGCAGATACTCGCGCGTCCGGAACCATCCATTCGCCCCAATGCTGCCAATCTTCCCGATCTCGCCGAGATCAAGGGGCAGGAAAGCGCCAAGCGGGCGCTGGAAGTGGCGGCCGCCGGCGGCCACAATCTGCTGATGGTCGGACCGCCCGGCTCCGGCAAGTCGATGCTGGCGTCGAGGCTGCCCTCCATCCTGCCGCCGCTTTCGGCTGCGGAATTGCTGGAAGTCTCGATGATCCATTCCATCGCCGGCCAGCTTTCCGGCGGCAAGCTCTCGGATCGCAGGCCGTTTCGCACGCCGCATCATTCGGCGACCATGGCAGCCCTCATCGGCGGCGGCTTACGCGCCCGGCCGGGCGAGGCTTCGCTTGCCCATCACGGCGTGCTCTTTCTCGACGAGTTTCCGGAATTTACGCCGCAGGCGCTCGATGCCCTGCGTCAGCCTCTGGAAAGCGGCGAATGCGTCATCGCACGCGCCAATCACCGGGTCTCCTATCCGGCGCGGATCCAGCTCATTGCGGCCATGAATCCTTGCCGCTGCGGTATGGCGGGTGAGCCAGGTCACACTTGCGCCCGAGGACCGCGCTGCATGACGGATTATCAGGCCCGCATTTCCGGCCCGCTGATGGACCGCATCGATATCCGCATCGACGTGCCGGCTGTTTCCGCCGCCGACCTCATCCGGCCGACGGTGGCCGAAGCGAGCGCCGATGTCGCCCGGCGCGTTGCCCGCGCCCGTGACACCCAGCGCGAGCGTTATGCCGCTGCAGGCGCCGCGGGTATTTCCACCAATGCCGGCTGCTCCACCTCGATGATCGAGAAATTCGCCGAGCCGGATGCGGCGGGATTGCAGTTGCTGCGCGATGCCGCCGACAAGATGAAATTTTCGGCGCGCGGCTATCACCGGGTGTTGAAAGTCGCCCGCACGCTTGCCGATCTTGACGGCAAGGAAACCGTGGGCCGGATCCATCTTGCGGAAGCGATCTCTTACCGCGTTGCCGGCGCGCGGCTGACGGCGGCGGCGTGAGGTTGGGTGATTAGTGAGCAGTGATTAGTGAGTAGCGGCTCACGATCGTGATTGGCCAGCCAAAGCGATTTGCGGCAGGCACCGAAAGCAGCCTCATTCACTACTCACTACTCACTACTCACGAATTCCCGCCTCAGCTCCCCAGCCCTTCAAACAACGCCGTCGAAAGATAGCGCTCGGCAAAGGATGGGATGATGACGACGATGTTCCTGCCGGCATTTTCCGGACGGCGGCCGACTTCGATTGCGGCCGTGAGCGCCGCACCCGAGGAAATACCGACCGGCACGCCTTCGAGCCTGGCGACGAGCCGCGCCAGCTGGAAGGCCTCATCATTGCTGACGGTGACGACCTCGTCGTAGATGCTGGTATCGAGGATCTTCGGCGCGAAGCCGGCGCCGATACCCTGGATCTTATGCGGGCCGGGCGTACCGCCTGACAGTACCGGGGAATCGCTAGGCTCGACGGCCACGACCCGGATATCCGGCTTGTGGCTCTTCAGTACCTGGCCGACGCCGGTGATCGTGCCGCCGGTGCCGATACCGGCAACGAAGATATCGACCGTGCCATCGGTGTCGTTCCAGATTTCCTCGGCTGTCGTCTTGCGGTGGATTTCCGGATTGGCCGGGTTTTCGAACTGCTGCGGGATGACGGCATCGGGCAGCGAAGCGGCGAGTTCTTCGGCCTTGGCGATCGCCCCCTTCATGCCCTTCGGCCCCTCGGTCAGCACCAGTTCGGCGCCGAGCAGCGCCAGCATCTTGCGGCGCTCGACCGACATCGTCTCCGGCATGGTGAGGATCAGCCGGTAGCCTTTGGCAGCCGCGGCGAAGGCAAGCGCGATACCCGTATTGCCCGACGTCGGCTCGATCAGCACGGTCTTGCCGGGAGAAATCTTGCCCTGCGTTTCCAGGCTCTCGATCATCGCGACGCCGATGCGGTCCTTCACCGAGGCGATCGGATTGAAGAACTCCAGCTTGGCGAGGATATTGGCAACCACGCCCTTTTCCTTGGCGAGTTTGTCGAGACGAACGAGCGGCGTGTCGCCGATTGTGTCGGTAATGGAGGAATAGATGCGGCCGCGGCCCGGTTTGTGCGACATGGGTGCTCTCCCTTTGAAATCCATTCTGAAATCTGCGGAGAGAATAGGGTCAAATGGGCGGTGAGGCCAGAGTGCCTTCATCCGTCGCTCGCTTAAGCCGGAGAAAAAATCCTTTGAAAACCGTCCGTTGCCGAATGTTTATTTCAGGCTGCACGGGTGGCGATGAAGGCTGCCGTACCCGCCAGGATGCTTGCCGCGACGCGGTTCAGCGTCTGCAATGCGCGCGGCTGCTTCAGCATCCTGCGGGCGCGCGAGGCAAGCAGCATATAGGGAATGAGCACGATCATCAGCACCACGAAGGTGACGGCGAGCAGCATGAGATAGTCGCGCATCCCGATGCTGTTGAGATCGATCAGCGTCGGTACCAGCGCCACGTAGAAGAGCATGGTCTTCGGATTTCCGAGCGTCACCAGCAGGCCGGACAGGAAGGACATGCCGGCGCTGCTGGATTTCTTCGCAGCGATATCCTGCGGCAGCAGGCCGGCAGTCCAGAGCTTCCAGGCGATGTAACCGAGATAGAGCGCGCCGACGATTTTGATAACCAGGAAGATCTCGGTGAAGGTCTGTGCCACGAAGGCGAGTCCAAGGATAACGGCGGTCAGGTAGGTCATGTCGCCGAGCACCAGACCGAGGCCCATGAAGAAGGTCTCGCGGAAATTCGAGCCGAGCGCACGTGCGACGATCGCCGTGATTCCCGGGCCGGGAATGGCGGCAGCGATGAACAGAGCGCCTGCATAGGCGATCAAGGCGGTAAGGCTCATCTTCGTATCCACTGACTTGCGCAGCCTCTCTATAGGCACGTGGACAGGCTCCATCAATCGCCTGGCGCTGATTTGTCCATGACCATAAAGAATAGGTCAGCTGAACCATGATCTACTTGGAAACCGATCCGGCCTTGCTATTTTCCCCTTGCAAGCGGCCGCAGACACGGCCCGCCGCGGCTTCCCTCAGGCCGTCGGAGCAGAAGGTTTTCATCACCAAGGAGAGAATGCATGTCGCCTACCTCAGCCGAAGCCCGCAGACGTTCGCCGCTTAAGACCCCTTCCGACCTGTCGACCAACGCGATCACCGATATCTCGGCCGCGCTGACCGCGCTGCTCGCGGATGTCTTCACGCTTTATGTGAAGACCAAGAACTTCCATTGGCACATGTCCGGTCCGCATTTCCGCGACTACCATCTGCTGCTCGACGAGCAGGCAGAGCAGATCTTCGACATGACGGATGAAGTTGCCGAGCGTGCCCGCAAGATCGGCGGCACGACGTTGCGCTCGATCGGCCAGATCGCCCGCCAGCAGCGCATTCCGGACAATGATGCGGACTATGTCACCCCTGAGGACATGCTCTCGGAGCTGCGTGAAGACAACCTTCACCTCGTCTCCATCCTGCGTGAAGTGCACGAAGTCTGCGACGAACATAATGACGTTGCTACCGCCAGTCTGATCGAGAACTGGATCGACCAGAGCGAACGTCGTACCTGGTTTCTGTTCGAAACGACGCGCCAATCAAAGTAACAAGCAGGGCGAAGTAATAGCCTAGCTTCTTGTCACCGGCAGCCGCACGAGCCTGCCCGGCGACCAGCCGAGATTCATGCCGGCGGCGGCAAGCAGAATGACCGCCGCCCCGGCGATCTGCATCGGCTGCAATGCATGGCCGAAGGCGAAGCGGTCGACCAGGATGGCGGCGACCGGATAGATGAAGGACAGAGCGCCCGTCAAATGCGTCGGCAGCTTCTGGATTGCGCCATAAAGCAGCACGTACATGAGACCGGTGTGGATGACGCCGACGGTGATCAGGATCAGCCATGATCCCGTATCGACCGGCAGGTTCGTAAAATCGGTCATCGGCGCCAGCATGACGATGCCGGTGGAAACCTGGATCAGTGCGATCAGATGCGGCGGTGTACCTCGCAGCCATTTGGCGGCAAGTGCGGCCAGCGCATAGAAGAAAGCAGCACCCAGCGCCATCAGGATACCGAGACCATAACTATCCGAGACGGCATCGGCTTGCGGCTTCGCCTCGACGATAACAGCCATGCCTGCGAAGGAAAGCCCGAGCCAGAAGAGCTTGGTACCCGTGATTTTCTCGCCAAGAAAGAGTGCGCCGAGCGCAAGCAGCATGAAGGGCTGGGTGTTGTAGACCGTCGTCGCGATCGAGATCGAGGCGTGCGAATAGGAGGCGAACAGCAGCAGCCAGTTGGAAACGATGGCGATGCCGCCGAAGATGGCGATGCCGAGCGAGCGCAGGCTGATGACGCCGGGCCTCAGCAAGCCAAGGGCGGTGCAGATGACAAGCAGGGTCAGGGCGCCGAAAAAGCATCGCCAGAAGACGACGCCGCTGACGGGCTGGCCGGACATGACGACGAGCCAGCCGATCGTTCCCGAGATCAGCATCGCCGCCGTCATCTCCACTGTGCCTCTTCTGATTTCGCCTTGCATCGCCATCTCCGTTCGTTAGCGGGAAATTGTATTGCGGCATCGCAGCATTTTCTATAAGATAAGAAAGGGAAAGGCTGGATAAACCTAATCTTGTTAGGAGTTTTTGCCATGTTGGCTAACGAGATACAGGCAGTCGACGATATTGACCGCGCAATGATAGAGGCGCTGGCAGGAAATTCGCGTATTTCCCTAAAGGAACTCGCCCAGGCCGTAGGCCTTTCTTCGCCCAGCGCAGCGGAGCGCCTGCGGCGGCTCGAAGATCGTGGGG
>Ga0102587_1001629_pt1 | contig 15709 bp, 15 predicted proteins | sample AraplaF_Col_mTSA_FD_76853 | JGI IMG/M metagenome (GOLD analysis project Ga0102587, IMG submission 76853) | Arabidopsis root microbial communities from the University of North Carolina, USA - plate scrape MF_Col_mTSA (SPADES assembly) (version 2) | ecosystem: Host-associated > Plants > Roots >... | reverse complement strand
TAAATCGGGTAAATCGGCTGGACAGGCACGATTCTCGCATGTGAGAATTCTCAAATGCGAGAATTTGACATCCTGATCGTCGGCGCCGGCATTGCGGGCGCTTCCCTGGCCTGGCGCCTGGCCGGCCAGCGCAGCGTCGCGCTGCTGGAGCGCGAGTCCCAGCCGGGCTACCACTCCACGGGCCGCTCGGCCGCCATGTTCATGGAAACCTATGGGCCGCCCATGGTGCGGGCGCTCACGCGCGCCAGCCGCGCCTTCTACGAGCGGTCGCCCGAGGGCTTTGCCCCGGACCTGATGCAGCCGCGCGGCGTGCTGTACCTGGCCACGCACGGCCAGGAACAGGAGCTGGCGAACACCCGCAAGGAATTGCTGGCGAACTGCCCCGGCCTGCAGACGCTGGACGCCCGCACCACGCTGGCCCATGTGCCCTGTTTGCGGCCCGATCTGGTGCACGGTGCGCTCTACGACGCCGGCGCGCAGGACATGGATGTGCACGCCCTGCACCAGGGTTTTCTGCGCGGCTTTCGCCAGAAGGCGGGAGCGGACGGCGAACTGCGCACCAGCGCGGGCGTGACGCGGGCCACGCATGACGGCCGCTGCTGGACCGTGGAGCTCAGTGACGGCCAGGCCCTGCGCGCCCGCACCGTGGTGAATGCCGCGGGGGCCTGGGCCGACGAGCTGGCCGCCGTGTTCGGCGTGCGGCCCGTGGGCCTGGTGCCGCATCGCCGCAGCGCCTTCACCTTCAAGGGCCCCGAGGGTGTGGACGCTTCGCACTGGCCGGCCGTGGTCGGCGTCGATGAAAGTTATTACTTCAAGCCCGACGCGGGCCAGTTGCTGGGTTCGCCCGCCAATGCGGACCCGACGGTGCCGCACGACGTGGTGCCCGAGGAACTCGATATCGCCATGGGCATACACCAGATTGAAAGCGTCACCACCCTGACCATACGCCGGCCCGCCAGCACCTGGGCCGGCCTGCGCTCCTTTGTGCCCGACGGCGAAATGGTGATAGGCCATGACGACACCAGCCCCGGCTTTTTCTGGCTCGCGGCGCAAGGCGGCTACGGCATCCAGAGCGCGGCGGGCGCGAGCGCGCTGGCCGATGCGCTGCTGCGCGAGGCCGCGCTGCCCGAAGAACTTTTGCAGCAGGGCCTGGATGCCCGCGCACTGTCGCCCGCCCGCCTGCGATGACCTTGACACCGCCCCCGTCCCACTCTCGACCGAAACTTCAAAAGAGGCCTACCATGGAACACATGTCATTCAATGCACTGCGCCGCACGCTGATTGCCGGCGGCGTCCTTTTCTGCGGGCTGGCAGCCGTGGGCGGGCCCGCCCACGCCGCCGACTTTCCGGAACGGCCTGTGACACTGGTCGCGCCCTTCCCGGCCGGCGGCGCGGCCGACGTGCTGGCGCGCATCCTGGGCAAGGCCCTGGGCGACCAGCTGGGCCAGCCCGTGGTGGTCGAGAACAAGCCGGGCGCCGGCACCGCCATAGGGGCGGCCGCGGTGGCAAGCGCCAAGCCCGACGGCTACACGCTGCTGGTGAGTTCCAACTCCACCTTCACGCTGAACCCAGCCCTGCAGCCCAAGCTGTCCTACGACCCGGCCAAGGGTTTTGACGCGATAGGCATGGTGGGCTCGGTGGCGCTGGCGATGCTGGTGAACCCCTCGGTCACCGCCACCGACGTGCACCAGTTTGTGGCCGCCGCCAAGGCCAACCCGGACAAATACCTGTACGGCAGCTTCGGCAACGGCACCAGTTCCAATTTCGCCGGCGCGATGTTCAACACAGCCACCGGCCTGAAGATGACGCATGTGCCCTACAAGGGCTCCGGCCCGCTGATGACCGACCTGATGGGCGGGCAGATCCCGGTGTCTTTCGACACCGTGGTCGCCGCCTCGCAGCAGCTCAAGTCGGGCAAGATTCGCGTGCTGGCCGTGGCCATGAACAAGCGCTCGGCCCTGCTGCCGAATGTGCCGACCATGGCCGAAGCCGGCTATCCCGCTGTCGACATGAACGCCTGGCTGGCCGTGGTGGCGCCCAAGGGCGTGCCGGCGCCCGTCAAGGCGCGGCTCGAGAAAGCGCTGGCCACGGTGATGGCCAACCCTGAGATCATCGACAAGCTCAAGGGTGCAGGTTTTGAGCCCGGCTATGCCGCGATTGCCGATTGGCCGGGCATGGTCACGGCCGAGATCGCGCGCATGAAGACGCTGGCCGAACGCTCGCAAATCAAAACCGACTGAACAAACACACCATGCCCTCCACGCTGCCCGACATCTCCGCCGTAGAACTCCGCCGCCTGATCGCCAGCCGACAGGTGTCGCCGGTAGAGTTGATGGACGCCTGTATCAGCCGCATCGAAAACCTCAACCCGGCCATCAACGCAATCTGCGCGACCGACTTCACGCGGGCGAGAGAAGCCGCGCGCGCGGCCGAGGCGCAGGTGATGCGCGGCGGCCCGCTGGGGCCGTTGCACGGGCTGCCGCTGGGCGTGAAGGACCTGCAGGACACCGCGGGCCTGCTGACCACTTACGGCAATGTCGGGCTGCGCGGCAATGTGCCGGCCAAGGACAACGCCCTCGTGGCCAAGCTGCGCGCGGCGGGCGCCATCGTCACGGCCAAAACCAATGTGCCCGACATGGGCGCGGGCGCCAACACCCGCAACCCGGTCTGGGGCGCGACCGGCAACCCCTTTAACCCCGCGCTCAATGCGGGCGGCTCCTCGGGCGGCTCGGCCGCGGCGCTGGCGGCCGGCATGCTGCCTATCTGCACCGGCTCGGACACCGGCGGCTCGCTGCGCATACCGGCCTCGCTGTGCGGTGTGGTCGGCCTGCGGCCCTCGCCCGGGCTGGTCGCCAATGACGCGCGGCCGCTGGGCTGGTCGGTCATTTCGGTGCTGGGGCCCATGGGCCGCAGCGTGGCCGACACGGCGCTGCTGATGTCCGCCAGCGTGGGGGCCGATGCGCGCGACCCGCTGTCCTACCCGGTGGACGCCTCCGCCTTCTGGCCGCTCAAATCAGTGGACCTGTCCACGCTGCGCGTAGGCACGACGGAAGATTTTGGTGTCTGCATCGTGGACCCGGAGATCCGCCGCGTGTTTCGCCAGCGTGTGGAGGCCATACGCCCACTGGTGGCCAGCTGCGAACCGGTGGACCTGCAGCTGGACGACGCCGACCGCGCCTTCGACACGCTGCGCGCCGAGAGTTTTGTCGCGGCCTTTGCCGACACCTACCGCAAGGCCCCGGAAACCCTGGGCCCGAATGTGCGCGACAACATGGAGATCGCCGCGGCCATCACGCTGGCCGACCGCGCCTGGGCGCACCTGGAGCAGACGCGCATCTCGCGCCGCTTCGCCAAAGCCTTCGAGCAGTGCGACCTGATCCTCGCGCCGGTCACGCCGGTCACGCCCTTCCCCTGGACGGAGCTGTTCGCCGGCAATATCGACGGCCAGGCCATGCGCAACTACTACCACTGGCTGGGCCTGACCTATGTGGTGACGCTGGCCACCAACCCGGCGCTGGCCCTGCCCTGCGGCAAGGACGAGCACGGCATGCCCTTCGGCCTGCAGGTCATAGGGCGGCTGCATGGCGATGCGCAGCTGCTGGCCGCAAGCCAGGCGCTGGAACAGGTGTTTGCGGGCAGTGACAGCCTGCGCCGGCCTGTGCCCGACCTCCAGGCCTTGCAGGCAGCCAGGCCTGAGCTCAAGTCCATCGTGACGCATCCGCCCGAAATGGTGGGCGTCCAGGGTGGAGGCGGGCTGACGGCGGTCTGACGCCGCTCAAACGGCGCGGTTCAGGTCCACGTCCAGGCCCGCCCGCTTCATCTCGCGCGCCAGTAGCAGCTGCCACAAGCCTCCCTCGTCGACCGTCATGCTGGTCGCGCCCTTGAGGACATCCGGCAGGGTGTCGTCTCCGGACAGCAGGCAGGCAATACGGCTGCGGCCTAGCGCGGCCAGCATAAAGCCTATGGCCAGCATGGCCGCGGGCGAATCAGGTTTGTTGCCCGGCAGGAGCAGCACAAACCCCAAATTGCGCAGCCCCTCAAGCTGGTCGATGGAAACAGCGTCGAGTACCGCCGCCTCCAGGCCCAGCCGCTCCACGAACTCGCATGCATCGCCGACCGCATCGCCGCCCAGGCCCAGGATGGCCACACGGGTACCGGGCGCCGTGGCGGAAAAGGGAGAAGGGAATTCGGTCTTGGACATGGGAATCCTCTCTGGAGTGGACGATGAAGGCGCGGGGGCTGGTGCGGGTGGGCGCTCAGGCTCAGGGGGGGCTGATGCCGGCTCAGGCGGCGGTGGCGATGGCGGTGGCGGTGGCGGTGGCGGTGGTGCCGATACCGGCTCCGCCTCCCCAACCGGGGCCGCCTCCGGCGTGACGCTGGCCGAACCCTCAAGGCGCTCTGTCAGCAATTTTTTGGCTGCAGTCACGCGAACAGTGGCCAGGTCGACACCTTCCTTGACTTTTTGCTGGCGTTCGTCGTCCGAGAAGCGGTCACCAAAGGTTTTATCCAGCAGGAAATCCTGAATCGCAACGGCGAACTGCCGGTACTCGGGCGTACCCGCGCCAAAGCTGTCGGCCAAGGTGGTGTTGATTTTCTTTTGCAAGGACTCCACGCTCGAGTCCCAGTCCGTTTGCTTCACCGATACCTTGAAGGCCCTCAGTATCTTGAGCTGCCGGTTAACCTTTTCGATGGCGCTCTCGATCGCCGCCTTGTCGCGAGCGTCAAGGGATGGCGGTGTATTTTTGCCGTTGGACATGCAGACTCCTGATGCGAACCAGCCCACACTGTAGCGCCCCCGACAACATACCTCTGGTTACAGCACCAGCAATGCCCTGAAGTCGTTGACGTTGGTGTGCGTGGGTCCGGTGATCACCAGGCCGCCCAGCGGCTCGAAATAGCCATAGGCGTCGTTGCGGTCCAGGTACTGGTCTATCTTCATGCCTTTGGCCAGCGCGCGCGGCAAGGTGTCGGGCGCCACAAAGGCGCCGGCATTGTCTTCCACGCCGTCTATGCCGTCGGTATCAGCCGCCAGCGCATACACACCGGGCTGCCCTTGCAGGGCGAGTGCCAGGCCCAGGCAGAACTCGCCGGCGCGGCCGCCTCTTCCACGTTGTTCGCGTGGCGTGCCCTCGGCCTGCTTCTTGACCGTGACCGTGGTCTCGCCGCCGCTCAAAATCACGCAGGGCCTGCTGAAAGGCTGGCCCTTGAGCGCCACGGCGCGCGCCAGGGCCGCATGCACCTTGCCGACCTCGCGCGATTCGCCTTCCATCTCGTCGCTCAGGATGTAGGCCTGCAGGCCGGCTGCGCGCGCGGCGGCGGCGGCGGCTTCCAGCGACTGCTGCGGCGTGGCGATCATGTGCACTTCATGGCCTTTGAAGACCGCGTCGCCGGGCTTGGGAGTTTCCAGCGCGCCCTGCTCAAGCAAGCTCATGATGGCGCCGGGCACTTCGATGCCGTAGCGCTGCAAAATCGCCACCGCCTCGGCGCAGCTGGTCGCGTCGGGCACGGTGGGGCCGCTGGCGATGATGGACGGGTCGTCTCCCGGCACGTCGCTGATGGTGAGCGTCACCACGCGCGCCGGCGCGCAGGCCGCGGCCAGGCGCCCGCCCTTGATGCGCGAGAGGTGCTTGCGCACGCAGTTCATCTCGGAAATATTCGCGCCGCTGTTGAGCAGCGCCTTGTTGATGCGCTGCTTGTCTTCCAGCGTCAGGCCTTCGGCCGGCAGGGTCAGCAAGGCCGAGCCACCGCCCGAGATCAGGCACAGCACCAGGTCGTTTTCGGTCAGGCCCTGCACCATGGCCAAGATGCGCTGGGCGGCCGCCAGGCCGGCCGCGTCAGGCACCGGGTGCGCGGCCTCGACGATCTCTATGCGCTGCTTCAGGCCCTCGGGTCGCGGCGGGATGTGGTGGTAGCGCGTGACGACCAGGCCTTCGAGCGGCGCGTCGGCCGGCCACAAGGCCTCGACCGCCTGCGCCATGGAGCCACCGGCCTTGCCCGCGCCTATCACGATGGTGCGGCCGCCGCTGGCTTGGGTGGGCGGCCGGGGCAGGTAGCGCGCGGTGTTCTCCAGCGGCAGCGCGCGCGTGACGGCGGCGCGGTACAGGTGCTCGAGGAACTCGCGCGGCTGGCGGGCGGCGTCGGGAATCGTGTGGGGTGTCTTGGCTGCGGTCATTGAAAGGTCTCCACCCTCGATTGTGCCGTGGTAACCGGGCAGTAACCCGGCAAACCCACGGGGTTTGGGGGATAGGGCCAAAACACGCGCTGCCTAGAATGGTTCTTCACCCATTCACCCACCGAAGAAGAAAGCAGACACCGCATGAACGCCTACCTCGCCCTGGGCATTGCCATCGTTGCCGAAGTCATCGCCACCACGGCGCTCAAGTCCAGCGAGAGCTTCACCCGGCTCGTGCCATCGCTGATCAGCATCGCGGGCTACGGCGTGGCGCTGTACCTGCTCACGGTCACCATGAAGTCCATCCCCACCGGGGTAACCTATGCCATCTGGTCGGGCCTGGGCATTGTGCTGATCAGCATCGCCGGCTTTTTTGTCCACCACCAGAAGATAGACCTCTGGGGCATGGTCGGCATGGCGCTGATCATCGCGGGGGTGGTGGTGCTCAACCTGTTTTCGAAATCAACCACGGCGTGACGGGGGCCGGCACGCCGGCCCTTGCGCCCTACTCAATCGCGACCTTGGCGTCTTTCACCAGCCTGGCGAAACGCTCCGTGTCTTCCGCGATCTGCCGCGCCATCTGCTCGGGCGTGTTGCCCACGGGCTCGGCGCCTATGTCGTCCATCTTCTTGCGAAACTCCGGCGAGTTGACGATCCTGGCCAGCTCGGTGCTCAGGCGCGCCACGATGTCCCTGGGGGTGGCCGCCGGCGCCAGCACGCCGAACCAGGTGCCGAGGTTAAAACCCTTGAGGCCGGCTTCGTCCAGCGTGGGCACATCGGGCAAGGCCGCAGACCGTTTGTTGGTCGTCACGGCCAGCGCGCGCAGCTTGCCTGCCTTGATGTGCGGCAGCACCGGCGTGATGGTGTCAAAGGACATGGTGATCTGCCCGCCCAGCAGATCGGTGGTGAGCGGCCCGCTGCCCTTGTAAGGCACGTGCAGCATCTGCACGCCGCCCATGCTTTCAAACTGCGCCCCTATGAGGTGCTGGCCCGTGCCGTTGCCGTTGGAGCCGTAAGTCAGCTTGCCGGGTTCCGCCTTGGCCAGTGCCAGGAGTTCCTTCACGTTCTTCGCCGGGACCGCCGGGTTCACCACCAGTACGTTGGGCACCAGCGCCACGGTGCTGACGGGCGCAAAATCCTTCTGGAAGTCGTAAGGCAGTTTTTTGTAGACGCTGGTGGCGATGGTGTGGTGTACCGCGCCCATCAGCAAGGTGTAGCCGTCGGGTTTGGACTTGGCCACAAAATCCGCACCCAGCGTCGCGCCGGCGCCGGGACGGCTTTCCACCACCACGGGCTGGCCCAGGCTTTTCGACAGCTCCTGCCCCACGGCGCGTGCCAGCACGTCCGTCGTGCCGCCCGCCGGGAAAGGCACGATGAGACTGATGGGCCGCGCGGGCCAGGCCTGCGCAAAAGCCGGCGCGCCCATCAAGCCCGTCGCCGCCATGGCACCCAGGACCAGTGCGTGCACCAGCCTTAATGCGTACCCGCCGCGTCCCTGTTGTTGTGATCGCATGTCTTGTCTCCTTTTGTAGGTTTTCTGGAATCAGGCCGCCGCGGCCACGGGCCTGGCGGTGTCGGCAAAGCAGTTGCAGACCGCTTTGGTGACCTGCGCCGTGGTGGCCTGGCCGCCCAGGTCGCGCGTGTGCAGGGAGGCGTTGGCCGTCACCGCTTCGATGGCCTGCATCAGCTGGCCGGCGGCGGTGTGCTCGCCAAGGTGCTCGAGCAGCATCACGCAGCTCCAGAAAGTGCCGACCGGATTGGCCAGGCCCTTGCCCATGATGTCGAAGGCCGAACCGTGGATGGGCTCGAACATGCTGGGGTAGCGGCGCTCGGGGTCGATGTTGCCGGTGGGCGCGATGCCCAGGCTGCCGGCCAGCGCGGCGGCCAGGTCGCTCAGGATGTCGGCGTGCAGGTTGGTGGCGACCACGGTGTCCAGCGAAGCCGGGCGGTTCACCATGCGGGCCGTGCAGGCGTCGACCAGTTCCTTGTCCCAGCTGACGTCGGGGAATTCCTTGCTGATTTGCAGGGCGATCTCGTCCCACATCACCATGGCATGGCGCTGGGCGTTGGACTTGGTCACCACGGTGAGCAGCTTGCGCGGGCGCGACTGCGCCAGCCTGAAGGCGTAGCGCATGATGCGCTCGACGCCGGCGCGCGTCATCATCGAGACATCGGTCGCCACCTCGATCGGGTGGCCCTGGTGGGCCCGCCCGCCCACGCCCGCATACTCGCCTTCGGAGTTCTCGCGCACGATGACCCAGTTGAGCTGCTCGGGCGTGCAGCGCTTGAGCGGCGCGTCTATGCCCGGCAGTATGCGCGTGGGCCGCACATTGGCGTACTGGTCAAAGCCCTGGCAGATTTTCAGGCGCAGGCCCCACAGCGTGATGTGGTCGGGAATGTGCGGGTCGCCGGCCGAGCCGAACAGGATGGCGTCCTTGTCGCGCAGCTCGTCCAGCCCCTTGTCGGGCATCATGACGCCGTGCTCGCGGTACCAGTCGCCGCCCCAGCCGTAGGACGTGAACTCAAAGCGAAAATTGGCTTGCGTGGCGGCCAGGGCCTGCAGCACCTGCTGGCCGGCCGGAACGACTTCCTTGCCGATACCGTCGCCGGGGATGCAGGCGATCTTGTAAGTCTTCATGAAAATTCCTCGGGTTGTGAGGCGTCCAATGTAGCGATTGGCGGCAACAACAAAATCACGTAAAGTGAGTCCATTGTTAACTTCAGGTTACGAATGACTCCGTCCAACCCAGCCCCTTCCGAGATGGCTTTTTTCAGCCTGCTGGCGCGCTACGGCAGCCTGTCGGCCACGGCGCGCGAGCTGGGCGTCAGCACGGCGGCGGTCAGCAAGCGGCTGGCGCAGATGGAGGCCCGCCTGGGCGTGCAATTGCTCAACCGCACGACGCGGCGCGCCAGCCTCACGCAGGAAGGCGAGATTTACCTCACGCACGCGCGCCGCATCCTGGCCGACATCGACGACATGGAGCAGCAGGTCTCCAGCGCCGTGGCGGCGCCCAAGGGCCTGCTGCGCGTAAATGCCACCCTGGGCTTTGGCCGCAGCCACGTGGCGCCGCTGATCTCACGTTTTGTCAAAGCCCACCCCGAGATGGAGGTGCAGCTGCAGCTCACCGTCAACCCGCCGCCGCTGACCGAGGACGCCTTTGACGTCTGCATACGCTTTGGCGAGCCGCCCGACGCGCGTGTGGTGGCGCGTTTGATCGCGCCGAACCGCCGCCTGCTCTGCGCCTCACCGGCCTACCTGGCGCGCCACGGCACACCCAAGGTGCCGCACGACCTGGCGCGGCACAACTGCATAGGCATACGCCAGGGCGACGAGGCCTACGGCATCTGGCGCCTGGCGTCGGGCAAACACACGCAGGCCGTCAAGGTGCATGGAAACCTCAGCACCAGCGACGGCGAGATCGCGGTGAACTGGGCGCTGGACGGCCACGGCATCCTGATGCGCGCCGAGTGGGACATCGCCAAATACCTGCGCAGCGGCAGGCTGGTGCAGGTGCTGGAGAACTACCGCACGCCGGCGGCCGACATCCATGCGGTCTACCCGGCCCGCCACCAGCATTCGGCCCGGGTCAAGGCTTTTGTGGATTTCCTGGCGCGGCACTTTGAGAAGCCGTCGACACGGGCCGCCGGGCTGGCGACTGACTGGTAAGCACTATTCTGTTTTGGCGCCCGCATCGAACCAGCTTTTGATCACCTGTCGCTCCGCCTCGGTGATGCCGGTCGCATTGTTCATGGGCATGAGCCGCGTGACCACGGCCTGCTGGTAGACCTGCGACGCATGTTGCTTGAGGGCCGCGGGTGAATCCAGGCGCACATTCTTCATCTGCACCTGCTCGCCATGGCACTGGTAGCAGCGCAAGGCCAGTATGGCTTGCACTTTGTCATAGCCGGCGCTGGATGAAATGGCGGCCGGCGCTGCCGCAGCCGTGGGCGCCGGTTTCATCCAGACGACCACGCCGATGATGGCCGCCACGCCCGCCAGCGCATAACCCAGCGGGTGCCGGTTGCGGCCCAGCTTGTAGCCGTGGCGCAGCACAAAAAACTGGCGTATCGCCGCGCCGGCCAGCATCATCAAAATCAGCACCAGCCAGTTCTGCGGATGGCTCCAGGTGAAGCTGTAATGGTTGCTCAGCATGGCGAACAGCACCGGCAGCGTAAAGTAGGTGTTGTGCACGCTGCGCTGCTTGCCGCGCTGGCCGTGCACCGGGTCCACGAGCTCGCCGGCCTTGATCGCGGCCACCACCTTGCGCTGGCCGGGGATGATCCAGAAAAACACATTGGCGCTCATGGCGGTGGCCATCATCGCGCCCACCAGCAAAAAGGCCGCGCGGCCGGCAAACCAGTGGCAGGCCAGCCAGGAGGCAATGCAGACCAGCACCGCGACCAGCGCGCCGACGATGGTGTCTCCATTCTTGCCCTTGCCGAAAAGCTGGCAGATGCCGTCGTAAAGCATCCAGAACACCACGAAGAAAGACAGCGCGACGCCGGCCGCCGCGCCCGGCGACCAGTTCATCAGCGATTTGTCGACCAGGTAGGTGCCGGCGTGCCAGAGGTAGGACACCGTGAACAGCGCAAAGCCCGACAGCCAGGTGCTGTAGCTTTCCCAGTAAAACCAGTGCAGGTGGGCCGGCAGCTGCGGCGGTTTGACCGCGTATTTGACGGGGTGGTAAAAACCGCCGCCGTGCACGGCCCAGAGCTCGCCGCTGACGCCCTGCTTCTTCAAGTCCTCATCCACGGGCGGCGTGAGGCTGCTGTCGAGGAAGACGAAGTAGAACGAGGAGCCGACCCAGGCGATGGCGGTGATGACGTGGACCCAGCGCAGCAGCAGGTTGGCCCAGTCCAGGAGGTAGCTTTCCATATCTCTCTTAACCCTTGCGGCACCCAGGCGGCACCGCGCTCAGCCTGCTCACCACTGCGGGCGCTGTAAGCAGAAAAGGGTCACGAACAAGAGAAAGCGGCTTTGCTCAGCGCCTTCCCGGCTCCGCTGCGACCTGGTGGTGGGAGTTTATAGTTTTTGCGCCCTTTGTAGCAACAAGTGGTCGGCGCAATTCACGTTTTCAAAGGCTTTGGGCTTGAAGCAACTGGGCGGCCACGGCCACTGCGATGACCTCGGGCTCCTTGCCCGTGATGCCCGGCACGCCTATGGGGCAGGTGACATGCGCGAGTTCGGCCGGCGTGAAACCCCTGGCCTCCAGCCGGTGGCGAAAGGCCGCCCACTTGCTCTTGCTGCCTATCAGGCCTATGTAAGGCAGGTCGCCCTGCTCGCGCTGGCGCTTCAGGCAGGCGGCCAGCACGTCCAGGTCTTCGGCGTGGCTGAAGCTCATGATCAGCACACGCGACTGCGGCGCCAGGCCGGGCACGGCGGCCTGCACCGGATCGGAGTGTTCGCAGCTCACGCGCGGCGCCGCGCTGTCCGGAAATATGCCATCACGGCTGTCTATCCAGCTCAATTCAAACGGTAAAGGCGCGAGCACCCGCACGAGTGCATGGCCCACATGGCCGCCGCCGAACAGCGCCACCGGCGTGGGCCGCGACGAACCCAGCCGCTGCGCCAGCGCCGCCGCATCGCCGGCCTGTACCGGCTCAAAGCGCAGCTGCACCACACCACCGCAGCACTGGCCCAGCGAAGGGCCCAGCGCCACGCGCAGCAGCGCGCCGGCATCGGCCGGGCCATCGCCGCCGAGCAGCGCGCGGGCCCGCGCGATGGCGTCGTATTCCAGGTGGCCGCCGCCTATGGTGCCCACGATGGCGTCGGCGAACACCGCCATCCAGGTGCCCGCCTCGCGCGGGACCGAGCCCTGGGTTTGGGCCACCTGCACCAGCACCGCTGGCGATGAAGCCAGGCGGGCCAGCAGGGACTCCAGTAACAAATCGGTGTTGCGGGAAACCATTGGTGACGTGTTTGCGCTGTAAGCGGATGAAATAGTGGGCTAAATTAGACCTTAGCACCACCCGGGCAGCGCGCGCTTCGCAAGCGTGATGACGGGTATATGCAAAACACCATGAACCGCCGAAAGGCAAACCATGACAAGACCCGAAATGCCTTCATCTTCCTCCCCCGCCCCGCGCCGCTTCTGGCTGGTGGCCCTGCTGTCCGGCGTTGCGGCCGCCGTGGTCAGCGCCTGCAAGACGGCCCCCGAGGCCACGCCCGCCGCCCCTGCTGCGGCACCCGACTCACCGGTCATTGGGCCTGTCGCGGGCCCGAAAGGCTCGGCCAGAAGCTCAGGGGCGACCACACCACGCGCTTACCGCGAAGACGGCGCCACGCATATTTACGGCCTCAATCACGAGCGCGTCTACAAAGGCCGCATGCCACCGCTGCTGTACGCGGTGGGCGTGCTCAATGTGGAAATCGACCGCGCCGGCCGCGTGACCCGCCTGGACTGGATGCGCGCCCCGCGCCACGCCCCCGAAGTGATGGCGGAAATCACCAAGATGATCCAGGAAGCCTCGCCCTTCCCGGCGCCCACGCGCATGGGCAAGGTGGTCTATACCGACACCTGGCTGTGGCACAAGAGCGGGAAGTTCCAGCTAGACACTCTTACAGAGGGACAGGACTAGAGCCACAAAATGGGTTGCAAGCATCAAGGCGATGCGAAGCGAGCCGTCCAATACCAGCATGAGCCGCGGAACCGGCTTTGTCGGGCCGCAGGCGGGCGGCCCCTTTCTAAGTGCGAGGGGCAGGGAGCGCCGCAGGCTCGCAGCGAGCGACCGCGGGGGCTCTATTCAATTTGCAGATTTTGGGTTTTGACGACGTTGCGCCAGGCGCGGTAGTCGGCTTCAATGAAGTGGCCCAGCAGCGCGGGGGAGCCTGGTGCGGCTTCGACGGCGTCGGCCTTGAAGCGGGCGACCACCTCCGGCATGAGCACCACCTTGTTGATGGCGGCGTTGAGGGTGTTGACGATGGCCGGCGGGGTGCCAGTGGGCGCCATGAGCGCAAAGTAGTTGACCACGTCGATGCCGGGCAGGCCGGCTTCGGCCATGCTGGGCACATCGGGCAGGGCGCTGGAGCGTTTGGCGCTGGTGACGGCCAGCGGCTTGACGCTACCGTTCTTGATGAAGGGCAGCAGCGCCGGGATGGTGCCGGTGACGAGGTGGATCTGTCCGCCGATCATGTCCATGGTGGCGGGCGCCACGCCGCGATAAGGGATGTGGGTGATGAAGGTGCCGGTGCGGGCCTTGAGCAGCTCCAGCACCAGGTGGTTGACGCCGCCCGCGCCGGCCGAGCCGTAATTGAGCGCGCCCGGCTTTTGTTTGGCCAGGCTCACCAGTTCTTTCATGTTGCTGGCCGGCAGCTTGGTGTTGGCGGCCCAGACCAGCGGGCCGCTGGCGATCATGCCGACCGGCGTGAAGTGGCGCAGCGGGTCGTAGTTGGCGCTGGGCAGCGAGGCCGCCACCGTGGTGAAAGGCGAGGCCACCAGCAGCAGGGTGTAGCCGTCGGCCGGCGACTGCGCCACGAACTGCGTGCCTATCGCGCCCGAAGCGCCGGCGCGGTTGTCGACCACAAAGGTGGCGTTCAGCACCTCACCGAGTTTTTGCGCGACCAGCCGCCCCATGGCGTCGGTGCCGGCGCCGGGCGCGAAGGGCACGACGATCTTGACGGGGCGATCCGGGTAAACGCCGGAAGGGCCTTGCGCCATGGCGGCGGGAAGCGCCAGGCTGGCGGCGGTGCCTGCGGACAGCAGCAGGGCTTGGCGGCGGCTCAGGGCGCCCATTGGCTTGACATTCATGCGGGAAAGGGAAGAAGTGATCAAAACCATTGATTGTCGCCGCGCCGCATGACGCGGGGATGACACGGCGGCGACCGTGCCTTCCGTGCTTTCCCTTACCTTATTAGCTGCCGCGGTAGGTCGAATAGCTCCAGGGACTGACCAGCAGGGGCACGTGGTAATGGCTGCCGGTATCGGCCACGCCAAAGTCCAGGCTGACCTGGTCCAGGAAGGCCGGCTCGGGCAGCACCACGCCGCGCGCCTTGAAATAGGCCGCGACCTCAAACACCAGGCGGTAAGTGCCCGCTTTCAGGCTGGCGTTGTCGTAAAGCGGCCCGTCCGGGTTGCGGCCGTCGGCGTTCAGGGTGAAGGTTTTTACCAGCGCGGCCTGCCCGCCCTGCGTGGTGAACAGCGACACCTTCATGCCGCCCGCGGGCACGCCGTGCATGGTGTCCAGTACATGTGTGCTCAAGCCCATGGCAGTCCCTTTGTGATTTCGGTTTACCAAAAGTGTATACAGTTTTTGAATATGCGGCTATCATGGCCCGATGGAATCATCCACCACCCATGCCATCGTCGAGGCGCTGACCAAGGCCATTGTGGAGCACAGGCTGCACCCGGGCACCAAGCTGGCGGAGCAAAAACTCGCCGACCATTTCGGCGTTTCGCGCACGCTGGTGCGGCAGGCGCTGTTCCAGTTGTCGAAAAACCGGCTGATACGCCTGGAGCCGGCGCGCGGCGCCTTTGTGGCGGCGCCCTCGGCGATGGAGGCGCGCCAGGTGTTCGCGGTGCGCCGCATGCTGGAAGCCGAAATGACGCGCGCTTTTGTGCGCGAGGTCACGCCCGCCAAGATCAAGGCGCTCAAGGAACATGTGGCGCGCGAGAAATCCGCGCTGGACGACGTGCCCGGCCGCACCGAGCTGCTGGGCGACTTCCATGTGCGCATGGCCGAACTCATGGGCAACGAGGTGCTGGCGCAGATGCTGGGCGAGCTGATCTCGCGCTGCGCGCTGATCACCCTGATGTACCAGACGGCCACCGCCGCCGAGCACTCCAACGACGAACACGCCGAAATCGTCAAGGCCCTGGCCGCCAGGGACGAAGCCCTGGCCGTGCGCCTGATGACCGAACACCTGCTGCACGTCGAGGAAAACCTGGCCTTCGACCGCAAGGTGCCGACCAACGATATTTCGATGGCGCTGTCATGAGTACAAACTACCCAAGAGATTTGATTGGCTACGGCCGCAACCCGCCGCACGCGCAGTGGCCCGGCCAGGCCCGCATCGCCGTGCAGTTTGTGCTCAATTACGAAGAAGGCGGCGAGAACTCGGTGCTGCACGGCGACGCCGGCTCCGAGCAATTCCTCTCCGAGATGGCCAACCCGCCCAGCTACGCCGACCGCCACCTGAGCATGGAAGGCATTTACGAGTACGGATCGCGCGTGGGCGTGTGGCGCATCCTGCGCGAATTTGAAAAGCGCGGCTTGCCGCTGACCGTCTTCGGCGTCGGCATGGCCTTGCAGCGCCACCCCGAGGTCGCCGCGGCCTTCACCGAACTGGGCCATGAAATCGCCTGCCACGGCTGGCGCTGGATCAACTACCAGCAGATCGACGAAGCCACCGAACGCGAACACATGCGCATAGGCCTGGACGCGATTGAAAAACTCACCGGCACGCGTCCGCTGGGCTGGTACACCGGCCGCGACAGCCCCAACACGCGCCGGCTGGTGGCCGACGACGGCCGGCTTGAATACGACAGCGACTACTACGGCGACGACCTGCCCTTCTGGACCGAGGGCGAGACGAAGAAC
>Ga0102587_1001622_pt1 | contig 15732 bp, 9 predicted proteins | sample AraplaF_Col_mTSA_FD_76853 | JGI IMG/M metagenome (GOLD analysis project Ga0102587, IMG submission 76853) | Arabidopsis root microbial communities from the University of North Carolina, USA - plate scrape MF_Col_mTSA (SPADES assembly) (version 2) | ecosystem: Host-associated > Plants > Roots >... | reverse complement strand
TCCTCCACCGTGATGTCCAGCGTGTAATCGGTTCCCGGCCCGGCGTCCTCAGGCTGGTTGTCAAGCGCTCTTGCGTCGCCCACCTTGTTGAAGCTGCCGGAGCCGTTCGGGTCCATGTTGTAGTTGAGGCCGTTGAAGGAGTCCAGGGCTGCCAGTCGTACACGGCCGTCCTTGGGCAGGCCCTTGACCGTGAAGAGGGTGTCGTCCTTCTTGTCCTTGACGAACTCCCGGAAGCTGGCCAGCGGCGTGATGTAGTCGCGCGGGTCGAACGGCGGGACGATGCTGTTGCGCAGCACCTTCCTCTCGTCGGTGGCCGTGATGAGCGGAGAGGCGACGGCGGTGATCCCGACGGCGGCCGCGATCACCGTTGCTGCCATCCCCAGCCGGCGCAGGCGCCCGCGCCGTGCCGTCCGGGCGTCGGCCTCGGGCCGGTTCGCGGATACCCTGCGGGTGTCGTTGCGCCGCAGCACGTCGCGCCGGAAGGTTGCCCAGACGATCGCGCCGATGGCGACGCCGACGCCGCGTTCGACGTTGAGGTAGGCTGCGCTGGTGCTGAACAGGATGCCGGTGACGAACAGCGCCATCACGGGCAGCAGCGGCCAGTACGGGCTCTTCAGCCGCCAGGCGAGCAGGCCGGCAGCCAGGGCGCAGATCAGTGCGCTGAGGAAGGGCACGATCAGCATTCCGCCCGCGGTGCCCACCGGGACGCCTACGGTCAGCATGTCCTTCCAGGCGAACACCACGCCCAGCAGCAGGGTGCGGAGGGAATCAAGGCTGGGCAGCACGGCAGCGATGGCGGAGTCCGGTACCGCCAGGGCCGTGCCAAGGAGCATGTAGGCGCCGAAGGCCAAGGCCACGGTGATGAGCAGGCCGAGCCGGTAGTGCGCATTGGCTGCGGCAATCGCCAGGCCGGCCACGATCCCGCCGAAACCGGCCAGGAGGTAGTACGGATCGCCGCCGAAGCTCTGGCTGAACCCGAGCACGCCCAGACCCAGCAGCAGGACCAAGGCACCGGCGTCGAGCGCTGTGTGCCACAGCGGACGGCCGTCCGCGAAGGACGAGAGGGCGGGCTGCTTCCTGGCCGCGCGGCGGGTGCGGGAAGTCTGCGCGGAGCTCATGCGGCCGCCTTCCGGAGGACGAGGGCAAGGTCGTCAAGGTCGCCAATGGTCAGGACGGTCAGGTCTGCGATGTTCGCGCGGGCCGCGGCGGCGCCGGCCTGCACGCGCACGGCCAGGCTGCGCACGCCGGCGGGAACGGATGCGGCCGCGGAGCGCAGCTGGGTGGCGGTCACGCCGCTGCCCACCACGAAGAAGACCACGGAGGCGTTCGGGACCGTGTCGGCCAAGGTCCGCGCGAGGTCGACGGCGGTTCGCCGCATGGGCGCGCCGACGATGCTGGTCATATCGTCCAGGAGGTTGCGTCCGGTTTCACAGCGCAACGGCCCCTTCTGCGTCAGCACGTCGAGTTCGCGCTGTTCGCGGATGGCCTGCCGGCCGATGGAGGCGGCCACTGAGATGCCGAGCTCGAACTCGGCCTCCGATTCGTATTCGTCCGTGTTGATGGACAGCGAAATGGCCAGGTGCGCACGCCGGGTCTCTTCGAACTGGCGGACCATCAGCTTGTTGGTGCGGGCCGTGGTCTTCCAGTGGATGTGCCTGCGGTCATCGCCGGGCACGTAGTCGCGCAGGGCGTGGAAGGACACGTCCGCGCTGGATAGCTCGGTGGTGGGCATGCCTTCGAGGTCGCGGATGAACCCGGCCGCCGAACCGGACAGGGGCGTGGTTTTCGGGTGTACGTACAGGTCCACCGGGTCCGTCCAAAGGACGCGGCGGCGCAGCAGGTGCAGCGGGTCGGCCCGCACGGAGCGCACCGGGCCGACGACGATCACCGCGCGGCGCGCCGTCGGGATCGTGAAGAGGTCCTCGTGCACCTGGGCCGGCTTCATCCGGGGCAGGTGGAAGACCGCGGTGTTGCTGCCCACCGGCAGCTCGAGGTCCGCCGGGAGCAGCGGCCGCGAGGAGGTGTTGGAGACGGCGATGCTGCCGACGGCGTCATCGCCCACTGCCACGCGGGTCCGGGACATATCGAGCACCACCCCGTAGGCGGAGCGGCCGAGGATGAAGGCCACGGCGAAGAGGAACAGGAGGAAGGCCACGAGAGCTGCCGACTTTGCCTCCTGCCAGCCCCAGGACTGCCCTGCGGTCCAGAGCAGCACCGTGGCGGCCAGGACCACCCAGCCGAGGATGCTGACCACGGACAAGGCGGGCCAGACGTAGGCGAGCCAGAGGCGGCTCACCGTTTTCCAGAGCGGGGTGAGCCATTCGGCCAGTGTCTGGGATGCTTCACGCCAGACGGCGGCCGGGTGCAGCTTTGGCGGGAGCGCGCCCGGGCGGGCTGCCGCCTTTCCTGGCCCTCCCCCGAGGGCGCCGAGACGCTCCCTGAGCGGGCCCAGGGAGCGGTTGACGGATGCAGCAGCCCGTTTCAAGGGTGTGCCGGTAGACATTATGGAGACCTTTGTTTTGGGAACCGGAAGCGTCAGACGTTGGCGCGCTGCTGCGGGGCGGCGACATCGTTCAGGACGCGCTGCAGCACGGCCTCGGCGGTGGCGCCGGAGAACTCGGCTTCCGGGTCCATGACGAAACGGTGGGTCCAGACGACCCCGGCCAGTTCCTTGATGTCGTCCGGCAGGACGAAGTTGCGTCCCTGCCCGGCCGCCCAGACCTTTGCTGCCCGAACCATGGCCAGGGCGCCGCGGACGGACACGCCAAGCCTCGTTTCGGGGGCGTTGCGGGTTTCCTCGCACAGGCGCGAAATGTACTCCAGCACCGCGGAATCGATGTGCGTGGTGGCCGCGAGGTCCGCCATGTCGGCCACGGCCTGGGTGGTGATGATGGGGCTGAGGTCGCGCGAGCGGTCCTTCAGGTTGCTCCCGCCCAGCAGCTGCACGGTGGACGCGTGGTCCGGGTAGCCGATGGAAGTCTTGATGAGGAAGCGGTCCAGCTGCGCCTCCGGCAGGCGGTAGGTGCCGGCCTGCTCAATCGGGTTCTGGGTGGCTAGCACCATGAACGGCCTGCCGGCCTCGTAGGTAGTGCCGTCCACCGTGACGCGGGACTCCTCCATGACCTCCAGGAGCGCGGACTGGGTCTTCGGCGAAGCACGGTTGATTTCGTCGGCCAGCACGATGTTGCTGAAGATCGGGCCCTTGTGGAACTCGAACTTCTGCGTCTTCTGGTCGTAGATGGTCACGCCGGTGACGTCCGAAGGCAGCAGGTCGGGGGTGAACTGGATGCGGTTGTGGGAACCCTGGACCGTTGCCGCGAGGGCCCGGGCCAGGGAGGTCTTGCCCGTGCCGGGCGCATCCTCGAAGAGGACGTGGCCCTCGGCGAGCATGGCCGTGAACGTCAGCCGGATGACATGGGACTTGCCCAGCACGGCCTGGCCGACGTTGCCGACCAGCTTTTCAAAGGTGTCCGCAAACCAGGCCGCCTGCTCGCTTGTCATTGTCATGTCGTGGATCCTTCGTTAGGTGTTGTCCGGGCGGCTGCGGCGGAGGCCCCGGCCGGGGTTTTCAGTTCGGTGTACAAGTTGACGCGGCGTGGGCTGACCGGGCCTTGTGCCCGGCAACGGCCCACGCCGCGTGAGCTAGCAGCGCAGGTTGCCGCTGGTGAGGTGGACGGTGTCTGCCCGCACCCAGCGTCCTGCGACCTTGCCGCCGCTGACGTGGTACCAGCCGCCGCCGCTGGGATTCCAGGGGCTGCCGCATCGGTCCACCGGCACGCTGCCGTCGGAAACGCTGAACCACGGCCACGGGGCACCTGGCCCGCCCGGGCTGGCCACACCGTAGCAACGCCTTGGCGGGCCGACCTGGTAGCCGCTGCCCCCGCCGTCGGGCTCGCTGCAGGTGTTCACGTCTCCGCTGTTCACTGCAACCTTGTCAGAGGGCGGAGGCGGCGGCGGCGCATTCCCGGAGGTTGAGTTCGCGGAACCGTCGGCACCGCAGTCCTTGTTGCCGTCGGTGCCGTTGCAGGCACGTACCCGGAGGGTCTTGGTGGCGTCATAGGCGCCGGTGTCGCGGTTGTACTGCCGGTCGAGGCCCACCGAGGTCCACGGACCGCCTTCGTAACTGACCTCGTAGCGGTTGATGGTCTTTCCGCCGTCGTAGGGCTGGTCCCAGGTCCAGTAGACCTTCTGATCCAGGTTTCCGGACTTCTGGCCCTGGACGTTCGGCGCCGCCGGGTTGCCCCAAGGCACGGCCTTTCCGATGACCTTCGAGTCCCCCGAAATGTTGTTCTTCGTCGAGGTGGCCACGATGCTGATCGTCACTTCCTGGCCGTTCGGGAGTCCCGAAATAATCCCGCCGCCAGAGGCTATCGGACCCTGCTGGCCCGAACTGGCGATGTAGCCGTATCGGATCTCGTCGGCATGCGAACCGTTCCGCTGTGCAGCCGTCAAGGGGGTGAAGGTTGCTTCCAGTTCTCCCGTGTTGCCGTGCGCCACGACGGAACCGCTGTTCACCGTGCCCGGTTTGCCTGCCGCGCGGATGGGAACCGAAGGTTGGCTGGTGCCGCTCGTGCCAGCCTTGTTGGTCGCGGAAACCGTGAAGGTGTAGTCCGCCTCCGAGTTGTCCACCACCACGTTCTGTGCCGCGGTTCCCACCTTCTGGGAGGACACCACGGCGCCGCCGCGCAGGGTGGTCAGCGTGTAGGCCGAGACCGCATCACCGTTGTTGTCCGGCGCAGTCCAGGTCACCCGAAGCTGGCTCTGGCTGCCGACCGGCTGGGCACTGGCCACGGTAGGAGCCGTCGGCGTCGCCGGGATGCCCGCGGGTACCTCGGCCGCGGAGTACGGGCTCCACTCGGAAGGATCCTTGGCATCGTTGCGGGCCAGCACGCGTACCTGGTAGGAAACGCCGTTCGTCAAGCCCTTCCATACGTAGGTGGTGGAAGTCAGGTTCTGGATCTGCGGGTTCTGGCCTGACGGGGCTGGCGAGATCTCCAGGTCGTAGGACTTGATCGGCGAGCCTTTGCTGGCCGGTGCGGTCCACGTGACAGTGAGTTGCTTGTCGCCGAATTTCAGGCCCGGCGCCAAGGGGGTGTCCGGCTTGACGTCCGGACGCACCTCCGCCGAGGCAGGCGACGCATCTGACTCCCCGATGGCGTTGGTGGCTGTCACCGTGAAGTGGTATTTGACGTTGTTGGTCAGGCCGTTGAGTGTGCACGTGTTGGCCGGGCACTCCTGCTGGAACCCGCCTTCGCCCTTCACCGTGTACTTAGTGATCGGCGAACCGCGGTCGGCCGGGGCCGTCCACGTCAGCAGGGCCGTCCGGTCCCCCACGCTCTGAGCCTGCGGCGTGGCCGGCGGCATCGGCTTGTCCTTGACGCTCAGGCGGATGCGGGCCGTGGCCTGGCGCGAGGGTTCGCCGGTCTTGTCCGCCACCGTGTAGGCGACGATCATCGAGCCGGAGAATCCTGACGACGGGGTAACTGTAACGGAATCGCCGTTGGCCACGGCCGATCCCTCGCCCGTCTCCGTAACAGCGGAAACGATCTTCAACGGAGTGTCCGGGAACGGGTTGGAGTCGTTGGCCAGCACCTTGACGGTCACCGGCTTGCCGGCTGCCGCGTTCGGTTCCACGTCATCGCTCGCCACCGGCTTGGGGCGGTTGGACGCGGTGACCGAGAGCTTGTACGTGGCGGTCGCTTCCAGTCCGCGCGGGTCCTTGGCCTTGACCTGGACGCTGCCTGCCAGGCCCGGCTTTGCCTCGCCCTTCGCACTCACACGGAGGGTCTTCCCGTCGATCCCTGCGTCGAAGCCCCCCGGGCTGTTCCCGACCACCTCATACTTCATGTTCGCCGCGTCGTCGCCGTCGGGATCACTGGTGAGGCGCCCCAGGTCGATGCTTGCGGAGTCGTTCTGCGGCACCTCGAGGGAACTGCCGAGCAGGGTTGGCGGATGGTTGCGGTTGGGATCCGGGAGCACCTTGGTGCGGATACTCAGAGTGGCCTTCTGGCCGTTCGGGTCATCCGGTCCGGTGCCGTCGGTGGCTTCGAAGGTGATGGAGCCTGGGCCCACGTAGTCCTTGCCCGCCGTGTATTTGATGGCGGTGCCGCCGTTGGCCACCGGGTCGCCGCCGTCGGCGCCGATGAGCTTGATGCGGTCTGCCTGGCTCAGCCGAGGGCTGTGTCCGTCGCGCACCTTCACCCATTCGTTGAGGTCCACGGTAACCGACTGGCCGGCGATGACCTCCACGACCTCGTCCTTGGCGAGGGTGGGAACCTGTTGGCCGATGCCCGGAACCCAGATGATCGCGGTGGACTTCTGGCCGTCCACGTCTTCCACCGTGTACGGCACAAGTTGCGGGCCGTCGGTCAACTGGACCACGACGTTGCCGTCGTTGCCGGGCTTGGCGTTTTCCGCCGAGGTGGCGATCTTCAGGTTCTCGCCGACGCCGTCGGGATCTTCATCGTTCTTCAGGACGGGCACCTCCACGGCTTTCTTTCCCATGGTCTGGGCAGAGGTCACGCGGTCATCGCGCGCAATCGGTGCCAGCAGCGGAATGTCCGCCTTGACGTTGACCCGGATGGTGGCACCGGCGGTGGCACCGCGCTCGTCGACCACCGTGTACCGGACGTTGACGATTCCTTCCTTCGCCGGCGCCGTGAGGATGATGCGGCCGCTGGTCTTGCTCACGGTGGCCTGCAGTGCGGGGTCGGCTTCGATCCCGTCGGACTTGATGGCGATGCGGTCGCCGTCGGGATCGGAGTCGTTCGCGAGGGCGTCGACGGCGATCTGCCGGCCCGGGCGTACGGAGACGGTGTCGTCCACCGGGGCGGGTTTCTGGTTGTCTTCGCCCTGCGGGGCGATACCGACGGTGACGGTTCCGGAGTTGACGGCACCCTGCCGGTCGATGACCTTGTAGCGGAAGGTGTCGGTCCCTGCGCCGTCGCCGGCGGCCACGAAGTCGATGAAGCTGCTGCCGACCGTCGCGGTGCCCATGCCCGGCGTGCTATCAATGCCCGTCAGTTGCACGGAGTCACCGTCGGGATCGATGCCGTCCAGGGGAACCGGGATACGGACGGTACCCCCGGCCACCACTCGGGCGGTCAGGTTCTGCGGCTGCGGACGCGAGTTCTGCGTGCCTTCGAGCGGCAGGATGTGGATGGTCACAGCGGCGGCGCTCTTCTGGCCCTCCGGATCTACCGCGTTGTAGATGGCGCGCACGGTCTTGGGCACGGAACCGGCGATGAAGCGCAGCTTGTCCTCGGAGATGAAGGTCTTGCCGTCGGCCTCCGGGACGGTCTGTGCCAGGACGGGGTCCACGTGCAGCTTCTCGCCCTGCGGGTGGGTGTCGTTGGCCAGGACCGGGACGGTGACGACGTCATTGACGCGCACGTTCACCTCGTCCGGCTTCGGCTGGGGGGCTTCGACGACGGCGGGAGCCGGCACCGGGACCACGGAAACCGTGCCAGTGGCGGACTTGCGCCCGTTGGAGATCGTGTAGCGGAAGATGACCGGCTGCTGGGTGCCCAGCACGTCGGTGACCCGCAGGACGCTGTGGTCGATGACGCTGACGGACACCGAGGCGTCTTCCGGCAGGGTCACGGACTGCAGCACGAGGACCCCGCCGGAGGGATCGGAGTCGTTGGCCAGCGGATCCACCAGGACGTTGCCGCCCACGGGCAGCAGCGCAACATCGTGAACCGCCACCGGGTCCCCGGCGTCCTTGCCGGACTCGACGTCCACCCGGATCAGTCCCTGCGTGCTTTGCGGTCCGTTGCTGGCGATGTACGTCAGGTACACCGGACCGGGAGTGTTGCTGCGGAAGGTGAAGGTGCCGCCGTCGGTCACGGGGCCGAGCTCGGCCGGGCCTGCCGCCTCCACATGGGCCAGGCGCAGGGCGCCGCCGTTGGGATCGACGTCGTTCTTCAGCGGGGCGATCACCAGGTCCTGCCCGACGACGGCCGTCACGTGGTCCGCGTTGACCACCGGCTGCAGCGCTCCAGGCGGCCGCACGTTGATGACCACGCGGCCGGTGGCTGTGGCGCGGCCGTCCCAGACGGAGATGGTGACGTTCTTCTTGCCTGCGGTGGCGCCGGAGTCCTGGTAGGTGAGCAGTCCGTCGCGGCGGATCTTGACCTGGTCCTGCGGGTTGTCCGCCTTGGCGTCCATCAGGACGAGGTCGTCGCCGTCGGGGTCCATCCAGTCGGTGAGGATGTTCTGGCTGACGGACTTGCCTTGCTCCACCAGCAGCGTGGTGGGGCTGGCGCGCTTGAAGACCGGTGGCTTGTTCTCCTCCGGACCCACCACGTGCAGCGTGATCTTGCCGCCGGCGGACAGGCCGCGGCCGTCGGCAGCGTTGTAGTCGATGACATCGGTGCCGGGTTTGGCGTCGGCAGGAACGGAAATCTGGAACGCCGAGCCGCCGTAGATGCTTTCGATGGCGCCGGACTTGGGCGCGTTGCCGCCGATCGAGGCGGTGAGGACGTCGCCGTCGGGATCGGAATCGTTGTCCAGCACGCTCATCACGGTGGTTCGGCCCGGGCGGGCGCCGATCTCGTCCGGCTTCGTTTCCGGCGGCCGGTTCGGCTTGGTGCGGTCGGGCAGGACGTTGATGGTGTTCTCGTCCGCGGAATCCTCGTCCTGGTCGTCGGACTGGTTCTTCGGCGGGATGACGTCGTCCCAGTTGTTGACCAGCTGCATGTTTTGGTTGACCATCCAGACGTTCCCGGAGTTCACGTCGTTGAGGACCACGAGGTCACGGTTGACCCGGAACACGTAGCTCGGAGCGCCGCTGGCCTTGGGCACGTCGGCGGTCTTGTCGTCGGCGTCGGAGGTGCAATCGCGGACGTACTTGTTGGCACCGGCCCAGGCCGAGTGCGTGCAGCCGGCCACCTGAACCGGGGCGGCGGGCACGCCCTGGCCGCCGAAGGTGACGATGGCGGCGGTAGACCCGTCCAGCGGCTGCTTGATGAGCGCCTTCGGAGTGGCCACTGCAACGTAGCTGCTTTCCTCGCCACTCTGCTGCAGCTTGGCTTCACGGGCGTCCTGCAGCTCGAGCTTGCGCCCGCCCGGCAGGAACAGGTTTCCGCGGGCGGCGTCCAAGACCACGGGCTTGTCGCCGACGACGGCGAGCTGGATGTCGCCCGCGCCCTTGAGCTCGTCGATCCTGGTGGTTTCGGAATCCTTGCGTTCGCCGTTGGCGTCCACCGAGGTGATGGTGATTTCGCCCTTCTGCGGGTCTGCGGTGTAGATCCGGTTGTCCTGCCCGACGGCGGAGACCGCGCCGGAGGAGGCCAGCAGCACCGGCTGGGTGCCTTCTTCGTCGAAGCCGTTGACCGTGGAGGGCGAAAGGGCCCAGACCCGGCCCTTGACCGGGTCGGTAACAGAGAGCACCTCGGTGCCGAAGCTGACTTTCGAGGAGGACGGGAGCTGCTTGTCTCCGCCGAGCCGCAGGTTCGCCGCGGAGACCTGGTTCACCGTTGAGCCGGTGCTGTCGTCGACGAAGACGTCACTCGAGTTCTGCAGCACGTCGAAGGTGGTGCTGGCGGGCGTGACCGCGCCGTCGAGCACCCGGGAAGGATAATTCAGGCGGCCAACAGCGTTCTTGGTCTTGCTGACCACCCAGACGCCGCCGTCGTTCAGTTCGAGTTCCGCGGTCTTGAACCCCGGGTACAGTACAGCGCCCGTCACCAGCAGCACAGCGGCTGCTATGAATCCGGTGGTGGCGATGAACTTGTTTCGGCGTTTCCTGAGCCCCAATTTGCCGAATAAAGACGTCACAGCTTCAATTCCCTTGCATCACGGCCGCCCCCAGGCAGCCTCGAACCTCACGGCCTCCGACCAGTGATCATGCGATTCCGCCGTACCCCCATACGGCGGCGGAATTAGTCCATACGACTATCGCACGGGCGTCCCCCGCTTACCAAGGGAGCCCGGTTACCACCGGCGCTCCAGAATAATCAAGGTCCTGCGGGCGCCGCGATGGGGAAAGGTACCCATCGCGAAGGCCGCAGAACAAACCCTGACGAAGATAAGCGGATGCCGCCGGCGATAAGTCTATCAATTGGCGGAACAGTGGTTTTGGGCTGCGCGACGGAATCCCGGTGGTCAGTCAAGGACGAGGCCCTTCCCTTGGCCCGGCGACAGCAGGACGGGTGTGATTTCGCCGAAGCCGCGCACGTTCTCCGTGGCCTGCGGATCGAGGACGAAACGCTCGTCCTGGCCCAGGGCGGCGGCGGTGGTCTGGTCGACCAGGACCGTGCCGGGTTCGGCCAGGGCCGTCAGGCGTGCGGCAAGGTTGACGGTGGGCCCGTAGATGTCGCCGAGCCTGGACAGGATGCGGCCCCACACCATCGCCACCCGGGCCTGGGGCAGGATCTCATCCTCATTGAGCGCACGGGACAGGGCAAGGGAGATCTCGGCACCGGCCGCCGGCGTCTCCGCGATGTAGAGCACTTCGTCGCCGACGGTCTTGACCAGCCGGCCACCGCCGATGGAAATGATCTCGGCGCATTTGTTCTCGAAGCGCTGCACCATCTGCGCCAAGGTCTTTTCGTTCATCCGGCGGGACAAGCTGGTGTAGGAGACGAGGTCGGCGAAACCCACGGCACGGGCGAGCGGCAGCGGAGCGTCGTCCTCGTCGCCTTCGCGGCCTTCTTCGCTGGCACGCAACCCGGCTTCGGCCCGGACGGCCAGGCGCTGCACGCCGGCGTTCATCTGGCGGCGCCAGGAGTACACCAGAATCTCTTCCATGGCGTCCAGCAGGCTGGGCAATTGGCTGACCAGCTGCTTCCGGGCCACGGCGTCGGGGATGCCTTGCTGCACCACCATGTCTTCAATCAGGGCTTCGACCTGCCAGACCACCATCCTGTCGGTCATCTGGCCGATGGCCCGGGTCACCGAGATGGCCGCTTCTTCCGTGAGCTCGCCGGCACGCACCAGGTCCAGGATGGTGGACATCGCGGAAAGGTCCTGCTCCGTGAAAGCGACGTCCTCGTCGCCAAAGTTCGGGAATCCGAGGGCGCGCCAGAGTTTGCGGGCGGACAACAGGGAGACGCCGGCCGCCGCTGCGACCTCACGACGGCGGAGCTTGCGTTCGCCGCCAAGGAGCCTGGCCTCGAGGACCTTCATCGCGATGCGCTCGGCGGACATCGCACCCGTGGGCGGCGAGGCCTGAGGGCCGGGGGCCACGGGGAGCGGCCTCGTTATGGGGTCGTCAAGGGAAGGCTCCGGCAAGGAATCGTTGCCGCCCTCCGGGTTCCCGGGCTGCTCACCACTCATCGTGTCCACCTTCTCTCCATGCCTATGTGTTTCCGTTGTCCGTGGCCGAGACCGGCGGCAGGCCGTCGATGGCCTCGAGGATGAAGTTCCGGAAGCGTGCGGCCTCCGGAACATCGGGCATCAGGGTTCCGCCCGGCTGCCCGGTATCCAAGGATATATTCCCAGAACGCAATGTCCGCTGGATCAGGGTCTGCCTGAGACCGACGTTACGTATCGCCGCCAGGGAAAGCTGCCAGTCCCGGCGTCGAAGCATTCCAAAACGGGCAATTATCCGGCGGCTCGTGAGGATGTACTGCACGGCCAGCCATTCCAGGTATTTCGGCAGGCAGTAGCCCAGGAGCACCACCACGGCGAGGAAGAGGCACGCGAGCACCAGCCACAGAGTCCAATCCGCCCCCGACATCACCGGAACCAGCTTGCCGGGCCCGCCCTTGACGATCCAGGCGCAGGCGTACCCGGCGAGCGCGGGGGTCAGGATGAATGCTGCTGCCGGGAAGAACAGCCGGCGCCCCTGTTGCCGGGTCACCACGATCACCTGTTCACCCGGCAGGAGCTGTTTACGCATATCCGCCATCTGTGGGCCGCAGATGCACCACGTCCCCGGCCGTCACGACATGTTCGCGGCCCCCATGGTCCACCACCAGGAGGGATCCGTATTCGTCCAGGCGGGAGGCGTGGCCCACCAGTTCGTGGTCGCCCGGAAGTTGCGCCCGGACTTCGCGGCCCAGCGTTACCAGGACGGCTTCCACACGCTTATGCAGCGACGACCCGCCCGCGAGGCCCGCGGCGGGATCGCCGTCGGCATTGCAGAAGCTGCGGTAGAGCGCCGCGAAACGTGACAGGTAATTCTGCAGGATGGCGGTGCGGTCCAGGGTGGCGGAGCCCTCCACCAGGAGTGACGTGGCCGTGGGAACCGGCAGTTCGTCTTCGGCGAGGCTGACGTTCAGCCCGGTGCCTAGCACGACGGCGGGCACCGTGCCATCGCCCATCGGACCCAACTGGGCGAGGATGCCGGAAATTTTCCGGCCGCGGACCAGGACGTCGTTGGGCCATTTGATCTCCGCGGGCACGCCGCAGTTCTCCAGAAGGGTTTCGCGCAGCGCGAGAGCGGCGAGCAGAGACAGCCAGGAATAACTCTGGGTGGGCATGGGCAGGCCTTGGGCGTTGACGGGCCGCAGCACGATCGACACCGACACCGCGGAATGGTCGGGCGCGTCCCAGTGCCGCTCAAGGCGTCCCCGCGCCGCGGTCTGGTGTTCGGCGGTCAGCACGGACATGTCCGGCCATTCCCTGGGTTCCACGGTGACCGCCCGCAGGAGGTCCGCATTGGTGGAACCGGTGGACTCCACCACCTCCAGCCGGGAAATGCCGGCGCTTGAGAGGAAGTCCCCGTTGAGCAGCGCGTCCTTGTCGAGATTTGCCCGTTCCATACTCTGAATCCTAACGATCCCGGCAGCCGCGGGCGTAGCCCTTCCGCCTACAGGAAAATGTCGGGCACGAGCTGTTCCTCAGGGGCCCCGAGGCTGTAGGGCCGGAAGTCGTTGACGCCGGCTGCACGCAGCACCTGTTCGTCGGTATAGAAGTTCCCGCTCGGGGATCCGGTGGCGCGTGCTCCCCCGCTGAGGATGGCATGGGCGGCGTCGGCCATGATTTCCGGGCCGCGGGAAGCCTGCACGATCCGGTTGCCGCCGGGCATGTTCCGGATGGCGGCGGTGTCGATCAAGGTGCAGGGCCAGAGCGAGTTGACCAGCACGCCGTCGTCCTTCAGCTCTTCGGCGAGGCCCAGGGTGGTAAGGCTCATGCCGTACTTTGCCATGGTGTAGGCCAGGTGCATGCCCGCCCATTTCGGGTCCAGGTTCAGCGGCGGGGACAGCGTGAGGATGTGTCCTTGCGTGGATTTCCGCAGCGCAGGCAGGGCAAGCTTGGAAAGCAGGAAGGTGCCCCGGACGTTGATGTCCTGCATGAGGTCGTAGCGCTTCATGTCGACGGCGTCGGTCCGGGAGAGGTCGATGGCCGAGGCGTTGTTGATGACGGCGTCGATCCCGCCGAAGTGTTCGACGGCGGCGGCCACCGCAGCGGCGACGTCCGCGTCGTTCCGTACGTCCCCCACCAGGGCGAGGGCCCGGCCGCCGGCGGCTTCGAGTTGGGCGGCGGCGGTGTGCACGGTGCCTTCCAGCTTCGGGTGCGGCTCGCCGGTCTTGGCCAGGAGCACGATGTTGGCACCGTCGCGCGCGGCGCGCAGCGCTATGGCCAGGCCGATTCCCCGGCTGCCGCCGGATATGAGGAGGGTGCGGCCCGCCAAGGTGCCCGTTGCCCGGTAAGGGGTGGCGGCGCGTGCTGAAGCGTCATTGCTTGAGGTCATGAGGACACTGTAGCCGATCTAAGTTACCGACGGGTAACATTGCCGGATGCTCGACTTGAAGACGGAAAATTGTAGGGTTTCTACAGCGGTATCCGGGTTTTGCGTCACTAGACTAGCCAGCAGGGCCCGCATTTTGTACGGATGCTACTTAAGAGCGCATGCCCAGCAATGCAGTGCCAGCGTAAACAGCTACAGAGCCGGAGACACTTGATGAGCCACGATCTGACCACGACGGCGGGAAAGATTGCCGATTTCCGCGACCGCCAGGCCCGTGCGGAACAGCCCTCCGGCCCCGAGGCGATCGAAAAGCAGCATGCCCGCGGCAAGAACACCGCCCGTGAACGCATCGACCTGCTCCTGGATGAAGGCTCATTCGTCGAATTCGACGCCCTCGCCGTCCACCGTTCCACGGCTTTCGGCATGGAAAAGAAGAAGCCTCTTGGCGATGGCGTCGTGTCCGGCTACGGCACCGTCGACGGCCGGCTCGTTGCCATCTACAGCCAGGAATTCAGCGTCTACGGCGGCTCCCTCAGCCAGGGCAACGGCGAAAAGATCGTCAAGGTCCAGGAGTTCGCGCTCCGCAACGGCTGCCCGATGGTCGGCATCAACGACGGCGGCGGCGCCCGCATCCAGGAAGGCGTCGCCTCCCTGGCGATGTTCGCGGACATCTTCCGGAACAACGTCCACTCCTCCGGCGTCATCCCGCAGATTTCCCTGATCATGGGCCCCTACGCCGGCGGTGCGGCCTACTCCCCTGCCCTCACCGACTACGTGGTGATGGTGGACAAGACCTCCCACATGTTCATCACCGGCCCCGACGTCATCAAGACTGTCACCGGCGAGGACGTGGACATGGAAACCCTCGGCGGCGCCCGCCAGCACAACGCCACCACCGGCACCTCCACCTACCTGGCCAGCGACGAAGCCGACGCCATCGAGTTCGTCCGTGAGCTGCTGGACTTCCTCCCCTCCAACAACCTCTCCGAGGCCCCCGTACTGGAGCACGAGCAGGAGCTGGAGGTCGACGAAGACGACCTCGCCCTGGACACCCTCATCCCGGATTCGGCCAACCAGCCGTACGACATGCGCAAGATTATCGAGCAGATCGTGGACGACGCCCACTTCCTGGAGATGCAGTCGCTGTACGCCCCGAACGTCATGATCGGCTACGGCCGCATCGAGGGGCACACCGTGGGCATCGTGGCCAACCAGCCCATGCAGTTCGCCGGCACGTTGGACATCGCAGCCTCGGAAAAGGCTGCCCGTTTCGTGCGCCACTGCGACGCCTTCAACATCCCGATCATCACCCTGGTGGACGTCCCCGGCTTCCTGCCCGGCAAGGACCAGGAATTCCAGGGCATCATCCGCCGCGGTGCCAAGCTGCTCTACGCCTATGCCGAGGCCACCGTCCCGAAGCTGACCGTCATCACCCGCAAGGCCTACGGCGGCGCCTACATCGTGATGGGCTCCAAGAAGCTCGGCGCGGACCTCAACCTCGCCTGGCCCACCGCCCAGATCGGCGTGATGGGTGCCCAGGGCGCCGTCAACATCCTCTACCGCCGCGACCTCGCAGCGGTCGCCGAGACCGGCGGCGACGTCGAGGCCCGCCGCGCGGAGATCATCCAGCAGTACGAAGAGGAACTCCTCAACCCGTACCAGGCCGCGGAACTGGGCTACGTGGACGCCGTCATCGCTCCGTCCGACACCCGGGTGCAGATCATCAAGGGCCTGCGCGCCCTGCGCGACAAGCGGGCCAGCCTGCCCACGAAGAAGCACGGAAACATCCCCCTGTGAGCACCGAGCCCATGAACCAGGACCAGGCGCCGGAAGCGCCGGAAGCGCCGGAGGCACCGCTGCTTTCGGTGGTCAAGGGAAACCCGACGCCGGAAGAGCTAGCCGCGCTGGCCGCCGTCGTCGCCTCGCTTTCGGTACCCGCGGTGCCGGCGCCCGAGAAGCCGAGCGTCCGCCACTGGGTGCGGCGCGAGCGGCTCCGCATGGACCCGGTTCCGGGTCCGGGCGCCTGGCGGCGCAGCAAGGGCTGACCACACCGGGCCAGCGACGGTGTTCAGCAACCCTTTCAGAAAGGCGCG
>Ga0102587_1001621_pt1 | contig 15733 bp, 21 predicted proteins | sample AraplaF_Col_mTSA_FD_76853 | JGI IMG/M metagenome (GOLD analysis project Ga0102587, IMG submission 76853) | Arabidopsis root microbial communities from the University of North Carolina, USA - plate scrape MF_Col_mTSA (SPADES assembly) (version 2) | ecosystem: Host-associated > Plants > Roots >... | reverse complement strand
GGGGGGTGGGGGGGGGAATGTGGATGGTCTGACCAAGCGCCAGCTGCTTCCCGCCGTCACCGTCTTTCGTTCGCGCGAATTGCGCCGGAACGCCGGACCCGTCGAAAGGGCTCTGAAGGCCGCACTCCGCCGTGCCTTGCCCGCAGCAGGATTCCGGCATCAGGTCCCGATGGGCCCGTATCACGCCGATTTCTGCTCGCACTCCGCGAAGCTGATCGTCGAAGTGGATGACGCCACCCACGCCGAGCGGCGCGCGCACGACGAGACGCGCACCCGCTTCCTCAACGCGGAAGGCTATCGTGTGCTGCGTTTCTGGAACAATGATGTGATGGGTAATATCGAAGGCGGGCTTGCCGAGATCGCCCGGAACCTGCCGTCCGAGTTGCGGGGCAGCTTCGCGTGATGCGTCCCCCTCACCCTTCCCACGCCTTCGGCGCGGGCCCCTTCCCCCTCCCACAAGGGGAGAGGGGGGTGGTCGCCCTCAATTCCCTCTCCCCCTGTGGGAGAGGGAGGGAGGCGCGTAGCGCCGGAAGGGTGAGGGGGACTCGCGTCCGTTCAGCCCTCTTCTTCCTCGAACAGCACGGCGTTCGCCGCGGTGGCGCTGAGCCGCACCTGATCACCCTCGACATCGGCGACGAGGCCGATCGAGATGTAGTGGTGATGCCCGGCATGGCTGCCCTCGGCGCCTTCGATATCAGCGCTCGAATCCTTCTTGGTCAGCTTGATGCGGTCGCCATCGACATGGTCGACGGTGCCGACATGGACGCCGTCGGCGCCGATGACTTCCATATGTTCCCTGATTGCACTCGCGTCGGCCATGGAAATGCTCCTCTGGTTGGTTCGGCTCGGCAACGCATGAACGCCGCGAACGATGCAGGAGATAGGAAATGATCCGCATGCGTAACAGTGCTGCGCTCGCCGCGCCGATGCTGCTCGCCGCCTGCGCGACACAAGTGAGCGCCGGCGTATCCCCGCAGGCGCCCGGCTTCCTGCTCGGGCTGTGGCACGGCTTCATCTTCCCGGTCGCCTGGTTCCTGTCGCTGATCCTGCCCGACATCGCCATCTATGCCGTGCCCAACAATGGCGGCTGGTACGATTTCGGCTATTTCCTCGGGATCGTGGTGTTCGGCGTCGGCGCCAATCGGGGCCGGAAAGTCGTCTATCGCGACCGCGTGATCCGCGAGCGCCACACCACGGTGATCGACCACGAATGACCCGCAGCCTCGCCTTGATGGCCGGACTGGCCGGGGCCGCGGGCGCCGCGGGGCTGACGACGCTCGTCCGCCCCGGCCTCACTCGCCGCGCGCTGCGCCTGCCCGATGCGGAGGCGACCGGCTATGCCCTGCGCATCGCCGGCATGATGCTGTTCGCATTGGGCCTGTTCCTCGGCGGCTTCGCGGCAGTCGCTACGATGGCGGGTGCGGCATGAGTCTCCATATCACCTATGCGCTCACCACATTGCTTTGCGCATGCGCCTTCCTCTGGGCGCTTAGGAGGGCGCGAAAGACCGACCTCCCTTATCCGCCGCGTTATCCTTGGATTACCCCGTCGCAACGCAAGCTCGAGCTGTTCACGCTCAATCAGGCGGGCCGTATCGCGCTGGTTCTGATCCCCGTCATCTGGCTTGTCCAAACGGCTGCCTACATCGCCATCAATCTCAAGTTCGTCTCGGAGTAATCCCATGCCTCTTCTCGAAGCCCGCAAGACCTACAAGCCGTTCGAATATCCGTGGGCGTACGAGTTCTGGAAGCGCCAGCAGCAGATCCACTGGATGCCCGAGGAAGTGCCGCTCGGCGAGGATTGCCGCGACTGGGCGCAGAAGCTCACCGATCACGAGCGCAACCTGCTCACCCAGATCTTCCGCTTCTTCACCCAGGCCGATGTCGAGGTGCAGGATTGCTACCACGAGAAATACGGCCGCGTGTTCAAGCCGACCGAGATCAAGATGATGCTCGCCGCCTTCTCCAACATGGAGACGGTGCACATCGCGGCCTACAGCCATCTGCTCGACACGATCGGCATGCCCGAGAGCGAATACGGCATGTTCCTCGAATATGCCGAGATGAAGGACAAGCACGACTATCTGCAGAAGTTCGGCGTCGATAACGACGAGGACATCGCCAAGACGCTCGCGATGTTCGGCGGCTTCACCGAGGGGCTTCAGCTCTTCGCCAGCTTCGCGATGCTGATGAACTTCCCGCGCTTCAACAAGATGAAGGGCATGGGCCAGATCGTCAGCTGGTCGGTGCGCGACGAGAGCCTGCACTGCGAAGGCATCATCCGCCTGTTCCACGCCTTCACCCGCGAGCGCGACTGCCTGACCAAGTCGGTCAAGTCCGACATCATGGACATGTGCCAGACCACCGTCCGCCTCGAGGACGCGTTCATCGACCTGGCCTTCGAGCACGGCCCGGTGACCGGGATGACGCCCAAGGAGATCAAGAAGTACATCCGCTACATCGCCGACTGGCGGCTGGGCCAGCTCGGCCTCAAGCCGATCTACATGATCGACGAACACCCCCTCCCCTGGCTCGCCCCTTTGCTCAACGGCGTCGAGCACGCCAATTTCTTCGAACAGCGCGCGACGGAATATTCCAAGGGCGCGACGCGGGGGAACTGGAACGAAGTGTGGGACTCGTTCGACAAGCGCCAAAAGGCGAAGGCGGGACCCGCGGCGAACGAGGACGCGTCCGGTGAGGGCGGGGATATGTTCACGAAGGCGGGGATTGCGGCGGAGTAGGCGCGTCGCGCGTGGGATTAGCGCAAGCTAATCCCCGCTCCTCGGCGGCGCGCACGGCCGGCGGCGCCAGCAGCGCCGACCGACGACGGCACGGGCTTTGCCCGTGCTCTTGCGATGATGGATCATGACACAAGCATCACCACGGGGATGGGGTAAAGATGCCCTCACCCACTACCTCGAAGCTTATCGGACCAATCAGTTTGCGACCTTCGCCAATAAAGGTTCGGCGGTTGTAGATTTGGTCAAGATCGATGGCATGTTTGCCCGTTTCGGAGGCGCCATCAACCCACGCCCGATGTACCCTCTAGGGTTCATGCTGAGGTCTCATTCTGCCTTCCGAGCCGGTGTGGGCGCAGTCATGGCAGGTCAGCTTTTTGAGTCACAAGCGTTGCTTCGGCTCTGCCTCGAGCACGCTGCTTATGGTTTTTACATCGGCGACGACAAGGAACGGATGACGCGCTGGCTGCGTCGCGGTGATAGCGAAGCCACCCGCAGGGCGGTGCGCAAGGAGTTCCACAACGAGAAGATCAAGGATCACATACAGACCGCCGCACCCACAATGCGCGATCAGTTCGACTATCTCTACGACCAGCTTATCGAGTTCGGGGCTCATCCCAATGAGAAGGGCTATTCACTCAACACGACGATAGAGCGAAATGAGGCTGGCGACGCGAATATCCAAACCGTGTATCTCCAAGGAGATGGCATGCAGCTGGACTTGGGCCTGAAGGTTGCCGGTCAAGTCGGCCTCTGGGCTTTGCATCTGATGCAGCTGTTATACCGCGAGCGATTTGAGCTTTTGGGCATTCGCGCTGATTTAGAAAAAGTACGAACCCACTTCTGACGCGTCACCGCCGGACACCGCCAGCGGCTCCAGACCCAGCCCCACCGCAAGGTCATTCCATTCCGGGTTCTGCCGCTCGATCATCCGCCCCCCTTCGCGCCGCCAGCGCGTGCGCCCCTCAAGCGCTCTCGCCCCGCCGCACCGTGGATCCCGGAACAAGTCCGGGATGACGATGGGAGAGTGGCGAGCGGCGGCCCCACGCCATAACCGTCACCCCGGCCTTGTGCCGGGGTCCACCGCGCCGCCACGGATCAACCCAGCGGCTCCAGCCCCAACGCCACCGCAAGGTCGTTCCATGCCGGGTTCTGCCGCTCGATCAGGTTGCGCTTCCACTCGCGCCGCCAGCGCTTGAGCTGCTTCTCGCGCGCGATGGCGCCTTCCATCGAGTCCCCGACTTCGAAATAGACCAGCCGGTAGATGCCGTACTTCCTGGTGTGCCCGTCGAACGTGCCTTCGCGGTGCTGCAACAAGCGGCCGATCAGGTTCGACGTCACGCCGACGTACAGCGCGCCGTTATAGCCGCTCGCGAGGATGTAGACGCAGGGGATGCCGTCGATCATCGAGCCATGCAGCCTGCCGCCCGGTGGACCGCGGCACAAGCCTGTCCTGAGCGCCTGCCTTGCAGGCAGTCGAAGGGGCCGGGGTGACGGGAGCAGGGGGAGACCGCACCGATCCGGATGCGCTTGCGCCATGGACGGCAAGGCGCGCGCTTCCGGCAATATGCCGACACCCGCTCCGCCCGTCCCAAGACACCCGAGCATTTGCCAGCCGACCCCATTAGTGTATTGCCAACACAATACACCAGAAACGAGGCCCGCCATGCTCCCCCTCCTCCTCTCGATCGCTCTCGCGCAGGAAGCGCCCGTCACGCTCCCCGAAGGTCCCGCGCTGCGCGAAGCCATCCACGCCGCCGACACCGAATTCTTCCATGTCTTCTTCGACCGGTGCGATCCCGCCCGGGTCGCGGCGATGGTCGTTCCCGATTTCGAGATGTACCATGATCGCGCCGGCGTGACGGGCAAGGACCGCAAGGACTTCGTCGATCGCTACGCCAGGGATTGCGAGGCCAAGAAGGCGCCCGATGCGTGGCGCCTCCGCCGCGAACTGGTCCTCGACTCGCTCGACGTCCAGCCCGTCCCCGGCTTCGGCGCGATCGAGGAAGGCGACCATCTCTTCTACGAACGCAAGGGCGACGGCCCCGAAAAGCTCAGCGGCAAGGCACATTTCGTCCAGCTCTGGAAGCTCACGCCCGGCGGCTGGCAGCTCGCCCGCGTGTTCAGCTATTCGCACCGCCCCGCGCAATGAGCGGGCGCGCTCACACCTGGATCGCCACTTCCACCAGATCGCCTTCGGCCACCCCCGCCTTGCGCCGCACCTCGGCCTTGACTGGCAGCAGATAGCCGCCGCTCGCCTTGTGCGGGAATACCGAGGTTTCGAGCGCTACCCCGTCGATCGACGCACGCACTCGCACCGATCCGAACCCGCGCGCGCCGCCCATCGCGCGCAGCTCGAACGCGCGCGCACGGATCGCGTCGGCCGCCGCGCCGGTGATCGTCACGAAATACCAGCTCGCCTTGGCGGGCGGCTCGGGCGTCCAGCGCCAGAGCTCGGTTTCCAGCATCAGCGGCGCGTCCTCGGTCATCGCCGTGCGCCGCGCCGCGCCGCGAGCTGCCGCACGCTGAACCCGCTCACCGGATCGCGCCACGCCGCCGCCACCGCCAGCAGCGGTCGCAGCACGAAATCGCGCTCCCGGAACGCGGCATGCGGCACGGTCAACCCCTTCGTACTCCACGCGCCTTCGGACCATAGGATGATGTCGAGGTCGATCACCCGCGCCGCCCAGCTCCGCCCGCGCCGCCGCCCGAACGCGCGCTCGATCGCCTTCAATCGCGCGAGCAATTCCGGCGGTTCCTCGTCGCTCTCGATCAGCGCGACGGCATTGGCGAAGCGGCGCTTCGACGGCCCCAGCGGCGGGGTGCGCAGCACCGGCGACACCGCGACCACCCCGCCGAGGGCGGCGAGCGCCGCGGCCAGCTCGGCCTCGGGGCTGCCATGGCGCCCCCTGCGGTTGGAACCCAGCGCGATGGCGTAGCTTGTTGTCGGCACGGCACAGGGCCTATCGCGGCGTCGTGCCCACGCCAAGCCCCTCCCGTACCGCGATTGCATATCCGGCTCGGAACGCAGATGGCCTTCCGGAACCGCCGACTCCTTACCTGCCTGACGGCGTCAGAGCGTCGCCTCGCCGACATTCGTGCGCACGAATCGCGTGCGGCCGAACGACTTGAGCATGGCTCGCAGCGGCGGTTCTCCGGCACGGACAATCGCCCAGGACAGCGTCAACATCACGACGAGTGCGACAGCGGCAGCCGGCCAGTATCCCGCGCCAAGATGGAGGAAGCCTCCGATCAGTATCGCGCCCAGCTCCTGGTGGAGTAGATATAGCGGATAGGTAATCAACCCGGCCATCGTGGACACCGAGGGACTTATATGGCGCTCGAGCTGCGGCTGAAGGCGCTCGGCGAACAATATCGGCAAAAGGCAGAGCGTGAACAAGAGCAGCGGAGGGGCATATGCCAAGCGGTCGCCATTGATTACGATCCGATGGGCATCGATCTCCATCACCGCCGCGACGCAGATGGGAATGAAATAGACCAATCGGAACGACCGCCATCCCAGTCGCTGTCGTGTTCGGATCAGCATTCCGAGTGCGAAGAAACAACCATGCGGCAGAAGCGTCAGCTGCGCGATTCGTTGGGTCGCCGATGGAACTTCGACATAGAGCGAGGCACCCCAATAGGCGGCGCTCGCCAGGCCGAGCAGCACACCGACCCGTTCAATCCGTTCGAGGGTGGATCCTCCGATCAGCGATAGCGCGATAAGCAGGTAGAAATTTACTTCGAGAGCCAGCGTCCAGTAGCTCGGATCGATGCCGAACATCGGCCAGAAAAGAATTGATCCAGACCATTGCGCTACGACGACTCCAGCCGGGAGCGTATTGAAAGCGATCATTGCAGCCGCGGTGATGGTGGCGCAGATCCAGGCGCTCGGCACCAGGCGCAAGAGACGCCGGCCAGCGAATGACGCGGCACCTGAAGCCTCGGCGGACCACGCAATTACGAAACCCGACACGACGAAAAACAACTCTACGCCGATCCACCCAGAGTTCACGAAAGGGGACCACCCCGCATCGACCGGCATTCCCTCGAGCAGCGCACGCCCCCCGGGCGGTGGAGAATAAGCGAAACCGTTTCCCCAATGAAAGGCGAGCACCAACAGTGCGCAGCCGAAGCGCAGCAGATCCAATGCAATGAGATTGCCTGAGCGCCGGTGAGACATCGCGCGCAATTTTACCGATGATAGCTAACAAATCCTGTAGATTGCCGCGGCGGCCGAATATTCAGGCCCCCGACGCAAAAGGATTCTCACAGTCCTGGACCGCGAAAGTCGCATTGAGACGAAAGGTCATGACGCCCGACATGGGCATCAGTGACGGAGCTGGATCCGCACGATCAGGCCGGGTACGGCGTCCTCCAGTTCGACCGTGCCGCCATGCAGATGGGCGACCGCCTGGACCAGCGACAGGCCGAGGCCTGCCCCGGATCCCCCACGCGCTGCGTCCAGGCGACCAAAACGGCGCAGCGCCTCGTGCCGCAGCGCAGGGGGTATTCCAGTCCCCTGGTCCCGGACCGTAATCGTCGCCATTTCGCTTCCGGCGGCGAGTTCGAGCGTGATCGTGCCGTCTCCGTATTTGACTGCGTTGTCGATCAGATTGCCGACGGCCTGCGCGAGCAACTGGCGATGCGCAAGCCAGCTGATGGCCACCGGTGCGTCGACGATTATGGTCCGGCCATGATCCTCGACCAGCGGCGCATAAATCTCTGCGATCGTGGTCAACAGTGGAACAAGGTCTATTCTGGTAAAGCTTTCGCGGCCGATGCCCGCCTCGGCGCGGCTGATGCTCAAGGCAGTTTCCACCAATGCGGTGAGGCGCTCGCCTTCAGCCAGCGCCCGCGCGGCGGCTTCCTGTGCTGCCGGTTCGCGTACTTCGCGCGCAACTTGCTCCAGGGCGACGCGCAGCCGCGTCAGCGGGGATTTGAGGTCATGCGCGAGGCCGTCCGTGGCGATCTTGAGCTCGGTGATCAGCGAAGTGACTCGATCGAGCGTATGGTTGACCTCTTCCCCCAGGATGCTGAAAGCGTCGCCGGACCGGTCGTCGGGCACCCTGCGCCCCAGATCGCCGTCGCGCACTTCGCGAAAGGTCCGGATCGTGCCCTCGAGGCGGGCAACGATCAATCGCGCCGCCAGCCAGGCCGCGAGTGCCGCCATGATCAGCGCGAGCGCAAGCGCCAGCGCGCTGGTTTCTCCCAGGAGGTCGAGAAGCTGGCGCTCGCTTTCGACTCCGATCCCGGTCAGCAGGCCCTCGCCTCCAGACAAGTGCGTGGTCCGCACGAGCATGGTCTCGGGCGCGATGTGGCCGATGCGGTAGAGCTGGATCTCCGCGTAACCGCCCGATGTCGGCACGCTGGGAGGCCAGGCGGCGAGATTGCCCGCAACGGTACGGCCGGAACCATCGACGAGCAGCATGACGGCGTTGCGCGTGATCGCTCCCGTCTCACGCGCTTCGATTGCGCGCGCGAGCGCCGGTGCTCCGCCGCGGGTGTAGGTTGCGAGCAGATCGTCGCGAAGGGTCTCGGCTGCGGCGGCGGCAGCCTGGTCGCTGCGTCCGCGCAGCACGGCGCCGACCGCCGCCAGCAGGATCGCCGCCGCCACGATCTGGCAGAGGAAGACGAGCGCCGCGAACCGGAAGGTGGTCGAGCGCCATATCATGGCGCCGCGCCGAGGCGGTATCCCGCACCTCGCACGGTGTGGAGCAGCGGCGGCACGGCCCCTTCATCGACCTTCTTGCGCAGGCGGCTGAGATGAACGTCGACCACGTTGGTACCCGGGTCGAAATGATAGTCCCAAACGCCTTCGAGCAGCATGGTGCGACTCACCACCTGGTCGACATGGCGAAGCAGGAACTCGAGCAGCCTGAACTCGCGGGGCTGGAGCTCGATGGTCCGTCCGGCGCGGCGAACCCGCCGTGCAAGCAGGTCCATCTCCAGATCGTCGCACCGCAGCACCGTCTCAGGCGCGGCAGCCGGCGTGCCGCGCCGGATCAGCAGGCGGATGCGCGCAAGAAGCTCCGCAAAGGCGAAGGGCTTGCCGAGATAATCGTCCGATCCGCTGGTTAGTCCCTCGATACGGTCCTCGGCTGAACCGAGCGCCGACAGCACGATGACCGGCGTCTCCACTCCCGCGCTGCGCATCGCGCCGAGAACCGCCATCCCGTCGAGCCCAGGCAGCATCCGGTCGAGCACGATGCAGGCGTAAGACCCGTCCGTCGCATGGAAGAGGCCGTCCCGGCCATTATCGGCGCGGTCGACCACGAACCCCTCCTCCGCAAGGCCCTTGACGATGTACTTCGCAGTCGCGTCGTCGTCCTCGACGACAAGGATTTTATGTCCCACCTGTTCAGCTCCGGTGCGATGTGACGGTCAAGGGCAGCGTGTGACCGGCGCGGCGTACATGCAAGAGCACGGAATGATGTGTCGCGAGCGCATGCTCGACATCCCTCTTCGAACGCGCGGCCCGGCTGCCCACCGCCTCGATGCGATCGCCGACCCGCAATCCCGCATGCTCGGCCTCGCCGCCCGAACGGAGGCTGTCGACGAGGAGCGGCCCCGCAGCGGAGGCCGGCACGAGGGTAGCCCCTAGCGAATCCTCCCCACCGGTTTGATGCCGATAACCGACTTGCCTAGACAGCAACACCGCGGCGATTCCCGCCAACACGACGATCGCCAGCATCAGCGATCGGAGCGACCGCATGCCGTTCATCGTTCTAACCCCGGCGGAAACTCCCGCCGCGATATCATGAGAATATGTTCGAGGCGCTGTGCGACGGCCATGTGCTCGATTCCTTGGCGACCGCCTCCTGACTAGCGTACCACGCTTCTCGCGCGGGTTGGGAACGGATGAACTTTTGCTCATCTTTCCTTCAGCCCAGGGTTCGCCGACGGCGGCTAGACGGGAGCGATGCCGCCAGGGAACGCGCCCGAGATGAACGATTCCCCCGTCCCGAACGACAGCCTTTCTGCGCTCGACGAACGGACGTGCCGGCTCATCTGTCCCGTCGCAGCGGCAATGGTCGGGGTATGCCTCACCGGCATCAGCCTGTTGCGCGTCGCCACGGCGGTGCGCCGCCAGGGCACTATCGCCGACGATCTGCTGTCGATCGACGCCGTGCTGTTCCTCTCGGCGACGCTCGCATCTTATTTCGCGCTCCGCGTTCAGTCGCATGCGCGCCTTCATTGGCTCGAGCGGATAGCCGACCGGGCCTTCATCGCCGCGATGCTGCTCCTCACGCTCGCCTGCTTCGTGATCACTTATGCGCTCAGCCGCTGAGCGCGGCCGACCGCCACATTACCAATTCTTCAGCCAACGCTGAAGTCGCGGCAATCCGGGCGAGGATAAGGGTCGGGCTCCTGACGGAGAAAACCGCATGCACAAGCCAGGGATCATGACCGCGTTGGCGGCGATACTCGCATCGACCAGCATCGCCACGGCCCAGCCGGCAAGCTCGCCGCAAGGCTTGTGGCTCAATCCGCACGGGTCCGTCGCGGTACGCACGGGCGCTTGCGGCGACAAGATCTGCGGGTGGATCGTCTGGGCGAGCGATGAAGCGCGGAAAGACGCCAAGGAGAATGGCGTCGACTCGCTTGTCGGCACCGAACTCCTCGAAAATTACCGGCCGTATCGCGCCGGGAGCTGGTCCGGCACCGTCTTCGTGCCCGACATGGGACGCCGCTTCTCCTCCGAGATCGACGCGATCTCGCCCACCCGGCTCAAGGTCAAAGGGTGTATCCTCGGCGGGCTGATCTGCAAGTCACAGGTCTGGAGCCGGATCGAGCGCCTGCCCCAATGAGCCGGCTGCGCATCCTGTTGGAGCGGTATCGCGGGCCGATCAGAGTCGCGATGGTGCTCCTGTTGATCGCACTCGGCTTCGCCGCGCTCGAGGCGCTGACCCGCGAAATTCATTATGCCGATGTTCGCGCCGCCGCCCGGGCATTGTCGGCAAGACAGGTCGTGCTTGCCCTCGCCCTTTCCGCCGGCAGCTATCTGGCGCTCACCTTTTACGACGTGCTCGCACTCAGGGTGATAGGCCGGGCGCTTCCGTGGCGCACCGCGGCGCTCGCGTCCTTCACGAGCTACACGCTCAGCCACAATCTCGGGCTTTCCCTGCTGACCGGTGGATCCGCCCGATACCGCGTCTACACTGCGGCGGGGCTCGACGGGATGGACGTCGCCCGTGTCGTCGCTCTCGCCAGCGCCACTTTCTGGGCGGGCGTGGTTACTGTCGCGGGGGCGGCGCTGTTGAGCAGTGTCGGGGGCGTGACGATCGCCGGCCTGACGCTTGGCGCGACGCAGGCGCATCTGGCCGGCGCCTTCGTCCTGCTCCTCGTCGCTGCGCTGATGGCGACCTTGAGCCTGGTTCGCCCTTCCCTCTCGCTCTTCGGCTTGCGCCTCCCTGTGCCGCGCCCTTCGCAGCTCGCTGCCCAGATCGGCATTGCCCTGATCGACATCACCTTCGCCAGCGCGGCGCTCCTCGTCCTGATCCCTGGCGCTGGACCTGCCCTGCTTCCAGCCTTCGTCCTCGCTTATTCGCTCGCCATCATCGCGGCGGTCCTCACGCATGTGCCCGGCGGGATCGGCGTGTTCGAGGCGGTGGTCCTCGCGATGGTGCCGAGTGATCGCGCGGCGTTGTTCGCGGCCCTGATCGCCTATCGCCTGATCTACTATCTGCTGCCGCTGGCCGTGGCGGTGCTGCTGCTCGCCTGGCATGAAGGCACGCGGCATCGCCGCGTCGGACAGCTGTTCGCCAGCGTCCGAACGCTGGCGAACAGCGCGTCGCCGCTGGTTCTCGGTGCCGCCACGTTCCTTGGGGGGGCCATGCTGTTGCTCTCGGGATCGTTGCCGGCGCTGCAGGCGCGGATGGGCGCGCTCGCCGGCATCCTGCCCCTTCCGTTCATCGAAGCGAGCCACGTCGCCGCGAGCCTGGCCGGCACGGGCCTCCTGCTCCTCGCGCCGGGGCTTTGCCGGCGGCTCGACGGCGCCTTTCACGCCACTCGCTTGCTGCTCCTGGCGGGGGCTCTGTTCTCGCTCGCCAAGGGGATCGATTATGAGGAGGCCTTTGTCTGCCTCGCGCTTGCGGGCCTGCTGCAATGGACGCGCGGCGCCTTCTATCGACGCACGGCATTGACTCAGCAGCCCCTCACTGCGGGCTGGCTGGCTTCGGTGGCGGTCATGGTCGCGCTGTCCGTCTGGGCGGGTCTCTTTGCCTATCGCAACGTCGCTTATGCTGACGATCTCTGGTGGCATTTCGCCCTTGACGGCGATGCACCGCGATTCCTCCGCGCCACGGTCGGGATGGGCGTGGTGCTCGCGGGCGCGGCGGTCTGGAGACTCCTCTCGCCGGCGCACGGCCATGCCGGCGAAATATCGGCCGATCAGGACATGGGCACGATCTGCGCCATCCTCGCCTCGGCCACGCGCACCGAAGCGATGCTCGCTTTGACGGGGGACAAGCGCTTCCTCGTTTCACGGCAACGTGACGCCTTCCTCATGTATCAGGTCAAGGGCACCAGCTGGATCGTGATGGGCGATCCCGTCGGCGCGCAGGAGGCATGGGCCGAATTGCTCTGGGCATTGCGCGACCTCGCCGATCGCCAGCAGGGCCGCCTGTTGCTGTACGAAGTTTCGCCCGAGACGCTCGACATCGCCATCGGCCTGGGCCTCCAGATCATCAAATATGGCGAGGAGGCGATCGTCGACCTCGCCGGTTTCGAGATCGCGACGCCGCGCCTGCGCAGTGCTCGCCGTTCGGAACACGCGGCCGCGAACGCGGGAGCCCGGTTTCAAATCGTCCCGGCCGCTGCCGTGCCGATCATCCTCGACGAACTCGCGATGATCTCGGACGAGTGGGTCCGGAGCAAGAAGCATCGTGAGAAGAGCTTCAGCCTCGGCCGTTTCGATCGGACTTATCTGGCCAATTTCGATATCGGCCTCGTCACCGTCGAGGGCAGGATCGTCGCCTTCGCCAATCTTTGGCTGACGCAAGGCAAGCAGGAAGCCTCGGTCGACCTCATGCGGTATCGCGACGACGCGCCGAAAGGCACGATGGACTTTCTGTTCGTGAACCTGATGCAATGGGCGAAGGATCGCGGCTATCAACGGTTCACGCTCGGCATGGCGCCGCTTGCCGGAATCGACGGGCGGCGGCTCGCCCCCGCCTGGGCGAAAGTGGCGGCGCTCGTCTTCCACCACGGAGAGCGTTTCTACGGCTTCCGAGGCCTGCACGGATATAAGGAGAAGTTCGCGCCCGTCTGGGAGCCGCGCTATGTCGCCGGACCGCACGGCATGGGGCTGATCCAGGCGCTGCGGGACCTGTCACGCCTGATCGGCCAGGAGAGCGCCCCGCCGCGGATCGCAGCCATCGTCCCGGAAAATGCCCCGATCCAGGCAACCCACGCGCTCAAGGAGCCGGTGCCGTGTTGACAGGTCGCTCAGGGCGCCGGGCGAAATCGCGCTGGTGGCGCCTACTCGGAATCGGCGCGTTGGTTTGCATCGTCCTGGTGGGGCTCGGCCTCGCGGCGCCGGCGCTGCATCTTCTCGATGGGCAGCCCCTACGCATGTTCGGCACCGGCCGGCAGCATCCGCGCGTGGCCGCGGTCTATTTTTCCGGAGACATGGGCCTCGGCTTCGGCATGGGACCGAGGGTAGCGCCTGCGCTGGCTGCGCGCGGCATTCCGGTGCTCGGAGTTAGCTCGTCGGTCAACTTCGCCACGCATCGCACCCGCGCCGAAGTGGACGCGATCCTGTCGGACGCGATCCGCGCCGCCATCGCACGGACCGGCGCAAGCAGGATCGTGCTGATCGGCCAGTCGTTCGGTGCCGACATGGTCGCGACCGCCGCGCCCGATCTGCCGGCCGATCTTCGCGCGCGGGTCGCCGCCATCACCTTGGTGGTGCCGGCGCAGACGGTCTACTTCCGCGCCGACCCGACGGGACTAAATTACCTCGGCACCCCCGACGCGCGCCCTGCCCCTGCGATGCGCGCGCTCGCCTGGGCTCCGATCATCTGTATTTATGGCGCCCTCGAATCCGACAGCCTCTGTCCTGCCCTCAACGGCACCTCCGCGCGCGTAATCGCGCTGCCCGGCGGTCATTTCCTCCGCCGAGACGACAAATTGCTCGTCAATACCATGGTCGATGCCCTGCATGCCGCCGATCCGGAGATCATCGGCTGATCCCGCGAACATGACGAGAATTTAAGCTGGCTCCCAGTCCCGCGACATCTTCGAGAGGATAGGGACGGCGCATCGTCCGACGCTCATGGAAGGCAAGGCAAGGCATGCGTCCGCCCGTTTTTTTCGACCCCACCGGCCGCCGCGGCCGCTGGTCAAAGCGCACGCTCGCCGCGTTGATCGCTTTGGTGCTCGTCGGCGCGGTGGCGTTCGCGACGACGCTCATCGCCGTACCGCAGGGGCGCGCACTCACTCTTCCGATTTCGCAGCCCCACGCTGCGCGCCTGGGCGGGGCGCACGGTCGTCACGGCCTGGGGGCCTGGTTGCCGACCTTCGTCTCGAAAGACCCGCACACGCCGCTCAATATCGGCTTCTATGTGCCTGGCGACGATGCGAGCATCGCCTCGTTACGGCGTAACATCGGCTCGCTCGACTGGGTCGTACCGGCGGTCGTCACCGTGGCCGGCCCTGATCACGCGATAAAGATCGAGAACGACCCGCAATTCGACGGGGCGATCCGCGCGGCCCGCACACCGCCGAAGATTCTCCCGATGGTGCAGAATTTCAGTGGCAACGCGTGGGACGGCGTCGGCGCCGCGGCGCTGCTTCGCGATGCCGTGCACCGCCGCGCCCTGGCCGCCAGTCTCGCCCGGATGGTCGCCGAACGCCAGGACGCGGTGACGATCGACCTGATCCGCGCCGAGGGCCTGGCGCAGGCGCGGCTGGGCGGCGACCGGTTCGAGACCAGCCAGGCGGAATGGGACGGCTACATGGTCGCCCGGGCGAGGGAGGCGATCGCGGCGAACCCCGGCAAGAGGGTGCTGGTGCTGGCCAGCTACCGGAATCTGGGCGCCTTCCGCGAAGCGCTGAAGGGCGATCCGCGGCTGGTGGACATGGAACCCTGGCTCAGGGCTGTGCTTCCCGCGCGCTAGCGTATGCGAGGGCCGCCACGCGGCAGGCCGACGCGAGGGGGCGTTCGCCGCGCCCGCGGTCGATGCTGACGATGAGCTGGGCCAGGCTGGAGCCCCGGGACGCCGCCATCTCGTCGAGCACCGCCCAGAACTCGGGTTCCAGCGCGATCGACGTCGCGTGACCGGACAGGAGGACGGAGCGCTTCTTCAGGCTGGCCATAGCGGTCTCTCTACAAAAATGACGCCATGTTCAACTAGCCCCTTGCAAAAAAATGACGGGGGCGTCATCTTTGTTCGCAACAGGGCTCGAACAGGACTCCCCTCCTATGGCCATGACTGCCGACACCGCCGACTTCCGCGCTGAACCGCGGATGGTTTCCACCAAGCTGGACTGGATGCACGCGCTGAAGTCGTTGCAGCGCCTGCTGGCCGACAAGGAAGACACCCGCCAGGTCTTCGAGATCATGCGGGCCCTGAACGGGGCGTCCACGGCCAACGGCTACAAGAAGCTGCTGACCACGGTGGAGGGCGGCAAGATCGCCTACGCCCGTGAGGAGTTCGCCGACAAGCTGATGGACGACGCCTGGCTCGACAGCATGCCGGACGGCAGCGTCGGCGCTGCCTACCGCGACTTCATCCGCGCCGAGAACCTGTCGGCCGAGGGCCTGGCGGATGTCAGCCGCGAAGGCCGCGGCGATATCGACGAGCCGCACCCCTACGCCTGGTTCGGCCGCCGCACCCGCGACGTGCACGACATCTGGCACATCCTGTCGGGCTATCACCGCGACGCTCTGGGCGAGGCTTGCCTTGTGGCCTTCTCCTACGCCCAGACCAAGGGCCTGGGCTGGGCGCTAATCGCGTTCGGCGCCGCCTCGCGGGCCCGCAAGGACCGCAG
>Ga0102587_1001612_pt1 | contig 15790 bp, 30 predicted proteins | sample AraplaF_Col_mTSA_FD_76853 | JGI IMG/M metagenome (GOLD analysis project Ga0102587, IMG submission 76853) | Arabidopsis root microbial communities from the University of North Carolina, USA - plate scrape MF_Col_mTSA (SPADES assembly) (version 2) | ecosystem: Host-associated > Plants > Roots >... | reverse complement strand
TGCCCGGGCATGGCCGGCCCCCCCCGACCATCGAAATATAGCCGTTGACATGCCGTCCGTGATAGCGCGCAAAAAGCCCACGACTTCTAATCCCTGGACCGCTACTAACGTCACCTGCGAATGGGCGAGCAGTCGCTGAAACTCTTCAAGGGTAGAGACGCAACGGTCCCAGCCATTCGCGATGAGCAGCTGCCGCGCCGCCTCGATTTCAGCGGGGGCGATGGGCCGCACCTGTATCTGTAGACTATGCATCGCGAGAGTCGGATTTGGACGGTTTGAGTAGGCTCATGGCGGCGAGTAAGAGCCAGATACTTTGCCCAAGATCTTGCTGAAACTTAGCCCATAGCTGACGTGCTCGCCAGAAAACCGGTCATTCGTGACGGTTCCGAAATACGAGTCATAGACGTCACATATGTTATTGACTAGAAGTACCTCAAGCTTGCCGTTGGCCATGACGTAGGCCGCCCCATTACTGTAGTGACCTGGATCAGCCAGTACGGCTGCCTGCTTCCAGTCGCCGGAAATGCACGTCCTGGCCGGGCGATCGGTGAGCTCAAATTTGAGTTCCCTTACCGTTTTTCCAGAACTATCGGTTTCAACAAACGAAACGGTCGGGTAGGGACTCCTGGCCTCAGCGCAGCAATCGGAGGCTATGAGTATGGCTGCTGCGGTTGCGATAATCTTGAGCATGGTGCTTGGGCTTAGGCTTCAGTGCTGCGACGAAAACCTTCATCGAGCGCGAAGAATTGTAGATTCCGCGATCCCAACGGGCCGCGTAGTTTATCAATCTCCGCTTCCGGCGCATGGACCTCCATCCTGACGATCTTTGAGATCTTCAGCGCCTGGCCAATCAAGTCAGCTACGTTCTCACGATGTGCGAGCAAAGCTGCGGCGTCTTTATATCCCTCGCGGCAGTGGGCGACGTTGCCGCTGAAAGAAAAGGCGTAATGCATGCAACCGGGCTCCGTGCGTGTTTTGGCGACGAGCTTTAAAACCAGAGCTTTGAAAGCGTCAAGGTGCCCGTCTTGGATCTCGAAGTACGGTACAAGGGTGCAGCAGGTGTCAAGCGTGAACATTCATTTCTCCATTAGTTATCGCGGGCGACTTGAGCGCGCTATCGTTTGGTGAATGGGTTAAGCGTCTGCGCTGCGGTTGCTTGGAACTAGCCCGTGAGCCTTCAGCACTTTTCCAACCTTCTCTGGATTCTTGAGAACTTCCCTGTAGATCCAAGTGTAATGATCCTCTGACCAGAAATTCATTACCTCTCGCGCTTTGAGCTCACCCATCAAGCTTTGGTTTGCCCGGTATTCCAGGTAAATCACGAGCAAGTGTTCGTAGTTGCTTGCCTTATCGGATGCTCCTTGCGGGTAACCCACGGGAATTGTTGGATAGAGGCGCTGCAGATCACGAGCGGCAGCTGAAGTTTCCGTCGGATGCTGCGCAAGGAACCAATGAAGCTGCTCATGAACGTATGTCGAGAGAAGTAGCGCATAATCATTGACGTGACGCGCGTGCAATGTAAGAACCGGATGGCTGTGAGGAATTTCCTTCTCATCGATCACAACCGAACGCGCGAACGTCCAGCGCGACAGGTCGTATTCAGTCAAGATGCGCCGAAGCTGCTGCGCTGTTCTTTGTTCTGCCTTGGATTCGTTGGCGAGCTTGATAGAGATCTCGTCGCCCGCGTTTGCAATGGAGCTGATTAGCAGTGTGCCAAGAAATAAGAACGAGCGAATTGCGACTTTCAATTGAAGAAGTGAGTGCATAGCTATCCTTGGATGTGAGCGCGCCAATGCAGCTGTTAAGGCGCGCCGTAGGCGACGGCTGGAACGCATTGTTGGGCTTTGGCGGGCATTCGCCAGATGAACTTAGCTTGGCGCGGATTCGGGCTTTTTCATCATTTGCAGTAGCCTGGTTGAGTAGATTTGAAACGTAGTTCAAGCCTGGATCCGCGAAAGGAATTCGAGACCACCTAAACGATGCGCCGTGAGGACATCGACTACAACGGTACCGAAATCAGGGTGTTCAAGAACGACATTTTTTTCGAATTGCCACTCTGCCCCAGGAAGGTTCGCGGCCCGGCCTGACACATAGCGTACATAGACGTCGCTTTCCCATGTGCCAGCGCCGCAGTTTTCCAACGCATGGCTAAGCCAAGGAAATTCCGGTGCCTGATCGCGCGCTACCGCCGCAAGCATCGCCGGCTCAAATCTATCGCTTAAATCACCCATTTCGTTTCCCGCTCAGTTCAACATGCATTATCAGCGGCGCCGTCAGGTAGCCGAAGGATTGAATGCTTGGTCGACATTTAATTGATCAAGACGTTGTGCCACGTCTGGCCACGGCCGCAGATCAAAGTGACTCGCCAATTTTAGCAGCGCCGCGCTTGGGTCTTTTGCAGCCTGGATCTCGTTAGCAGTTCCCTCCATGCCGTACGCGAGCTGCTCCAGGCGAAAATACCCGTAAACACACCCAAGCGATAAGAACTCCTCAATATTCGCTCCAACTACAATATTTGGTCCATCGAAGGCCATAGGCACAGTCATTACTATGGGGCCAACATCACTAACCGGAACATTGAAATGGACGCCATCTCCACCCGTTGAAGCAAACGCGACGTACCCATCAGGTGCAGCGTCATAACCACTCGGAGCCGGCGACTCATAGACACGAAGCCCCTCGTCTTCGAGTTCGTAGCGATCGGAATCCGATAGGCTTCGGACATAATTTTGTAGATCATTGGTATTCATTGAATTAGCGTGGCTCGTCATTTGAAGCCTAGCGTCAAAATTCAGGCGCCGGAGGCACCAGTTGAAATTGTTGGAAAATATTGCGCAGCCCAGTCAAAGCATCAATCGTCATCAAGGACCTCCAGCCCATCTAATACTCCTTCGCGGCGCAGAGGATCACGGAGTTCACTCGCGGCATAAAGAGCACCCATTAGCGAAACGATTCCAATACCAATGCACCAGAAAATACCGGTGCCTTCGACCAGCACAAACTCAAAGGCGAAGATTGAAGCAGCAGGAGCCAACGCAAAAATCGCGAAAACAATTTTCCAACGGCGCTCGAATCGGATCAATTCTTGTGCGGTCATGCGATCAGTCATTCTGTCTCCCATGTCGAACGAAGGAGGATGGCCTTGGATCAGCCGAGCCAAGAAGCCTTGCATGGAGTCGTGCATGACGCGTAACGTCTCGATCTGGCAGCGCCGCTAGGTGTCGTCCGAAATTGACTGCTTCGCATTATAGGCGCATGCCGAGCCAAATGACGAATTCGGTAGATGCTGCCACGACCGGAGTGAGAACTCGAGTCCAAAACTGGGCTGCGTTGACAAGTGCTGCGGATCGATCATGATGTTGCCTTTCTTCGTCAACTATCTTCGAAACTGCCGCATAGGCTGCAGAATCGGTATCGCGAAGCGAGACAAGTTGCTGCTCCAAGTGTCCCAATACGACACGCTCCACTGCGACAGTTGTTGCTGCTATGGCGGAACGGCCGAAAAGGCCCGTGACAAACCCCAGGAAAAGTCCACCGAGTCCGCATAAGTGGTAGCTCTTGCAACGGGATCGTTCACGGCTTCGCAATTCGGCCCCGAAAATAGCCCGATGCTTTTCCTCATGAGACTTAAATTCTTGCAGCTCGGCGAGCATGCTGCGTGCCGTGAGGCGAGCGGCGAAAATTTGACCGCGGTATATGTTTACCGCTCCGTTCTCACCGGCGTGATTGACCTTCAGAATTCGGACGGCGTAGTCCGGCGCAGCGAGCAAGGTTGCGGTCCTTTCATATGGTTCGGCAAAATATACCGGCGCATGAAAATTGCTGATTAGCTGTTCGGCGCATACCTCGCGAGCTCCATTAGCGCACTATCCAATATACGTATGAGCTCGGGCGGAGTTGCCGGCACTGCCATGATTGAAGGAGCACTGTTCTTCTTGAACGTGAGATAGAGCCCCCCATGCACAGGGAGTAGGAAGCAAAGGTAATCGTCTGTATTAGGACTAAAGTCGAGCACTCTCATGTCGGACCACGCCTGCGGCTGTTCTTGCGTACGCACGCGCAGGAATGCTTCTTCAACGCTAAGACCATCCAAGTAGGGTTCATGTCTTAGAAAGCTCAGTTGTGCCTTCAGTCGATTCGCCATCATTTTCATTGAATGCAAAAGCGAAGGAAGGTAAGCCGACGAATCGACACACGAGAGATTTTCATCACCAATCCACACTTCAACCGTACGGATTGGCCACGATGGTTCTCCTACCACTAGCGCGAACAGGTCTTTTGATCCAAAAGTGACGTCACCGGCCTTTGCGGCACGCAGCGAGGCGGAGGTCCGGTTGTCCATATTGAATGAATGATTAGCCATTCTCGCGCGGCCAGAGTCGTTCTGGGTTTTGAGATAGCTGCCAGTTTGCGTAATCTTCCGGTGGCTCGCCAATGTCTATCACGTGTTCGGCTCGAAATGGAATCTCTGCGCCGAACACAAGATATTCCTCATCACTTGGGTCAAATGAAGCAGGCTTATTGTCAAGGATGCCGATGAAGTAATCGGAGTGTACCTCAGACACAATTACCCACATGCGTTCGCCGTTCACCTCCAGTTCATCGGAGTCGTTGACGCTTTCGATATCGAAGATCAGCTTCGCCCCAAGACCTCGTCGAAGGTTCAAGCGCTCCTCAAGTGAAGGTATCCAAAATGAGGATGGATTCTTGGCATGTGCAGCTTCGCCGGATCGAAGTTCCCAGCCATCAGTGGCAATGTTCGGCAGTCTCATGGGTTAACGTGATTGTGCTGCGGCGCCGTAAGCGTCCGCTGGAATGTTTGGCTGGGCCATTATGCCAATGAAAAGTAGATTGCGGCAATCATCAGCCCGACGGCGATGAGCAGCAGCGAAACGCGAATAAAATGAATTTTGCGGACGCACGATTGGCAGTACTCAAATGAGTCACCACGAAAGGCATCAATCGCCTTGGAATAGATGTCGAGAGTATTCCCGCTGGTGGCGCAACGTCCGTGTTCATTTCGCTTTTTCATAAATCTGTTGAGCAGCCAGCTCAGCGAAACTACCACCGCAACAAGTATCAGTTTTTCCAAAGCGCGATCAGTGTTAGCCATGTGCCCAACGAAGGTTGAACGCATGGTTGGCTTTACGTCCAAGGTAACTCGCTGCCGTCACGCGCGGTATGGCGACAGGCCAGCTGACTGCAAGGTATTGTTGGGAAATTTCGTTGACGTGGCGCTTTTTCATTTTGTGGATGCACTCTCACTGATTTTGTTCACATATGCACGAACACAATCTGAAAAATCCTTCTTCCCTGGAGGTACATCACCAAAACAATTCCCCAGTGCCTTCGCGTCAAGCGAAGGGATGTCGAGAACGTTTAGCTTTGCCTCACAGACTTCTCGGAAAAACTCATTAAACACGAGCAGGTCAATGCGCCAATCACTGCTTGTATCGTTCTCGGCGATCAGCTTGGCGACACGCTTAATCTGTTCAGGAGAATCACCAAGTTTTTGGTAGTCGTCCGAAGACATATAGACAAGGTGCCTCCATACTTCGCCCAAGGGACCCGACATCGGCATTTCCCGCAGGGTTTCGCGTACCGTGTACTTTGAAACTGCCAAAGTGCCTGCCAAGTTGGCACGCGCTTCACACTTTTCGTTGGCGAAAGCATTTGCACTAATAAGAGCGATGAATACGAATAGTAAATTTTGCATAGTATTTTTCTTTCAATGCCCAAGTGCAGAGGCGGTCGCACTTTCTAGTAAAGCTGTGATGCATGGAGATCGTAAGTGTACAACTCGCCCTCTTCATTGTAGCGAACAGTGGCGAAGCAATATTTAGGATAAATGATGCCGTTGCTCGCGTGTTCAATTCCGCCCACAGCGCAAAACACTCTGACTTCTTCGGCGGTCGGAGTCAGATCGCGTTGCAGTACCACCGAACAGACCTTGTGTTGGCTGTTCGGAGGAATTTCGAATCGCTCCAATCCGTCCAGTTCAATGGATACGCTTTCGCCGGAAGTTAGTCCCGCAAAAAGTTGATTGTTCAAATCACGCGTAACACGTTCATCAGAGAAGAGCTCTACGAGTGTGCTCGAGATGGAATTTATGCTTTTGCCTGTACCCATATGGTTTAACGTGTTAATCCAGCCGCGCAGAAGGCTTCAGCTGGGATGAAAAGCTATGCCTATACTGTAATCGTACCGGCTTGCCACCCTTTTGCAAAATCGGCTATAGAAGGGGACAAAATTTCAAAGCGATCGTCCATCGGGAAGTACGCCCAGAAGCCTTCATATCCGAGCCGATATCCAAATCCGATTCCATCGACACCAGGGCGACCAACCTGCAAGAAGCCTATCTGACCGAGCTCCTCGATTTGTGAAAACGGTTCCAGAAGCCAGAGGCAGGCCCCCTCATCCCAAAGACCCTCCACGCTCCAAACCGAAGTGAGATAGTCAGCACATTGAAATTGTTCGAGTCGATTGCGAGAGATGTTCATGATGCGAAATGTGTGGCACATCCGGACGATGCAGCGCAAAGCGATTCAGCGGTCCGGTTGATGAAATAGTTGGGCCAAGGTTCAGCAATACCTGCGGTCGAATGCATTTCTTGTAGCGTGTGGCCAGCAGAGTGCGAATTCCGTCAATACCACTCACCATCGTCTCCTTGAACTCGCGCCGAAAGCCTTTTTGCGATGGCTTTCATTTTAGTGATGGCGTTCTTACTAGGATTCTTGACGGTGATTTCGCCCCGAGAATAGTAGAAGTAGTGCTTTTCATTTGACGTCGGATCGATCCAGGAGGCCATCAAAGGGTTGGAAACCTGAATGACCTCGTGCGTCTCGGGATTTTCCGCGGTTGCGGTCGTATCCATCTTAAGCTGACCATCCGTTGCGATAGCGGCTTTCCACTCAAGTTCCGAAATCGGGTGCTTCGGACTCATTGTCCATTCAGTGGCCCTGGTGATATGTAAGTCATAGCCCGCCAGAGCGATGCCAGGAAATCCAAAGAGCGACAGCAAGAATATTCGAGCAAAGATGCGGATCATTCGAAAGACTCTAACGTGCGTAGTAACAGGAAGCTAAAGCGCGAAGCGCGTAAGCCGTCTGGTTGATTAAGAGGTTGAACCTATTTACCACCGATGTCTTTCTGCTCAAGGATTGGGCGTGTCAGCGCATCAAGCATTAGTGTCATTTGTTCCCGCAGGTCTTCAACGGTGTCGCCGTAAACATATGTCGGCGCAGCGTTGGAACCAATTGGGTTTCCGGCTTCGTCGTAGTACACATCAAAAATACGTAGCCCGTTTTCATTTCGGACCATTCGATAGTTCCAGCTCATAAAAATCTAAAGTGTTTTCACATTGGTGTTCAGAAGCGGTGCTATCGATGTAAAGCGTCCTAGCACTGAATCTCCGTCAGCATTGGTGAGCTGATTCTGGACCTTAAGTGTCGAGAAGTCCTGTCCGGCCGATGCGTTGCCAACAGCGCTAGCTGCGAATACTAAACCAAAGAACCGTTTGAACATATCTTCGTTAAATGACCCGACGTGAATGATCTTCTTATGCACCGCAGCCCCCAGTAATTCGATATTCCTTCTTGATCTTGTCTTTGGTGAGCGTCAACCGACCTGTATAGGTTGCACTATCCTCGCCTCTGGCTGTCAGCTTCAGTTCAACGGAAACGATGGCGCCACCCTTCGTGAGCACCTCGGATATGCGGCTTTGTTCTGCGTCGATGTCACGAGCTTTTTCGCTCTTCGTGGAGCGAAGTTCAGTTAGCGCCCCGTCAATGCGCAGCCAGTACCGGTCAACCCAGTCACTTCGCAAAATCACACCAGCACGATCAGAGAACTCGCAGGCAGAGCCATCAATGCGTGGCTCACCAGCCTTCAAATATCCGACGTTCGGATCAGCGGCGAATGACACGGAAGTCGTGGCGAGAAAAATTGAAAGGAAAGAGAAGATCTGGTTCATTCTTTCGATGGCCGAACATGCTGGGTCAGCGTCTCCTGCAGGCGTCCGCTGGAATTGAGGGTTAGGCTTGGTCATATGGTTTTCCGTTAAACGGAAGCCGCAAATCGAGTTCGCAGACAGAACAGTGAGACAAAGGAAGACCCGCCGCTGAGCTGTACGACGCAATCGAAGAACCACAACGCGGGCAATCTGAGCGTCGTAAGAACCAACTACCGAGAAGAACACAAATGATCATCGTTACGATTGCGAGAACAACGTTACTCTGAACAACCGCTATCGCCGCTAACGACGAGACAATCCAACAAATCAATTTAAGGTAGTAAGAATTTCGTGGGCTCATTGGAGGGCCTGACGTTTGAATTCACCGGACTACGCGGCTTCTTGCGCAGGTCCGGTGGAATAATGGGTTGGGCCTACTGGCGATTGAGTGTGACATGCCATGCGAAACAACTCGCGAGTTTCCTTGGAATACCGGGTGCATTTTCTACGGCCCATTTTTCAATTTCGGTTGTCTCAAAGACCGTTGCTGCACCGCCCCAGGCGGTTATAGACCTCGAAAAAGTTGGGCCAGGGGGATAGAAAAGATACGGCTCGTCAGAAACATGGTTTTCTATCTCGATAATGCGCCAGCCCTCAAACGTGAAAGAACTTAGCACTTCAACTTTCTCGACGCTCTCGTGCTTTGCAATTTCGGGCGCCCACGCCTCCTTGACCTCTGCCGATAGAGACCGATCCACGCCACTGCATGGGTTCGCATGTAGCCACTTGATGGTTTGCTCGTACTGAAGTTGAGAAATGTCCTTTGAGTCACGCGCTTCAGCTGCGACCTGCGTGATGCGCGTAATTTCACTTGCGAGGATTGGCGGTTCCTCTGCGCTAAAGGGCATCGGTCTGCAGGCACTCAAAATCAAGACGCCAATAATTAGTGACTGCTTCATAGGTGGACCCAACATGCGTGCTCAGCGGCGGCGAAGGCGTCCGCTGGAGCGAATTTTTGGAGCGATAGGCGACAGCCAAAGAGCGCGACCTTAGTGATCATGAACCAGTGACCAAATGACGTTCATTAAGGTCTTGCACGTTTCTTCAGACTCAACCCAAACTACGCAGGCGTCTTGTTCCGTGTCGCCGAACTGCAATTCATCAGCGAGTTCCGGGTGATATTTCGCGACGACGCTAGCGATTACATTCGCCCAGCCATATCCGTCTGGATCAACCTCAAGTGCTTCAATCCTTTGATTTGCGGTATCGAACACTTCATCGGAAGGCTCAAATTCGATTTGCCAGGATAGCGGTATGTCGCGACCTTTATAACTCGTTCCGCCAATCACTGTCAAAAGAAGGGGAGACCAACGTTCATCCTCCCACATCTCATCCGCAGCTACTATCTCGGAAATGTTTTTTGGAATGGCCCAGTCAGGTTTGGCGATTTGCATTGTTGATGTAGAGGACGATAACCGGCGGTTGGAGTGCGCAGCACGGAAGCCGGGAACTTCCCCCGATTTTATTGACACTTCGGGGTCCCCAGCTGTTTCTCATACGTCGCCGGTGATACGTAATTTAAAGACGAATGTAACCTCGTCGTATTGTAAAAGGGAATGTAGCTGCGCACCACCCCAAGTAATTCTTCATCCGATGTAAAGCGCTTTCCATGCACCACATCAGACTTCATCGAATGAAAAAATGACTCCATGTGACCATTGTCGTTCATCCTGCTTGGTCGATTCATGCTTTGCACAAATCCAAGGTCGCTAAGCTTCTTCTGGAATGCATGTGCAGCATACTCAATTCCGCGATCAGAGTGAAAAAATAGCCCAACTCCTGGTCGCCTGTTCGCCACCGCTCGGCTCAATGCTCTGAGCGTCAAGCTGACGTCCCGACGGCGCCCCATGCTCCACCCGATGATTTTCCTCGAACACTTATCCATCACTACGGCCATGTAACGCCATTCAGTGTTCACGCGCAAATAGGTAACATCACCTACCCAGACACGATTAGGCCTTTCAGCTATTTCAGTCAGCGTCCGATTTGGAATGCCACTGAAGAAAGCGTGCTGGCCAGGATTGGATCGATATATGATCGACGCACGGCCCCGAATTCTCTCCTGCTGCATCAATCGTGCTACGCGATTCTCACCAATCACCATTCCTGATTGCCTCAATACCTGCGTCACACGCGGACTACCGTAAGTGCCACGGCTTTCGGCATGAATCTTCTCAATCTCATTCACTAAGATCCGATTGTCGACACTTCGCGGGCTCGGCTGACGCTTCTTCCAGGCGTAGTATCCAGCACGTGTCACACCGTAGACCCGGCACATCACGTCGACTCGGTGTCCTTCCCGGTTTGCTTCGATGAACTCGAAGATCTCTGTCTTTTTTCTGAAGCAAACCGGATGGCTTTTTTTAAAAGCAGGTGCTCCTCCTGGAGAATCTTGTATTTCTTCTCCAATTCTCGCAATCGCTCTAAATCCGATTTGGCTTCGGGATCGAGCTTCTTCGCCTTGGCCACGTTGATTCCCTCCCGGACTTCCTTGCGCCATCGTGACAGCATGTTCGGATGGATGTCTAACGCGTCCGCCACATCCCGAACCAACACGCCATCCAGATCGCTTAAAGCCACTGCTGTGGCCTTAAATTCCTCGCTAAACTTCGTATGCCTCCTAGGTCCTGGCATGCCCATCATAGCCTCCGAGCGTTAGCTCGAAGTGTCAACTATTTCGGGGGAAGTCCCCCGTCCGGTTGATTAAGAGGTTAGCACTCATTCGCGCTCCAGTGTACGAGCCATAAGCTCCGCTGGCCAAAGGCTCATATGGCCACAGCCGTCAAAGGGCTGTTCAGGTTTGAGCAGCGTGCCTTCGACAACTACGATCTTTCCGCTCAGAGATTTGCACGTTTCGTGCTCGAAGCCGAGAGCACCGTGGCCAGTCGAAAGCCAAATCGAAGACGATTCGCCGTCGCGCCGTTCGGCGCGAGGCAGGTGTGTGATCGAAACGTCTTCGAACTCGAAGGACAGAATGCCTCGAACACAGATATCTGAACCGGCAAGTTCGTCGATTCGATCAAGTGCTTCGTTGACTGATAGGGGATTCGGCATCTGAGTGCTAACGTGGAATTGAGCGGTGCGCGTAAGCGCGTCCGCTCGAATGAAGGGTTGTGCAACGCGCGTGAACTTGCCACGAAGGCTGTGCCACCGAAGCGTCCGCGCGAGCGCCCAAACGAACAGCAGCATACCGCATCTGCTTGCCCTTGCCGCAGAATGCGGCGTCGTCTGAGGCCCAAACGCCACCGCAAGCCGCGCGGCCCGATTTGGCAGCGGGCCAGGAGCTAAGCGAAGTGGCGAATGCGCGCATCAAAGTCAAATTCAAAGCGAGGTACAACGTGGTCGATAACCGGCGCGCGTCAGCGCGTCCGGTTGATTGTGGGGTTGGGCAGAGGCGTTAAAGTTGCCCATTTTCGGCCTGCTCAAGCAATTGGCCCCAAAAAGACTCGGGCTCGGTGAGCAGCCTGAGATTTTGCAGCGCACTGCGCAATGTGACGATAGCCTTCAATTGCTCGTTCTCCGATTGGCCACGAACGGATGCCGTGTACGTATTCCAGGCAAGTGCCGCAGAACGAAATTGCGGAACATCGTCACCAACAATCCAGGTGCGTGCATCAAATGGACTGCGATAGAACACCGCTCCGTCAGGAGCGAGAAAAAATCGCCCCTCACGTTCACCGAACTGGTTTTCCCACCCAACGACGCCAGCATCTAGATTTTCAACAAGCTCAATGTTCATATGTGCTCAGAGGCCCAACGTGGTTGAATTAACCGGCGCGCGTCAGCGCGTCCGTGTTGAATGAAATGTTATGCATGGGCGGCAAGATCGACCCCATTCTGCAGTTCGACAATTTTAACAACGCGGGCGTCCGCGTCGTACGGCGAAACCAAGAGCCATTCTTCGGCTGCGCTGTCAGAAACGGAGCGCTCGGACTCGAAAAGTACTTCTTCTTTGAGGTCTGCCGCCAGTGCCTTCGCCAGCTGCACAAGTGTCTTTGCCGTACCTAAGTGTTGGGGCCAGCATAGCGAAATTCCAAATCGGAATCCTTCATCGTATGAGGTGGAAGTTAGGAGGGCCACGGCCTGCTCCTTCAAATGATCCATGCTTTCGCAAGCCAGACCCGTCTCACGCTCAAATAGTTCGAGCAGCCTCTCCTCTGAGGCGGCATTTCGCAGAAAGAAGTTAAGGTCGCCCATAGGTGATGAAGGCATAACGTTCAAAGTAGCAGGCTGCTGGAGCGCGCAGCGCGGAGGCAGTCCTGTTGACTGCAAGGTTGGACTGTTTTCTCATTGGTCGTGCGACTTCGATTCCAAGGAATTCATTTCCAATGATGGCATTTCGAAGGCGGCCTTAATCAAACCGAGTTCATACAGGAGATCGTCCGGAGTCTCACAATAGAAATCCAAAATTGGGCGTTCGGTCGTACCCTTCGGAAGCCCATCTTCGTCGTAGTAGACTTCAAACACTCCAAAACCCTGGTCGGTTTTTACTACCCTATAGTTCCAGCTCATTTCAAACGGTCCAACGTGGAATTGAGCGGGGCGCTTTAGCGCATCCGCTCGAATGGAGGGTTATGCGACGCGCGTGAACTTGCCACGAATGCGCAGCCCCTATCGCATCCGCGAAAGCGCCCATGCGAACAGCAGCATACCGCAACCGCCTACCTTTGCCGCAAAAAGTCGCGCTGCCAGCGGCCCAAACGCCACCACGAGCCGCACGGCCATATTTGGCAGCGGCCCAGGAGCTAAACGAAGTGGCGGAAGCGTGCATCACAGTCAAATTCAAAGCGGGGTATAACGTGGTCGTTAAGCGGCGCCGTCAGGCGTCCGCTTGAATAAGTGGTTGGGCATTGATGCGTCTACTTGAGTAACAGGCTCATAAAGGACATAGCTCGTTAGGGTCTCAACGATTGGCGACAACTCCGCCCAGCCTTCTGGAAGGTATGACCACCACTTGTAAATGGCTTTATTGAACAAGCCACTGATACTAAGTGTGTGAGTTGTCCCATCTACACCCACAATCGGTGGCGGCGCCACCGAAATTTTGGTTTTAAGTAGCGCCGCATGGATCGCGTGACCGTCTGAGCAAGAGATTCTACGAGGAGGGCTTCCGCAAAGTTCATGGCTTGGCAGCAGTTCGATCCAGTGACCGCGCTGTATCCACACGAGACAGTCGTCTCCCTGAGCAGGTCCGCTCGCGATGCAAACGACGAAACCTTCTTCAAAAGAAGGTTCTACACGGAATTCGATTTGCCAGTCAGTGGCCATACGGAGCCCAACGTTGCGTTAAGCTGGGCGCGCCAGCGCCTCCGCTTGAATAAGATGTTGGGCCCGCGTTTGAACTTGCCACTAAGGCCCACCGTTGGCGCGTCCGCGACAGCGCCACACGAACGGCAGCATACCGCGCCGGACCGCGCTTGCCAAAAGACGCAGCGCTGCCAGCGGCCCAAACGCCGCCGCAAGCCAGGCAGGCCGAATAGCCTGGAGCATTGGAGCGGAGCGAAGTGGACGAAGTGCGAGTCATGTTCAATGCGGGGCCCAACGTTAAGTAGACGTCAAATTGACGTTTTTGCAAATTTTAGCATGACGATCAAAACCGAAGAGGAGCTTCCGCCACGGCGATCGCTCGCGAATCATCGGTATAAAACTGCCTAATGACAGCCAAGAAGAATCACGATGAGTTATGGCAACGCAAGCGAGCTTAGGGAGGATCGTCTGCTTAAAGTTCGTTCAGTTGTCGTCACATATGAACCTTGACCATGACACTGCAGCATCAAAAAGAATGATGAGCCGCAGGGAATGGGCCGCGACTCAGGACGGAGCCGAACTTGAACTTGGATACGCGCTCATAGACTGGCGTGCACTGCAACGCCGGGAGAGTTCATCTTGAATCGCCTTCGAAGCGAAACCGTCAGCACGAATCAGCAGTTCTCGTACTTCCAGTTGCGTTTCTTGCCCTCGGCAATCCACTCAACTGCCTGGGCCATGCGCTTATCGCGCGTGGCCTCGGTCTTGGCCTCGGTCAGCCATTCGCAGTATTCGCGCTTGGCGCTGGGGGAAAACTTGTTGAACACTTCATACGCGGCAGGATTCGCCTCCAGCGCCGCGATGAAGTAATCCGGCACCACCAGCTCGCGCGGCGCCGACTTGGGCTTGGCCACCTTCACCCCCGCCTCGTTCAGCTTCATCGCCTTTTTCACGTAAGCCGTCAGCACTTTCTTTGAAGGCAAGTCCTTCACCGATGTAATGCGGCCGAACTGGCCCATCGCTTCCTTGCCCTTGTCATCCTCGTCCGCCAGCAGCAGCTCGGCTTTCCAGAAGCCGAAAGCGCAATGCTGCTTGAAGGCGGCGAAGTTGCAGATGATGCCGTGGTAATCGAAGTTCGGCATGCTCCACTTGATAGTCTCCTTAACCTCAGGACAAGCCGCGTGGATCACTTCGCGCAGGTGGGTCAGGATAGGCTGGGCGAATTCGGCAGCGTTGGCGATGTACTCGTCCACGCGAGGGTCGGTGGTGGGCATGGTTATCCTTTTAACTGTGTTGCCGCAATCTGACATTGGTGCGTTGCTTAACGCTGTTTGCTCAGCATTAGGCGCATACTAAACCTCATGAGCAATTCACGCAAAATGGCCGCCGCGGCAGGCGTCATGGGCTTAGCTTGGGCTGGCATGACAGCCCTTCTCATGGCGGGCCAGCGCAAGCTGCTGTTCAATCCCACCGTCAAGCGCGAGGTGGAGAACCCGCGCAGCAGCGGCCACCGCACGCGCGCCATCGTGCTGCGCGGCGGCGACGGGACGCGGCTGGCGGGCTGGCTGATGACGCCGCGCGAACCGGGCGTGCGGCCCGCGGTGGTGTATTTCGGCGGCCGTTCCGAAGAAGTATCCTGGCTGGTGCGCGACGCCGGCAACCTGTTCCCCGGCATGACGGTGCTGACCCTGAATTACCGCGGCTACGGCGACTCGCACGGCGAACCGGGCGAGGAAATGATGGTGGCCGACGCCTGCATGCAGCTCGATTGGCTATGCAAGCATCAGAAGGTGGACCCGACCCGCATTGCCGTGGTGGGCCGCAGCCTGGGTTCCGGCGTGGCGGTGCAGGCGGCCATGCAGCGCCGCGTGATGGCGACGGTGCTGATCACGCCTTACGACTCCATCCTGGCGCTGGCGCAGCGCAAATTCCCCGCGCTGCCGGTGTCGATGCTGCTGCAGCACCGTTTTGAATCGGTCAAACATGCCACGCAGCTGTCTTCACCGACCTACGTGCTGCGCGCCGCCAGCGACGATATCGTGCCGCATTCGCATACCAATGAACTGGTGAGCAAGCTGACTTGCCTGCACCACGACGAAATCATTCCCGATTCCGACCACTTGAACATCCCCTACCTGCCGACCACGCAGCAGAAGATCGCCAGCTTCCTGCAGGCGCAGTTCACACAGCTGGCTTGAATACCGTGCGGAAGGCGCGCATGGCAGCAGGGTGGCCGATCGTCATATGCGATTCTTCGAGCATCGGCACCATCTGCCAGCGCAAGCCTTCGACCTTGACGGCTGACAGGGCGCTTTCCAACTGTTTCGCCAGCTCCGGCTGGCCCTTCTCGCCGCTGGTGGCGATGAACAGCGTCTTGTCCAGGCGCTGGCGGCTGCGCAGCGACCCGGCTGCGGTCTTCAGAATATGGCGGTTGTTCCACCATACTGAGGGGTCGATGGAAATGAAGGTATCGCGATCGATCCCTCGGTGTGGTGGAACAACCGCCAGATCCTGAAGACGGCCGCCGGCACG
>Ga0102587_1001606_pt1 | contig 15829 bp, 15 predicted proteins | sample AraplaF_Col_mTSA_FD_76853 | JGI IMG/M metagenome (GOLD analysis project Ga0102587, IMG submission 76853) | Arabidopsis root microbial communities from the University of North Carolina, USA - plate scrape MF_Col_mTSA (SPADES assembly) (version 2) | ecosystem: Host-associated > Plants > Roots >... | reverse complement strand
CTTCGCATTCGTCGCCTTGATGTATTTCCCGTCGTAGCTTGCGACACCCTTTTCGAGCAGCTCTTCGAAGACCGTGAAGAACTCATCGGCATGGGCATAGCGCTCGTCGTGCGCCAAATGAATGCCGTCGCCGGCAAGCTCCGCCGGACTGCCGCCGACGACGATGTTGAGCAGCAGGCGCCCGTTCGAAATACGGTCCAACGTCGTCGTTAGACGCGCGTAGTATGCCGGTGATGCCGTACCCGGACGGATTGCCACCAGAAACTGCAGCTTCTCGGTCTTGGCGGCAAGCGCTGCCGCTGTCACGAAGGATTCTTCACAGGCAACGCCCGTCGGCAGCAGCACGCCGGAGTACCCAAGGCGATCAGCCGCCTGGGCAATCTGGGTGAGATAACCGATTTCCGGCGCGCGCGTCTGCTCGTTCGAGCCGAGATAGGCACCATCCCCAGAGGTCGGGATGAACCAGAGGAAATTGATGGGATCGTGTTTGCCGGTCATGGAAATGACGCCTTCTAGTCGGAATTGAATTAGCTTTGCTTTGCGTGCAAGGCGCCCGTCGTCGGTGTTCAGGACGGTGCCATGCCGAAATGCCCCAGTGTTTGACGTCGTAAAATCATCGTCTTCCCTTTCCGGCAGCCGCTCTCGGCGCTCCAGTGTCTCGTTGCAATCTTGACAAAACCCATCAAATCGATCGACATTTGTAATTATTTTCTTTCGAGGCTCGCCGGATTATCCGAACCGGCAATTGCCGCTTTCGGAGAAAATTTTTCCGCCACGATGCAACCCGCACTTCGACGGCTTTCCGCGCGCCGTGCTTTCCGCTAATCCTCATGCCCGGCATTCAGGAGAGGATTGGAACATGGCAAAAGTCGCATTCATCGGTCTTGGCGTAATGGGGTTTCCCATGGCTGGCCATCTCAAGGTGAAGGGCGGCCATGACGTTACCGTCTATAACCGGACTGCATCGAAGGCGGCGGCCTGGGCGGAGAAGTTCGGCGGTAAATCGGCCCCAACACCCGCCGAAGCGGCCAAGGATGCGGATTTCGTCTTTACCTGCGTCGGCAACGACGATGATCTCCGTTCGGTGACAATAGGCGAGGACGGCGTTCTCAAGACGATGAAGCCGGGTTCAATCCTAATCGACAACACGACCGCGAGCGCGGAAGTTGCCCGCGAGCTCGATGCCGCCGCGAAAGACAAGGGCTGCGCCTTTATCGATGCCCCGGTATCGGGTGGACAGGCCGGCGCCGAGAACGGCGTCTTGACCGTCATGTGCGGTGGTGACGAGGCCATCTTTGACAAGGCAAAGCCGGTGATCGATGCCTACGCCCGGATGGTCGGCCTCATGGGACCGGCGGGTGCCGGTCAGCTGACCAAGATGATCAACCAGATCTGCATCGCCGGCCTCGTCCAAGGGCTGGCGGAGGCCATTCACTTCGGCAAGCGCGCCGGCCTCGACATCGAGAAGGTCGTCGAGGTTATCTCCAAGGGTGCGGCCGGCTCCTGGCAGATGGAGAACCGGCACAAAACGATGAATGCAGGCAAGTACGACTTCGGCTTTGCCATCGACTGGATGCGCAAGGATCTCGGGATCGTGCTCAACGAGGCACGCCGCAACGGCGCGAAGCTGCCGGTGACGGCCTTGGTCGACCAATTCTATGGTGACGTCCAGGCCATGGGCGGCAATCGCTGGGATACGTCCTCGCTCCTGGCCCGTCTCGAAAAATGATCGGTCCCTCCTCCAGCAGCGCGGAGCTGATTGCGCATCTGCAAACGCTGCGCTCGGAGGAAAACATATCAGGCATGGCCCGTTTCTGCATCGTCACCGAAACGGCGCTCGGCATCTCCAATTCGGATCTCCGAAAGATCGCCCGAACGGTGAAGCAAAGTAACGGCCGTGCGCTGGAGCTGTGGCAAGGCAACATCCGCGAAGCGCGCCTGCAAGCGCTCTATACGGCCGAACCGCAGAAGCTCACGGCAGACCTCGCCAGAACATGGTCCGATGACTTTCACTCGTGGGAAATCGTCGATACGGCGGCAGACCTCTACGTCAAGGCTGGTCTCAAGGCGCTCATACCTGATCGCAGCCGACGATCGCGAGTTCGTTCGGCGAACTGCCTTTGCGATGATTGCCAGCGCAGCCGTGCATCTGAAGAATGAGCCGGACGACACGATCGTTGCCTGGCTTCCACTCATAGACGCGCACGCTCGCGACCCGCGCAATTTCGTACGCAAGGCGGTGAACTGGGCGCTGCGAAACATCGGCAAACGCAACCTGCATTGCCATGCTCGCGCATGCACAGTCGCGGAACGACTTGCCGCATCCGACGACCGGACCGCGAGCTGGATCGGCAAGGACACCGTCCGGGAACTCAAAAGCGAGAAGGTCATCGCGAGGCTCGGGCGAAAGTCGGCACCGCGATAATCGCTGTAAAAGACAGCGAGCGGATGATGGTATCCGCCCGCCGCCAAACCGCGGACCTACTTTTGAATGCAGGTATCGACTGTATCCTTGGTGCACTCATCGAGCCCGGTGAAAACCGGATCTTCGACCGGCTTGCCGGCAATCAGATCCATCATCACCGAAGGCGCCTTGTAGCCCATCTCGAACGGCCGCTGGCCGACGAGTGCCGTCACCAGGCCTTCCCTCGCGATAGCAACCTCGTCGCCGATCGTGTCGGCCGCACCAATGACGAAATCGTTGCTGGCGATCTTCTCGGCCATCGGCTTGAACAGGTCGCGATAGGGCTGCGGCGCGCCAAACAATGGCCAGCCACCCATAATGCCGAAGGCGTCCAGGTCGGGATTGGCCGCGAGGATATCGGTCATTGCCTGAACACCCTTGGCACCGTCGTCATTGGTGAACACCGGGCAACCGGCGACCTCCGTCCACCCGCCCTCGCCCTTCAGCTCGGTCAAGCCTTTCTGGCCAGTGAGCGTGTCGCGCATACCTTGCGCGCGGCGCAGAATATTGTCTGCTCCCGGATTGCCTTCGATCGTGCAGATCTTGCCGCCCTTCGGCTTGGCCTTCTTGATGTATTCGCCGATGCGTGCGCCCATCAAATAGTTGTCCGTGCCGAGATAGGTCTTGCGCAACGCTGCATCCTCGGCGGCAAGATCGGCATCGAGCGTCATCACTGGAACCGTTGGATTGGCGGTCTTCAGGGTCTGGGCGATGAGCTTTGCATTGGACGGCGAAATTGCGATTGCAGCCGTGTCTGCCTTGCCCAACATATCCTGAACGATCTGCGCTTCGCCGGCCTCATCGGATGTCGATGCCGGACCGGTGTAGAAGCACTCGTATTCGGCAGTCGGATTCTCCTTGTTCCATTTCTGGCAACCCTGATTGATTGCTTCGAAGAACGGATTGTCGAGGCCCTTGACGACGATGACGAGTTGCTTCTTCGCCAGGGCCTGCCCGGCGGTCAGTGCTAGAACTGCGGCTGTCAGTAGTAATGCCTTCCTCATAGTTTCCTCCCTTGAAACAGACGGACACGGCATGCCCGCCATACGAAATCAACCCGGATACCAGACGATGCGAGGCTCCTCCTTCGAACGCTCGTATTGCCATGCCGAGTCGATAAGCATTTCGAGATCGTAGTCTGGCCGCCAGTCCAGCAGATATTTTGCCTTGCTGTTGTCCATCCAATTGGAATGGAAGCGGCTTGGTATCTCGACAGAACCGAGATTGCGCGTGCGCTGGAGGTAGGCGGCGACGTCCGCATAGTCGACAGGTCGATCCATGCAGATATTGAAGAGTTGCCGCTCCGCCCGCGGGTTGTCGATTGCTGCCAATATGGCCGATACGAGGTCATCGACATGCACGAAATTGCGTTTCAGCGGTCGTCCGTCAGCATCAAGGAGCAGTGGCACCGTCCCCAGAGTTGCGTAGCGCCGCGCCGCGTCTTCCGGAACCAGCGTCTTCCAGTCCGGACCACCAAAGACATCGTCGCCAAAAGACAGCGAATATTTGAAATCGTCCTTTTCCATGATCCAGGGCGCCCGCAGACAACAGCCATTGAGGCCGTACTGAATGCCGAACTGCTCCAGCATCACCTCTTCCAGAACCTTGGAAAGCGCATAGCTTCCCGGATAAGCACGATGGGGAGTATTCTCGGTGATCGGGCCGTTGTGGCGATAGTGGAAATGTCCCACGCCCGCATCACCCCCGATCAGGATGAACTGGCGTGCAGTGACGCTCGGGCGGAACTCTTCGAGCAGCCAAAACAGACCTTTGACCGTGACATCCATGATGTCTTCAGGCGTTTCCTTGCAGGTGGCGAGATGCACGACATGGGTAACGTCGTCGAGCGCCGCTGCCACGATGTCGCGATCGGCGATCGAGCCGCGGATGACTTCGACACGGTCGGTCTCATCGCACAGCCGATTATGGCAAAGCGCGCGAATACGGGCCTTGGAAAATCTCGGATCGTCAAGCAGCCCAGCAATGAAGCGCCGCCCGACCTTGCCCGTCGCACCGGTCACAAGGATCAGCATGCTCTCTCTCCCACGGATAGCTAATATTCACGCGCCGCTCTCGTCAAACGATATTTGTCTGACAAAACAGATTTTTGCGATAATAAGGCCAATACACCGGACAATAGTTGACGCTGCGGCAAGGTTTTGCGTAAATGTTCCGGATCGCTTTTCTGGGAGGACATTGGAAAAGCGAAGTCGCTGGAGCCTCGCGCCGAAGACACGCGACGGATAGCCTGCAAGTCTTGGGAGGCCAGAAGGCTGGTGGCGGTTCTTGAGCTCACCAATATTTCCAAACATTTCGGCGCCATCCAGGCTGTCAACGATATTTCGTTTTCGCTTGAAGCGGGGCAGGTTGTCGGCCTGATGGGCGACAACGGCGCCGGCAAGTCGACATTGGTGAAGATGATCGCCGGCAACTTTCGCCCGAGCCACGGAACCATGCGCCTCGACGGCGCCGATCTGGTGCTTCATCGGCCGAAGGAAGCACGCCAGCATGGCATCGAGATCGTTCACCAGGATCTGGCGCTCTGCAACAATCTGACGGCGGCAGCAAACGTATTCCTCGGACGAGAATTGCGCCGCGGCGTGGGGCCTTTTCGCATCCTCGACTACAAGAGCATGTACAAACGCTCCGGCGAGATATTTCGCGAGCTCAAATCCGAGACGCGGGCGCGCGATCTCGTCAAACAAATGTCGGGTGGCCAGCGACAGGCGGTGGCGATCGCCCGAACGATGTTGTCGGAAGCCAAAATCGTGTTGATGGACGAGCCGACGGCAGCCATTTCCGTGCGCCAGGTGGCTGAGGTTTTGAACCTGATCCGCCAATTGCGTGACCGGGGCATTGTCGTTGTCCTGATCAGCCACCGCATGCCCGACGTCTTTTCGGTCGCCGACCGCGTGATCGTGATGCGGCGGGGCAGAAAAGTGGCCGACAAGCAGATTGCCGCAAGTTCGCCGGAGGAAGTGACGGGATTGATCACCGGCGCCATCGAACAGGTGTGATCGATGCTATCCGCTGCAATAGGAAAAAAGAAGGTCGACGATGGCGATTACACTTGACCAGACGATCGGACAGAAGCAACGGAGTTGGCTGGCATCGGTCTTCAGCGGCCAGACCTTCTGGGTGCTCATTGCAGTCATTCTCGCCTGCATTTTTCTGTCGATGGCGACGGACTCCTTTGCGACCGCGAAGAACATCTACAACATCACCCGCAACGTCACTTTCGTTGCAATTATCGCGCTTGGTATGACGCTGGTCATCATCACCGGCGGCATCGATTTGTCCGTCGGCTCCGTGCTTTGCCTGTGCAGCATGGTGCTGGCGGTCGTCATGCACGCGGGATACAGCATTGAAGTCGGCATCGCCGCCTCGATCGGTACAGCTCTTTTGGTCGGAGCTTTCAACGGCGTATTGATTGCCTATCTCGGTTTCCCACCTTTCGTTGTCACACTCGGCATGTTGTCTATTGCACGCAGCCTTGCAATGGTCGCATCCAACAACACCGTCGTTTTCCAGTTCGGGCCTGATCACGACAAGCTGCTGGCGCTGGGTGGCGGTGCTTGGCTTTTCGGCATCGCCAATCCGGTGCTTTACATGGTCGTGCTGGCCCTCATCACCGGTTTCGTGCTGCGCTGGACCAAGTTCGGCCGCTATGTCTTTGCCATCGGCGGCAATGAGCACGCTGCGACACTGACGGGCGTTCCGGTGCCGAGGATCAAGGTTATCGTCTATATGATTTCCGCCCTGTCGGCAGGCGTTGCCGGCATCATTCAAACCGGCTGGCTCGGCGCCGTCACCACAAACATCGGCGCCGGAATGGAACTTCAAGTCATCGCGGCCGCGGTTATCGGCGGCGCCAATCTCGCCGGCGGTGTCGGCACCGCCTTCGGAGCCTTGGTCGGCGCCGCCCTCATCGAGATCATCCGCAACAGTCTCGGCTTGCTCGGCATCAACGCCTTCTGGCAGGGAAGCTTCATCGGCGGAGCAATCGTGCTCGCCGTCCTTTTCGACCGACTTCGCAACTTACGACAGGGCGAGTAGGCAAATTCGGCCTCCGCCCCCGCTGGATATGACGCCTTAGAGCGCTTCAGCTTTTCACGGAAACGCAGAACCGCCCTAACTTTTTGTTTTTACGCAATTCCCAGCAAAAGCGCCTCGCGCTTTGTCTGGAATTGCTCGAGTGATGCCGTGCATTGTCGATCATTGCTGCCTGTCGATGGCCGCCGCGTTCATTTTTTCCCATCCGCCAGTGCCTCTTTCCGCCGGCGGCGCGGCAGGAGCGATTTGAGGTACCGCCACAGTGGCGAGATGGCGTAGCCAGCGACCGGAATTGTGATCAAGCCCGCGACAATACCGACGATGCCAGCTCCTGTAGCCTCGACGACCCAGCGCAGCACCGACGCCAGAACGGGAATGGCATGCGCGGTCGCCTCCCCGGCATCATGGATGAGATGCGCAAGGCCGCCGACACCATAGGTTTCGAGGCCGTGAACGATGATGCCGCCGCCGACCCAGATCATGGCGGCCGTTCCGATAATGCCTAGCACTTTCAGAAAATAGGGCATGCCGGTGACAAGCCCTTTTCCGATCGCGCGCAAGAAGGAACCCATCGGAGACGGCGTCTGTACACGCGCCAGCATCAGACCCAGATCATCGGCCTTCACGATCAACGCCACGCCACCATAGACCATGACCGTGATACCCAGCCCGACGACGGCAAGGATGAAGGCGTGCGTGACTATGCTGCCGGACGGCAACGCGCCGAGCGTAATCGCCATGATTTCGGCCGACAGGATGAAATCCGTCTTGATCGCACCGGCAACTTTCTCGTCTTCGAGCGATTGGGCATCGAGGCTTGTCGCCTCGAGTGCCGATTCATGAGCGTGGGCTGCATGCGGTAGCACGAGTGCGTAAACTTTTTCCACGCCCTCATAGCAGAGAAAAAGCCCGCCGATCATGAGCAGCGGTGTGATCGCCTGCGGTGCGATAAGGCTCAGGATAAGCGCCGCGGGAAGCAGGATCAGCAGCTTGTTCTTCAGCGAACCGAGGGCAATCTTGCCGATGATCGGCAATTCGCGTGCTGCGGAAAATCCGGTGACGTAACGGGGTGTGACGGCCGCATCATCGATGACGACGCCTGCGGCTTTCGCGCCGGCCTTGGCTGCTTGGCCGGCAATATCGTCAAGCGAGGCCGCAGCCACCTTGGCCAGGGCAGCGATATCATCAAGAAGAGCAATCAGGCCGACACTCATTCGAGCCTCCGTTGAGAAGACAGACTTAACACAGCGAAAAATGGAAAACCGTCATCCAACGACTCGAAATAAGACGTGGCATCCTCCACGCTGGGAAGATGCCACGCACAAATCGTGACGGCAACGGCCGTTATTCGGCCCGCATCGGGCTCGGCCCACTCTGATCCCGCGGAGGACGTGCCTGCCGGTCCCGGTGTCTGTTCCGGCAGTTCGACAACGCACCGGTTCGACGAAGGAGGACTTGCAGATACGCCAAAAGCCCGCACGAGGCGGGCTTTTTGTATCAGTGTGTATGGCGGTCTGTGTGGGATTTGGTTGCGGGGGCCTGAAGCCACAGAGACTTGTAACTTCGGCGGAACAGCCGGTGTTATTTGGAAGAAATTTCCCACTACGCCGTAACAAAACGTCGGTACCGACCGGCTCAAGCCATTTGCCTATGGAACAATAAAATCGGTACGGCGCTATCGAAAGCGCGCGCTTCGCAAGCGACCTCCGCCACATCCGGACCGACCCGGTCTTGCTCCGCCAATGACAATAATCTTGTGAAAAATCCGATTTTAGGGCACAATTTTTGAACGCATCGGAAGTTGCGGCGCAATCTCAAATCCGGCCGTCTCGCGCCGGGTAGCAGTTCGCGTCGGAGGGTCGGCGTCGATGGATCAGGGGTTCTTTCTTCTGTTCGCTACGGTGTCCGTGATCACCGCCTTGACGCTGGTCTTGGCCCGGAATCCGGTTCACAGCGCATTGGCATTGATGGCGTGCTTCCTGCAGATATCGGCAATCTTCGTCTTGCTCGAGGCGCCGCTGCTCGCGGTCATCCAGATCTTTGTCTATGTCGGCGCGATTATGGTCCTGTTCGTCTTCGTGATCATGATGATCGATGTGCGCGAAGCGGTCTTGCAACGGTTCTTGCCGGGCGGCAACATGGCGGCTCTGGTGTTGCTCGTCCTGCTTGGGATCGAGATGGTTGCGCTGGTGCTCTGGAGCGGCCGCTTTTCGCTCACGCAGCCCGTCACCGTGCGCGGTGGCGATCAGGTCAGGCAGCTCAGCACAACGCTGTTCGCCGACTATCTCCTGCCGTTTGAAGTTGCGTCCGTCATCCTGCTGGCCGCCCTGATCGGGGCCATCGTGCTGGCGCAGAAGGAGCAGCGGTGATGGTTCCGCTCTGGTGGTATATTTTGCTCGGAGTGGCGCTGTTCGTGATCGGAGCGGCGGGCGTGCTGCTCAGGCGCAACATTCTGGTCGTGCTGATGTCGCTGGAGCTGTTGCTCAACTCGGTCAACATCAATTTCATCGCTTTCGGGCGTTACTACGCCGATTTCCGCGGTCAGATTTTCGCGATCTTCGTCATCGCAATCACCGCGGCGGAGGTTGCCGTCGCCCTCGGAATCCTGGTCGCCCTCGTGAGGAACAAATCTACCCTCAAGGTCGACGACGTGACCATGATGAAAGGATAGAGGCTTGGACCCGGTGGTATCGATCCGGCCGCTACTTGCCGTCGCCGTCGCGGGCCTGGCGGCCCTTGCAGTTCTTCTCCTGAACAACCGCGAGAAACTCCGCGATATCGTCTCGCCATTGGCGGCAATCGCCATGTTCGCAATTGTCGTCTCGATGGCGCCCACGGTGCTGGCGGGCGGGACGGTCGAATTGCGCCTGTTTGAGGTTCTGCCGGGGATTGACTTGGCTTTCCGGGTCGATGCGCTCGGCATGGTGTTTGCCACCGTCTCGTCGCTGCTGTGGATTGTCGCGGCGATCTATTCCATCGGCTACATGCGGCACTTGAACGAGCATGCGCAGACCCGGTTCTTCGCCTGCTTTGCCGCCAGTCTCGCGGCAGCGGTCGGAGGCGCCTTCGCCGCCAATCTGTTCACGCTGGTGATCTTCTACGAGGTGCTGAGCCTCGTGACCTATCCGCTCGTCTACCACCATGAGGACGAAGAGGCCTGGGCGGGCAGCCGGAAGTACCTCGTCTACCTGATGGGCGCGTCGAAAAGCGTGCTTCTCGCCGCGCTGGCGCTGACCTATCAAATTGCCGGGTCCCTCGACTTTGTACCCGGAGGGTTGCTGGCGAGGGTCGATGCCTCGGCGCCGCTGCTGACGGTTATCTATTTCTGCTACCTGTTCGGCTTCGCCAAGGCCGCAGTGATGCCGATGCATGCCTGGCTGCCTGCTGCAATGGTTGCACCGACGCCGGTCAGCGCGCTCTTGCATGCCGTGGCGGTGGTCAAGATGGGCGTATTCTGCGTGTTGCGGGTGGTGTTCCATGTCTTCGGCGTGGAACTGGTGGGCAGGCTGGGTCTCGGCATTGCGACGGCCTACCTCGTCTCCTTCACCATCCTGATGGCGTCGATCTATGCCCTGACCCGGGACGACCTCAAGGCGCGGCTCGCCTATTCGACGGTCAGCCAGCTCTCCTACGTGGTGCTGGGCGCGGTGCTTTTGTCTCCCGTGGCGATGATTGGCGGCATCCTTCATATCGCAGTGCACGCCTTCTCCAAGATCACGCTGTTCTTCTGCGCCGGGTCGATCTACTGCGCCTCGGGAAAACGAAACATCAGCGACATGGCCGGCATCGGCCGCCGGCTGCCCTGGACGATGGGGGCATTCTTCGTCGCTTCACTCAGCATGATCGGCGTGCCGCCAACCGCCGGTTTCATCAGCAAGTGGTATCTGACGCTCGGCTCGGTCGAAGCAGGCGAGATGGCGTTCCTGGCCGTCCTCTTGGCGAGCTCGGTCCTCAACGCCGCCTACTTCCTGCCCGTCAGCTATATCGCCTTTTTCAAAGCGGAGGCGCCGGGAGCGGCGGAACCTGTCCGTGAAATTCCGCTGGTGACGATCCCGCTGGTCGCCACCGCTGCCTTGTCGGTGTTGATGGGCATCTTCCCCGGTTATTTCCTCGCCTTGGCGGAAGGAGTGGTCAGATGATCAAGCGGCTCGTCGATTTCTTTGGTGACGAGGGCTATGCGCGGTCGCGCCGCCGGTTGTTCTATATCGTGCTCGCTCTCATCGTCGTCGCCGATTTTCTGGTTCCGCGCGAACACGCCGAATATCTCTGGGACCGTTTGCCTGGCTGGTCTGCCGTCTATGGCTTCGGCTCCTGCCTGCTGCTCATCTTCGTTTCCAAGTTCCTCGGCCATCAGGGCGGGCTCATGCGGCGCGAGGACTATTATGATTGAGTTCGTCCATCCCGCCCTTCTGTTCATTCTCGGTGCCGTGCCGATCCCGTTCCTGAAGGGATCGATCCGCAAGACCTACTTGGTGCTAATCCCGGCTCTGGCGATCGCCGCGGTCCTCGCGATGGAGCCGGGCAGCTATGGCGCGGGGCGCTTCATCGGACAAGAAATCCTGTTTGCAAAGGTCGACAAGCTCAGCATCGTTTTCGCCACCGTTTTCACCATCATGGCGCTGATCGGCATGGTCTACGCGCTGCATCTGTCGCAAGCCGGCCAGCATGTGGCCGCCTTCGTCTATGTCGGCAGCGCGCTCGGCGTTGTATTCGCCGGCGACTACCTCACCCTTTACCTCTTCTGGGAGGGCATGGCGTTTGCGTCGGCCTATCTGGTCTTCGCGCAAGGAGGCGAACGGGCAATCCGTGCCGCATTTCGCTATCTGATGGTGCATCTCACCGGTGGCGTCGCTCTGCTCGGCGGTATCGTGCTCCACGGGCTCGCGGCTGGCTCGCTGCTCTTCGGCCCGATCGGGGGCGGCGCTCTTGCGGGAACAATGGACGTCGGCGGCTATCTGATCCTGGCAGGGTTCCTGCTCAATGCCGCGGTGCCGCCGCTCAACGCCTGGCTGACCGACGCCTATCCCGAGGCGACTGTCACGGGGGCGGTGTTCATGAGCGCCTTCACCACCAAGACGGCCGTCTACGTGCTGGCGCGCGCATTTCCTGGAACCGAGCTTCTCGTCTGGCTCGGCACCGTGATGGCGCTCTACGGCGTCATCTATGCGGTGCTTGAGAACGACTGTCGGCGGCTGCTTGCCTATCACATCGTCAGCCAGGTGGGTTACATGGTGGCGGGTATCGGCATCGGCACCGAGATGGCCGTGAACGGAGCCACCAGCCACGCGTTTGCCCATATCCTCTATAAGGCGCTTCTCTTCATGGGCGCGGGGGCGGTGATCCACGTCACGGGGCGGCGCAAGCTCACCGAACTCGGCGGGCTCTACAAAACCATGCCGCTGACGGTTGCCCTCTACATGGTCGGCGCCTTCGCGATCTCGGCCTTTCCGTTCTTCTCGGGCTTCGTCACCAAGTCGATGGTGATAGCCGCCGCCGGGCAGGACCACCGGGCGCTCGTGGTTCTGGCGCTCACGATGGCATCGTCAGGGACGTTCCTGCACACCGGACTCAAGCTGCCCTACTACATGTTTTTCGGCACGGACCGAAAGCTGGAGGCGCGGGAGCCGCCCCGCAACATGCTGGTTGCCATGGGGATAGCGGCGGTGTTTTGCATCGTGATCGGCGTGTTCCCGGAACCGCTTTACGCGCTGCTTCCCTATCCGGTCGCTTTTGAGCCCTATACGGGCGTCCATGTCACCGAGAGCCTGGGCTTGCTGATGTTTACCGCGCTGGGTTTCGTCCTGTTCCTGAAAGCGCTCGATCCAGAAAACACAATCAGCATCGACACGGACTGGTTCTACCGCAAGGGTGCGCGGGCCTTCCTGTGGCTCGCAGAGAGGCCGCTGGCGCGCTATGAAAAGGCGGTGAGCAACGTGTCCGACACAGTGGCGCTGCCGCTTCTGCACGGTGCGGCGCGTGCCGGACTGCGGGTCGATCTCAACGGCGTCGATGCCGCCGTGAATGGCTTCGCGCGTGCGATACTTGTTGGCGGCGGTGCGCTGCGGCGTCTGCAGACCGGCGTGGTCACTCACTACGCGCTGGCGATGATCGCCGGTGTGATCGCGGCGATTGCCGTTTTTGCCATGGTGTGGCAGTAGGGGGTGTGATGGCGTTCCCGCTGCTCAGCCTCATCGTCTTCGTACCTGCCGCCGGGGCAGCGGTCATGATGTTCCTGCGCAGCGACGATCTCGTGCGGTGGGTGGCGCTCGGCTTCACCATGCTCGACTTGGCGCTCGCCATCGCGATGCTCGCCGGCTTCGATCCCGGGACCTCCGAGATGCAGTTCGTCGAAAAGCGCCCGTGGGTTCCGGCGCTCGGCATTACCTTTGCGCTCGGTGTCGACGGAATCAGCGCGCTCTTCGTGTTCCTAACGGCGCTTTTGGGCTGGATCTCGGTGCTCGCATCATGGATCGCCATCGACCGCAAGGTGAAGCAGTTCATGATCAGCCTGCTCGTCATGCAGGCCCTGATGTTGGGTGTGTTCTCGGCGCTTGACCTGTTTCTGTTCTACGTCTGCTGGGAAGCGATGCTGATCCCGATGTATCTGATCATCGGTATCTGGGGCGGCGACGGCCGCGTCTATGCGGCGTTCAAGTTCTTCCTCTACACCCTGGCGGGCAGCCTCCTGTTCCTGATCGGCATCATCGTGCTTTATTTCGAGGGCGGCAGGACCTTCGACATCCTTGCTTTGATGGAACTCGACCTGCCGTTCGAGGTTCAGTCCTGGCTGTTCTTCGCCTTCCTCGTCGCATTCGCGGTCAAGGTGCCGATGGTCCCGCTTCATACCTGGCTGCCGGACGCCCATGTGCAGGCTCCAACAGCAGGCAGCATCATCCTTGCCGGCGTGCTCCTGAAGATGGGCGCCTACGGGTTCCTGAGGTTCTCGCTGCCGATGCTGCCGGAGGCCTCGGTCCATTATTCGACCCTGATGATGGCGCTTTCGGCGCTCGCGATCGTCTATGGCGGCCTGCTGGCGCTGGCGCAGGACGACCTGAAGAAGCTGGTGGCCTATTCCAGCATCAGCCATATGGGTTTCGTGACGCTTGGGATTTTTGCCCTCAACCCGCTCGGGCTCCAAGGCAGCATCCTGCAGATGTTCAATCATGGCGTGACGACCGGCGCCCTGTTTCTGTTCGTCGGCCTGATCTACGAGCGCACCCACACCCGCAGCATCGCCGACTATGGCGGCTTGATGAAGGTCGCGCCTGTCTACACCGGGTTTCTGGCGCTGTTCGTGCTGTCCTCGATGGCGCTACCGGGAACGAACGCGTTCGTGGGTGAGTTGCTGGTGCTGTCGGGCGGGTTTGCGGCCAACCTCACGCTTGGCGCGGTCGCCGTTTTGGGTGCATTGCTGGGCGCAGCCTATCTGCTCGGCATGTACCGGAAGGTCGCGCTTGGTCCGGCGAGTGTCGGTACGCGCTTCAAGGTCCGCGATGTCAACGGCCGCGAGATGGCGGCGATCCTGCCGCTCGCTGTCTTCGTGTTTTGGGTCGGGCTCTACCCAAAGCCCTTTCTCGCCATCATCGATAGCTCGGTCACGCATCTCTTGCAGCAGGTCTACGACAAGGGGAACGGCCCATGACAGCCGTAGCGCTCCTTCCGTCGATCCTCGCGAGCCTGCCCGAAATCATCGTGGTTACGGGGGCCTGCATCCTGCTGATCGCCGGACAGTTCGTACCGAAGGGGCGGGACGCGGTCCTTGTCTGGTCCTCGGTCGCAATCGTGCTGCTTGCCGCCCTGGGGACATTCACACTGTCGGGTGGGGCGCAGCCGGCCTATGCGGGCATGTTCGTCGCCGACCCGTTCTCTGTCTTCTTCAAGTCCGTGTTCTACCTGGCGATCGTCCTGACGTTCCTGCTCTCGCGAAACTATGTTGACATCGAAGGGATTGGCGGCAGCGAATATTACGTCCTGCTGCTCCTTGCGCTTTCCGGCATGATGATCATGGCCTCGGCGACCGACCTTCTCGCGATCTATGTCGGTCTCGAACTGATGGTGCTCTGCACCTACGTGCTGACCGGCTTCCTGCGGCGTGAGCAACGGTCAAACGAGGCGGCGCTGAAATATGTGATCCTCGGCGCAGTCTCGACCGGGATATTCCTTTATGGCGTCTCGCTGGTCTACGGCCTCACCGGCACGACGCAACTGGACCGGATGGCGGCAGCAGTCACCGGTGATCCGCTCGATCCGGGCTTGCTTTTGGCGGTGGTCTTCATCGTCGCCGGACTGGTCTTCAAGATTGGCGCGGTGCCGTTCCACATGTGGGTGCCGGATGTCTACGAGGGTGCACCGACGACGATTACCGCCTTCATGTCCGTCGGGCCGAAGGCGGCGGGCTTCGCGGTGATCCTCAGGGTGTTTCTCAACCCGCTGGTCGCCGGCTCCAACGTCTGGATCATATTGGCCGTCATCGCGGTGGTGACGATGGCGCTCGGCAGTTTCGTGGCGCTGGTGCAGGACAATTTCAAGCGTCTGCTCGCCTATTCCAGCATCGCCCATGCCGGCTTTGCCATTTTCGGCATTGTGGCCGGCGGTGCCGACGGGGTCGCCAGCGTGATGCTCTACCTCTTGATCTACACCTTCATGAATCTCGGCATCTTCGGCGCGGTCATCATGATGCGAAACGGCAATTTCTCGGGCGAGGTTATCGAGGACTATGCCGGTTTCGCCAAGCTGCATCCGGGGCTGGCTTTACTGATGTTGCTCTATCTGTTCTCGCTCGCGGGTATTCCGCCAACGGCCGGCTTTTTTGCCAAGTTCTACGTGCTGGTCGCGCTCGTCGAGCGTGGTTTTGTCCTGCTCGCCGTGATCGCAGTACTCTTGAGCGCTGTCGCCGCCTATTTCTACATCCGCATCGTCATGGTGATGTTCATGCGCGAGCCGGAACGGGTGTTCGAGCCGGCGCTGACGCCTCTGGTCGGCGCCGCTCTCGCCGTCACTGCCGCCGGCACGGTCGGCATCGGTCTGTTTCCAGCGTGGTTTCTGAAGCTCGCTCAGCAGTCGGCCTTCGGCGGCTGAGCGATCGCATTTGCATTGGCCTATGCGACGGAATAAACTAGCGGTTTAGGAAAGGAATGCCCTTAGTCGCTTCCCGGGGCGACCGCGTTACCGGCCCGAAGGAGCCGATCGCGGCTTGAGCAACGTCCCCGATGGGTGACCGGGCTGCGCAATATGTCTGCAGCGGAATTCCTCCCGGTTCTTTTCATGATCGCCGGAATTGTTCTGGTGGTGGGGGCGACGCTTTTTGTTTCC
>Ga0102587_1001592_pt1 | contig 15982 bp, 4 predicted proteins | sample AraplaF_Col_mTSA_FD_76853 | JGI IMG/M metagenome (GOLD analysis project Ga0102587, IMG submission 76853) | Arabidopsis root microbial communities from the University of North Carolina, USA - plate scrape MF_Col_mTSA (SPADES assembly) (version 2) | ecosystem: Host-associated > Plants > Roots >... | reverse complement strand
TGGGGATGGCGCGCCAGCAGTTGCCCGACGGCCTGCCTGAGCCTCGCGACATCCAGCTCCCCCTCAAGCTGATAAACCTGTTGTACCTGATAGGCATCGCTGCCGCGCGTATCAAGCAGCATATGGAACAGCAGACCTTTCTGTAACGGGGATAACGGCAGTATCTCTTTAATATCCATACTCATTTTTTCTTCGTCCATTTTGCCTGAAGTTTTGACAGCCCCGCTTGTTGCAGCGCCACCAGGGGCACATCTGAAGGGGTGAAACCGCCGATATCGTCGACCTGCGTAAGCTGCGACAGCGCTTTCAGCCAGCTAAACCACCCCGTAGCCAGGCGGCTGACGCGATCTTCAGCGTAAAGCTCAGTCGCCCAACTCCAGTTCGCCACCAGCACCGGGCCGCTTGCACGTGCTTCCACCACGGCATTGAGCGAGAGGGCATGCGGCAGCGCGAAGCTGTCGTGCGCGCGGGTATCAAGCAGGCGGGCCTCAGCCGCAAGCTGCCAGTCCCGCGCCTCTTCAACGCTGAGGCGGCCCAGATAGTTAAAGCCGATTTGCGGCTGTGGCAGCGCGGCAAGCTGCGGGCGCGTTTGCGTATTGAGATAGCGCAGCAGGCCGTAACCCAGCCCGTTGCCCGGCACCTGGCGCAACTGCTCTTTGACGCTCTTCAGCGCGCTACTCAGCGAGTGGGGATGGGTTAACTGTGCGCGACCCGGAGCAAGACGCACCGGGTAGAGCGTGGTAAACCAGCCAACGGTGTTCGACAGCGCGGTTCCCGCCAGCTCTTCGCGCCCGTGCCCTTCGACATCCAGCAGCACATCTGTTTGCCCATCCTCGCGCCATGCCGTGATGGCCAGCGCCAGGGCGCAGAGCAGCACATCGTTGATACCGGCGTGAAAGCGCGCGGGCAGGGTGGCCAGCAGAGGCTGGGTGAACTCGCTGCCAAGCTCCATCTGCAAAGAGGCGCTGGTGGCGAGGGTGTCGCACGTGCCTGCAAGAGGTCGTGTGGTTAACAGCCTATCCGGTTGGTTGAGCACGCTCTGCCAGTGCGCCAGCTCATCACCCCGGCGTTGCGCTTCCTGCTCAAGGCGCAGCGCCCAGGCGCGAAAGGAGGTGCCTGCGTCGGTCAGCTGCGCGTTTCTCCCCGTAGCGCGGGCGCGCCAGAGGGCAAGCAGGTCGGCGGCGAGTATCCGCCAGGAGACGCCGTCCACCACCAGGTGGTGCAACACCAGCATCAGCTGGCCCGGTTCGCCGCAGGCGGCGCGGAACCAGACGGCCTGCACCATCTTGCCGCGTGCCGGGTCGAGCCGCTGTTTTGCCCGGCGACACGCCTCTTCTATCTGCTGCTGCCGCTGCTCAGGCGAGAGCGGCTGGGCGTCGATAATCTCCAGCATCTCACTCTCGTCGATGGCAGTCGGCACAGCGAGATGGATCTCGCCGTTGGCCTCGCGGCGGGCAGTTAAGCGCAGCGCATCGTGGTGCCTGAGCAGCTCGGCGAGCAGCTCGCGCAGGGTTTGCGCATCCAGTTCTGCGGGCGTGTACAGCAGCGTTGCCTGGCAGAACGCGTTGATATCGCCGGGGTTCTCCATCAACCAGTGGATGATCGGGGTCGCGGGCAGGTCGCCGACGGCAGCAACCTGCGGGGCGGTATCCTGCTCTGCAACGGCGGTCATGATGCCAGCCAGCCCGGCGACCGATTTATGCTCAAACACATCGCGCGGGGTGAATAGCCAGCCCGACTGACGGGCGCGCGCTACCAGCTGTATCGCCGTGATGCTGTCGCCGCCCAGCTCGAAGAAGTTTGTCGTGCGGTCAACCTCCGCCAGGTTGAGCAACTCGGCGAACAGGGTGCTGAGCAGCTGCTCCTGCGCGTTACGCGGTGGGGTGTGTTGGGTGCGGGTAAACTGCGGCGCAGGCAGCGCGCGGCGGTCGACTTTGCCGTTTGGCGTGACCGGTATCGCCGGTAGCAGGACCACGGCAACCGGCACCATATAGTCCGGCAGAAAGTCGCGTAAAAAGTCGCGGATCTCCCCGCCCTGCGCCTGCTCATCGCGGGCGACGGCGTAAGCCACCAGCTGGCGCAGTCCGGGCTTATCCTCGCGGACAATCACCGTCGCCTGCGTGATCTGCGGATGTTTTCGCAGCTGGGATTCAATCTCGCCCAGCTCAATACGAAAACCGCGGATTTTGACCTGGTGATCGACGCGCCCGGCGAACATCAGCTCGCCCTCACGGCTCCAGCTTGCCATATCGCCGGTGCGGTACATCCGGCTGCCTGGTGCGCCAAAGGGGTTGGCGACGAAGCGTTCTGCCGTTAAATCAGGCCGTTTCAGGTAGCCGCGCGCCAGGCTTTCACCGGCAATATAGAGTTCGCCTTTTACCCCCGGCGGAACGGGTTGCAGATGCGCGTCCAGCACATAAGCCTGCATGTTGAAAATTGGGCTGCCAATCGGCGGCAGGCGGTCGGCCTGCAACGGCTGGCTGATGGTGGCGCAAACGGTCGATTCGCTCGGTCCATAGGCATTAATCATTCGCCGCCCGGTGCCCCAGAAGGCGATCAGTTCCGGCGGGCAGGCCTCGCCAGCGACAATAAGCGTTGCCAGGGCGGGCAGCGGTTCGCGTGGCATAACCGCCAGCCCAACCGGTGGCAGCGTGGCATGGGTAACCGCGCGATCGTGCATCAGGGTATAAAGCGGTTTGCCAGGGGTTAGCGCCTCTTTTGCCGCCACGACCAGCGCCGCGCCGCTCAGCAGCGCCATGCTGATATCCCAGAATGAGGCGTCGAAGCTTGGCGAGGCGAACTGCAACACGCGGCTTTGCGGCGTGACGTGCAGGCGCTCAACCATGCTGGCGACCAGATGACCAATCCCCCGATGGGTGACGACGACCCCTTTTGGTGCGCCGGTCGAGCCAGAGGTGTAGATAAGGTAGGCGGCGTTATCGCACTGCAGCCTGCGCGGCAGCGTAATCGCTTCGGCACTGTGGTCGGCAAGCAGCCCGCGCAGGGCCGGGTGATCAAGGCGCAGCGCGGCATACTCCGGTGCCAGCCGGTCGGCGAATGCCGCCTGGCTTACCACCAGCCCTGGCTGCGCGTGGCTTAACATATACGCCACCCGCTCGGGTGGGTAATCAGGGTCGAGAGGCAAATAGGCGGCGCCCGTTTTCATGGTGGCAATGATGGACACGATAAGGGCAACGGATCGCGGCAGCGCGATGGCGACAATCTGCTCGGCGCCAATGCCCCGCGCCAGCATCAGGTTTGCCAGGCGGTTTGCCCGCTGATCCAGCTGCGCGTAGGTCAATGTCTCCTCGTCGCCAATCAGGGCTATTGCCTGCGGCGTGGCGCGCACGATGGCTTCAAACTGTTCGGCAAAGGTCGCGGCGGGAACCTCGCGCGCGCTGTTGTTCCACGTCTGCATGATTTCGTGCCGCTCAGCGTCGCTGAAGATCGGCAGTTCGCTCACGCGACGCGAGGCATCGGTGGCGATGCCCGCCAGCAGGTGGGTGAAGTAGCCCGCCATGCGCCCGACGGTCGCCTCGTCAAACAGATCCACGGCGTACTCCACCATGCCGCGCAGCCCCTCCGGCGTCTCTTCGAGGTTAAAGGTGAGATCGAATTTCGCCACCGGCAACGACGGCATCTCGACCACGGTTTCCAGCTCATCGAAGAGGGCATCGCTGCGCGCGACGTTTTGCAGCACCAGCATCACCTGGAAGAGCGGATGGCGCGCTAGCGAGCGGGCGGGATTTAACGCCTCGACCAGGCTCTCGAATGGGATATCCTGGTGCTCCCAGGCCGCCAGCGCGCCCTCGCGAACGCGCTCAAGCAGTGCCACAAATGAGGGATTGCCGCTGAGATCGGTCCGCATCACCAGGGTGTTGATAAAAAAGCCGACCAGCGGTTCGAGTGCCTCGTCGCTACGCCCCTCGACCGCTGTGCCGATCGGGATATCCTCGCCCGCGCCGCAGCGGCAAAGCAGCACCGCCAGCGCCGCCTGTAACAGCATAAACAGGCTGGCGTTATGCTGCCGTGCCAGCGCCCCTAATGCTGCGGTTGTGCGGGCATCAATGGCGAAGTGGCACTGTTTACCCACATAGCTGGCGCGCAGCGGGCGCGGCCGGTCAGTGGGCAACTGAAGCTCGTCGGGCAGGTCATGCAGCGTATTGCGCCACCAGGCCAGCTGGCGGTTGAAGAGGCTGTCGTTCTCGTCCGGCGCGCCGAGCAGCGCCTGCTGCCACAGCGTGTAGTCGGCATACTGCACCGCAAGCGGTCTCCAGGCGGGCACCCGGTTCTGCGCGCGGGCGTTGTAGGCCTCTGCCAGATCGTGCAGCAGCGGGGCAATCGATCCGCCATCGCTGGCGATATGGTGCATCAGAATGAGTAACAGATGGTGGTCATCATCCACCTTAAACAACCAGGCGCGACAGGGATCTTCCTGCGCCAGATCGAAGGTGTATTGTGCGGCGGTCTGCACGGCGTGGGGCAGGTCGTCGGCGGAAACCGTGAGCAGGGTCAGCGGGCAACAGGCTATCGAGGCCGGGGTGATCCTCTGGCAAACCGTCCCATCGTTAAGCTCATGAAAGTGCGTGCGTAAGCTTTCATGGCGCAGCACGATATCGTCGAGTGCCGTCATCAGCGCGGAGACGACGATATCCCCCCGTAAGGTGAGCGTGACGGGCATATTGTAGGTGTATTTACCCTGCTCAATGCGGTCGATCATCCAGAGACGCCGCTGCGGTGATGAGAGCGGCAGAAGCGGTGGCCGCTCGCCCTGGCACAGGCGCGGGCGCGGTGTCTGGCTGGCCTGCAACCGCCCGGCAAACTGCGCGACCGTCGGGGCTTCAAACAGGTCGCGGATCGCCGGGTTGAGATTGAGCACCCGGCGAATTTTGCTCACCAGGCGGGAGGCCATCAGCGAGTGGCCGCCGAGGGCAAAGAAGTCATCATCAATTCCGACCTCCGGCACGCCCAATACCGCGGCGAAGAGCGTACAGAGGGTGCGCTCAAGGTCATTGCGCGGCGCACGGTGCGCGACGCTGGCAACCTGCGGTGCGGGCAGGGCGCGCTGATCGACTTTGCCGTTCGCGGTCAGAGGGAAGTGCTCAAGGGGGACAATCATTGCCGGCACCATAAAGTCCGGTAACTGCGCGCTCAGCGCCGCGCGCAGTTGTTCCGCATCGAACTCCACCTCTTTGCGCGGGATAACATAGGCGACAATCTGCTTATTGCCTGCGTTTGGCTCGACGATGCAGGCCAGCGCCTGCGCCACGGCAGGCTGCTGTTGCAGCGCGGTTTCCACTTCCGCCAGTTCAATACGGAAGCCGCGAATTTTCACCTGCTGATCGCCGCGGCTGAGGTATTCGAGCACGCCATCTTCACGCCAGCGCGCCCAGTCCCCGGAGCGGTACATGCGCTCGCCGGGCTGGGCAAAGGGGTTGGCGACAAAGTGCGTTGCCGTCAGCACCGGCTGGTTCTGGTAGCCGCGCGCCAGACCGAGACCGGCGATATATAACTCGCCAGGAACGCCGACCGGCACCGGATTAAGGTAACCATCCAGCACGTAGACCTGCATGTTATCGATCGGCGCGCCGATGGGCACCGTCATCTCCGTCGGGATGCCCGGCATCAGGTGCGTGGTGGTAAAGGTAGTGGTTTCCGTCGGGCCGTAGCCGTTCATCATTTTTAGCGCAGGGCACTGCGTCATGACCTTTCTGATCGCCGCCACCGGCAGCACATCACCCCCGGCAATCAGCAGCCGCACCGCGTTCAGGGCGCTGGCATGCTCCTCGGCCATCAGGCGGAACAGACCGGCGGTAAGCCACAACGCGGTCACGTTTTCCGCCATAACGATCTGTGCCAGCGCATCGATATCCAGCTCACCGGCTGGAGCGACAATCAGCTGACCGCCGCACAGCAGCGGCACCCATAGTTCATAGGTGGAGGCATCAAAGGCTGACGGGGAGTGCAGCAAGACGCGTTGATGATCCTCCGCCGACCAGCGGCGGTCGAGGGCAAGGGCCGCCACGCTCTGTTGATTGACGGCAATCCCCTTCGGTTTACCGGTCGAACCGGAGGTGTACATGATGTAGGCCAGGCTCTGCGCCGCACTTGCTACTGCCGGGTTGGTCTCTGTTCCGGCCTGCTGCGCGTCGTCTGCCGGGTGAATGATATGCGCGGCATCCGGTAACGGCAGACCCGCATCGGCGATAAGCAGCGTGGCACCTGCGTCATCCAGCATCATCTGCTGGCGCTCAAGGGGATCGCGCGGGCGCAGCGGTAGGTAAGCGCCGCCCGCTTTGATCACCGCAAGCGTGGCAATCACTTCATCAATGGAGTGCTGCATCAGCAGCCCGGCGCAGAAGGTTTTCCCGCCGTTCAGCGCCATCAGCCGGTGTGCCAGACGGTTCGCCGCCTGGTTTAGCTGGCTGTAGGTCACCGTTTTGCTGCCTTGCTTAACGGCAATCGCTTCCGGCGTGCGCAGCACCTGCTGTTCAAACAGCGCGGCTAAACGCACTTCAGGCAGCGCGACACGGGTGGCATTCCAGCCGCTAAGCAGCGTTTCGCGCTGGGTGGAAGTTAACAGCGCCAGCTCGCCAACGCGGGTAGTCGGCGCGTTTACCAGCGTCTCAATCACATGGACTACGCGTTCGGCAACGCCCTCGATGGTGCGCGCGTTATAGAGATCGGTGGCGTATTCGATATGCCCGCTTACGCGCCCGTGCTGCTCATCAATGTTGAAATTAAACAGCAGATCAAATTTCGCGCTGCTGGTGGGCAGCTCCAGCTGTTCAAGCTGTAACCCTTCGAAGCTGACGGCCTGCGGCCACGGCGTATCGACCGCCAGCATTACCTGGAACAGCGGATGTTTCGCCAGCGAGCGGTCCGGTGCCAGGGCTTCGACAAGGCGCTCAAAGGGGAGATCCTGGTGTTCATTGGCTTCCAGCACGGCGCTGCGCGCCAGCTCAATGAGCGTGCGTAACTCCGGGTTGCCGGAGGCCTGGGTGCGCAGCACCGCAGTGTTGGCGAAGTAGCCAATCATCGGGATCTGCGCGATATCGGTACGGCCATAGATCGGCGTGCCGATGGCAATGTCGTCGCCCGCGCCCATGCGGTGCAGCAGCGCCACCAGGCCTGCGTGCAGCAGCATAAAGAGGCTGGCACCCGTTTGCGCACTCAGCGCTGCAAGCTTTGCAAACACCCCATCCGGCAGCGTAAAGGCGACGCGATCGCCCGCCGAGGTGGCGCGCGCCGGACGGGGGCGATCGCCTGCCAGTGTAATCTCTTCCGGCAGCCCCTGTAGCTGATTGCGCCAGTAGGTCATCTGCCGGGCGAAGAGGGCGTTCTCATCCTGCTCTTCACTGAGCAGCGCGCGTTGCCAGAGGGCGTAATCCGCATACTGCACCGCAAGCGGCGTAAGATCGGGGGCGTGGCCTGCCTGGCGTGCCTGCCAGCAGAGGCTCAAATCCTGCAACAGCGGGAAGAGGGAGCCGCCGTCGCCTGCGGTGTGGTGGATCACCAGCAGCAGAACATGCTGCTCTGGCGCAAGTTGATAGAGCCAGCCTTTGATCGGCAGCTCGCGATCGAGGGCAAATACATGCGCGCTGTGCTGCATCAGCTGGGCGTTCAGATCGTCTGGCGCAACGGTCTGTTGTTGCAGGGTAAATGCCGCCTCTTGCGGCGTCAGCACCTGCTGGCAAGGGGTATCCTCCTGCTGGGTTAAGCGCGTACGCAGGCTTTCATGGCGGGTGATAACATCCGCCAGCGCCTGCGTCAGCATTGCGGCATCCAGTTTACCGGTAAGCCTGATGGCGAGCGGCATATTGTAAGCGCTGCCCGGCGCGATCTGCTCTTGTAGCCACAGGCGCTGCTGGGCAAACGACATCGGCAGCAGGGCGGGGCGCGGTTGCGCTACCAGCGCAGGGCGCACGGGCGCGCCGCTTCCAGCCTCAATCAGCGCGCTCAGCTCCGCGACGGTTGGCGCGTCGAAGATCGCTTTCAGCGAGATCTCGCTGTTGAACGCTTCGCGGATGCGGCTCAGCAGTTTCAGCGCCAGCAGCGAATGGCCGCCAAGGCTGAAGAAGTTGTCATTGATTCCCGGTAACGCACTGTCCAGGCACTCGGCAAAGAGCTGACACAGTTTTTCCTGCTGCGGCGTGGAAGGCAGCACGCGGGCGGGCGCGGTGAAAGCCGGTACGGGCAGCGCGCGGCGGTCAATTTTGCCATTCGCCGTGAGGGGGAACTGCTCCAGCACCATCATCACTGACGGCACCATATAATCCGGCAGTTGTTTGCCTAAGTCGGCGCGCAGCGTTTCCGGTGAGCAGTGCGCGCCATCGTGCGGCACCACGTAAGCCACCAGCCGCTTTTGCCCGGAGGCTTTTTCATCATGCGCGAGCACCAGCGCCTGCTTGATCGCCTTTGATCCCAGCAGCGCATTTTCGATATCGCCGAGCTCAATGCGGTAACCGCGGATCTTCACCTGGTTATCCGCACGCCCGAGGAAGCCGATCTGCATATCCTGCTCCCAGAAGGCGATATCCCCGGTGCGGTACATGCGCGACCCCTCAGGGCCAAAGGGGTTAGCGATAAAGCGCTCGCTGGTGAGATCGGCGCGTTTCAGGTAGCCAAACGCCAGGCCGTCGCCAGCGATATAGAGCTCGCCTGCCTGGCCGACCGGAACCGGTTTTAGCGCGCTGTCGAGGATATAAACCTGAGTGTTGTTGATCGGCAGACCGATGATGGAAGGGGCCACGCGATCGGCGCTCAGCTCGCGCAGGGTTGACCAGATCGTCGTTTCCGTTGGCCCGTAAACCTGAATCACTCGCGATGCCAGCGTCACCATCTGTTCGGCCAGATTGGCTGCCAGCGCGTCACCGCCCACCAGCGCGGTGAGACCTGTCAGCGCCTGCGGTTGATAGCTGACCAGGCCCTGCCACAAGGCTGGCGTGCCCTGCAAATGGGTGATGTTCCAGCGATGGATCTCATTTGCCAGCAGGTGCGGGTCGCGCGCCGCATCGCGTGAAGCAAGCACCACCGCCGCGCCGTTGAGCAGCGGCAGGAAAAGCTCCAGCGCGGCAATATCAAACCCGACCGTGGTGACGGCCATTAAACGGTGCTCTGCCGAGAGCTGAACGTGCTGCTGCATCGCCACCATAAAATTGGTCAATGCGTGATGGGGGATCAGCACCCCTTTCGGCGCACCGGTCGAGCCGGAGGTGAAGAGCACATACGCCGCCTGCTGTCGCTGGGCGGAGGTTGTCACAGGGTCGGTTTCTGGCTGCGAGATAATGTCAGCAATAATGGCGTTATCATCTATTTGATATTGCGGGAATTGTGCAACCAGGTGCGACGTTCCGGAGGTGGTTAACAGGCAGGTCGGCGCGGCGGTGGCGAGGATATGTTTTATCCGCTCGCCGGGGTGATCGGGGTCTAACGGCATATAGACCGCACCGGCTTTCATGATCGCCAGCATAGCGATCACCAGATTATCCGTGCGCGGCAGCAGCAGCCCGACAATGTCGCCCGGTCGTACCCCCTGCTGGCGTAAATAGTGGCTCATTTGGTTGACCAGGCTATTTAGCTGCCCATAGCTCAGCACGCTCTCCTCGTAAAAGATGGCCGGAGCATCGGGTGTAAGCTGAACCTGTTTCTCAAAGCACTCCGCAAGCGTAAGGGAAGGTGTCGGCGCGGCGGTTTTCTCATTCAGCAGGGCAATCTGCTGGTGCTCACTGGCGCTCAGTAACGCGGGGATGCCGATGGCCATCTCAGGGTTAGCAATCAGTTCACTGAATAGCGCCGTCATTCTTTCATAATGGGCAAGCAGCTGTTGCTCGCTATAGAGTGCGCTGTTGGCATCGAAGCCCAGCACGATGGTGCGCTCACCGCCATAGCCAAAGAAGAAGATGCTCAAGTCTTCCACCGGGCCGTTGGAGAGATTCACGGAAAAGGTTTCCGCCCCGGTCAGCGCGAGGCTTTCGCCGAAGAGTTCAACGTTAATCGCCGTGTTAAACAGCGGGCGCGTGACGTTAAGCTCGCGAAGCAGATCTTCATGACGGTATTGCTGGTGGCGCAACGAGGAGATCATCTCTTTCATCGCCTGCGCCATCACGTCGTTGAGGGTCAGCGCCGGCGATAAATTTAAGCGCAGCGGCATGATATTGGACATTAAGCCGGGAATGCTGCGCTGTGCTCGCCCAACGCGTGCCGCCATCGGAAAGCCAATCACCAAATCTTCATTACCGGTAATGCGGTAGAGATAGATCGCGCTCAGGGCGGTGAGCAGCTGCGGCAGCGTAAAGCCGGAGTCGCTTGCCCGCTGCATGATGGCGTCATGAAACGGTTTTTCCAGCGGGATGCGCTGGCGGATTAGCTGGTCGCAGGGGGCGGCGCGCCCGGCGAGACTCACCGGCTCCGGCAGATCGCTAAAGCGTGACACCCAGTAGTCTCTGTCGCGTGCGAAACGCTTTGAGTGGCGATACTCGACATCGTCGGCCATCAATGTTTTAAAGCTGCCGAAAGGTGAGGGGGAGACCGGCTTGCCGGCGATTAAGTCGTTGTAGATTTCAATGGCGCGGCTGAGGAGCAGCGCGGCGCCAAAACCGTCGGTAAGAATGTGATGGCTGCACTGGTAATAGAGATGTTTGTTTTCGGCAATCTTAATCAGGAAAAAGGTAAACAGATGCTTTTCAGAGAGCGAATATGCTCTGTTTGTCTGCGCCGTCATATATTCAATGGCGGTTGCCCACGGGTCGTCCATCATACTGAAATCATAAAAGCCTGCTTCATAATCATTAACCGGCGTCAATGATTGCCTGACGTCGTTATTTTCATGAAAAAAACGGCCATGCATGGCATCCGTTTCAGCAATCATTGTTTTTATAGCGTCTTTAAATAGTGATGGGTTAATTGCGCCATCAATAATTAAATACTCACTAATATTATTATTTGCTTGATTCAGTGCGACTTCATTCGCTAACCACATGCCCATCTGAGCCGACGTTAAAGCGAAATAATCCATGTCTTCTGGTGCGGACATATAAAACCTCAATATTAAAGCGAAATAGGATAACGAGTGGGCAACACGGGGTTATAGATTTTGTAAACTTTTCGGCTTGATATCCTTCCAGTTTTCCTCGATGTACTCAATGCACGCCTTACGGCTGGCGGGCCCGCAGACCACGTCCCAACCCTCAGGGACAACCATAAATTCCGGCCATAAAGAGTGCTGATTCTCTGCGTTTACTAATACTAAAAAAGGAATGTTTTCATTTTCGAATGGATTGCTCATTTACTTGCCCCTGTAATAATAAAAACGAGGGTAATATTTATAGAATAAAAATCTGGAAGGCAATCTGTAATAGGAGGCTGTAAAAGAGATAACTTCTTGTTGTGATCTATCTCACGTTTTATTGCTAATTAATAATAGCGTGAATAAATAAGAGTTTTATTCTCAGGCTAAGCTTTAAATAGTATAGATAAAAGAAATGGCAATTTTATTATTTTAATAATATTACTTTTTAACATGTGCTCTTAGGTATTAATTAATATAAGGCGCGGTGTGTGGTTAATAATCGAACGGAGTTCGATGGAGAATCCATACTCCAGAAAGCAAAAAACCAGCCCGTAGGCTGGTTTCTTTAAATTAGTGGTGCCCGGACCCGGAGTAACTCCGCAGGCGTTGAACAGCGCGCTTGTCGCGCTGGCCCCGAAGGGGTGAGCCGTTTACGGCGAATAATCGAACGGAGTTCGATGGAGAGTCCGGTCGTAGAAAAGCAAAAACCCAGCCATAGACTGGGTTCTCTGAATTAGTGGTGCCCGGACCCGGACTAACGCCGCAGGCGTTGAACAGCGCGCTTGCCGCGCTGGCCCCGAAGGGGTGAGCCGTTTACGGCGAATAATCGAACGGAGTTCGATGGAGAGTCCATACTCCAGAAACGAAAAACCCCCGCCGAAGGCGAGGGTTAAGAATAAGTGGTGCCCGGACTCGGAATCGAACCAAGGACACGGGGATTTTCAATCCCCTGCTCTACCGACTGAGCTATCCGGGCAACGGGGCGCATTAAACCTGATTCACTGCGCTCCGTCAACGAAATTTCTTCATTTCGTCACAGAGTGCACAATCTATCACCACTTTCTGCCCATCGCACGCGCACTCAGGCAAAAAAGGCCGTCCAGAGGGCGGATAGCGGCATTGCCAGCACCAGCGCCGGCAGCATATTTGCCACGGCAAACATCTTTATCCCGCAGATGCGCAGCCCGGTCGCCAGCAGCAGAATGCCACCGACGGCGGTAAAATCGCCCATCATCGCCGGGGTGGTCAGCGGCAAAATCAGCGTCGCGCAGGTGGCGAGCGTCAGTTGAATAATCAGCATTGGAACCGAGATGATCGCCACGGCGAAACCGAGCGAGGTGGCAAAGATCAGCGCGGTAAAGAAATCGAGAAACGCTTTGGCAATCAGGATGCTGGGATCGCCGGTCATCCCTTCGCGCATGGCGCCAAAAATCCCGGTCCCGCTGGCGCAAAAGAGAATAATGATCGCCACCAGGCTCTGAATAAACGACTCATGGGCGCTGGAGGCTGACTTAATCGCGTTGCGCTTCTGCGCCAGCTTGCGCAGGGCGTTAACGCCGCCGCCGATGCCGCGTTCAACATAGCAGAGCTCGCCAATCAGTGTGCCGAGCAGCGTCGCCAGCACCATCACCGGCAGGTTGACGCATTTGACCACCAGTAAAATGCCGATGCCAAGCGAAGCAAGGCCAAAAATGGAGGGCATTGATGAGCGCACGCGCTCCGGTAAACGGTGGCTCATCAGCGCACCGAGCGTGCCGCCGATCAGTACGGCAGCCGCGTTAATAAAAGGACCTGTCAGCACGTTCACACTCCTGAAGTGCCATAAAAATGAATAAGAAGGCGCATACCATAGCATTTTTATGCGCGGCGAAGTGCCACCCAGGTTGCGCCTGCGGGTTAAAAATGACATGATTGCGCGAATTTTCATCCATCTGACGGGGCCGCCTGATGCTGTACATTTCAGCCGATGACACTGCGTTTCACGCCCGTGTCAAGGCCACTCGCCCCCGCTTATCGTCACTCTTTCTCACCATGCGGTGAGGGTAGCGCACGCTCACCGCAGGACAACAGTAAGATCAGCGGTTTTCTGCTTTTACTGATGTCTGGCGTCCGGAGCTGATCCCAGCCAGACATTTTCGTTGGGCGAAGCCACTGCTTCGTCCGGGGCTTTTTACTCCCCTGAAACGGGTATTCGTGCTTATGAACTCACTGAAAATTGCCGTCAGCCGCGAGCTGCTCTCCACCCTCTCAACCCACCGCGAGGTGATCTCCCTTGAGAGTACCGATTTTACGGATGTGGCGGCAGTCGTCATGACGGTAGCGGAGAGCCGCAGCGGCATTCTCGCGCTGCTCAAACGCACTGGTTTTAATCTGCCGGTCTTTCTCTTCTCCGGTGAACCGGTTACCGCGCCTGAAGGCGTGACGGCGGTGATTAGCGGACGCGATCAGGAGTGGCTGGAGCTGGAAGCCGCCGCCTGTGATTATGAAGCGACGCTGCTGCCGCCGTTCTTCGATACGCTGCGTCAATATGTCGAGATGAAGAACAGCACCTTCGCCTGTCCCGGCCACCAGCACGGTGCCTTCTTTAAAAAGCACCCGGCAGGCCGCCAGTTCTACGACTTTTTCGGTGAGAACGTCTTTCGCGCCGATATGTGCAACGCCGACGTCAAGCTCGGTGATTTGCTGATCCACGAAGGCTCCGCCAAGCACGCGCAGAAGTTTGCCGCCAAAGTATTTAACGCCGACAAAACCTACTTTGTGCTTAACGGCACCTCCGCCGCCAATAAAGTGGTGACCAATGCGCTGCTGACGCGCGGCGATCTGGTGCTTTTCGATCGCAACAACCATAAATCCAACCACCACGGCGCGCTGATTCAGGCCGGGGCGACGCCGGTCTATCTGGAAGCGGCGCGCAACCCGTTTGGCTTTATCGGCGGCATTGACGATCACTGTTTTGATGAAGCCTACCTGCGCACCTTAATCAGCGATGTCGCGCCTGATAAGGCTAAACAGCCGCGTCCGTTCCGCCTGGCGGTGATCCAGCTTGGCACCTACGATGGCACGATCTACAACGCCCGCCAGGTGATCGATAAGATCGGCCACCTGTGCGACTACATCCTGTTTGATTCGGCGTGGGTCGGTTACGAGCAGTTTATCCCGATGATGGCCGACTGCTCGCCGCTGCTGCTCGATCTGAACGAAAACGATCCGGGGATCTTCGTCACCCAGTCGGTGCATAAACAGCAGGCGGGCTTCTCGCAAACCTCGCAGATCCACAAAAAAGATAACCACCTGCGTGGCCAGGCGCGCTTCTGCCCGCATAAGCGTTTGAATAACGCCTTTATGCTGCACGCCTCCACCAGCCCGTTTTATCCGCTGTTTGCCGCGCTGGATATCAACGCCAAAATTCACCAGGGCGAGAGCGGGCGCAGGCTGTGGGCGGAGTGCGTCGAGCTGGGCATTGAGGCGCGCAAAGCGATCATCGCCAACTGCAAAATGATCCAGCCGTTTGTGCCGCCGGTGATCGGCGGTCGCCCGTGGCAGGATCATCCCACCGAGCTTATCGCCCGCAAGCGCCGCTTCTTCAGCTTTGAGCCGGGCGACAAGTGGCACGGTTTTGCCGGCTACGCTCAGGATCAATATTTTGTCGATCCCTGCAAACTGCTGCTCACCACGCCGGGCATCGATGCGGAGACGGGTGAATACACCGATTTCGGCATTCCGGCGACCATTCTGGCGCACTACCTGCGTGAAAACGGCATTGTGCCGGAGAAGTGCGATCTCAACTCGATCCTCTTCCTGCTGACGCCTGCTGAAAGCGCGGAGAAGATGGCGCAGCTGGTGGCGATGATCGCCCAATTTGAGCAGCATATTGAAGATGACACGCCGCTGGCCGACGTGCTGCCGACCATCTTTAACAAATACCCGGTGCGCTACCGCGATTACACCCTGCGCGAACTGTGCCAGGAGATGCACGATCTCTACGTCAGCTTTGACGTTAAAGATCTGCAAAAAGCGATGTTCCGCAAAGAGAGCTTCCCGGCGGTGGCGATGAATCCGCAGGATGCCAACAGCGAATTTATTCGCGGCAACGTCGAGCTAGTGCGCATCAGCGAGGCGGAAGGGCGCATTGCAGCAGAGGGCGCGCTGCCCTATCCGCCGGGCGTGCTCTGCGTGGTGCCGGGTGAAGTGTGGGGTGGAGCGGTGCAGCGCTACTTCCTCGCGCTGGAGGAGGGGGTTAACCTGCTGCCCGGCTTCTCGCCGGAGCTTCAGGGCGTCTACTCGGAAACCGATGCCGATGGCATCAAGCGCCTCTATGGTTACGTGCTGAAGTAATCACCGCGCCGCCTGGGATGCGTCTCAGGCGGCCGCGCGACGGTAAATGCGTCGCGGATGACCAATCTTGCCATACTGCATCTCCACCGCCAGAAAGCCCGCTTCGACACAGTGTTCAAGGTAGCGGCGGGTGGTGGTTTTGCTCAGCCCCGTTTCGCTTACCACCTCATCAACGGAAAAACAGCGCGCCTCGTCGTCGGCGAACAGCTTCTGCACCAGCGCCAGCGTGCTCTCTTCAATCCCTTTGCTGCCGTTATCCTGGCGGTAATTTTTCGACTGTAGCTGATAGAGGGTGTCGACGTTCTGCTGGTCAACAATCTTCCACACCCGCTGCTGCTCGGTGAACTGCACAAAGCGCTCCAGCGACTGGCTTAAGCGCTTCCACGACACCGGTTTGAGAATGTAGTCGAAGGCACCGTTGCGGATTGCCTGGCTACAGGTGTCCATATCGCTGGCGGCGGTAATAAAGATCACCGAACAGTTGGCGTTGATAATCTCGGGGTCGCTAATCAGCGTGATGCCTTTGCCATCCGGCAGGTAGTTATCCAGCAGGATGAGCTGCGGCTGCCGCTGGCT
>Ga0102587_1001590_pt1 | contig 15989 bp, 19 predicted proteins | sample AraplaF_Col_mTSA_FD_76853 | JGI IMG/M metagenome (GOLD analysis project Ga0102587, IMG submission 76853) | Arabidopsis root microbial communities from the University of North Carolina, USA - plate scrape MF_Col_mTSA (SPADES assembly) (version 2) | ecosystem: Host-associated > Plants > Roots >... | reverse complement strand
TACGAGCTGCTGCCGTAGCGCGTGCTGGTCTGCGCCGAAGCGGGTGCGGCGACGACGAGCGCCGCAGCGAGGGCCGCGAGGCTGGTGATGGTCTTCATAAATGTTCTCCTCCAATGCCGTGATACGGACGGCGACTCCGAAACGTTCCGGCAATATGCGTGAAGCGGGACTGAACGTGAGGCGACATGCTCGAAATCCATGCGCTAAATTGACTCTTTTGGCCGAAACGCGATTCATTGCGCAACTTTCTTGCGCGGCGGCGTGGGCGGCGCATTGAGCACGGCAAGCGCGAGGCGATAATCGAAGCGGTGGCGCGTGCCGACCGGCTTGCCCCGATAAAAGCGCGGGCTGGTGATACCATGAATTGCGCGCTCCATCGCCTGGCCGAACGCCTCGTCATAGCCCATTTGCAACGCGACGTCCCAAGCGGCGGCGAAGCTTTCGGCGCCGGGCCGATCGCGGAGAGTATAGGCCGATTGCTTGGTCATGCCGACAGCGCGGGCGGCGTGGAGCACGGTGCCCATCACGGCCAGCGCGGCGATGAAATCGCGCTGCCGGCGCTCGGTCCAGCCATTGTGACGGACGCGAGCGAGCGCGACGGGCGTGAAGGCGAGGGGATCGGGCTCGGCTTCGGACGGAGCGGGCGGAAACTCAGGCATTAGCCGAACCCTTTGGCGGCGCGTTTGGCGCGGTGGGCCAAAGCGAGTGCCAGCCGTGCCTTGGCCATCCCATGGCAGGCGGCATCGACGCGCGCGAGTTGGGCCGAATCGAGACCGCCCCGACGCAGGACGCGGGTGGCGAGGGCATCGGCTTCGGCCTCCTCGACCGCGCGCCGCCACGCCCGCGAGAAGGCGCTGCGCCGGCCAAGGTACTTGCGGAAGCAGGTGACGGCGTGGGCGCTGGCGCCGATGCTGGCGGCTGCGGTGCGGACGTCGCCGGTGTGGAGCAGCATATGGAGGAAGGCGCGCTGGCGTTCGGTCGGCCAATCGGGATGGGGGGCAAGCTTGAGCGCGGCGAACGGCGCGGGGCGTGCGAAAGGGGAAGGCGACTCGGTCATCGACGAGTCTATCCCAGACGAAATCCTACATTGGAAGCGATTTTCGGAACGAATGGCGAACGTCGTACGAGGCGGGATCAACCGGGGCAGTTCTGCCGAAGAAAATCGATCCCCTCGGCATAGGCGTTCGCGGTCTCGCCATCGGAGAAGCGGAGGAAGATGCGGGTGTTGTCGGGCTTCTTCGCGACGAGTTCGATCCGCAACAGATCGTCACGGCGAACCTCGGCGATGCTGCCCCAGGCGATGCGCCAGTTGCGCTCGGATTTGGCGCCGGCGTTGATCTTCTCGGTCGGCGTGGTGAATTCGGTCTCGCAGCGGCGGAGCGTCTTGCTGGTGCCGATGGTGCGAACGAGCAGCGAGGTCTTCTTCAGGTCGTCGCGCGCATGGGTGACGGTGATCTCGTCGTGCGGCGCGGCCAGCTCGGCGTCGAGCGCCTGCTGGACGGCCTCGACGCTCGGCGGCGCCTGTGTTTGCGCGGCGGCGGGTACCGCGGCGAGAATGAGAAACGTGGCGCGGATCATGTTGTGCTCCCCCGAGATTGGTCGGGTGGTAGCATGATGCGCCGGGCTTGCCAGCGGCTGAACGGGGCGCTCAGCGGGGGCGAGGCTCGTCGGTGTGGCGGAGCAGCCATTCGCGCGCGTGCGCGGCCTCGTGGCGCTCATAGACCTCGTAATGCACGCCGGGGATCACCGCGCCCTCGATCCGGCTGACGGCCCGGACCCAGCCGGCATCGGCGACGATCGCGACGCGCTCGATCTGGCGGATCATGCGGAAGACGAGGGTGAGGTGTTTGAGTTCCTCGGCGATCGCCGAGAGCGAGATGGAGGGCGAGCCGCGGACATCGGCGAGGACGTCGAGCTGCGGCATGTCGTCGAGGATCGCGGCCATGCGATCGAGCGCGGCGAAGACATCGGCGGCGGCGAAATGCCCCTCGGCGACGATCTCGATCGCGCGGGGGGAGAGGGGGGTTATGGTTAGCATATGGGCTCCGAATTCTTATGGCTTAACGGTCTGGCGAGCCAAGATATCCGCAGCGCATCAGGAATGAATTCGTCTCCGGAAGTATTAATCCTTATGCGATGCCGATAAGAGATACCCCACAAAAGACGCACAAGCTCCAAACATAAATATGGCATCTCGCTCATCTACATCTGCCGCGTCTTCAAAAACCAAAGCGTGCCTAATGCCCTTCTCGTCACTGCTGTAGCCGTACAACGATTTATAAGCCTTGGCTAATCCCTGATTCAATCCTATGGTATCTCTTAATTTATCCAAAGCAGGCCCGAGCGTCGAAGCGGTTGGTTCTATTGACTTTGCAGCAGATTCAACGGCGTGGATGCTTTCACGTATCGCCTCCGACCAATTTCCATTGCTAAGTCCAGCAGATGCTTTCTGCATATGGGCATATGGCCCTCGTGCTACCGACTGTCTGGCGATGTCCAACGCGGCCCGTGCAGCATCCGCTTGCTCGTCCGAGCTGAGGGGGACGATGTAGTCGTCAACTACTCTATAAGCGGCGCTCCTGCTCGAAAGAAATTTATCGATAGTCTGCTTGAACTTGTAAGGGCAATGATCGGATTGAATGACGAACTGAAGAAAATCGAATAACTTTACATAATCTCCATTAGTCATATGAGATTTTACGATAGAGATCATTTCTGAAACACCTGGCTCTTCGTCGGCGTTTTTATGCAACCTAGTGATCCACCACATTTTCAGGATGGTTTTCCAAGGGTCATTCCAATAAGTTCCGCCTCCGTACGTTCCTGGGTAGCCAGTTGCTTGGTTGAGATGCTCGTAAACGTAAGCCCACAACATCGCTCGCAGTTCGGGGGAAATTTCACGGAGTAACAACTGACGAGGGAGATCCTCCACTCCTTCCGCTTGCGCGAAAGTTAGGCCGCGACGATTGTTGATATCTGTCCCGCTCATTCCTCACCTCAACCGTCACGAATCCACCATACCCGCTTCCAACCGGGCACGCCAAATCGATCTCGAACTGCCTTCCCTCTCTCCGCTCGCGGGGAGAGGGTGGCGAGCGTAGCGGAGCTGGGAGAGGGGGGCTTCGTCAAGGCGCTTCGCTGTGTGGCTCATGCCCCTCTCCCCGACCCTCTCCCCTGAAGGGGAGAGGGAGATCCTGTTTTTGCTCCCTCTCTCCGCTTGCGGGGAGAGGGCTGGGGAGAGGGGCGTGGCCGCTATTCCCCGACGCTCACGAAACTATCCATAACCCGCTTCCGCCCCGCCACCTCGAAGTCGATCTCCAGCTTGTTGCCCTCGATCTCGGCGATCAGGCCGTAGCCGAACTTCTGGTGGAACACGCGCAGCCCCACCGACAGGTCCGCGCGCGGCTTGGCGCCGAAGCTCACCGCGCTCGCGTGGCTCTCCAGCACCCGTGCGGGTTCGCGCGAGAAGGTTCGGCTGGTGAAGCTGCCGCCGGGGTTCTTTGCGTCGATCCCCGCGGCGCGCTGCCAGCCGGGGCCGCGGCCGGTGCCTCTTCCCACATCGGCGAAGGGATCGGCGCGCTCGGACCAGTTGGCGCGCCATAGCGATTCGCCCCCTGACATGGTGGTCTCTTGCTCGACATGCTCGCCGGGGAGCTCGGCGACGAAGCGGCTGGGGAGGCTGCTGGTCCATTGGCCGTAGATGCGGCGATTGGCGGCGTGGAGGATCGTCGCGCGGCGGCGCGCGCGGGTGATCGCGACATAGGCCAGGCGGCGCTCCTCTTCGAGGCTGGCGAGGCCGCCTTCGTCGAGCGCACGCTGCGAGGGGAAGATGCCTTCCTCCCAGCCGGCGAGGAACACCGTGTCGAACTCGAGGCCCTTGGCGGCGTGGATCGTCATGATCGTGACCTTGGGCTCGTCGGCCGAGGCCTCGTTGTCCATCACGAGGCTGACGTGCTCGAGGAAGGCCGTGAGCGACTCGTACTCCTCCATCGCGCGGACGAGTTCCGACAGGTTTTCGAGCCGGCCGGCGGCTTCGGCGGTGCGATCGGCCTGCCACATCGCAGTATAGCCGCTCTCGTCGAGGATGATGCGGGCGAGCTCGGGATGGGGGAGGGTATCGCCCATGCTGCGCCAGCGGGCGATGTCGCCGATGAGATTGCCGAGCGAGCGGCGGGCCTGGGGGGTGAGCTCGTCGGTGTCGAGGATGCGCGCGCCGGCGGTGGTGAGGGGGAGGCCCTGCGCGCGGGCGAACTGGTGGACCTTGGCCAGCGCCTTGTCGCCGAGGCCGCGCTTGGGGACATTGACGATGCGCTCGAAGGCGAGGTCGTCGGCGGGCTGGGCGACGACGCGGAGATAGGCGAGCGCGTCGCGGATCTCGGCGCGTTCGTAGAAGCGGAAGCCGCCGATGATGCGATAGGGCAGGCCGATGCTGATGAAGCGCTCTTCGAACTCTCGCGTCTGGTGCTGCGCGCGGACGAGGATCGCAGTGTCGTCGAGGGAAAGGCCGCCGCGCTGGAGGCTTTCGATCTCCTCGCCGACGCGGCGCGCTTCCTCGGGGCCGTCCCAGATGCCGAGCACCTTGACCTTCTCGCCCTGGTCCTTCTCGGTCCACAGGGTCTTGCCGAGGCGGCCGCCATTATTGGCGATCACGCCCGAGGCGGCGGCGAGGATGTGCGGGGTGGAGCGGTAATTCTGCTCGAGCCGGATCACCTTGGCGCCGGGGAAGTCCTTCTCGAACTTGAGGATGTTCTCGACCTGCGCGCCGCGCCACGAATAGATCGACTGGTCGTCGTCGCCGACGCAGCAGATGTTCTTGCGCTCCTGCGCGAGCAAGCGGAGCCAGAGATACTGGACGCTGTTGGTATCCTGATACTCGTCAACCATGATGTAGCGGAAGCGGTTCTGATATTGGGATAAAATCTCGCGATCGGTCTTGAGGATCACGAGCATGTGGAGGAGCAGATCGCCGAAATCGCAGGCGTTGAGCGTGCGCAGGCGGTCCTGATAGGCGGCGTAGAGCGCCTGGCCCTTGCCGTTGGCGAAGGCTTCGGATTCGCCGGCATCCACGTCGGCGGGGGTGAGACCCTTGTTCTTCCACTGGTCGATCAGGCCGGCGAGCTGCCGCGCGGGCCAGCGCTTCTCGTCGAGATTGGCGGAGACGATGAGCTGTTTCAGGAGTCGCAGCTGGTCGTCGGTGTCGAGGATGGTGAAGTTGGACTGGAGCCCGACCAATTCGGCGTGGCGGCGCAGCATCTTCGCGCCGATCGCGTGGAAGGTGCCGAGCCACGGCATGCCCTCGACCGCGTCGCCGACAAGGCGGCCGACGCGCTCGCGCATCTCGCGCGCGGCCTTGTTGGTGAAGGTGACCGAGAGGATTTCGCTCGGATACGCCTTGCGCGTGTAGAGCAGATGGGCGAGCCGGGCGGTGAGCGCGGCGGTCTTGCCGGTGCCGGCGCCGGCGAGGACGAGCACGGGGCCTTCGGTGGTGAGCACGGCTTCGCGCTGGGGCGCGTTCAGGCCCCGCAGATAAGGGGCGTCGTCGGGGGCGGGCGCGGGGAGAGTCATTGGCGAACAGGTAGGGAACGCGCGCGTCCGGAGCAAGTTGCTTCGGGCGTGACGGGCGGCTAGGGCGGGGTTATGTGGCGCAACCGGAAATTGAGGCTGGGCATCGTGCTGGGGATCGCCGTGATCGCGGCGTTCGTGGCGTGGCGGACCAACCAGGCCGAGACTCGAAAGCCGCCGTGCGAGCCTGGACGGCACGAAGAGAAGGACGCCAGCGGCAAGGTGATCAAGGTCACTCGGACGACCTGTTTCGAGAAGTAGATCCACAGCTTTGTGACGGGGGTGTCATCACTCTGTCACGATGACGAGTCAGGGCCACGCATCATGGCCACACTCGCACTGGACCAGGCCCCGGCGGCTGACACGCCGCAGCCTTCGCGATTCGACTACAAGACCCACCCCATCGCCAGGCTGCTGTTCGCAGTGCTGCTGGCGGGCGGATTGGCCTTTGCGGGGTGGAACGTGCTCACCGACACGCGCGGCGTGGGCGAGGAGCTTGCGCTCGGGGTGTTCGCCTTCCTCGGGCTGGCGCTGCTGATCGCCTTGGGGTTCGAGTTCGTCAACGGCTTCCACGACACCGCCAACGCCGTCGCGACGGTGATCTACACCAATTCCATGCCGGCGCATTTCGCGGTCGTCTGGTCGGGCTTCTTCAACTTCCTCGGCGTGATGTTCTCGAGCGGGGCGGTGGCCTATTCGATCATCACGCTGCTGCCGGTGGACCTGATCCTCAACGTAGGCTCGGCGGGCGGATTCGCGATGATCTTCGCGTTGCTGCTCGCCGCCGTGCTGTGGAACCTCGGCACCTGGTATGTCGGGCTGCCCAACAGCTCGAGCCATACGCTGATCGGTTCGGTGCTCGGCGTCGGCTTCGCCAACCAGCTGATCCAGGCGGGATCGCGCGGCGGCACCGCGGGCGTCGACTGGAGCCAGGCGCAGAAGGTGCTTACGGGCTTGTGGATGGCGCCGCTGATCGGCTTCGGCGCGGCGTTGCTGCTGCTGTTCGTGATGCGCGCGGTGGTCCGCCGCCCTGATCTCTACAAGGCGCCCGAGGGCGACAAGGCGCCGCCGCGCGGCGTGCGCGCGCTGCTGATCTTCACCTGCACCGCAGTCTCGTTCAGCCACGGCTCGAACGACGGCCAGAAGGGCATGGGGCTGATCATGCTGATCCTGATCGGCTGCGCCCCCACCGCTTATGCGCTCAACCGTACGCTGCCGGCGAGCGCCACTCCGGCCTTCGTCCAGACCGCCAACACCGCCACCGCCGTGTTCGACGCCCATAGCCGCGGCGTCGAGATGTCGACGGACCAGGCGCGCGCGACGCTCACCAGCGCGCTCCAGCAGCGCAAGGCCGATACGCCGCAGGTGTTCGGCGCGCTGGAGAGCCTGTCGCGCGACCTGAGCGGCCGCGTCGCCGGCTATGGCTCGCTGAGCAAGGTGCCCGCAGAGGCGACCTCGAACGTGCGCAACGACATGTATCTGGTGCTCGACACCACGCGGCTCGCCACCAAGAAGCCGGGCGCGTTCAACGAAAGCGAGGCGGCGGCGGTCAAGGAATTCCAGACCAAGCTGGAGGCTGGGACGCGCTTCATTCCACTGTGGGTGAAGATCGTCGTCGCGATCGCGCTGGGCCTGGGCACGATGATCGGCTGGAAGCGTATCGTGATCACCGTCGGCGAGCGGATCGGCAAGCAGCACATGACCTATGGCATGGGCGCGACCGCCGAGCTGGTCGCGGCGGCGACGATCCTCAGCGCCGACCGGTTCGGGCTGCCGGTATCGACCACGCATATCCTCTCGTCGGGCGTGGCGGGCGCATCGGTTGCCAACGGGCAAGGGTTGCAGGGCCGTACGATCGCCCAGCTTGCCGCGGCCTGGCTGCTGACCTTGCCAGCGGCGATGGCATTGTCGGGCGGGCTCTATTGGCTGATGCTGGTCGCGGTCAAAGCGTACGGGCTGAGCTGAGGTTCGATCGGGCCGGCGACGGACGTGGCTCTTGCGGACCTATGAGCTGACTTGATAGCCCGCGGATCATGACGCAACTCATCCCCGGGCCCGACGGGCGGCCGCGCTGCCGCTGGTCCGCCGCCGCACCGGAATTCATCGCCTATCATGACACCGAATGGGGGTTTCCGGTCGGCGACGACCAGCGACTGTTCGAGAAGCTCTGTCTCGAAAGCTTCCAATCGGGCCTGAGTTGGCGCACCATTCTCGCCAAGCGCGAGAATTTTCGTGCGGCGTTCCTCGGCTTCGACTTCGAGAAGGTCGCGCGCTTCACCGACGCGGACGTGGAACGGCTGCTCGGCGATTCGGGGATCGTGCGGCATCGCGGCAAGATCGAGGCGGTGATCAACAACGCGCAGCGGGCCTGCGAACTGGTATCGCGCGAGGGCTCGCTCGGGGCATATCTCTGGCGGTTCGAACCCTCCGCCGACGAACGGGCCGAGCCGCAAACGGTGTCGACCTCGCCCGCTTCGACCCGATTATCGAAGGCGTTGAAGGCGCAAGGCTGGAAGTTCGTCGGGCCGACCACGGTCTTCGCGTTCATGCAGGCGATGGGGCTGCTCAACGATCACGCCGAGGGCTGTGCGATCCGGGCGGAAGCCGATCGCGCGCGGGCGGTCTTCACCCCACCGGGAATCGCCCCTTGACCCTTCCGTCGGCCCTTCTGGAGGATGCGCATCGTGGCGAAGGACGCGGGGCCGGGAGGATCAGCAGCGCTCACCCGGTCTGTGCTCAGGCCCGCGAGTGGCATCTTGTGCATTTTGTGCATTTGCAGGCGAAACGATTGATCGATCGCGCCCATCCGCTCGAGGCATTCGGCATCGGTGGCGGCGGGCGGCAGCGCGGTTTCCCGGGCAAGCGCCGTCTCGAGCGCGCGGATCGGCGCGGCAATGGCAGCGTTTACGGCCACGTCTGGTTCGGCAGTGATTTGTGCCGGAACGAGCGCAACCAAGACGGCAGTGACCTGCACGAGCATTGATTGCGCGTTAAATCCGTTCGCAGACCTTCTCGACTGCGTGCGCGGCGATTTCGAGGCTGAACTTCACGCCCCCCGTATCCGCGCGGAGATCGGCGCGGACGTGATCCATCGGATTGTAGAAATGGACCAGCACCCCCGCGCTCAGCGCCAGGAGCATCGCGAAAACTAGCCTGCGTCCTGCTGACTCGCGCATGGCCGACTCCCTAATTCCGGTGCTGCGATGGTGGGCTTTCGATACAGGAACGAAACTGTCGCGGCGATGAACGGGGCTCCCCAAGCCGGTGCTTCCTTTCTAGGAAGGTCTGGAGAGAGGAACTCCATGGCCGCTACACCGATCGCATCGCATCGCCGCATCCTGTTCGCCAGCCTGGTCGGCACGTCGGTCGAGTTCTACGACTTCTACATCTACGCCACCGCGGCGGCGCTCGTGTTCCCGGCTCTGTTCTTCCCCGCCACCGATCCGGCGCTCGCGCAGCTCGCTTCCTATGCGAGCTTCAGCGTCGCCTTCTTCGCGCGGCCGTTGGGCGGGCTCGTCTTCGGGCATTTCGGCGACCGGATGGGCCGCAAATCGACGCTGGTTGCGTCGCTGATGCTGATGGGCATCTCGACGGTGCTGATCGCCTTCCTGCCGACCTATGCGATGATCGGCTGGATGGCGCCGGCGCTGCTCTGCCTGTTGCGTTTCGGGCAAGGGCTGGGACTGGGCGGCGAATGGGGCGGGGCCTCGCTGCTCGCGGTCGAGAACGCGCCGCCGGACTGGGCCAATCGCTACGGCGCCTTCCCGCCGCTCGGCGCGCCGGTGGGATTCATCTTCGCCAACGGCTTCTTCCTGCTGCTGGGGGCTTTGCTCAGCGACGACCAGTTCCGCGAATGGGGATGGCGGCTGCCCTTCCTCGTCAGCGCGGCTTTGGTGGGCCTGGGGCTGTGGGTGCGCATCACGCTGACTGAGACGCCGGCCTTCGTCGCCGCGCAGGAAGCGGCGCCGCCGCCGCGCGTGCCGGTCGGCGAGCTCTTTCGCGATCACTGGCTGCCGACGCTGGCGGGGACGGTGGGCACCGTCGCCTGCTTCGCATTGTTCTACATCGCGACGGTGTTCATCATCGGCTATGCGACCAAGGGGCTTGGCTACGACCGCGAGATCTTCCTTGGAGTCGAGCTGGTGGCGATCCTGTTCATGGCGGCGGGGATCTGGATCGCATCGACCCTCGCCGACCGCAGCAGCGCCGCGCGCGTGCTCGCGATCGGTTGCGTCGCCACGGTCGCGGCAGGGCTGTCGATCGGGCTGTTCGTCACTGCCGGCGCGCTGGCGAGCCTGTTCCTGTGGCTGGCGGGCGGGCTGTTCGTGATGGGCTTCGTCTATGGGCCGCTCGGCGGCTGGCTGCCGAGCCTGTTCCCCGCGCGGGTGCGCTATACCGGCGTGTCGGTGACCTTCAACCTCGGCGGGATCATCGGCGGCGGACTCACCCCGCTGATCGCCGCGAAGCTGGCGGAAAAAGGCGGGCTGACGCTGGTCGGCTATTACCTCGCCAGCGCCGCGGTGCTGAGCCTGGTGGGGCTGGCGCTGGTATCGCGGAAGAACAGGCTGGCGTGAAATGCGCAAACTGCTGCCTCGTGCTCCAGCGAAGGCCGGAGCGGCGGGTCATGCAGCGCTTCGCTCTCCCGCGCTCCGGCCTTCGTCGGAGCACGGGGGTGCATTTCAGGCTTTACGCAGCAACGTCAGTCGGGCCTTGCCGTGGACGCGGCTGGTGTCGATCTCGAAGCCGGCGACTTCGATCTCTTCGTTCTTTGCCGTCTCGATGCTGATCCACGTTGCCGGACCGGTCCAGCCGAGGCGGGCGAGCTTGTCGAGCGCGACCACGCCGGCGCCGGTGCCGTAGGGCGGGTCCATCAGGATCAGGTCGAGCGGCTTGATCGCGGGGCCGAGCGCGAGTGCCGATGTCGGGCGGACTTCCGCACCCTTTGCCCCCAGCTTTGCGATATTGGTCTTGAGAATGTCGAGCGCGGCCTTGTCCTGCTCGACGAACAGGCAGGAGGCGGCGCCGCGCGACAAAGCCTCGAGCCCGAGCGCGCCCGAGCCGGCGAAGAGATCGGCGACGGCGAGATCCTCGAAACTGCCGACCCTGCTCGCGAGCATCGAGAACAATGCCTCGCGGGTGCGATCGGCGGTGGGGCGCGTGGTGTCGCCTTTGGGCGCGGCGAGCGGACGGCCGCGCCATTCTCCGGCGATGATCCGCATTATTTCCGCGTCCTCGGCGGGCGTCCCGGCCTGGCGGGCTTGCCGCGACCTCCGGCCGGGCCCTTGGTGGGCGGACGCGGACCGCGGGGCTGCCCGACGATGTCGCCGGCGCGGGGCTCCTGCTGATCGCGATGCGCCTTTGCGCGCGCGGCACGGGCCGGCTTGCCGACGGGTTTGCTGTCCTCGCGCGCCGGACGATCGGTGCGCGGGGCGGGCGTGGTGCGTGGCGTGAAGCGGCTATCGCCCCGGGGCTGCGGACGGCTGTCGTCGCGGGCCGGGCGCTCGGGACGGGTCGAGGACTTCGTACCGGACTTGAAACGAGTCTCGCCGCTCGCCGGTCGACCTTCCCTGCGCGGGGCGCGATGCTCAGTTTCTGCCGGCCCCTCGCTCCGCGCAGGCGGCGTGGCGCGCGGCGTGAAGCGTGGGCCCGTGGGCGCGACGGGCGTGGGCTTGGCCGGTGCGCGGCGGAGGCGGCGATCGGGTTCCTCGACCGACTTGGCCTTGGGCGCGGGCGGCGCGACGCGGGCGCGGACCGAGAATTGCAGGTTCGACGCGGTCTTGCCGCCGCCGGGCTTCGAGAGAATTGTGCGGAAGGTGATCAGGTCGTTCTGACGGATCTCGTCGACATCGCCGGGGGGCAGATCGCCGAGATAGAAGGGGCCGTAGCGCGTGCGGATCAGGCGGCTGACCTCGAGCCCGAGATGCTCGAGCACGCGGCGGACCTCGCGGTTCTTGCCCTCGGTCAGAGTCATCTCGATCCAGACATTGGCGCCGGTGCGGCGCTCGATATTGGCATTGATCGAGCCGTAGCGGACGCCCTCGATCTCGACGCCGAGCATCAATTCCTCGAGCTGGGGCTGGCTGACCTGGCCGTAAGCGCGGGCACGATAGCTGCGCTCGACGCCGGTGGCGGGAAGTTCGAGCTCGCGCTTCAGCTCACCGTCGGTGGTGAGCAGCAACAGGCCTTCGGTATTCAAGTCGAGCCGGCCGACCGGCATAACGCGGGGCAACCCTTCGGGCAGGCGGTCATAGATGGTGGGGCGGCCGGTGAAGTCGCGTTCGGCGGTGAGCAGGCCGGCGGGCTTGTGATAGCGAAACAGGCGCGCAGGCGCAGGCTCGGCGACGGGATCGCCGTCCACTGTCACACCGTGGAGCGACGTCAGCAGCGTCGCGGGCGTGTCGAGCACCTTGCCGTCGAGCGCGATGCGGCCTTCGGCGATCATGCGCTCGATCTCGCGACGCGACGCGATTCCTGCACGGGCGAGCAGCTTCGCGATGCGCTGCGTTTCGGGGGGCTTGGATGGGGGCACGGCGGCGATATAGCGATTATGCTCCGCTCGGCAAAATCATTGCGGCGCGAAAAGCATTTTCGTGCGTTGGGAGCGACTTGCGGGGGCCTTGGCGCTTCGCCGCGGAAGAAAGCGGTGTAATGTTGTTCGTGAAGAAGAAACGGCAGATCGAGCGGATATTGCTGGTGGAAGATGAGCCGCTGGAGGCTTTCGACACCGAGCATCTACTGAATGGCGAGGGCTTCGAGATCGTCGCGACGGTCGATTCGGTCGCCGATGCGTTGATAGCGATCGAGGGTGAAACGGCGATCGACCTGGTGCTGGTCGATGTCGGGCTTGCCGACGGCAGCGGAATCGAAGTGGCGCGGGCGGCGCAAAGACGTGGTGTGCGGGTGCTGTTCGTGACGGGCAACTGCCCGGGAGAGGCGCGCGGGCTGGCGGTGGGGTGTCTGTCGAAGCCCTATCCACAGCGCGACCTTCTGGCGGCCATCGCGGCGGTCGAGGCGGTGATCGGGGGCGGGAAACCCGGCAAGCTGCCGGGCAGCTTCAGCCTGTTCGGCGAGGACTGAGTCCGGAGTTCAAAAGCACAGGACGCAGGTGGCGTAGATCGCGCCCCACAGGAAGACCGATGCGGTCATGGCGATGAGAATGCCGACTGCGGGAGGCAGGCGCTTCTCGCTCTCATTCCTGGCGACGCGCGTTGGGATGGGTGTGTGCAGCATGGTGCCCAAGCTAGGCGGAGAGGCAAGCGTCCGCGAGCCGGGAACTTGCCCAACCGGGTTCTTCCGGAGGCCAATGCCAGAACAAGACCAGGATGCCGAGCCACGCGTCAGTGGTCTTGCGCAAGGCCCGACGCGGCCAGCTGTGCCTCGACCGCATCGTGGAACCGGCGAATGCCGCGCTCGAGTGTGCCGAGAGTGAGCCGCTCGATCGCTCCCGAGGCGAGCCCTTGCTGGCCGAGTTCGCAGGCACGAAAATCCTCGGCCGCGAAGACTCCCCCGTCGAGCAGCTGCCAGCTCTTCTCCCAATGGGCGCGTGCCTTGTCGGTGGCGGGGGGCTCGGGGATGAGCATGAAATCCTCGACCAGCACGCGATCGGGCGCCTGGGGCATCAGCACCATCAGGTTGATATAGTCCGGGCTGACGACGAGCACCGTGCCGGGAAACATCTGATAAGTGTAGGTGATCGCCGAACGCAGCATCGCCCAGTCGCTGGAGGACAAGGCCGCCAGCGCGGTCTCGCGGCCGACCGCGGAGCGCTGGTGCGGGCCGATGCTGTCCGCGGTCGAGACGCCGTCCTTGAAGAACGGGGCGATCGTGTCGGCGTGGAGGCGCTGAATATGATAGCCTTCGAGGAAGGCGTCCATGATCAGCTTCCAGTTGGCGCGGACGTCGTGCGTGCGGCGGCGGAACAGATGCTGGCCGGCAAGATCGAACGCCTCGAAATCGCGTGCGAGCGTCTCGGCCTCGCCGAAATCGGCGGTTTCGTCGAAGGCGAACCAGATCAGCCCGCCTGCTTCATGGGTGGGCAGGCGCTTGAGGCCGTGTTCGGCCTTGTCGAGGCCCGGGAAGGCATCAGGGCGCGGCAGCCCGGTGAGGCGGCCGTCGAGCGCATAGGTCCAGGCGTGATAGGGGCAGACGAGCCGCGGCGACCGGACCGCCTCGCATCCCTCGACGAGCCGCGTGCCGCGGTGGCGGCAGACGTTGAGGAAGACATGCGCCTGACCCGCTTTGTCGCGGGCGATCAGCAGCGGCTTGCCGAAGCCGTCATGCGGCACCGCCATGTTGTTTTCGGGCAGCAGCGCGGATGGGGCGATGACCAAGGGCACGCGGGAGAAGATGCGATCCTGCTCGGCGGCATGGCGAGCCACGCTGGTGTAGGCGGACGCATCGACATGGGTGATCGCGCCTTCGCCGCGCTGTCCGCCACGGGCGAGCTGGGCGGCGAGCGCGAGTTGGCCTTCAGTCGGCGCGTTCATCCTTCCTCTCCGCAACTTTTCGGCTAGTGTCGCGCGGAAGGCGAGAGGGAGCAAGGGATGGCGGACGGGGCGACACTGGAGGAAGGCACGCGCGGCGGCTTCGTCGCGACCATGGCGCCCTATTTTCGCCCGCGGCCCATCGCGGCGCTATTGCTCGGCATATCGAGCGGCTTCCCGCTGGCACTGTTGCTCGGGACGATGACCTTCTGGCTCGCCAAGGTCGGCATCGACAAGAAGACCATCGGCTTCGCGATCGGGCTGACCACGCCGTACACGCTCAAATTCCTATGGGCGCCCTTGGTGGACCGGCTCAAGCTGCCCGTCCTCACCGGCCTGTTCGGCCAGCGCCGGGCGTGGCTGTTCTTCGTCCAGGCGCTGCTGTTCCTGTAGGCGCCCAATTGCTCTCCTCTTGGGGGAGCTGTCGGCAAAGCCGACCGAGGGGGTCTTCATGGCCTTGGAGGAAGCCCTCTCCACCACTTCGTGGTCGCCCTCCCCCTATGGGCGAAGAACCGGGACCTCGGCTCCGCCTACAAGTGAGCTTTATGCGCCCATCTATGAAGTTCATCGATCCACATATGTGGATCTAGGCCAGCGCCCACTCTAGATCGGCGATGAGGTCATCGACGTTCTCGACGCCCACCGACAGCCGGATCAAGCCGTCCGAGATGCCGATGCGGGCCCGGGTTTCGGCTGGAATCGAGGCGTGGGTCATGATGGCCGGGTGCTCGATCAGGCTCTCAACTCCACCCAGGCTCTCGGCCAGGGTGAAGAGCTCGGTCCGCTCCAGCATGCGCTTGGTCCCCGCCAGATCGCGGTCAAGGACGGCCGTGATCATGCCGCCGAAGCCCGACATCTGGCGCTTTGCCAGCTCATGCTGCGGATGGCTCGGAAGGCCCGGGTAGATGACCTTGGCCACGTCCTTGCGCGCCTCCAGCCATTCGGCGATCGCCTGGCCGTTCTCGCAGTGCCGCTGCATGCGCAGGGCGAGGGTCTTCATGCCCCGGAGCGTCAGGAAGCTGTCGAACGGCGAGGCCACCGAGCCGATGGCGTTCTGCAGGAAAGTGATCTTGTCCCGGAACTCGGCGTTGTCGCCCACCACCAGCGCCCCGCCGACCACGTCGGAGTGGCCGCCGATGTACTTCGTCGTCGAGTGCATGACCGCGTCGAAGCCGAACTCCAGCGGGCGCTGCACATAGGGGCTGGCGAAAGTGTTGTCGGCCGCCGCGATCAGGCCGCGCCGCTTGCACAGCGCCGCGATGGCTTCCAGGTCGGCCAGGCGCAGCAGGGGATTGGTGGGCGTCTCCACCCAGACCATCCGCGTGCGCGGCTCGATGGCGGCTTCGATGGCCTCGACGTTGGCCAGGTCCACATAGCTGACCCGCAGGCCGGCCGAGCGGGTGCGCACCTTGTCGAACAGGCGGAACGAGCCGCCGTAGAGGTCCTCGCTGGCGATGATGTGGTCGCCGGCGTCGAAGGCCTCCAGCAGGGTGGCGATGGACGCCAGGCCCGAGGCGAAGGCGTAGCCCTTGGTCCCGCTCTCCAGGTCGGCCAGACCGCGCTCCAGGGCGAAGCGGGTCGGGTTCTGGCTGCGGGAATACTCGAACCCCGTATGCACGCCCGGGCTGGATTGCGCATAGGTCGAGGTCGCGTAGATCGGCGGCATGACGGCGCCGGTCGTCGGGTCGTGGCTCTGGCCGCCGTGGATGGCGCGGGTGGCGAAGTCCAGCCGGTTCTTTCCGTGGGTCTCGTCGCTCACGCCGCTTTCCTCAGATAGTTGATCAGGTCGATGCGGGTGATCAGGCCGAGGAACTCCTTGCCCTCCATCACGTCGTCGCCACGTTCGAAGATGATGGGACGCAGGCCGCGCTGCAGGAGGTGCGCGGCAGCGGCCAGCCCCACGGGGCCGGCGCCAAGTACAGCGACAGGGAGCTCATTCAGTTT
>Ga0102587_1001586_pt1 | contig 16015 bp, 13 predicted proteins | sample AraplaF_Col_mTSA_FD_76853 | JGI IMG/M metagenome (GOLD analysis project Ga0102587, IMG submission 76853) | Arabidopsis root microbial communities from the University of North Carolina, USA - plate scrape MF_Col_mTSA (SPADES assembly) (version 2) | ecosystem: Host-associated > Plants > Roots >... | reverse complement strand
AACGCTGAACCGCTCTAAGCGCGATTACGAAGGAGCCTGTCATGAGTGCGGGAAGCGACAAAGCTGGAATCAATACCCTGGAACATGATCATGTCTTCCTCGGCGCCGATCATACGCGCAACGAGCGGCGCATCTGGCTGGTGATCGCGCTGACGGCAGTGATGATGGTGGCGGAAATCGCCGCCGGCACCGTCTACGGCTCCATGGCCCTGGTCGCCGATGGCTGGCACATGTCGACCCATGCCAGTGCGCTGCTGATTTCGGCGCTCGCCTATCTCTTCGCCCGCCGGCAGGCGCGCAATCCGCGTTTCACCTTCGGCACCGGCAAGCTCGGCGATCTCGCCGGCTTCGCCAGCGCCATCATCCTTGCCCTGATCGCCCTGCTGATGGCCTGGGAAAGCCTGCTGCGCCTTTCCAATCCCGTGCCGATCGGTTTTGCCCAGGCGATCGCCGTGGCGGTGATCGGCCTTGCCGTCAATCTGGCCAGCGCCTGGCTGCTGGCCGGCGGCGGCCATGTCGCGCATGGCGATCATGCGCACCATCATCATGGGCATGGCCATCACGCGCATCACAGTCATGGCAACCACGCCCATCCCGCGCATGGACATCATCCGCACGGTCATGGCGACCATGCCCATCACGCAAGGACCGGCGACAACAATATCCGCGCCGCCTATCTGCATGTCATCGCCGATGCTTTGACCTCCGTGCTCGCCATCGCGGCGCTGACGCTCGGCAGCCTTTATGGCTGGCTCTGGCTCGATCCCCTGATGGGCATCGTCGGCGGTTTGGTGATCGCCAATTGGTCGTGGAGCCTGATGAAATCCTCCGGCGGCGTCCTGCTCGACGTCATTTCCGAAGGCGAGACGCTGCCGGCGGAGATCCGCGGCGCCATCGAGACGGAGGACGACCGGATCACCGATCTGCATGTCTGGCAGGTCGGCCCCGGCCATCATGCGGCAATCGTCGCCGTCCTCACCTCGCAGCCGCGCGATCCGGCCTTCTACAAGGGCAGGCTTTCGGCGCTGACGGAATTGTCGCATGTGACGGTCGAGGTCACCTGCGCCGCGTGACCAGTGCGGACGATAGAGGTCGCTCGGCGGGCGAAGAAGTCGCCGCGTTGACGACAAGTCGCCGCAATCGCTCCTTAGCTCTGTCCTCCCACCCGCCGGAGGATTTCATGGATCTCAGTTTGACCCGCCGCATGCTGCTCGGCTCGGCCCTTTGCCTGCCTGCGATGGGCCTGCCCGCGCTGGTGCTTCCCGCCAATGCCGAGGAGGGGACCAAGGAGGAGAATACCGAGAAGGGCGACGACGACATCCAGCACCGCCTTGCTGCGCTCGAAAAACGCACCGGCGGCCGTCTCGGCGTTTCGGTGCTCGACACTGAAACGAGTATCTCCTTCGGCTATCGCGGCAGCGAAGCCTTTCCGATGTGCAGCACCTTCAAGGCGCTGGCAGCAGGTTTCGTGCTGGCCCGTGTCGACAAGGGCGAGGAGAAGCTCGACCGGCGGGTGACTTATGGCAAGGACAAACTCGTCGACTATTCGCCGCTCAGCGAAAAACATGCGGGCACCGACGGCATGACCGTTGCTGAACTCTGCGAGGCGGCGGTGACCGTCAGCGACAATACCGCCGGCAACCTGCTGCTCGAAAGTTTTGGCGGGCCGGCAGGACTGACCGATTGGCTGCGCTCGATCGGCGATGGCACCACGCGTCTCGACCGCACCGAACCGACGCTGAACGAGGGCAGGAAGGGCGATCCACGCGACACGACGACCCCGGAGGCGATGCTCGACACGCTCGGCAACCTGACGCTCGGCTCGGTGCTTGCCGAGGCTTCCTGCGACCGGCTGATCGCCTGGCTGGTGGCCAGCACCACAGGCAAGGAACGGCTGCGGGCCGGTCTGCCCCAGGATTGGAAGGTCGGCGACAAGACCGGCACCGGCCCGAACGGCTCTCTCGGCGATATCGCCGTCATCTGGCCGCCGGATCGCGGCCCGATCGTCGCTGCCGTCTATATCGCCGAGGCGACCGCACCGGTGACGGAACTCAACCCGGTCTTCGCCGAAGTCGGCCGCATGATCGTCGAGATGGTGTGAATTATTAGATATGCGGCGGCGGGGTGTAGGATTTCTCCGCCAAATGAGCCGTGACCCATTGATCATCGATCAATACCCCGCACAGGTTCATGCAAGTTGTGTCGCGCCAACTTCATCAACTACTTAATGACGTTCTTGATATATTTCGAATAAAAGGGATAACACAAAGCCTATTGCAAACAGCATCGAAAAAGAGCGCAACGAATATTTAAACCCAGAGGTGTTGAAGATGACTTCCCACAGTCGCTGCCCTCCAATGATTGTCAAACTTATCAAAAACGACCGCAAGGCAACGAATAGGAACGGTTTCATCACTTGATGCTCCTGAGTGAAGGCCTGTCAATGCCTTTGGCATTTGACCGGAACTAGCGATTTAGCTACGCGAGCCTGCGAGTCAACGCCTCGGTCATGTCGTTTTTGCACTTGCACGGTTCACAGTTTACATCTCACGATTGTCGTGCTCAATCGACTGGAATGTGGTTCGAGGCGCAGCTTCCCCATCAAGGCAGCGTATAGGCGATCACGTAATCGCCGGGCTTCGTGCCGACCGAGCCGTGGCCGCCTGCGACCATGACGACATATTGTTTGTTGTCATCAGCCATATAGGTCATCGGCGTCGCCTGACCGCCGGCGGGAAGCCGTCCCTGCCAGAGCTGCTGCCCACTCGTCACGTCGTAAGCGCGCAGATAATTGTCGACCGCAGCTCCCAGGAAGGCGACGCCGCCCTTGGTCAGCATCGGCCCGCCGATGCCCGGCACGCCCACCTTGAAGGGCAGGGGTAAGGGCGTCATGTCGTGCACGGTGCCGTTCTTGTGCATATAGGCGATCTTGCCAGTGCGCAGGTCGACGCCGGCGACATAGCCCCAGGGCGGTGCCTGGCAGGGGATTTTGAGCAGCCCGAGGAAGGGACCCATGAAGACGCCGTAGGGCGCGCCGTCATTGCGGTTGAGTCCCTGTTCGCTGCCCTTCTCGTCCTGGCCCCTCGGCGGAATGTCGGCCGCCGGCACCAGGCGCGAGGTGAAGGCGAGATAGGTCGGCATGCCGAACATGATCTGCCGCTCCGGATCCACCGCCACCGAGCCCCAGTTGAAGGTGCCGAAATTGCCGGGATAGACGATCGTGCCTTTGAGCGAAGGCGGGGTGTAGCGGCCCTCGTAGCGATAACGGTGGAAGTCGATGCGGCAGGCGAGCTGGTCGAACAGCGACACGCCCCACATGTCCTTTTCCTGAAGCGGCTCGGGCGAGAAGGTGAGATCGGAGATCGGCTGGGTCGGCGAGGTATGATCGCCGGCAACAGCGCCGCCCGGCGCCGGGATTTCCTTGACCGGAATGATCGGTTCGCCGGTCCGCCGGTCGAGCACATAGATATCGCCCTGCTTGGTCGGGCCGACGAGGGCGGGAACGGTCGTGCCGTCCTGCTTCGTCAGGTCGATCAGAACGGGCTGTGCCGGCACGTCCATGTCCCAGAGATCGTGGTGCACGGTCTGGCGCACCCAGCGCAGCTGGCCGGTGGCGATATCGAGCGCGACGATCGAGGAGGAGAATTTCTCGACATTGTCGCTGCGATTGATGCCAAGCTGATCAGGCACCTGGTTGCCGAGCGGGAGGTAGACCATGCCGAGCGCCTCGTCGACGCTGAAGACCGACCAGCTGTTCGGCGAATTGGTGGTATAGGTCTGCCCGCCGGTGAGCGGCGTCGTCACGTCGGGATTGCCGGAATCCCAGTTCCAGATGAGCGCGCCGGTATTGATGTCGAAGGCGCGGATGACGCCGGACTGCTCCTGGGTGGAGTAGTTGTCGTTCACCGCGCCGCCGATGATGATCTTGCCCGCCACCGCGACCGGCGGCGAGGTGGAATAATAATAGCCGGCCGGGTTGTAGCGCATGCCGGCTTCCAGATGCAGCACGCCCTGATCGGCAAAGCTGGTGCAGATCTTCCCGTTCGCCGCATCGAGCGCGATCAGCCGGGCGTCCGAGGTCGGCAGGTAGACGCGCTCGGCGCAGGGCTGGCCGGCGGCAACGGCCGGATCGGCATAATAGGTGACGCCGCGGCAGGTCTGATGCTGCCGGTCAGGGTTCATGCCGGAGTTGGCGTCGTATTTCCATTTCTCCTTGCCGGTCTTGGCGTCGAGCGCGATCGCCCAATTATGCGGCGTGCAGAGATAGAGCGTGTCCTTCACCTTGAGCGGCGTCACCTGATAGGTGGTCTCGCCGACATCCTCCGGCCGCTTGACGTCGCCGGTCTGGTATCGCCACACCTCCTTAAGGGTGGAGACGTTTTCGGCGGTGATCTGGTCGAGCGGCGAATAGCGCTGGCCGAAGGGCGTGCGGCCGTATTGATGCCATTCGCCGTCCGGCACGCTGCCGCCGAAGGCAGGGCTGGCGGCGACTTTATCGGTCGGCAGATCGCCGGCAAGATCATGCGGATCTGTGGTCATCGAATAGAGGGCGACGAGGATGGCGAGGATGACAGGTATGGCGAGCGGCCATGGATTGGCGCCGTAAGTGAAGCCGGTCGGGCTGCGCAGGCCGAGCGGCCGGCGGATCCAGGGCGTCAGCAGCCAGAGCCCGAGCAGGATGATCATGCCGCCGCGCGGGCCCAACTGCCACCAGTCGAAGCCGACCTCCCACACCGCCCAGCCGAGTGCGGCGATGACCAGCACCGCATAGACCCAAAGCGCCACCGCCTTGCGCATCAGCAGCAGCCCGGCGGTGATCAGGAACATCAGCCCGGCGAACAGATAAAAGACGCTGCCGCCGAGCGTGACGAGCCACAGCCCGCCGCCGCCGAGGGCCAGCCCGATGATGATGAAGAAGATGGAGGTGATGACGATCGCCATAAGGCTGTATCTCCCGCTGAGGTTCGCCGGGGTGAGGGATCGGCGGAAAAGTCCCGCCGATCAGCCAGATAGCGCGAAGGAGATGCCTTTCAACGGCCACAATTGCCGCAGGCTGTCGTCACGTTTTGGATACCCTGAACTGGGCTTGGTGCTGGTTGTGAGGAGATGACGACGCCTGTTACGTCCCGCAGAAGGTCGCGAGCACCCGTTCATCCGGCTTCGGCGGTGCCCGATAGGCGGCAAAGCCCGGCTGATCCTCATAGGGTTTTGAAAGCACGGTCAGCAGCGCCTCGAACAGCGAGAAATCGCCGTTCTCGACCGCGGCCTCGATCGCCTGCTCGACCCGGTGATTGCGTGGAATGAAGGCCGGATTGACGCTGCGCATGGCAATGGCGCGCTCGGTGGCCGTCTGCGGATCGCGCGACAGCCGCTCGCGCCACTGCGCAAGCCAGGCGCCGCAGGCCTCCGGTTCGCGGAAACTCGCGGCAAAACCCGGCTCTGCCGCGTCATCGCCGGCAAGATCCGACAGCCGCCGGAAGGTCAGGGTGAAATCGGCGGCCTGCGTCTGCATCAGCGACAGCAGCGCCTGCACCAGGTCGAGATCGCCGTCCTCTTGCCCGGCAAGGCCGATCTTCTCTCGCATGCCGGCCAGCCAATGCGCCTGGAACCGTTCGCCATAATTCTTGATCACCACATTCGCCTTGTCGACGGCGCTGTCGGGATTGGCGTCGATCAGCGACAGCAGTGTCTCGCCGAGCCTTGCAAGGTTCCATTGGCCGATGCCCGGCTGGTTGGCATAGGCATAACGCCCGTGCTGGTCGATCGACGAGAAGACGGTCGCCGGGTCATAGGTATCCATGAAGGCGCAGGGGCCGAAATCGATGGTCTCGCCGGAGACGGTCATATTGTCGGTGTTCATCACGCCATGGATAAATCCGACATGCAGCCAGCGGGCGATCAACGCCGCCTGGCGCTCCGAGACCGCATCGAAAAGCGCGAGATAGGGGTTCTCGGCCTCTTTCAGCGCCGGATAATGCCGGTCGATCACATAGTCGGCCAGCGCCCGCACGCCGTCGGTGTCGCCCCTGGCCGCGAAATACTGGAAGGTGCCGACACGGATATGGCTGGCTGCGACGCGGGTGAAGACCGCGCCCGGCAGCACCTCTTCGCGATAGACCGGCTCGCCTGTCGTCACCGCCGCCAGCGCCCGCGTGGCGGGAATGCCGAGCGCAAACATCGCCTCGCTGATGATATATTCCCTGAGCACCGGCCCGATTGCCGCCCGGCCGTCGCCGCGTCTTGAAAAAGGCGTCGGGCCTGCACCCTTCAGCTGGATGTCATAGCGCTTGCCGTTGCGGTCGATCACCTCGCCGAGAAGGATCGCCCGCCCGTCGCCGAGCTGCGGCGAGAAGCCGCCGAACTGATGCCCGGCATAGGCCATGGCCAGCGGTTCGGCCCCTTCGGGCAGGAGATTGCCGGAAAAGATCGCCGCACCGTCGCGGCGCAGGGCCTCGACGTCAAGCCCGAGCTCGGCGGCGAGCGGCTCGTTCAGCTTGATCAGCCAGGGCTCCGCCACCGGCGTCGGCGCCTGCGGCGCAAAGAAGTGCTGGGGCAAGCCGACATAGCTGTTGTCGAACGGAAAGGCCGCACTGGGCCGGTTTGTCTGCAGGGCGGAGGTCATCACTCATAGGTAGGGCTGGGATGCATGCCGCGCAAGCCGGGAGATGAAGACCTTCACGAAGAGCGGACGAATGCAAGGAATCGTGATCTGCCTTTACCTCTCGTCAAAGCAGCTTTGCCATAAAGGACATAGCGCCGCCATGATCGCCGGCGTATAGCAAATCGTCTCTCCTTGGCCTTGCGCCATGTCATCTCCGCGGCCCAGCTGCTTCGTGTGCTCCGCCGCGCCACCGCGAGTGATTCCGGACGATGTCGGATCAGATTTACCAGGCGCCGATGGTTCGGCGCGCCGCGCCCAATTTCCGGGTGATCGCGATGATTGTCGCGAGTGCGATGCTGATGGAAAATATCGATGCGACCGTGCTGGCGACGGCGCTGCCCACAATGGCGCGCGATTTCGCCGTCAGCGCGCCGGCCATGTCGATCGCGCTCACCTCCTATCTCCTGAGCCTGGCGATCTTCATTCCGGCAAGCGGCCGGATGGCCGACAGTTTCGGCTCGCGCACCGTCTTCCGCGCCGCCATCGCTGTCTTCGTCGCCGGCTCCATCCTTTGTGCGCTCGCGCCGACGCTGTCCTTCCTGGTGCTGGCGCGGCTGCTGCAGGGCATGGGTGGCGCGATGATGATGCCGGTCGGGCGCCTGGTGCTGATGCGCAGCGTCGACCGCAAGGATATGGTCAGCGCCATGTCCTGGCTGCTCGTGCCGGCGCTGATCGGCCCGATCGTCGGCCCGCCGCTCGGCGGCTTCATCGTCACTTATCTCGACTGGCGCTGGATCTTTTATATCAATGTGCCGATCGGCATCATTGGCATGATCTTCGTCTCGATCTACATCGACGAGGTCAAGGGCAAGGCAAGCGGTCCGTTCGATACGATCGGCTTCATTCTTTCCGGCGTCTCGCTCGGCTCGCTGCTCTTCGGCTTCGAAATGTCGAGCCATGAGGGCGAGGGTGCGTTTTCGATCTTCCTGATCGCACTTGGCCTGCTCTTCGGCATCGCCTATCTCAGACATGCCCGCAAGCACCCGTCGCCGATCATGGATTTCTCGCTGATGAAGGTGCCGAGCTTTGGCACGTCGGTCATTGCCGGTTCGCTGACGCGCATCACGCAAGGAGCGCAGCCCTTCCTGCTGCCGCTGCTCTTCCAGATCGGCTTCGGCCTGTCTGCCGCCGCGGCCGGCCAGATCATCATCGCGACCGCGCTTGGCGCTCTCGCCATGAAGCCGATGGCGAAATTTGTCTTCCGCCGGCTGGGCTTCCGCAGGAGCCTCATCCTCAACGGCATCCTCGGGACGATCGGCTATGGCCTTTGTGCCGCCTTCCGGCCGGACTGGCCGATGCCGCTGGTCTTTATCGTCCTGGTGCTCAGCGCCTTCTTCCTGTCGTTCCAGTTCACCGCCTATAACACCATTGCCTATGACGAGATCGATAAGGAGCGGATGAGCTCGGCCACCAGCTTCTACACCACCTTCCAGCAGCTGATGCTGTCGCTCGGCATCTGCATCGGCGCCTTGGCGCTGCACGGCTCCATGGCCCTGTCAGGCGCCGAAACGCCTGCTCTCGGCGATTTTTCGGCCGCATTCGTCGTCGTCACGATCATCTCGATCACCGCGACCTTCTGGAACCTGCGCTTCTCCCCGACCGCCGGCGAGGAGATCAGCGGCTACAAGGCCAAACCGTCGAAAGGCGCAGCCAAAGGCTGACGCCGGCTTTCCCTTCGTCAGAAGCCGACCGGCTCCCGCAGCCGCCTGCGTCGCGAGGATCGGCCCTCGCGCCAGTCCGCCTCAAGCCCATAGGTCACCTGGCCGTCGAAGCCCCCGAAGGCGAGATCGCTATCGCGCAGCGCCACCTCCACGGCCGCCTCAGGCTCGGGGCGCCTGTGCCGTCCCGTGATCGCAAGCCACAGATCGTGCCAGCCGTGCTCCCGTGTCACCACTCCCATCATCGTCCATCCAATCGTCATTCTCTCCTCCCTCTCAGGTCGTCACGCCGCCTGCGGCAGGCATGCCTCGCAGATCGCTGCAACATGGCGGTGGTCGGTGCCGCAGCAGCCGCCGAGCACGCGCACCGCGGGCATGCGGCCGAGCAGTTTGCGGTAGCGGCGGCCGAGATCTGCGGGATCGCCGGCATCCAGCGTCTCGCTATTGTCCAGCTGCTCGTGGCTCATGGTCGAGGCATTGGCGCGGATGCCGGAAATGCGCTTCACCCAGGCGCTTTCGGGATCGAGCGCGGCTTCGAAATGCGTCGGATGCGCGCAGTTGATCATGTAATAGGCCGGCGCCCCGCCGGTGGCCGCATCCGTCGTCTCGATGGCGTCCTGAATGCTGCGGCCCGTCACCAGCCGGCCATCCGTCTCCAGCGTGAAGGAGATGGCCGAGGGCATGCCGAGCGCCTGTGCCGCCCGCGCCACGCCGATCGCCTCGTCGATATTGGTCAGCGTAAAAGCGCTCACCATATCCGCCTCCGTACCGGCGAAAGCCGCGATCTGGAAGGCGTGGTAGTCCTCCGCCTCGGCCGCATCCATGATGCCCGCCTTATAGCCGTCGCCGCGCGGGCCGATCGCGCCGCTGATGACGATCTGCTGCTCCGGCCGCTCATAGGCGCTGCGCAAGCCGACGAGCAGGTCGACGGCCTCCTCGTTGACCGCCTTCAAGGCTTCGCTGGTATAGCCGAGCTTCTGCCCCCAGTCCGGATTGGCCCGCCATGTGGCAGTGTCGAGCACGAAGCCTGTGCCGTGGCGCCGTGCGATATCGAGGTAGCGGCGATAGTAATTCCGCATGCGCTGCCGCCCCTCTTCGGAAGCCAGCAATATGAAGGCGGCAAAATGCGTAAGTTCGATCCCTTCGTGAAATATCAACGTCGTTTCCATGCCGCCATCGGTAATGAAGGTGCCGCCTTTGAGTTGCGGCAAACCGTTTCTGTACTTTGCCATTGTGAAGTCTCTCCCTCGCAGCGCCAGAAGCGGCTGCTGTCGATGAATGATGTTCTGACGCTTATTCGGCTGCCAAACTAGACGACTTGAGGTATACTCCAGGCGGTTTTGGTTTTTGCCGATGGATATCAATTGCTTGCTTCAGTCGATGCTGCCGGGGCGATGGCAGATCTGAATATGCGGCGCTGAAAACCGTACCGCCGGTACAGGAGCCAGGGCAGGAGGGGACATGCGAAAGGGCGAGGAAACGCGGACCCGCATCCTCGATGTGGCCGAAGCGGCGGTCTTGCAGAAGGGTTTCGGCGGCACCTCCATCGAGGAGCTGATCGCCGAGACCGGCATCACCAAGAGCGGCTTCTTCTATCATTTCCGGGACAAGAACGAGCTCGCCAAGGCGCTGCTCAACCGCTACATCGAAAATGACGAGCGCATCTACGATGAGATCTTCAGCCGCGCGCGCGATCTGGTCGACGATCCGCTGCAATCCTTCCTGCTCGGTCTCAAACTGCTGTCCGAACTGCTCTCCGACCTGCCGAACGGCCATCCCGGCTGCCTCGTGGCGACCGTCTGCTACTACGAGCGGTTGTTCGACCGCGAGATACAGGAGACCAACCGGAATGCGGTGCTTGCATGGCGGCGCCGTTTCGGCCGCATGCTGCGGGAGATCATGGCCATCTATCCGCCGCGCGAACCCGTCAATGTCGACCAGCTCGCCGACATGGTGTCCTCCGTCCTGGAAGGCGGGATCGTCCTGTCGAAGACGCTGAAGGAGCCGAACACGCTGGCCGAACAGGTGCTGATGCTGCGCACCTTCGTGAAGATGCTCTTTCTGCCGGTGGTGGAAATGCCGAGGGCGTCGGGCGATTCAACTTTTCTTGGAAGCGCAGAACCGCACTGACTTTTTGGGGCCCCTCAGTCCTTGCCTTCCAGCGCCGCTGCCAATTCGGCGAGCTTCCGCACGGTATTGAGATTGCGCGAGGTTGCGGGCTTCAGCGCCGACAGTTTCAGCTTCGAGCGGCCGGATCCATTGGGATAATGCACATAGATTTCCCGGCCGGCGAGCTTGGCCTCCTCGCCATCGGGCGCCACCATCTTTTCCAGCGCATCACTGGGCGCCTTTTCGGGCAGGAAGTGGACGAGCAGGAAGTTCGGCTTGGCCTCGGGAAAGGGGGCGTCGGCAGCGATCTTGTCGAGTTCTTTGCGGCTGCGCACCATCACGCCTGGCTGCTTGCCCATCTTTTTGCCGAGCGCTTCGTCGAGCCACTCCTCCACCGTCTTTTCCGTCTCATCCGAGCGGAAAAGCACGTTGCCGCTCTGGATGTAGGTCTTCACCTCGGTAAAGCCGAGGCCTTCGCAGACTGCCTTCAGTTCGGCCATCGGCAGAGAGCTGGTGCCGCCGACATTGACGGCGCGGAGTAGGGCGACATAGACGGGCATTTCTCTCTCCCTGGCCTCTGTGACGCCCCACCCAACCCTTACATCTTCCCCGCAACCTTGATCGCAAACGCATACTCGAAGGCGATCTCTTCCAGCCGCTGGAAGCGGCCCGAAGCGCCGCCATGGCCGGCGTCCATATTCGTCTTGAGCAGGATCGGCGCGTCGCCGGTCGTCTTATCGCGCAGCTTCGCCACCCATTTGGCCGGCTCCCAATAGGTGACGCGCGGGTCCGTCAGGCCGCCGAGCGCCAGAACCGGCGGGTAGGCTTTCGCACCGACATTGTCATAGGGCGAGTAGGAGGCGATCTGCTCGTATTCTTCCTTGCTGTCGATCGGGTTGCCCCATTCCGGCCACTCGGGCGGGGTGAGCGGCAGCGTATCGTCCAGCATGGTGTTGAGCACGTCGACGAAGGGAACGGCGGCAATGATGCCGGCGAACTTCTCCGGCGCCATATTGGCAACTGCGCCCATCAGCATGCCGCCGGCCGATCCGCCCTCGGCGATGATCTTCGTGTAAGAGGTGAACTTCTGTTGATTCAGATAATCGGCCGCGGCGACGAAGTCCTTGAAGGTGTTCGTCTTCTTGTCCATCTTGCCGTCTTCGTACCAGGCGAACCCCTTGTCCTTGCCGCCGCGGATATGGGCGATGGCATAGACGAAGCCGCGGTCGGCGAGCGACAGGCAATTGGTGTTGAAGCCGGCCGGAATGGTGATGCCGTAGGCGCCGTAGCCGTAGAGCAGGCAGGGTGCCGTGCCGTCGAGGGGGGTATCCCGGCGATAGAGCAGGGTGACCGGCACCTTCTCGCCATCCCAGGCCGGGGCGAAGACGCGGCGGGTGATGTAGTCGTCGGGATTGTGGCCGGACGGCACCTCCTGCGTCTTCAACAGCGTGCGTTCGCGCGTCACCATGTTGTAGTCGTAGAGCTGCGATGGTGTCGTCATCGAGGAATAGGAGAAGCGGATGATATCCGTGTCGTATTCGGCTGCACCCTGCAGCCCCAGCGAATAGGCTTCCTCGGCAAAGGCGATCGCATGCTCCTCGCCGGTCGCCCGGTCGCGGATCATGATCTGCGGCAGCCCGTCCTTGCGCTCCAGCCAGAGGAGATGGCGGGCATAGGCCATGTGGCTGATAACAAGCGTGCCGGGCTTGTGCGGCACCACTTCGCGCCAGTTTTCCTTGCCCGGCTTATCAACCGGCGCTTCCATGATCTTGAAATCCTTGGCGCCGCCGTCATTGGTCAGGATGTAGAAGACGTCGCCGCCCTCGGTCAGCGAATATTCGATGCCTTCCTCGCGCGCCGCCACAAGCTTCGGCTCGGCGGTCAGGTCCTTGGTCGACAGCAGCCGGTATTCGCTGGTCTCGTGGTCGTGAATGTCGATATAGATGAAATCGTCGAGCAGCGAGCCGCCGACGCCCATGAAGAAGCCGGCATCCGGCTCTTCATAGACCAGCCGGTCTTCCGACTGCCGCTGGCCGAGAATGTGGTGGAATACCTTCGACGGCCGGTGGTTCTCGTCCAGCGCCGAATAGAAGAAGCTCTTGCCGTCGGGCGCCCAGACGCCGCCGCCGCCGGTATTCTCGATCCGGTCGGCAAGGTCCTCGCCGGTTGCGAGATCGCGGACCTGCAGCGTGAAGAATTCCGAGCCCTTGTCGTCATAGCCCCAGATGCCGCGGCTGTGGTCGCTCGTATGGTCGAGACCGGCGAGGCGGAAATAGGCCTTGCCGGCGGCCTCCTTGTCGCCGTCGAGCAGCACGGTGCGGATCGTTTCGTCGGCGACATTGCCGTCGCGGGCGATGCGGAAATAGCGCGGCTGTTCGCCGCCGGTGACATAAAAGGTGCCGTAGGCATAGGCGCCGTCCTTCATCGGCACCGAGCTGTCGTCCTCCTTGATGCGGCCGCGCATTTCGGAAAACAGCACCTTCTGCAGCGGCTTGGTGTCTTCCATCGCCGTGTTCATATAGGCGTTTTCGGCTTCCAGATGCCGGCGGATCTCGGGGTCGAGGATCGACGGATCCTTGAACATCGCCTGCCAGTTGTCGGCGCGCAGCCAGGCATAATCGTCCGTGCGGGTAATGCCGTGGCGCGTATCGGAGATCGGCTTCTTCGGTGCGGCAGGCGGTGTCGGCAGGCTTTTGAAAACGGACAAGGAATGGCTCCGGTGGGAATGTCGGGTTGGCAAGAGATAGAGGCGCACCGGTCCCGGATCAAGCGGCAAGGATGCGCCAAGGGTCGAGGTGCCCTTCCACAGGCAAGAAGGGCGCTCTGCCCGCCTTGCCTTGATGTCACCACAATATTTAAGAAAGTCCGCTCTCGTTGCGCGAAATTTGCACGTGCCAAGCCTCCGGCAAGCCGTCGGTGGCAGGGTGAAGAATGGACAACAGTAAGGGATTTTCTCCACAATGCCGAAACGTCTGCTCCTGTTTGTATCCCTCGCAAGCCTTGCTGCCCCCGCCTTCGCCGTCGATCCCGCCATCAAGAAGCAGCTGGAAAAACTCGATCCCTCGACCCGGCTGGAACAGAGCTGCGACACCGAGGCGATGAGCCGCATCAACAAGGACAGCACCGGCTTCAAGCCCGACAAGGTCATCGCCTATACGTTCAAGGACCCCATCCCCGGCGACAATTCGCTGCAGGCGCCGGGCGCGGTCTTCCGCAGCAAGGGCGACTGGTATCATCTCTCCTACAATTGCATCACCGGTCCGCAGCATATCAACGTGCGCGAGCTCAACTACGAGATCGGCGAGAAGGTGCCGCGCGAGAAGTGGGACAAGTATTATCTTTACGATTGATGCGGCTCCGTCCGCCCAAACGGGTGCGGTGACATCCGGCCACATGGCGCCGGGCAAACCCAACCGTTAGAACTGCCGGATCGAATCGTAGAAATCCACAATATGAACCGCATCCTGCTCGCTTCGGCGTTCCTACTGGCCAACATGTCCGCGGCATTGGCGGATGAAGTGCCGCCAACGCTGCCTGCCGCCGTTGGACCGGCCTCGGCCGCAATCAGCCCGGCCCCGAAGGCGCCGGCGCCAAAGCTCGTCGAGCCGCATCTGCATATCGCCCGCTCCAATATTGCCGGCCACGCCCGCATTGCGCTGACCTTTGATGCCTGCATGGGCCAGGCGGACGAGCGCATCCTGTCGACGCTGGTGCGGGAACGCATCCCGGCGACGATCTTCGTCACCGCCCGCTGGCTGAAGCGCAATCCCGCTGCCGTCGCCGTGTTCCTGCAGAATCCCGATCTCTTCGAACTCGAAAACCATGGCGAGAACCATATTCCGGCCGTCGACACGCCGACGCTGATCTATGGCATCGCTTCCGCCGGATCACCGCAGGCGGTGCGGCAGGAAGTTGAAGGCGGCGCTACCGCCATGGTCGCAGCCGGCATTCCGGTGCCGCACTGGTTCCGCGGCTCGACCGCCAAATACGATCTTTCCGCCATCGGCGAGATCCGCGCCATGGGTTATCGCATTGCCGGTTATTCGGTGAACGGCGACGGCGGCTCGCTGCTGGGAGCCGCGATCACCGAAAAGCGCATCGCCTCGGCCAGGGATGGCGATGTCGTCATCTCCCACGTCAACCAGCCGACCCATGCGGCCGGCGAGGGGGTGGCCAAGGCGTTGGTCGATCTGAAGGCCAAGGGGACCGAGTTCGTCCGCCTCGAGGACGTCGAGGACACTGGCGACGACAAGACGACGGAGTGATTTTGCGGCTGAAGGTATGCCGTGGGGGTGCCCCACGCCATGACAGTGAGACCTTACCTCAGCTCCTTGCCCACCCGCACCACATCCTCTCCAAAGCGACGCAAACCCGGTCCGTCCCTGTCGAGCGCGAAATCCTCGAACCAGTCGCGCTGCATGCCGGCCAGCATCGCGCCGATCATCTGCGCGGCGAGATAGGAAAAGGTGATGCCGTTGCCGCCGTAGCCATAGGCGGCGAACACATGCGGCGTCTTCGGCACCGGGCCGATCAGCGGCAGGCCGTCGACCGTCTCGCCGAAGGTGCCGCTCCAGGCGTGTTCCACCCGCGTATCCGCCTTCGGCCACAGCCGCTTCATCTTTTTCCGGATCGCCGTGATCTTGGCCGGCAGCTTGCGGTCGCGCGTCTGCGCGTCGATCGTCTCGTCATCCTCGCCGCCGGCGACGATGCGATTGTCCGCGGTCGTCCGCATGTAGAGATAGGGGTGGCTGTCCTCCCAGATCAGCGCCCTGTCGCGCCAGAAATGTGCCGGGTCCTGCGGCACGGTGGCGAGCGCCCAGCTCGAACTCGACCGATGCAGCTTCGGCATGTCGAGGCCCGGCATCGAATAGCCGGTCGCCAGCACGACATGCCGCGTCTCGATCAGATGGCCTCCATCCGTCTCCATCGTGACGTGATCGCCTTCGCTGTGAAGTGCCGTCACGGAAGCGTTGACCAGCCGCGCGCCGCGCCGTATCGCCATCTCCAGCAGCGCCCAGGTGAGAAGCAACGGATCGCATTCCGCCGAGCCCGGCGAATAGATCGCGCCATCCCGGTCGAGTTCGAATTGGGTGAAGAGATCGGGATGTTCGAGATAGACGCCGGGCAGGCCGGCCCGGCGGCGAAGCTGGCGCTCCTCCAGGAGATTGCGTGCGCCTTCCTGATTGGCGGCGAGATAGAGCGTGTTGCGCGGCCGGAAGCCGCAGGCAATCCCATTGGTGGCGATCAGCTTGGAAAGGCCGGCCACCGCGGCACCGCTGCGGCGGTAGATGCCGGCCGCGCGCTCGAAGCCATAATAATCCTCGAGCTCGGTGAGCGTGCTGTCGATTTCCCATTGCAGCATCGCCGTGCTCGCCGCGGTGCTGCCGAAACCGGGCTGCTCCCGGTCGATGACAACAACGGAAAAACCGCGCGCCGTCAGATGTTCGGCAACCAATGCGCCGGTGATGCCGCCGCCGATCACCGCGACGTCGGTGGAAAAGCTCTGCGCGATCGGCCGCCATTCCGGTCGTATGCCGCTTTTCCCCCAGAGAGAACGGCCGCTGACCATCTGGTCGTGATCGGATTC
>Ga0102587_1001583_pt1 | contig 16042 bp, 18 predicted proteins | sample AraplaF_Col_mTSA_FD_76853 | JGI IMG/M metagenome (GOLD analysis project Ga0102587, IMG submission 76853) | Arabidopsis root microbial communities from the University of North Carolina, USA - plate scrape MF_Col_mTSA (SPADES assembly) (version 2) | ecosystem: Host-associated > Plants > Roots >... | reverse complement strand
GCTCGGGCGTTTTGCGCGGGCGCATCCGAAGGTGCGTATCGAGGCGCGGGTGGTGCGCAATGCCGAGCTTCTGGAACGCGTGACGACGGGCAAGCTCGATCTGGCGCTCGCCTGGAGCGTCGGCACTCTGACCGCGCATTGCGAGCATATCGCCGATGTGCCGATGCGATGGATCGGTCCGGCGAGCGGGATGCTGGCATGGGCGGCGGCAAGTGGCGAGCCAATGCCGCTCGCTTCGCTCGAGGCTCCCTGCCTGCTCAGGAATGCCGCGACGAAGGTGCTGGACGAGGCCGGCATTTCCTGGCGGTTGTCCTTCGTCAGTCCAAGCCTCGGCGGCCTTTGGGCGGCAACCGCTGCAGGATTGGGTATTACGGTGCGCACGCCTATCGGGCTGCCTGCCAAGGTGCGGATGCTGGCGCCAGGGGAAGCCGGCCTGCCGGAACTGCCTGACCTGGGGCTGGTCTTGCATAGAGCGGAAGCGGAGCCGGATGCTGCAACGAGCCGGCTGGAGGAACTGGTGCTGCAGTCAGTGCATGAGGCGGTGCGAGATGTTTCCATTCCATCCGATCAGGAGAAGGCGCTGCGAAGGTTCGGGTGAGGTGTTGACCCTCCTGGCGGAAACCAATAGCTTCTCCCTACTATGAAAATGATCGCTCTCAACATCGCCACGGTCTTCTTCTTGAGCCTCTAGGGTGCTTGCCCTTGGGCAAAGGAAGATGCGGCCGCTTGACCAGCCTGTCGGCTGGCGTGTTGCCGTGGACTTGTAACCACCCTGCATCCGGCCGATGGACAATGCCGGCAGGGTCTGGCGATAGAGAGATATTTCATGACATCTGTTGGTTACCCGCCGGCGCTTAGCGCCGCGCAGATTGAGCAGTTCATCGAAGACGGCTTTGTGCGGATCGATGAAGCTTTCCCTCGTGACGTCGCCGAGGAAGCCCGCGCCATCATGTGGCGGGATATTCCGTTCGATCCCGATGATCCGAGAACCTGGGTACTGCCGGTCGTCCGGCTGGCCGGTTATGGCGGCGGGCCGTTCGAGATGGCGGTCAATATGCCCGTGCTGCATTCGGCTTTCGATCAGCTTGTCGGCAAGAAACGCTGGGAGCCGCACAGCGGTCTCGGCAGCTTCCCGGTCCGTTTTCCGCATCCAGATGATCCCGGCGATGCCGGCTGGCATGTGGATCTGAGCTTTCCGGGAGACGACGGCGATCCGAATGAACAGCGGAATTTTTCCGCCTGGCGGGTGAACATCACCTCGCGCGGGCGGGCGCTCCTGATGCTCTTCCTGTTCTCCGATGTCGGCGAGAATGATGCGCCGACGCGTATCCGGGTTGGGTCGCACAAGGATATCGCGAAGCTGCTGGAGCCGGCTGGCGAGGCCGGCATGGCGCATCTGCGGCTGGAACATGTCAGTGAGGACAGGCCGCTTGCGCTGGCAACGGGGCAGGCGGGCACGGTCTATCTGTGCCATCCGTTCCTCATCCATGCGGCGCAGATGCATCGCGGCAAGGAACCGCGCTTCATGGCGCAGCCGGGCCTTGCGCCTTCCGAGCCGCTAAAGCTTGTGCGTGAGGATGGTGCCTATTCGCCTGTCGAAATCGCCATCCGCAGGGCGCTTCAGCAAGGTTGAGGGGTATCGCAAAACCGCTGCACAGTTTTGCGCGGGATCATAGATGTGGAGGAGGTTGCTTCGTATCGGAACCTCCTCCACTTCGGGGAACCTCCTCCACAAGATGCCCATGTTCGCGAAAAGGGCGCTATTTTTGCGTCCGAACGGACGCTCGGTGCTCTCGGTGGAGGAGGTTCATCTCAAGTGGAGGGGGTTTGGAGGAGGTTACCTCCGCCCGTTCAAGTCATTGATAGATATAGATTTAAATCGAGTGGAGGAGGTGGAGGAGGTTATTTGGTCAAACATGCCGGAAGTCACTTATGCCGGCACTTATAGAGGAGGCATCGCAACGCTTACGGCTACTCTTGGAAATACGCTTTCTACCTCCGCCACCCCCGCCGCAGCCGGAGAGGATGCATCCAATTTTGCCGGTTACATCACGCCTGCAGTTCCTGCTGTGCCGCCCGGCGGATCGCCTGTGGCGGTTGGCCGAAGGCGCGCAGGAAGGCGCGGCGCATGCGCTCGCGATCGGCAAAGCCGGTCTCGCGGGCGACGACCTCGATTGGATGGCGGCCCTGCTCCATCATCAGGCGGGCCGCCTCCAGCCGCAGGTTCTCGACCGCTTTAGCGGGGGACTGACCTGTTTCGGTGCGGAAGGCACGACTGAACTGGCGGGGGCTCAGATGTGCAGCCTCGGCCAGTTCCTCGACCGAGAGGGTGGATTTCAGATTGCTGCGGGCATGCGCAAGCGCCTTCTGGATGCGGTCGGATTTCGGCTCCAGTTCCAGAAGGGCGGAAAACTGCGACTGGCCGCCGGCGCGACGATGATAGACGACCAGCTTGCGGGCAACAGCGCGGGCGATCTCCAGGCCATGATCTTTCTCGACCATGGCCAGAGCCAGATCGACACCCGCCGTCATACCTGCCGAGGTCCAGACGGAACCGTCGATGATGTAGATGCGGTCCTCTTCCATCCTGATTTCAGGGTAACGGCTCTGCAGTTCGCGGGCGAGATACCAGTGGGTCGTGGCGCGGCGGCCATCAAGAACGCCGGCATCGGCAAGCAGGAAGGCGCCGGTACAGATCGAGGCGAGGCGGCGGGCAGCGGGGAGGGCGGCGCGAATGAAATCCATCTCGGCTTCGCTGGGCAGCTTAATGTCAGGCGCGCCGGCGACGATCAGCGTGTCGAAACCGGGATCGCCGAAGGCTTCGGTTTCGACGATCATGCCCAGCGAGTTGGCGATGGGACCGCCGGTCTCAGAGAGATAATGGATGTCGTAGACTTTCTCGCCGATCTCGAGATTGGCGAATTCGAAGGCCGAGACGGCGGCGAGGCTCATGATTTGGAAACCGGGAAAAAGCAGGAAGCCGATTTGCTGCATGGTCATCATGTCCTGAAAAGTGGATGTCTTAAAAGGTGGTATATATGACATTTGGGACATCGGCAATCGGGCGTAAAACTCTCCTCAAGCGCAAGGCAATCGGGCTGGCGCACCAAACGGAGAAACGATCATGGCACAAGAACATAAGGGTACGGCGCTGGTCACAGGCGCCTCTTCGGGCATCGGCGCGATCTATGCACACCGGCTGGCGAGGCAGGGGTACAACCTCATCCTCGTCGCCCGCAACGGCGAGCGGCTGAAGGCGCTGGCAAGCCGGCTGAGCGATGAAACCGGCAGTACGGTCGAGACGCTTTCCGCTGATCTTGGCAAGAAGGATGATCTTGCCAAGGTCGAGAAGGTGCTGAAGGAAGACCAGAGCATCACGATGCTGGTCAACAATGCCGGCTTCGGCGGAACCGCGCCGCTGCTCGCCTCTGACGTCGACAAGATGCAGGAGATGGTCGATATCAACGTGACGGCAGTGATGCGGCTGACCTATGCCGCCGTGCCCGGTTTGGTTGCACGCGGTGGCGGCACCATCGTCAATATCGCCTCGATCGTGGCGATTGCGCCTGAGATCCTGAACGGCGTCTATGGCGGTACGAAAGCCTTTGTGCTCGCCTTCAGCCAGTCGCTGAAGCATGAGCTTGCCGACAAGAATATCCGCGTCCAGGTCGTGTTGCCAGGCGCCACCGCCACAGAGTTCTGGGGCATTGCCGGCACGCCCGTCGAGCATCTGCCGGGCGAGATCGTCATGTCAGCTGAAAACATGGTCGACGCGTCACTGGCAGGTCTTGCCGAGGGTGAATTTGCGACGATCCCGGCGCTCGAAGATGCCGGCCTGCTCGCCGCTTATGAACAGGCGCGCCAGGCGCTGATGCCGAACCTGTCTCGCGCGGCGCCGGCTCCGCGCTACAAGGTCGCATAACGGCGATCGACAGAGAACGGTATCGTCCGCGGCAGGTCGCTGCGGACGATGTTTTCTATTGAGGGAGGTTCGTACTGAAGGCCGCTGCCACCATCTCCGCAAGGCGATCATGGATAGCCGTCCGGCTTGTTTCCTTGGGATCGTCGCAGAGAGGCTCTTCACCTTCCCTGCGAAGGATGGCGGCGCCTGACGGTTTGCATTCGCTGAAGGCGCTGTATTGCGAAGCGTCCGTCAGGAGATCGTAACGTGCGTTTTGTATTGCGCCCTTCAGGCCTGACGCGCGCAGCCCCAGCCAGATGGTGTCCGGGGTGCCGAGATTGATCAGCCGGACGGGGATCGATATGCGCGTGAGGCTTTCAGGCGCGAAGCTGGCGCCGAATTCAGGATCGATGATGACGGCCGCCTTCACCCGCGTATCGAGATGAGAGCGGCTGAGTTTCTGCCTGTCGACGGAACGGAGATCGATGCCGGCGCTGGCGAACTCGGCGCAGTCGACGCCTGTGCCGTCGGGATCGCAGGAGCGTTCGAAACTCTCCGGATCCAGGCTGCCGCCTGCAAGCGAAAGTGCGGATGTCCCGCCGACAAGGAAGCCCAGCACGCCGATACGGTTGCGGTCTATCTTTGCAGGCAGCGTGTCGACCTTCTCGATTGCTGTCAGGGCCGCGGAGAGATCAGCGGGCCGCAGCCATATCTCGTGGAGGCTCTCTTCGCTCGTCATCGTCTGCGGATCCGGCTGGCGCATCATTGCCACAACGAAGCCCTTCGAGGCGAGGCGCGATGCCATCCAGGCGCCAATGAACGGCCCGGATTTCAGACCGCCATGGGAAAGCAGGATCAAGGGATGGCTGCCGGCAGCGGCAGGCGCGCCCCGTTGCGCGGCCTCGCCTTTGAAAAGCGAACTGTCACCGACCAGGACGGGCGTTCCGCCGGCCGTCGCCGGATACCAGAGCGTGATGTTCATGACGCCGCCGCGTTCCAGCACAGGGACCGAGAAAAAGGACAGACCTATCGTGTCGGCCGTCTGTGCCGGAGTGTTGGCGGCAAGAAGGCAGGCCGACAGCAGCAGGATGAGAAGATGTATCATGAAAACCTCGGAACGAAGACCACCACATGGCGGCGAGACGAGGTTTTCGCTGTTTCCCAGGTGCGCGAGACCCCGATCATGATCGAGGTCGTTGCCGATCGCGATCAGGGTCTTCGTCGCTAAGTTGCCAGCTTTCAGCCGAAGCGCTCCAGCGCAGTGGTAAACACGTCGGCGTCGATATTGCCGCCTGAGGTGACAACGATAGCCGTATCGCTGTCCAGCTGGTCGCCGTGGAAGAGTGCAGCGGCAAGGGCAACGGCCCCGCCGGGCTCGACGACGATCTTGAGGCGGGTGAAGGCAAGTGCGACAGCGCGCAGTGCCTCATCGTCGGTAACGACAACGCCCTGTCCGGCCAGGCGTTTCAGGATCGGGAAGGTGATGTTGCCTGGCTGGGGCGTGACGATCGCGTCGCAGATCGAGCCCGTGAGCGAGGCGTTGCGCTCGATCTTGCCAGATGCCAGCGACCGGGTCGTGTCGTCGAAGTCTTCCGGCTCGCAGGGACGGACGCGAAAGCCCGGCGCGCTTGCTTCCAGTGCCAGGGCGATACCCGAACTCAGGCCGCCGCCGCCGCAGGGAACAAGGACTTCGGCATTCCTGACGCCTTCTTCTTCCGCCTGTTCGGCGATCTCCAGCCCGGTGGTGCCCTGGCCGGCAATGACCAGCGGTTCATCGAAGGGCTTGATGAGCGTCAACCCGCGTTCGGCCGAAAGTCTCGCGCCGATTTCGTCGCGGTCTTCATTGGCGCGGTCGTAGAGCACGACTTCGGCGCCGAAGGCCCGGGTATTGGCGATCTTCAGCTTCGGAGCGTCGCTCGGCATGATGATGACGGAGGGGATGCCGTGCATGCGCGCGGCAAGGGCGACACCTTGTGCATGGTTGCCGGAGGAGAAGGCGATGACGCCTTTCTTGCGCAGTTCCGGATCGATGCCCGAGACGGCAGACCAGCCGCCGCGGAACTTGAAGGAGCCGGAATGCTGCAGGCATTCGGCCTTCACGAGCAGCCGCCGGCCGGCGATTTCATCGAGAAAGGGAGAGGAGAGAAGCGGCGTGCGCCGCGCATGACCGCGCAGGCGAGCCCGGGCGGCAACGATCATTTCAATGGAAGCCATGGGAATCTCTTTTTGCTTAATGCCGCTCATGCATAGAGCGCGCATCTTTGCTTGTGAACGGCGACTTTGTCACGGTGACATGAATATGACATTGGACGCCGCGCCACCCGATTCCCGCGGGATGCGCCGTTTTCTGAACTGTGTCGGGCTTTCGCCATTCATCCGTGCAAATTCGCGGTTGAAGTTGGACTTGCTGATGAAGCCGGAGTCGAACATCACCTGCGTTATCGAGTGATCGGTGCCGACCAGCTGTTCACAAGCGGAGCGGATGCGGAGGTCGTTCACATATTGCGAGACGCTCATGCCGTGGATGCGGTTGACGGCCGTGGAGACGCGTCGGGCGGGCAGGTTCATCCTGCGGGCAATGCGGCTGAGATTGAGTTCGGGATCGCGGTAGAGTTGACGAGCGCGCATCAGCGCATCGAGGGCTGCGGCGACCGCTCCGTCTTCCTCCGTTGCCGGCGGTGGCGGTGGCGGTTCCGCGGATGTCGCTTCGACTGTACTGCCGCTGCTCGCCACCGAGGCGGCGGTGCCGAGAATCAGTAGCGCTATGACATTCCCGAGTGCGACGATGGCGCCTGCATGGATGCCACCGGTCTTGGTGAAATCGAAGCTGATAATGACGTCGGTGATGGCAGAAGCGATGAGCGCGAAGCCGGTGATCTGCAGCGAACGATAGGAAAGCACTGCACCGTCAAGGCGGGAGGCGACGAGCGCATCCGGGCCATGCCGGGCAAGCCAGAGCAGTGCTGCACCGTAGCCGAGGAAGATCAGGATAATGGCGAGGCTGATCGGCTTAGGATAAAGGGCGATGAGAACCACGATTGCGGCTGTCGGCAGAAGGTGCGGCCAGAAACGGGAGAGGGTGGGCTGCTCTTCCATGGCCAGCCCCTTGAAGCAGACCCAGGCGAGAGCCGCGATCGTTGTCGCGATCAACGACTGAAGAGGCATGATCTCGATGATGTCATAGCCCCAGCGGATGCCGATCACCACGGATTGGAGGACGTAGAACCCGATCAGCAGCAGGAAAGGTCGCTTTTCGGCGAGCGATCCATCTCCCTGCCGCAGCATGCGGATGAGCAGGATGGCAAGCAGCAGAGCCACGACGAAGGGCAGGGGAACAAAGATCATCGGTGATATCCGAACAGCAACAATGATCTCAGAATGAACCCGATTGCGTTTGCGGTCGACCCGGATCGTGATCGAGGTCTCGAAATGGGCCTGAAAATCCATCTTGACGATGTCCTCGATAGGAGGTCGCAATCATGAACGGATTTCCGATGGCCATTCTTCTCGTCATGCCGGTGCTTCTGGCAGCCTCCGTTTCCGCATTGCCGGATAAGGTATCGACCACTGCAATTCCCGACCTTTCCGGCGTACGGGCCGTCGCCATCAGCGGCGATGCTAGCTCGATCAACATCACCACGCGAAGCGACCAGCCTTATGGGGCATCCCTCAGCGGGCGACGCAAGGGCTGGTTCTCGTCCTGGTATTCGAGCTGGTACTTCGCCGATTGCCGTGACGACAGCAATATGCGCGTGGAAGGCACGGTCCTGCATATCGATATCGCCGCATCGTCCTGGCTGGACCCGTCCGACTGCGTGATCGAGGTCAATGCCAATGTGCCCGCCGGTGCGGCCCTCAGGATCGATCAGAGCGCCTTCACGGCAAGGCTCAATGGCCGTTTCTCCGATCTCGCCATTGCCGGAAAAGCGGCTGACGTGACCTTTGACGGCCATGCCGGCGCCATCGATATCCGCGCCGATGCCGTGCGGGCTTCCCTCGATTTCGACAGGGTCGAAGCGGACGAAAGAGTATCGATCCGTGCTCGCGCACTCGATGCTTATCTCGGGTTCGGAGACAGTATGCCGATCGACTACAAGGTGACGGCAAAAGCTTCCTGGGTCGATGCCCGGCAGCCAAGCGTGCCGGGCGTGATGCCGCGCGTCGAGATCGACGGCGATTTCGTTCGGGTCAGGATCCGCTGAAGGCCCGTCAATAACCGTTGGCCGAGCCTTCGGTCGCGCGGCTATCCATTGTGCCGTTATAACGGGCGCCACCACCCTTCTCGATGGCTGCAAGGCTTTTGCCGCCGACGAGGATGCCGGACGCCTGTCCCCAGACCGGAGCACCATTGCCACCATCGAGCTTGTAACCCATCTCTGCAAGCGCCTTTTCGGTATCCGGAGAGAGCGCAAAGGGCTCCAGGTAGACGGTGTCTGGCTGCCACTGGTGATGGATGCGCGGGGCGTTGACCGCCTGGCTGATGTCCATGCCAAAATCGACGACGTTGAGAATCGCTTCCAGCGTGATGGTGATGATGCGCGAGCCGCCGGGGCTGCCGATCACCATGAAAGGCTTGCCATCCTTGGTGACGATCGTCGGGCTCATGGAAGACAGCGGCGTCTTCTTCGGTGCGATGGCATTGGCCTCGCCCTGCACAAGGCCGTAGAGATTCGGCACGCCGGGCTTGGAGGTGAAATCGTCCATCTCGTTGTTGAGCAGCACGCCGGTGCCGGGCGCGACCACGCCGGCGCCGAAGGAGCCGTTCAGCGTATAGGTCACGGCAACGGCATTGCCCTCGTCATCGATAACAGAATAATGCGTCGTCTCCGTGCTTTCCTTGCCGCCGAGCGGCTTCAGATTGGCCGAAGTACCTGCCTTGTAGGGATTGATCTTGGCGCGGATCTCCTTGGCATAGTTCTTGTCCAGCAGCTTGGAGACGGGGTTGTCGATGAAGTCGGGATCGCCGAGCGCGGCATTGCGGTCCACATAGGCATAACGCATGGCCTCGACCATGATATGCACGGCTTCGGCGGATCCATAGCCGAGATAGGAAAGCGGATAACCTTCGAGGACGTTCAGGATCTCGCAGATGATAACGCCGCCGGAGGAGGGCGGCGGCGAGGAAATGATGTCATAGCCGCGGTAATTGCATTCGATCGGTTTCAGTTCCCGCACCTTGTATTGCTCGAAATCCTCCTTGGCGAGAATGCCGCCCTTGGCTTGGCTCGCCTTGACGATCGCATCGGCCGGTGCGCCCTTATAGAAGGCGTCGGGGCCTTTTTCCGAGATCGATTGCAGGACGGCGGCCAGATCCGGCTGCACCAGCTTTTCACCGGGCGAATAGGGGCTGCCGCCTGCCTTCAGGAAGATTTTTGCGGCCTCTTCGTCCTTGGCGAGCCGCTTGGCACCGCCGGCAAAGCTTGCCGTATCACCCTGTTCCAGCGTGAAGCCTTCCCCTGCATATTTCAGGGCCGGCGCGATCAGTTCCTCGCGCTTCTTCGTGCCGTATTTTTCGCGGGCTGTCTCGAAACCCATGACCGAACCCGGTGTGCCGACGGCGAGATAGCCGTCGAGGCTGGCGCGGGGGACGATATCGCCCTTGGCATCGAGATACATGGTCTCTGTTGCCGCGAGCGGCGCGCGTTCGCGGAAATCGAGAAAGGTCGTCCGTCCGTCTTTCAGCCGGATCGTCATGAAACCGCCGCCGCCGAGGTTGCCGGCTGTCGGATAAACGACGGCCAGCGCATAACCGACGGCGACCGCGGCATCGACAGCATTGCCGCCGCTCTTCAGCACGTCGACGCCGACATCGGTTGCCAGATGCTGGGCAGTGACGACCATGCCATGTTCGGCTTCGACAGGCGCAGGCGAGGCAGCAAAGGCCGGCAATGGCGCGAGGCAAAGCGAGATGGCGGCGAGAATGGCGACGGATTGTCTGTGAAGGCGGTCCATGAATTTCCCCTCGAAGGACGGCGATGGGAAAGATATGGCGTCACTTCCGCGGCAAACAATGATCAGGCGAGAAGCTCGGCGAGTTTCCTGTTCGTGTCGTGTTCGTCGAGAGGCGTGTAGACGATCAGCTTCATGTCCGGCTGGCTCATCAGCGCAAGGCCCGTATGTTCGAAAGACATCAGGCCCTTGACCGGATGGTTCAGACGCTTCACGCCGGTGAGCGGAGCCACGACCTCATGGCGCGGCCACCAGGCGCGGAATTCCGGACTCGCCTGCTGGAGCAGAGCGATGAGCCGCTCGAAATCCGGGTCGCCGGCATAGCGGGCGCTGTCGGCGCGGAACATGGCGAGCGAGACGCGGGCGACGGCCTCCCAGTCGACCAGCAGGCTGCGATGGAAATCATCGGCAAACAGCCGGTGCATGGTGTTGCGCTCGTCCGGCCCCAGCCGGTCATAACCGCCGAACAGCAAGTCTGCTGCGCGGTTCCAGGCAAGTACATCCCAGCGGCGACCCAGCACGTAGGCGGGCTGATGGGTCAGGTTGTCCAGTATCCGGCGAAGCGGTTCGTCGACGAGTTCCGGTGCCGAGGAAAACGGCTGCGGCGATTGGCGGCTGTTCAGCGTGAAGAGGTGCTGGCGTTCGGCCTCATCGAGACGAAGTGCTTCCGCCAGCGCATTCAGCACCTGCGGGGAGGGACGGATGTCGCGCCCCTGCTCCAGCCAGGTGTACCAGGTGGTGCCGACACCGGCGATCATGGCGAGCTCTTCGCGCCTGAGCCCTGGTGTGCGGCGTCGAAAACCATCCGGCAGGCCGACATCGGCCGGGCGCAGGCGCTCACGGCGCGAGCGCAGAAAGGCCGCGAATTCGCGACGGCGGGCTTCGAGCGTGTCCAGCTTCTGATCCATGGCGACCATCATATCAGTATCGATACCAGGATAAAATCGGGCCTGTTTGCGATTTTGGGACTCCGCAAGATGAGAGCGCTCCCGGCAACGAAAGCCGGAGGTTCGATCATACAAAGGAGTATTCTCATGTCTTTGCAGCACGCAGTCGTTATCGGCGGCTCTTCGGGAATCGGCCTTGCCTCGGCGAGACTACTTCTGGAACAAGGATTTCGCGTCACCATCGCTGCACGGGACGCGGCGAAGCTCAAGGCATCGGCTGACCGTCTTTCCGGTGAGATCGGAATGATTGCCATCGATGCCCGAGATCCCGCCGCGGTGAAGCAGGCCTTCGAAAGTCTTGGATCCTTCGATCATCTCGTGCTGGCGCTGGGCAGCGGCCATGGCGCCGGTCCCTTCGCAACGCTTGACATGGTCGACCTGCTTGCCGGCTTTCAGACGAAGCTCATCCCGCATGCGGCGACGGCGCAGGTGGCTCTGCCGTTCCTGCGGCCAGACGGCAGCATTACTTTCGTGTCCGCCGTTAGTGCGCAGGCCGCGATGCCGGGAACCGCAGGCCTTGCCGCCGTCAATGCGGGGATCGAGGCGATGGTGCGGGTGCTTGCTGCCGAGTTGAAGCCACTGCGCGTGAATGGCGTTTCGCCTGGTGTGATCGATACGCCGTGGTGGGATTTCCTGCCCGCCGAGCAGCGTCAGGCCGTGTTCCAGGATTTTGCCGGGCGCACGCCGGTCGGCCGCATCGGCCAGCCGGATGATGTCGCCAAGGCAGTCGCTTTCCTGGTCTCGAACGGCTTCGTGAGCGGTCACGTTCTAACCTGCGATGGCGGCATTCACCTCGCGGCCTGATGCTGTCAGGCAATCCCGTCGGCGAATTCCTCCGGAGCAAAAACCATGCTGGTCTGGTTTTCGCTTCACGTTGCCTCTATTCACGATGCGGAATATGCGATTGATGGCGGCGTTGTTCCGGCCATCTGATTGATGGAAGAGCCTGCAAGCCGTTCTTCTGCCTTGCGGGCAATCGCTGCAAGGTCCCGCGGCTTGCCGGCAATCTTCTCCATGGCTGCAATGGCGACGTCGGTTGCGAGATAGTCTGGTTTGTGGCCGACGCCTCTGACCGTGATGAGTTCCGATCCCCTGATATCCCGTGCCAGTCCGCGCGAATGCAGGTGCTCCCAGACGATCTCGTCCTTGTCGCCGGTGATGATGATCGTTGGTGCTGATATCTCGGAATAGTGAGGCGCGTTGGCCGTCAGATATTCATGGAGTCGCTTGAAATCGGTGGCGTTATTGTAGAAGGCGCGCGGCCGCAATACCAGCGACGGACCGGTCTTGGCGACGTAATCGAGGGGCCGGGGATTGGGGTGGAAGACGTTCAGCGTGCCACGTTCCAGCCGCCGCAGGCCGAGAGGCACGACGACTGCATGATTGAAGAGCCAGCCGACAACCGGCGCCGTTGCGACATGATAATACCAGTCGATGCCGCCGGGCCATGGATGGGAGGCCGGCGCGAGGAATAGCAGACCTGCCGTCTTGCCCGGATGGCGGACGCCGAAGGCCGCGGCAATCGCGCCACCGAAGGAATGGCCGATGATGATTGCCCTTTCGATGCCGCGCTTTTCCATCAGCCTGGCGATGGCGTCGGCCTGGCCCGAAGGCAGGGCATTTTCCGGTCCGCCGCGTTCCGAATAGCCATGACCGGGGCGATCGACGAAAAGCATCTCGGCGCGGCCTTCCAGCGGCTCGTGGAAGGCGCTAGCCTGGTCCAGCAGGTTGCCACTTGCGCCATGAATGAAAACCAGAGCCGGAAGATCGGCGCTGTCTGGGCGAGGCACATGCACGGCGTTCATGCGATAGCCGCCGATGTCGGTCAGTTCGCCGATATTGGGATTGGCATATTCGAACTGGCGGGCCTTGTAGGAGGAATAGCCGATGGCGGCGGCTATCGGGAGGAGGAGGGCAGAGATTTCGGCAAGCATGGCTTCAACCGCACAGTGACGATATCATTGAGCTAAGATTGTGCGCCTTCTTATGTCGTCAAGTGTGCGCTGGATCTGTCAGGTGCGGTTGCCGGCAAGCTTTTCCGAGAGCGTATTGACCTGATCCTGGGCGGTACGATCGGCAGGATAGACATCCAGAATGCGCTCCCAGGCCTTGAGCGTTATGTCGTCATTACCTGTTGTGGCGAGGATAGCCGCCATTCCGGACAGCGCGCCGAAATGGCGAGGCTCGATTTTCAACACCTGCTCGATATCGGCCATCGACTTGCGATAGTTGCCGAGCACAAAGTTCAGCGTCGCGCGCCGGTTCCAGCTTTCGGCATAGGACGGCTTCAGGGCGATGGCTTCATCGAGAAAGTCCAGGGCTGCCGGATTGCGCTTTTCCTCGATTGCCTTGTCGGCCCATTGCATCAGGAGATTGACGGTCGCGCTGCCGGAATCGTTCCATTCCATGCGGATCTGATTGGCGATGCTGCTTGCCTTGTCAGGGTCGCGCTCACGCTTCAGCTGCCCATAGAGCTGGTCGAGACGTTGCTTTGGAGACGAATCGGAATCGGCCGGCTGTTCGACGATAACGTCCTTCTGCTGAGCCATAGCGGGGAGAGCAGGAGTGAACAGCGTGAGGGCAAGCGGCACCGCCGCTGAGGTCAAAGCAAAAAAGCGCATGGCGGACATATTAGCCCGCCATCGCTGAAGATCAAACAAATTTGGCGTGATCACCGAAGCGACCATCCAATATGCCTGCCCGAAGGAAGGCATATTGGATACGCACAATCAGCCCTGACGAGCCTTGTAGCGCGGGTTCTGCTTGTTGATGATGTAGATGCGGCCCTTGCGGCGAACGAGACGGTTGTCACGATGACGCGCCTTGAGCGACTTGAGCGAATTCTTGATCTTCATTTTTCTGATCCGCGATGTTTCTGGGGGAATTCACATTCGCCCGTGTCTTTTAACAATCAAAAGCGCGCCAGCTGGGCGCGCTCTTTAGGTGGGGGAGCAGATAACCCGACCTCCGCCTTGTGTCAACCACGTGAAGGCTTTTTTCCGTGGGTTTCAGGCGCTGGCCGGGCAAACGGCTCAGCAGGCTTTGCCCGTCAGCGTCGTCACGTGGCCCATCTTCCGGCCGACGCGCGCCTCGGTCTTGCCGTAGAGGTGCACCAGCGTGTCGTCACGCTTCAGCCAGTCCGGAACGGCAAGGATATCGTCGCCGATCAGGTTCTGCATCACGCAATCGGAATGACGGCGCGGATTGCCGAGCGGCAGGCCGGCGACGGCGCGGATATGCTGCTCGAATTGCGAGACGACGCAGGCGGCTTCCGTCCAGTGGCCGGAATTGTGGACGCGCGGCGCCATCTCGTTGGCGATCAGGCTGCCATCGGCCAGCACGAAGAACTCGATGCCGATGACGCCGATGTAGTCGAGCGCGGTGAGGATTTGTTCGGCAGCCTTGCGTGCTGCATCGGCGGTGGCAGCGGAGATCGCCGCCGGTACGGTCGATGTATGAAGGATGCCGTTGCGATGGACATTTTCGGCCGGGTCGAAACAGAGCACGGTGCCATCGGTGGCGCGGGCGGCGATGATCGAGATCTCGCGCTCGAAGGCGACGAAGTTTTCGAGGATGAGCGGCGCCGAGCCGAGCTCCGCATAGGCCCCATCAGGACTGTCGGCCGGTGACCGGAACACCTTCTGACCCTTGCCGTCATAACCGAGGCGGCGGGTTTTCAACACTCCCCGACCGCCGAAATCCTTCAGTGCCTGCTCAAGATCGGCCTGGCTGTCGACGGCATGGAAACGGGCGGTCGAGATCCCGCAGCCATTGATGAAGCGTTTTTCGATGAGGCGGTCCTGTGCGGCTTCCAGCGCCTTCGGCGGCGGATAGACAGGCACGCTCTCTGCCAGCTTTTCGGCAGCCGCAACGGGTACGTTCTCAAACTCGTAGGTCACGACGTCACAGAGCTCAGCCAGTTCGGCGAGCGCTGCCGGATCGTCATAGGCGGCGACGATCTGCCGGTTGGCGAGCTGGGCGGCGGGGCTGTCCGTCTGCGGCTCGAGGATGACCGTGCGGAAATTCAGCCGCGCCGCGGCCATGGCAAGCATGCGGCCGAGCTGGCCGCCGCCGATGATGCCTAACGTTCTTACCATCAGAGATCGTCCATCGGATATTCGGCGACGGAGGCGCTCTGGCGCTCACGCCATTCGTCGAGGCGGTCGGCGATCTCCTCGTCGGAGAGGGCGAGCACGGCAGCGGCGAGAAGAGCAGCGTTGATCGCGCCGGCCTTGCCAATGGCAAGCGTGCCGACGGGGATGCCGCCCGGCATCTGGACGATGGAAAGCAGGCTGTCCTGACCGGACATCGTCTTCGACTGGACCGGGACACCAAAGACCGGCAGGGGCGTCATGGCAGCCGTCATGCCCGGAAGGTGGGCCGCGCCGCCGGCGCCTGCAATGATGACCTTGAACCCCTCCGCACGCGCCCCCTTGGCGAAAGTGACGAGCCGGTCGGGTGTGCGATGAGCCGAGATGATACGCGCGTCATACTCGATTTCCAGCGCCTCCAGCGTATCGGCAGCATTCTTCATGGTTTCCCAGTCGGACTGGCTGCCCATGATAATGGCGACCGGCGGTCTGTCTGTCATCGTCACAATCGTTCCTTCAGGCGATGATATCAGGGATGATCTGGTCTTCCAACTTGGAGAGCTTGTCCTTGATGACCAGCTTCTTCTTCTTCATGCGCTGGATGCGCAGGGCATCGCAACCTGTCTCAATCATGGCGTTGATCGCGGCGTCGTAATCCTCGTGCTCCTGACGCAGACGCGCCACCATGAGCCTGATTTCCGCCTGTTCCTGATCGGCCATTTGCATTCCCCATAATCGTCTTCGGACCTTGTCCGGTCTGCCGATAATTTCCGCAAGCTCCTATCACCAAATAGAGGTAACGGGAAGTTAGTGTTGATCATGAATTTGCCGCTTAGTCTCCATCTTTTGGCCTTCGACAAGCCTTTAAAAATGTGTCACAGTCCGCGGGTTGACACCTTGGATCTCCAGCAATGGATGGCTGGGGAAGGGTAAGAGGAAGGAAGGGTCAAATGACTGTTCAAGCTCATCTTGAATCGCTCCAGAAAAAGCATGTCGCTCTCGAGGAGGAGTTGCATGCCCTGAGAACATCTCCCTCTATTTCCGATACTGAACTTGCCGAATGCAAGCGCCGTAAGCTGCGCATCAAGGACGAGATCGAGCGTCTCAAGTCATCCGTCCATTGATCTTTCCAGGCTATCGCCGGACGATCATCT
>Ga0102587_1001582_pt1 | contig 16042 bp, 16 predicted proteins | sample AraplaF_Col_mTSA_FD_76853 | JGI IMG/M metagenome (GOLD analysis project Ga0102587, IMG submission 76853) | Arabidopsis root microbial communities from the University of North Carolina, USA - plate scrape MF_Col_mTSA (SPADES assembly) (version 2) | ecosystem: Host-associated > Plants > Roots >... | reverse complement strand
CCGACACCGGTCGCCTATCTGCTGAAACCCGAACTCTTCAAGGGCCGGGACTGCAATGTCGAGATCGAGGTGACGTCGGAACTGACTGTCGGCATGACGGTCGTCGACTGGTGGCATGTGACCGATCGCAAGCGCAATGCGAAGGTCATGCGCCACGTGGATGCCGACGGCTTTTTCGATCTGCTGATCGAGCGCTTCGCGCGGATATGATCCACCAAGGCTGGACAGGAACAAGAAAGGCCGCTCGCGCGGCCTTTCTTCATTGTCAGGTATTCCTGTCGCCTTAGGCGTCCTTCTCGTCCAGCACCGAGTTGGCCTCGGCTTCCACGAGTTTCGGACCGCCCTTGGCGACGCCGACCATTGCCGGGCGCAGCACGCGCTCGCCGATGGAAAAACCAGCCTGCACCACCTGCACGACCGTGTTGTTCGGCACCTCGGTATTCGGCACTTCGAACATCGCCTGATGGAAGTTCGGATCGAACTTCTGGCCGACCGGCTCCAGCTTGCGAACGCCATGGCGCTCGAGTGCCGAGAGCATGGAACGCTCGGTCATATCCACGCCTTCGATCAAAGTGGTCAGGCCGGCATCGGCAGCGGCCTTCGCTTCGGCAGGAATGGCGTCGAGCGCGCGGCGCAGATTGTCCGAAACGGCCAGCATGTCGCGAGCGAAGCCTGCAACGGAGTAGGATTTGGCGTCCTTGACCTCGCGCTCGGTGCGGCGGCGCAGATTGTCCATTTCGGCAGCGAGCCGCAGATAGCGGTCGCGCAGTTCGGTATTTTCGGCCTTCAGAAGCTCAAGCGCGTCCGGTTCGCCTGCAGCTGCTTCCTTCACGGCTTCATTCTCGACGTTTGCGGCATCGTCGGCTGCGGCTTCCGCCGTAGCTGCGTCAGGTCCGTTTTGCGTCGTTTCATCAGTCATGACGGTCTCCGGTTCATATATTCTCAGATGCGCCCGATATCGATGTTTGGCCGGAAAAAATCAAGTCTGCGTGACGAAGAAGCTGAAATTCCGCCGGTTTCGCGTGAGCGATCAGAGAGAGCCGCGCGAAAGGCGCGACACGAGCTGGGCCGTATAGTCCACCATCGGCACGATGCGGGAGTAATTGAGCCGTGTGGGGCCGATCACGCCTACCGCGCCAACGATGCGGTCATCGTCGTCGCGATAGGGAGCAACGATGAGCGAGGAGCCGGAAAGCGAGAAGAGCTTGTTCTCCGAACCGATGAAGATACGCACACCGGGTCCGCTTTCGGCGAGATTCAGGAGCTCGATCAAGCTATCCTTCTTCTCGAGATCGTCGAAAAGCAGGCGCAGCCGGTCGAGATCTTCCGCGCCGCCTACACCTTCCAGCAGGTTTGCGCGGCCGCGAACAATGAGCTGTGCCGGCTTGGACTCATCCGAACTGCCTGCCCAGACGGCGATACCGCGCTCCACGAGATCCTGCGACAGTGCATCGAGCTCGTGGCGAACTTCATCTTTCAGCCGGCTCAACTGCAGGCGCAATTCCGGCAGCGTCTGGCCGGTCATATGCGCATTGAGGAAATTGGCGGCTTCGGTGAGCTGCGAAGAGGTGACGCCTGCGGGCAGCTCGATGATGCGGTTTTCCACCTGATCGTGATCGCCGACAAGTACTGCCAGTGCCTTGGTGGGCTCCAGGCGGATGAACTCGACATGTTTCAGCACCGAATCGCTCTTGGAGGTGATGACGAGGCCGGCGCCGCGCGAAATGCCCGAGAGCATGCGGCTTGCCTCGTTCATCATCGATTCCACAGGATTGTCGCGGTTTCCAGCCCGCACCTGGCGGTCGATGCTGGCCCGTTCCTCCGCCGAGAGATCGCCAACCTGCATGAAGGCGTCGACAAAGAAACGTAAGCCCACCTGCGTGGGCAGGCGGCCGGCGCTGACATGCGGCGAATAGATGAGCCCCAATTCCTCCAGGTCGCTCATGACATTGCGCACGGAGGCGGGCGACAGTGACATGGGCAGAAGACGCGAGAGATTGCGGGAGCCCAGGGGCTCGCCATGCTCCAGATAGCCTTCGACGATGCGCCGGAAGATTTCCTTCGATCGTTCATCCAGCGCGGCCACGGCATCCGAAATTGATGTCGACCTGTAGCTCATGAACTTCTCGCACCCGCACTGAATGATGTCAGGGAAATATAGCCAATCTGCCCCCCGTGGCAAAAGGGAATTTGCAAATGCGCGCGGCCAATCGTAGAAGCGGGCGACGATACAATGCATGCATGGAATTGCCGGGAAGCGCTTACGCTTTTCGGCATCATGTTTCAGGAGAAGAGAATGCGGCCTTCAGGCAGAAAAACCGACCAGATGCGCAAGGTCTCCTTCGAGCGCAATTTTTCCAAGCATGCCGAGGGATCTTGCCTGGTGAAGTTCGGCGATACACATGTGCTCTGCACCGCAAGCCTGGAAGACAAGACGCCGCCGTGGCTGCGCAACACCGGAAAGGGCTGGGTCACTGCCGAATACGGCATGCTGCCGCGCGCGACGGGCGAACGCATGAAGCGCGAAGCCGCTGCCGGCAAGCAGGGTGGCCGCACGCAGGAAATCCAGCGCCTCATCGGCCGCTCGCTGCGCGCCGTGGTCGATCTGACCGCGCTCGGCGAACGCCAGATCACGCTCGACTGCGACGTCATCCAGGCAGATGGCGGCACGCGCACTGCCTCGATCACCGGTGGCTGGATTGCGCTTTACGACTGCCTGCGCTGGATGGAAACCCGCAACATGATCAAGGCCGACCGCGTGCTGAAGGATCATGTCGCGGCGATTTCCTGCGGCATCTTCGCCAATCAGCCGGTCATCGACCTCGACTATCTTGAGGACTCCTCGGCCGAGACCGATGCCAATTTCGTCATGACGGGTGCCGGCGGCATCGTCGAGATCCAGGGCACGGCAGAAGGCACGCCTTTCACCGAGGAGGAATTCTCTTCGCTGATGGGCCTTGCCAAGGCAGGCATTGCCGAACTGGTCGACTTGCAGAAGCAGGCGATCGCCTGAGGCTTCCATTCAAGCCTCGCCAGTGAATTTCCTTGTCCCTGCTTCCGGGGGCAGGGCCGGACAAGGGGCGGGCAATGGCGCAACCCATCGAAGGCATTCTCGAAACTGCGCTTTACGCAACCGATCTCGATGCGGCCGAAGCTTTTTACGGGAATATTCTGGGCCTTGAGAAGATTACGCGTTCGGGCAACCGCCATGTGTTCTTCCGTTGCGGGCCGGGCGTGCTCCTGATCTTCAACCCGGAGGAAACGGTGAAGCCGCCGGCGCCTGACAGCCTGCAGGTTCCGCCGCATGGCACGACCGGAAAGGGCCATGCCTGCTTCCGAGTTTCGGGAGATGATCTCGATGCGATGGCCAGGAAGCTGAAGGCTGCCGGCACCGCTATTGAATCCGAGGTTCACTGGCCGCAGGGCGGCCGATCCATTTATTTCCGCGATCCCAGCGGCAACAGCCTGGAATGCGCGGAAGCGAAAATCTGGGGCATGGAATAAGGATATTTTATGCGTAAGCTCGAAACCAAGACCATTGTCGTTGCTAGCCATAACCAGGGCAAGATCCGCGAGATCCAGGATCTGATCGGGCCGCTCGGCTTTACCGCCAAATCAGCTGCCGAGCTCAATTTCATCGAACCCAAAGAAACCGGGACGACCTTCGAGGAAAATGCGACAATCAAGGCGCTCGCCTCAGCCGAGGCCTCTGGCCTGCCGGCACTATCAGATGATTCCGGTCTCGTCGTCGATGCGCTCGGCGGTGATCCCGGCGTCTACACAGCCGACTGGGCGGAGACCGGCAACGGCAGCCGCGATTTCAACATGGCGATGGAAAAGGTCGAGAAGGCACTGGAAAAGGCCGGCGCCACGAAGCCCGAGCAGCGCACTGCGCGTTTCGTCAGCGTGCTCTGCCTTGCCTGGCCGGATGGCCATACCGAGCTTTTCCGCGGCGAAGTGGAAGGCACGGTCGCCTGGCCGCCACGCGGAATGCAGGGTTTCGGCTATGATCCGGTTTTCCAGCCGGAAGGCTATGATGTTACCTTCGGCGAGATGAGCGCGGAAGAAAAGCACGGATGGAGCATCGGCAAGCCGCAGGCCCTGTCGCACCGCGCTCGCGCCTTCAAGCTCTTTGTCGAAACCTGCCTGGAAGCATAAGGTCAAGCTTTGAACATGATCGACTCGCCTGCACTGATGCGCGATGCAAAGCTTCTGCCCGATACTGGTGAACCCGGTTTCGGGATCTATGTGCATTGGCCTTTCTGCGCGGCGAAGTGTCCCTATTGCGATTTCAACAGCCATGTCCGACATCAGCCGGTCGATCAGGAACGCTACGTCGCCGCCTTCCTGAAGGAGATCGCAACGGCCCGCCAGATGAGCGGGCCGAAGACGGTGACCAGCATCTTTCTCGGCGGCGGTACGCCCTCGCTGATGAAGCCGGAAACGGTCGACGCGATCCTTGGTGGCATCTCGCGGCATTGGCACGTTCCTGACGGTATCGAGATCACGATGGAGGCCAATCCCTCCAGCGTCGAAGCTGAACGCTTCCGCGGCTATCGCGCCGCCGGCGTCAATCGTGTCTCGCTCGGCGTGCAGGCGCTGAACGATCGCGATCTTAAATTCCTCGGCCGGCTGCATGATGTCGCCGATGCGCTGAAGGCGATCAAGCTCGCGCGCGACATCTTCCCGCGCATGTCTTTCGACCTGATCTATGCCCGCCCGAACCAGACGGTGGAAGAATGGGAGCGGGAACTCAAAGAAGCCATTTCCCACGCGGTCGACCATCTCTCGCTCTATCAGCTCACCATCGAGGAAGGCACGCCGTTCTATGGCCTGCACAAGGCCGGAAAACTGATCGTACCTGACGGAGATCAGTCGGCCGCGCTCTACGAAGCCACGCAAGAGATTACCGAGCGCGAGGGTATGCCGGCTTATGAAGTGTCCAACCATGCCCGGCCCGGCGCAGAGAGCCGGCACAACCTCACCTACTGGCGCTATGGTGACTATGCCGGCATCGGCCCCGGCGCGCATGGGCGCCTGACACGCGGCGCAGAAAAGATCGCGACGGCTACGGAACGCAAGCCGGAAGCCTGGCTGGAGCTCGTCGAACGCGACGGGCACGGCGTCATCGAGCAAGAGCGTCTCGGTTTCGATGAGCAGGCCGATGAATTGCTGCTGATGGGACTACGCCTGAAGGAAGGCGTCGACCTTGCCCGCTGGCAGCAGCTTTCCGGCCGCGATCCCGATCCGAAACGCGAAGAATTTTTACTGGAACACGGCTTCATCGAGCGGATCGGCAATTCCCGCCTGCGCTGCACGCCGGCAGGCATGCTCATCCTTGATTCCGTCGTCGCAGACCTCGCCTGCTGAAGCGTCAGGCGACGCGTCTCCTCCCGAGATTGACGAGCCTTCCATCGATCGCCGCAAGGCCGACCGCGATCAGTGCCATGCCGATCAGATGCTTGAGCTGCAACTGCTCGCCGAGAGCCGCCGCGCCGAGCAGAATCGCGCTGACGGGGATCAGGAAGGTCACCAGCATCAGGTTAGTGGCACCTGCCGTGGCCAGGATTCGGAAGAAGAGCACATAGGCCACGGCAGTCGAGAGGATCGCAAGGCCTGATAGCGCCAGCCAAGTCTCGGCGGAGGGCATGGCGAGCATCTAGGGCTGGTCGGCGACCAGGGCGATCGGCAGCATCAGTACTGCCGAAGCCGTCACCTGTCCGGCGGCCGGAATGAGCGGCGCAAGGCCCATCCGGCGGAATCGACGTCCCCAGATGCCAGCCAGCGAATAGGAGAAGGCCGCACCGAGGACCGCGAGTTGGGCAAGCACGTTCGAGCCGAGATCCTTCAAAGCGTCGAAGCCGATCATATAGGCAACGCCGGCAAATCCGACGATCACGCCGAAGAGACGGTTTACCGTCAACTTTTCATCCGCCGTCAGCACATGGGCAACGATCACGGCAAAGAGCGGCGTCGTGGCGTTGAGGATCGACGCAAGGCCGCTCGCAATATGCGTCTGGCCCCACACGATCAGGCAGAAGGGGATCATATTATTCAAGAGTCCCATGCCGAAGAAAGCGATCCAGCTCTGCCTGTCGCGCGGCATGGCGTGGCCCATGGCACGCACGATCAGATTGAGCGCGATAGCGGCAAGCAGAACACGTCCAGTCACGATGGTGAACGGCGGCAGTGTTTTCACGAGAATGCCGTTGAAGAAGAAGGAGCCGCCCCAGAGAAGCGACAAGACGATCAGCATGGCCCATTCTGCGGCGCCCATGGATTTCTGCAGTGCCATGACAATCCCCCGTATCGAATTCTGCTAAAGCGTTCTTCGCGGCGCATCCACGCAGATTTGCCAGAAATATCAGTTTTTATTAGTATTCCTTATCGTCTGACAAACGAGCATTTCCTCCTTTATGATTGAGCTGAGCTAAACCATGAATGATCCGCTGCCCTCGCTATCGGCTCTGCGCGCCTTTGAGGCGACGGCGCGTCACCTGAGCATGACACAGGCGGCACATGAGCTGCATGTCACGCCCGGCGCTGTCAGCCTGCAGATCCGTGACCTCGAGGCTTCGCTCGGCCTCTCGCTTTTCGAGCGGCGGACCCGGCAGATTCTACTGACCGCGGAAGGCCGCGAATATTTCGCGACGCTGCGTACCGCCTTCCAGCTCATGCGCGAGGCGACGGCATCGCTGACCGCACGGCGGCGCGGCAATGCGCTGGCGCTCACCTGTACGGCAGGTTTTGCAACGCACTGGCTGCTGCCGCGGCTTCAGCGGTTCGAGGACATGCATCCGGACATCGATGTGCGCATCAGCGCCTCCCATCGCATGTTCGATTTCGAACGCGATGGAATCGATCTCGCCATCCGCCATGGACTTGGCGGCTACGAAGGGCTGATCAGCGAACGGCTGGTCGATGACGAGTTGGTACCGGTCTGTATACCGACAATTGCCGCAGCGCTTGGTGCAGATCCTTCGCCCGACGACCTCGCCGGATATCAGCTCATCCACGATGTCTACCGCCGCGACTGGCAGCTCTGGCTGGCGGCCGCGGGCGCAACGAAAGTCGATGCCTCCCGCGGTCCGATCTTCAGCGACGGCAATGGCGCTTTCGAAGCGATGAAGTCAGGTTTCGGCGTGGCGCTGATGCGCCGTTCCTTCATTGAGAAGGAACTTGCCGAAGGCCGGCTTGTGGCGCCCTTCCCGCTAGGGCTGACAAGCAAGCTTGCTTACCATCTGGTCTATCCAGGCACGGCGCTGGAGCGCCCGGCCGTCGCAGCGTTCCGGCGCTGGCTGCTTTCGGAAGCGACGGCTTAGAGCAGCTGCGCACGTTTGCTGAAATTGCTTTAATCCCGGCTGGTCGCTCCTGCCTTGAAGAGACTACCCGTCGGCGTCTTCAGGAACATGTCCAGTGGAATATGCTCCTGATGCAGGAAGCCGCTGGCCGGCAGCAAGCCATCGCGGACCATCTCAATGACGGCAACCACCGACGCCGAGGTCGTCCAGGCGATCGCGGTGCGCCGCGCGCCGGCAATCTCGATCGGATAATAGGCGCGCACGAACTCTTTGCGACGCAGGGCACCATTGATCGTGCCTTCGGCCGCGACATGCACATAGACGACGTCGTCATCGACCGGCGGCTTGGCATTGGTCAGGATCTCGCCGGCGAGCTGTCGCCTGTCGCGCATCAGAAGCTCATGGAAGAAGAAATTCATCAGTTCCATATGGCCCGGATAACGCATCGTCTTGTAATCGAGGTTATCGACCTTGCCGAGCATGGTGTCGCACATGGTGCCGAGACCGCCAGAGGTCGTGAAAGCCTCCAGCTTGACGCCACCGACATAAATCGTCTCATGCCATTCCATCGGCGAGACGAGCTTGCGCACGCCGCCCTCGATGACCTCGCAGTCGTTCAGATATTCATTGACCACACCTTCCGGCGACCAGTTGAAGGCATAACCCAGAAGTCCGGTCGGGTTCTGTGGCAAGGCGCCGACGCGCATGCGGATCGAGCGGCAGCGATCGAAGCCGTCAGCAAGGCTTGCGCCGACGATACCGACGAAGCCCGGCGCCAGGCCGCATTGCGGCGCCATCAGCCCGCGAGCGGTCTTGGAAAGCTCGATGATGAAATTGGTGGTCGGCACATCCTCGGTCAGATCGAAATAATGAATGCCGGCAAGATGGGCGGCGCGCGCCAGCTCGATGTTCAGATGATAGGGCAGGCAGGACAGGACCGCCTCGACGCTCGACAGCAGTTCGCCGATGACGGAGACGTCGGTGATATCGCCGGCCCGGCATTTGAAGGGCAGGTCGCCCGCGGGTGGTTGCGCATCGACGCCGATAACCTCGAAGCCGCCCTCATGCAAAAGCGTTGCCGCCAGCCGCCCGACCTTGCCCAGGCCGATCACGGCAATCCGTTCAAAACTCATTGATGTCCTCCCGAGCGCCGACGTTTTTCACCGACGCAATTTTCTCACGTGAAGGCTGTATAGAATAAAACGCTTATAAAAGAAAACAGCCGGGATCGCTCCCGGCTGCCGGTTCACGGTGGCAATGCACCGCCTATTCGTTGATGAGGCGCTTCAAGAGCTCAATCTCATGCGAAAGTTTCGTGTCTCCCGATATCAGTTCCTCGATCTTGCGCACGGCATGCAAAACCGTCGTATGATCGCGTCCACCGAAGCGGCGGCCAATTTCCGGGAAGGAGCGCGGCGTCAGTGTCTTCGCCAGATACATGGCGATCTGGCGCGGCTTGACGATGACACGCGTACGCCGGTTCGAGACCAGTTCCTGGCGCGAGACGTTGTAGTGACGCGCGACGATACGCTGAATGTCCTCGATACGCACACGACGCGGCTCGCCGGAACCGACGAGATGGGCGAGAAGCTCATCCACACGTTCGATCGACAGGTTCGGCTCAAAGGAACGGCGGAAAATCAACTGGTTGAAGGCGCCTTCCAGCTCGCGGCCGCTCGCAGTGATGTTGCGGGCGACATGCTGCAGCAGCTCGGCCGGGATTTCCAGTGACGGATCTTCCAGACGGGCCGCCGTCAGACGACGCTTCAGGATTTCGAGACGCATCTCGTAATCCGGGGCGTCGAGCTCGATCGCCACACCACCCTGCAGACGCGAACGGACGCGCGGGTCGAGCGATTCCAGCTCCCACGGTGCGCGGTCGGCTGCGACGACGACCTGCTTGGCGCTGTCGAGCAGCATGTTCAGCAGGTGGCAGAACTCATGCTGGATCATCTTACCCTGCAGGAACTGCATGTCGTCAATGATCAGAAGGTCGATGTTGCGCAGCGAGTCCTTCAGCGTCAGCGCGTCATTGTCGCGGATCGCTGTCGCGAAACGCCACATGAAGTATTCGGCCGTCAGATAAACGACGCGCAGCCCACGCGGGTTCTGCACGGCGGCATTGGCGATCGCCTGCAGCAGATGGGTCTTGCCGAGGCCGACGGTCGCATGGACGAAGAGCGGGTTGAAACGCACGGCGCCCTGACCGGCTTCCGCAATAGTCTTTGCCGCGGCGAGCGCCACACGGTTGGAGCTGCCCTCGACGAAAGTGTCGAAGGTGAAGCGGGAATCCAGCGGCGAGCCAAAAAGAGGCGAACCGACACTTGCCGGGCGCGCCGCAGCGGCGGCCGAAACAGCCTGCTGGACGATCTGCCCCGCCGGCTGAGCCGAAGCCGGGCGGCGAAGCTGGGTGGGCTGGGTGACTGGCTCGACGGAGACTGCATCGTCCAGCGCCTTCGTGCCTGCGCGCGTTGCCGTGCGCACAAGGATCTCGACTTTCAGAATTTCGGGATCTTCAGCCTGGAACAGGCCGACAATGAGATCGAGATACCGGTTGTTGATCCACGACTTCAGAAAGGTCGTGGGAACGGTGAGACGGACGACACTCTTGGAAACCGAATGAAGCTTGAGCCGTGCAAACCAACTTGCATAGACGTCAGGACCGACTTGTGCCTTCAGACGCGCACTGACGCGTTCGAAGAGAACACCATGCTTCATCTCGCCCTTTTCTTCCGTTGCGCTCAGGTGAATGGAACCGAAAGACTGCGGTGCAGCTTCCCCGTTATCCAGTGCACCCGTCGTCATCGAATTCATCTGCATAATGCCGCCTTTCATTTCCTCGGGCGGTCATTCGGTGACAGCCGCCCGATCATTCCCCGCTTTGACAAAGCCGGCGGCATCCTCATGAGCCGCTCTCGCATGCCGGTTCACTCAAACACTGTCCCTTCTGGGACTGACACAAAGGCCCTGCGGTCGCCGCGGTCATGCGACAACCGTCTCAAAGCCTCTATGTCAGGCTGGCGGTCGATCCTCGTTTTTCGCCCGCAAGCCCGAACGCAATGTTACACTTTCCCCTGCCCTTCTCCTGGCCTCACGCAGAACGTGTGGCCGCGGAGCGCACAAAACATCCCCGCCCCGTGACAGCCACGTCACGGTACAATGCCGTCGAGTGCGTGAGAAAACGGAAGCTGTCCGCTCCGTTGCAAGTGACACAGAGTCATCATCCTGCCGACTTGGCAGTTTGGACTGACTTCTGCAGGTGATGTCCGCGCCCTTTGCTGGACGCCATTTAGGCAGGATCAAAAGGCAAGATCAACGATGAATTTTACGCAAAATTAAGACGCGGCCATTGACTCCGGCCCCCCCTTTAGGGCGTCACACCAACGTCAAAAAAGAATCGCTTTTGAATCAAGGAGATTCCCCAACTGGGCTATTTTGGACACGCATAAAAAGAAAAAAGAAAAAATCTTCTTGACTCATTTGATGCCGCGGGTTGCGTGACCAGAGTCGCCAGCCTCAAAAAGATCCTTGCGTAAGCTATTGTTTTAAAACATTTTTTCCTGTCATGCCCCTGACACGAAATCGTCGCCGGATTAACCATATCCATGGCGGGTGGCGGAATCGAAAAAGCCCGGTAAAATTACCGGGCTAATCATAACGAGCAATTCGTTAATGAGATATTTAGGCGTTCGCAGAAGCCGAAAGAGCCTTCACACGAGCAGCGAGGCGCGAGACCTTGCGGGAAGCCGTGTTGGCGTGCAGGACGCCCTTGCTTGCGGCGCGTGCCAGCTCCGGCTCAGCGGCGAGGAAGGCTTCCTTTGCCTTGGCGGCATCACCAGCGGCGAGTGCCTCTTCGACCTGGCGAACGTAGGTGCGAACGCGCGAACGGCGAGCCTTGTTGACTGCGGTACGGCGAGCGATCTTGCGGGTCGCCTTTTTCGCCGAAGTTGTATTGGCCATGGATGCCTCTCTCAAGAATTCGAACAAAACTCCGCCATTGCCGCGCTGGCCCTGCGGCCACTCAAATTCAGCAATACGGGAGCATTAGTGGAAAACCTGAGCGGCTTTCCGAACCGTGGGCGGGCATATAACGCTAAAGCCGACCCACGTCAACGCGCATTTTCAAGGAAAAGCCCCTTTCCCCGCGCCGCCCGCTCACCTGTTCTTGAAGGCGGGTTTGCGCTTCTCGATAAAGGCGGCCATGCCCTCTTTCTGATCTTCGGTCGCAAAGAGGCTCTGGAAGAGGCGGCGCTCGAAACGCAGGCCCTCTTCCAGCGTCGTTTCGAAGGCGCGGCTGACCGCCTCCTTCGCCATCAGTACCGAGGGACGCGACAGCGATGCGATCCTTGCAGCTGCCTCCAACGCCTCATCCAGCAGACGTTCGGGTGCCACCACACGCGAAACGAGGCCCGAGCGTTCGGCTTCCGCCGCATCCATCATCCGGCCGGTCAGAATAAGGTCCATCGCCTTGGCCTTGCCGACCGCTCTCGTCAGACGCTGCGAGCCGCCGATACCAGGAATGACACCGAGGGTGATCTCCGGCTGACCGAACTTCGCCGTCTCCGAGGCAATGATGAAATCGCACAGCATGGCAAGCTCGCATCCGCCGCCGAGCGCAAAACCGCTGACGGCGGCGATGATCGGCTTGCGGGCTTTGGCGATCTCGTCCCAGCCGCTGATGAAATCGCTCTTATAGACTTCGGCAAAATCGAGCGGCTGCATTTCCTTGATGTCGGCGCCGGCGGCAAAGGCGCGCTCGGAACCGGTCAGCACGATTGCGCCGATAGCGTCATCCGCATGAAAGGCTGCATAGGCCTGCTTCAGGTCCTTAAGCACGGCCGAATTCAGCGCGTTCAGCGCCTGTGGCCGGTTCAGTGTGATGAGGCCGACATTGCCGCGGGTTTCGACAACAAGGGTTTCATAGGCCATGGCGCTCTCCTATTTCTGGCAGGTGGCACAATAGAAGGTGGAACGGCCAGCCTGCACGATACGCGAGACCGTACCGCCACAGCCCGGCGTGCGGCAAGCAAGACCTTCGCGATCGTAGACGGAAAAGGAATGCTGGAAGTAGCCGAGCGAACCATCCGTCTGGATATGGTCGCGCAAGGACGATCCGCCGGCAGCGATCGCATCGGCGATAACCTCGCGGATCGAGCTGACAAGCAGGTTCAATGCTTCTTTCGGCTTGCCCGTCTTCGCCACCAGCGTGCCGGCCGCGCGCATCGGCGACAGATGCGCCCGCCACAGCGCCTCGCAGACATAGATATTGCCGAGCCCGGCAATGGTCCTCTGGTCCAGCAGCGCGCCTTTCAGCGGCTGGGCCTTGCCGGCGAAACGGTCCGCCAGATAGGCGGCTGACAGTTCGTTGCCGGTCGGCTCCGGCCCCAGGCCGAACAGGAAGGGGTTGGCATCGAGTTCCGAGCGGTCGGCAAGATCCATGAAGCCGAAGCGGCGCGGGTCATTATAAATGACGCGGCGCGGACCACCCTCGCCTTCCAGATGGAAGACAGCATGATCGTGCCTCTCGTCCTTGGAGCGTTCGTGGTGAAAATCGCCCGGCGTGGCAGTCAGCGGCCCCTGCTCGATCCGGAAGGAGCCGGACATGCCGAGATGGGAAATGATCGTCTTGCCGCTGTCGAGATCGATCAGCAGATACTTGGCCCGCCGTCCGAGACCGATGATCGTGCGACCGGAGACCTGATTTTCGAAATCCTGCGGGAAAGGGAAACGCAGGTCGCCGCGGCGCAATTCCAGCCTTTCGATGCGTGCGCCTTCCATTGCCGGCGTCAGGCCGCGCTTCACCGTCTCGACTTCTGGCAATTCCGGCATCTTAACCCATCTATATCTAACGTGTTTCAACCGCCCGCGATGTGCGCTATAGCGCCAACGTGCCGCGGGCGGACCGTGGCCCACAGATAGCGCCGCAGCCACGCTTTCGCTATGGTCGCCGCGTCGAATTCTTGATGTGAACGGAGTAGCTTGATGTCAGAAAGCCGCACCTCCGCCGATGGCGGCATGGAAACATCCTATGGCTTCCGCGAGGTGCCGACCGGTGAGAAGCAGGGTCTCGTCAACGAGGTCTTCCATAAGGTCGCCAAGCGCTACGACATCATGAACGACGTCATGTCCATGGGCATGCACCGGGTCTGGAAAGATGCGATGATCGCAGCGCTGAACCCGCGCAAGGAGCCGGGTTACAAAGTGCTCGACGTTGCCGGCGGCACCGGCGATATCGCCTTCCGCATCGTCGAAGCCTCGAACCGCCAGGCGCATGCGACCGTGCTAGACATCAACGGCTCGATGCTCGGCGTCGGTGCGGAGCGGGCGGCAAAGAAGAAGCTTTCGGACAATCTCACCTTCGTGGAAGCCAATGCCGAAGACCTTCCCTTCGAGGCAAACAGCTTCGATGCCTATACGATCGCCTTCGGCATCCGCAACGTGCCGCGGATCGAGGTGGCGCTCTCGGAAGCCTATCGCGTGTTGAAGCGCGGCGGACGGCTGCTCGTGCTGGAATTTTCGGAAGTGGACCTGCCGGTTCTCGACAAGGTTTATGAAGCCTGGTCCTTCAACGCCATTCCGAAATTCGGCAAGGCGATCACCGGCGACGCCGAGCCTTACCAGTATCTTGTGGAATCGATCCGCAAGTTCCCGAACCAGGAGAATTTCGCGGCGATGATCCGCGCGGCCGGCTTTTCGCGCGTAACCTACACCAATTACACCGGCGGCATCGCTGCGCTGCATTCCGGCTGGAAGCTCTGATCCGCATGAGTGCTTTCGGAGCATATTTCAGGCTCGCAAGGGTCGGCTGGATTCTGGTGCGCGAAGGCGTCATTTCGGCGCTGCCTTCGGAAGGCTTGCCGCCATCCGTCAGCCTCGCAAAATCCTTCGTCGGCGTGTTTGCGCGCAAACGCAGCAAGCAGAAGAAGCGCAGCGACCGGCTGGCGCAGGCGGTGGAGCGGCTTGGCCCCTCCTACGTGAAGATCGGCCAGTTCCTGGCGACGCGTCCGGATGTCGTAGGCGTCGAGTTTGCCGACGATCTGTCGCAGCTTCAGGACCGCATGGCATTCTTTCCGCTCGCAGCGGCCAAGGCGAGCATCGCCGGGTCTCTCGGCCGCCCGATCGAGGAGCTTTATGCGAGCTTCGATGAGCCGATTGCAGCGGCTTCGATTGCCCAGGTGCACCCCGCCGAGGTCGATACGCCTGCCGGACGTAAGAAGGTAGCGGTCAAGGTCGTCCGCCCCGGCGTGCGCCAGCGGTTCACGCATGATATCGAGGCGATGTACCTCGTCGCTCACATGCAGGAGCGCTTCATGCCTTCTAGCCGGCGCCTGAGGCCGGTGGAGGTCACGAAAACACTGGAGCAGACCACCAAGGTCGAAATGGACTTGCGGCTGGAGGCCGCGGCCCTTTCCGAGATTGCTGAAAACACCGAGAAGGACCCGGGCTTCCGTGTGCCGAAGGTGGATTGGGAGCGCACCGGCCGCGACGTGATCACAATGGAGTGGATCGACGGCGTGAAGATGTCGGATGTCGAGGGCCTGCGCGCCGCCGGCCACGATCTCAACTTGCTCGCGGACACGTTGATCCAGTCGTTCCTCCGCCACACGCTGCGCGACGGCTTCTTCCACGCCGACATGCATCCCGGTAACCTCTTTGTCGACGAACACGGCGATATCGTCGCCGTTGACATGGGGATCGTCGGACGCCTGGGGAAAAAAGAACGCCGCTTCCTCGCCGAAATTCTCTATGGCTTCATTACCCGCGATTACATGCGCGTCGCAGAGGTACATTTTGAAGCGGGTTATGTGCCCGGCCATCATGATATTGCGAGCTTTGCGCAGGCCATCCGCGCCATTGGCGAGCCGATCCACGGTCAACCAGCCGAAACCATTTCAATGGGCAAGTTGCTGACGCTGCTGTTTGAGGTTACCGAGCTTTTCGACATGGAAACCCGGCCTGAGTTGGTGATGCTGCAAAAGACGATGGTGGTGGTGGAAGGCGTTTCGCGCATTCTCAACCCACGCTTCAACATGTGGAAGGCTGCCGATCCGGTGGTTGGCAGCTGGATACGCGACAATCTCGGTCCCAAGCGCATCGTCACTGACTTGAAGGACGGCATGAAGGCGGCTGTAAAGCTGGCCGAGGCCATTCCGGAAATTGCCGCCAAGACCGAAAAACTGCATGGCGAACTGGTCTATATGAGCGAAAACGGTGTACGTTTTGACGCGCAGACCGCAGAAGCCATTGGCAAGGCAGAAGCGCGTCACACCCGCTGGGGCCGTATCGCGCTTTGGATCATTGCTTTGGTGCTGGTTTACATCGCAATACGGATCAGCTGATAGCGATCCCCAGCTCCGTGCGCAGCTTCTTGGTTAGCCCAGATGCTACCACGTCATAGGAGCGGCGCAGATAATGCTCCAATTCCTCGCGCTCCAGCGGGGAATGGTCTGCGATCGATATCCATTTGCGTTTGGCGAAATAGGGCGCCTGACCTATGCCTTCGAGCGAGGTCAGGATTTCAAAGCTTTCCTCGGAGCACTTCACGACAAGACGCCAGTTGTCGCTGTTGCCGAGAACGGCAAAAACCTTGCCCCCGACTTTGGCAACGTGCGAATCCCACTGGTCGACAAAGGTCACACCCTGCCACTTCGACAACAGGTCATCAAAACCATCACGGTCAAAAATGCTCATGCCAGTTTCTCCGCAATCATCGCTGCGAGACGGTCGGCAACTTCATCCTT
>Ga0102587_1001578_pt1 | contig 16092 bp, 14 predicted proteins | sample AraplaF_Col_mTSA_FD_76853 | JGI IMG/M metagenome (GOLD analysis project Ga0102587, IMG submission 76853) | Arabidopsis root microbial communities from the University of North Carolina, USA - plate scrape MF_Col_mTSA (SPADES assembly) (version 2) | ecosystem: Host-associated > Plants > Roots >... | reverse complement strand
TGGTGTCGCGCATCGTGCGCGCGCTGCTGGACGGCGCCACCGCCGCACCGGGGCAGCAGGTCCTGCCGCATGAAATCCTGGCTATCACCTTCACCAAAAAAGCCGCCGGCGAAATGCGCGAGCGCCTGGACGACTGGCTCAAGGCCTTTGCCCATGCCGACGACGCCACCTTGCAGCGCGAGCTGGACATGCGCGGCGTACAGCTGGACCTGGCCGGCGCCAAGGGCCGTCAGGCCGCGCAGCAGCTGCGCGGGCAGCTGTCCAATCTGTACCGCTCCATCCTGGCCAGTGGGCGATCCGTGCAGATACGCACCTTCCACAGCTGGTTCGCGGCCTTGCTGCGCAGCGCGCCGGTCGCGGTGCTGCAGCGGCTGGAGCTGCCTGTCAATTACGAACTGCTCGAAGATGACGCGCCCGCGCGCGCCCTGGTCTGGCGGCGTTTTTATGCGGCGGTCGCGGCTGACGCCGCGCTCAAGGCCGACTTCGAGGCCGTGGTGCTCACCCACGGCCGCTTCCAGGCCGACAAGGCCTTGCAGGCCGCGCTCGACAAGCGCACCGAATTCACGCTGGCCGACGAAAAAGGCGTGATCGCCGCTTCGGTGCAACCCTTTGCGGCGCAGTTCACCGAATTCGGCGGGCTTGATGAGCCCGAAGAACTTCTCAGCACGAATCGCTTCCATCGGCAAACCCTCAGGGATGCCGCCATGGCGCTGGGCCGCGCCAGCGCGCCGACTTTTTCGGCCAAGGGCGTGGAGCTGGAGCAGGCGCTGACGGTCGGCGACTTCCCGGCGGCCATCGCGGCCCTGCTGACCGAAAAAGGCACGCCGCGCAAGTTCGGCGAAAAAATCATCGGCATCGAACAGGTGCGCATCGCCCAGGACCTGGTGCTGCGTGTGATGGCGGCGCGCCAGCAGCACGACGCCTGGCAACACCAGCAGCGCATGGCGCGCCTGAGCCGCGTGCTGATCGCCCAGTTCACCGCCCTCAAGCGCGAGCGCGGCTGGGTCGACATGAACGACGTGGAGCGCGCCGCGCTGCTGATGCTGGCCGACCCGGTGCTCTCGGGCTGGGTGCAGGAGCGCCTGGACGCGCGCATACGCCACCTGATGATCGATGAGTTCCAGGACACCAACCCGCTGCAGTGGCAGGCCTTGTATTCGTGGCTGATCGGCTATTCGGGCGCGGGCACGGCGCCCAGCGTCTTCCTGGTGGGCGACCCCAAACAAAGCATTTACCGCTTCCGCCGCGCCGAGCCGCAAGTCTTTCGCGCTGCACAGGCTTTTGTGGTGCACGGCCTGGGCGGCGATCTGCTCAGTTGCGACCACACGCGCCGCAATGCCGAGGCCGTGATAGACACCGTCAACGCCGCCATGGTGACGGCGCGCGAAGCCGACGCCTATGACGGCTTTCGCGAGCACACCACAGCCTCGGGCCTGGCCGGCGCCGTGGGCCGCCTGCCGCCCATTCCGCGCAACAAGGACGAGGAAGAGGCCTCGCCGCTGGCCGCCGGCTGGCGCGACAGCCTCACCACGCCGCGCGAACTGCCCGAGGAAACCTTGCGCACGCGCGAGGCCCGACAGGCCGCCGCATGGATATCCCAGCAGATCGCCGGTGGGCTGCGACCCCAGGACGTGATGGTGTTGTCGCGCAAACGCGCAGGCCTGCTGCCGCTGCAGGATGAGCTGCGCGCCCTGCACATTCCCGCCCAGGTCGGCGAAAAAACCGAGCTCATCGATTGCTGCGAAGTGCTGGACCTGGTCGCCTTGCTCGACGTGCTGGTCTCGCCGCAGCATGACTTGTCCCTGGCGCGCGCGCTGCGCTCGCCGCTGTTCGGCCTGTCTGATGACGGCCTGGTGCAACTGGCCCTGCTGCAGCGCGAACACGGCAAGCCCTGGTACGAGCTGCTGCAAAAGCAAGAACTGCTGGCGCCTGAGCTGCAAGGCCTGGGCGCAACGCTGGCGCGCTGGAAAAGCTGGCTCGACAGCCTGCCGCCGCACGACGCGCTGCAAGGTATTTATGACGACGGCGACGTGCTCGCGCGTTTTGGCGCCGCGGCGCCGGCCGCGCAGCGCGGCGCGGTGCTGGCCAATTTGCGCGCGCTGCTGGGCGTCTCGCTGGAGCTGGACGGCGGCCGCTATGCCACGCCCTATGGTTTTGTGCGCGCCCTCAAGGCCGGCGGCACGCAGGCGCCGGCCACTGTCAGCGGCGAAGCGGTGCGCCTGCTGACCATTCACGGCGCCAAGGGCCTGGAGGCCGAGGCCGTGCTGCTGCTGGACACCGATACGGTGGAGCGCAACGCCGACAGCATGGGCGTGCTGGTCGACTGGCCCGGCGAGGCCACCGAGCCGCGCAAGTTTGTCTTCCTGGTCAGCGAAAGCCGGCCGCCCGCCTGCGCCGCCGACACCCTGGCCGCCGAGCAGGCCGCCCGCAAGCGCGAAGAGCTCAATGCGCTGTATGTGGCGCTCACGCGCGCGCGCCACACCCTGGTGATTTCTTCGATCGAGCCGCACCGCGTGACCACCGAAAGCTGGTGGCAACGCCTGCAGGGCCTGCTGGGCGAGCTGCCTGCGCCCGTGGCCGACGAAACGGCGGGCCAGCGTCCTGACGCGGCCGATGCCGGCGTGTTCTACCTGCCCGAATTGCCCGAGCTGCCCCTGGCCCTGGTCGAGCCACCCACCGTGGAGAGCCTTGATGAAGATTCCCTCAAGGCCCGCATAGGCAAGGCCATGCACCGCCTGCTCGAATGGGGCGGTGCCTTGTTGCCCGAACAGGTGGCGGCCGCGGCGCGTGAATTCCGCCTGAGCCCGGCCCAGGCCGCGCAGTCGGCCGCGCTGGCCGGCCGCATCCTGGCCGGCGAGGGCGCCTGGGCCTGGCGGCCCGAAGTGCTGGCCTGGCAGGGCAACGAAGTCGACCTGGTCTACGCCGGCCAGGCGCTGCGGCTGGACCGCCTGGTGCAGCGCAAGGACGCCGGCCATGAAGGCCACTGGTGGGTGCTGGACTACAAATCGGCCAGCGCCCCGCAGCGCCAGCCCGCGCTGGTCGCGCAGCTGCAGGCCTACCGCGCGGCGGTGCAGCGCATCTACCCGGGCGCGCCGGTCAAAGCGGCTTTTCTGACGGGACAGGGAACTGTGGTCCTCGTTGACTGATCACACCGGGCCTGTCCGGCGCCATTCCTTCCATTCCATGCCGGCTGAAAGGATTCCCATGTTCAAGCAATTCGTCGCCTCCCTAACCCTGGCGGCCACCTTGCCGCTGGCCTTGGCGCAAAGCCCCGCGCCGGCCAACCCCACCGTGCGCCTGCGCGCCACGATTGAAAAAATCGATGCCACCAGCCTCACGGTGAGGGAGCGCAGCGGCGAAGTCATCACGCTGGTGCGGCCCGCCGCGATGGATGTCTCGGAAGTCTTTCCGCTGGCGCTGGCCGACATCAAGCCCGGCAGCTATATAGGTACGGCCGCCATGCCGCAGGCCGACGGCAGCCAGCTGGCGCTTGAAGTCGTGGTGTTTCCCGAAGCCGCGCGCGGCACCGGCGAAGGCCACCGCCCCTGGGACTTGCGGCCCGAAAGCACCATGACCAACGCCACCGTGGCCGACCTGGCCGCCGCGCCTTCGACGGTGCCCGGCGGGCAAAAGCTCACGCTGCGCTACAAGGACGGCGAAAAAACCGTCATCGTGCCGCCCGATGCGCCCGTGGTCTCCTTCAAACCCGGCAAGGCCGATGAAAACACCTTGCTGGTGCCCGGCGCCAAAGTGATGATCACCGCCCAGGAGCAGGGCGGCAAGCCGACCGCGTTGCGCGTGATCGTCGGGCGCAATGGGTTTGCGCCGCCCATGTAAGGGCCAAGGGCCGGCGGCCGGCCGCTATCCCAGCGGCCTCTCCCTGTAATAATCGGGCCATCCTGTTCCGCCGAACCGCGCCCGTTTGAGGCGCTTTGTGTTCGCGACCGCGAACCTTCCGATTTTTCCTGTTTAACCTGTGGCCGCTGCACGCGGAACCCCCTTGACACCTGGCGCATCCTCTCTTGAATCCACCCCGGCCGCCGCATTGCGCGTGGCCGTCATAGGCGGCGGGCCCGCCGGCCTGATGGCCGCCGAGGTACTGGCCGGCGCCGGCGCTGCCCTGAAGGTAGAGGTCTACGACGCCATGCCCTCGGTGGGCCGCAAGTTTTTGCTGGCCGGCATAGGCGGGCTCAACCTCACGCATTCCGAAGCGCCGCAAGCCTTTGTGGGCCGCTATGGCGAGCGCGCCGCGCAATTGCAGCCGCTGTTGACCGCCTTCGGCCCCACCGAACTGCGCGCCTGGGCCGAAGCCCTGGGCGTGGAAACCTTTATCGGCAGCTCGGGCCGCGTGTTCCCCAAGGACATGAAGGCCGCGCCGCTGCTGCGCGCCTGGCTGCAGCGCCTGCGCCAGGCCGGCGTGAAATTTTCCATGCGTCACCGCTGGCTGGGCTGGGCCGAAGACGGCGCGCTGAAATTCGCCACACCCGCAGGCGAAGTGGGGGTACAGGCCGATGCCGTGGTGCTGGCGCTGGGCGGTGGCAGCTGGGCGCGGCTGGGCTCCGACGGCGCCTGGGTGCCGCTGCTGGCCGCGCGCGGCGTGGCGATTGCGCCGCTGTTGCCTTCCAACTGCGGCTTTGATGTCGCTGCCCGGCCCGACAGTCCGGCCCAACTGCAGGAGGCCATCGCCGACGCCGGCGAAACCCGCCGCGAGTTTTTGCAGGAACTCATAGGCAAAGGTCCACAGCCCCACACCGGCTGGACCGACCATTTCGCCAGCCGCTTCGCCGGCCAGCCCTTCAAGTCCGTCGCCATCCATTTCACCGATTCGCGCGGCCGCAGCTTCAGCCGCAAGGGCGAGTTCATCGCCACCGCCACCGGCGTCGAAGGCAGCCTGGTGTATGCCGCATCCAACCTGCTGCGCGACGAGATCGCCGCCCATGGCAGCGCCACCTTCATGCTCGATTTGCTGCCGGACAAATCAGCCGAACAGGTGCTGGTCGAGGTGCGGCACCCGCGCGGCTCGCGTTCGCTCTCCAGCCACCTGAAAAGCCGCTTGAACCTGGATGGCATCAAGGCCGCCATGCTGTATGAACTGCTGGGCAAGGACGCGATTGCCGACCCGGTGCGCCTGGCCGCCGGCATCAAGGCCCTGCCGGTGCGCGTGACCGCCACCCGGCCGATGGACGAAGCCATCAGCACCGCGGGCGGCGTGATGTTCGAAGCCATGAGCCCGCAACTGCAGTTGCAAAACCTCAAAGGCCCGGGCCAGCCCGTGTTCTGCGCCGGCGAGATGCTGGACTGGGAAGCGCCCACCGGCGGCTATTTGCTGACCGCCTGTTTTGCCAGCGGCCGCGTAGCGGGGCAGGGCGTTCTCGCGCACTTCGGTGTGTCATCAGGAATCTGAAGAGAGGGGGAAGCCATGATTGTCCGTTTCCACATCGAACCCATGATGCAGGACGAGTTTGAATACCGCGTGAGCTACGAAGGCGAAGACCTCTATGGCGACGCCGGCCTGGACAGCGTCGAGGCCTGCATCATCGCCGCCACCGAAGGCCTGGGCCAGGACGCTATTGGGGCCGAAGTCGCCTACAAGGGCATCATCAGCGGCACGTATGCGCTGGCCTCGCTGGCCCTGGCTTCGGCGCAGATCGCCCAGCATGCGCTGCAGACCACTGAGGCGATTGAAGAGGCGGCCAGGTAGGCCGGGATACCTCCCGCAAGCCCGGAACCGGTTTTCCTTTGTTTGTGCGCTAGCGTACATACCGGAACACCTTTACTGCCTATACTTCGAAGGTGGTGCGAGACCTCTGCCAGAGGCCTGCTCGCAACCAGGCCCGCTTCGGAGTCCGCAATCAGCCTTTCCCCCGATCCCAAAAAAAACCAGCTGCTGGCCGCCTTGCCGGAGGCAGAGTGGCAGCGCTGGGCGCCGCAACTGGAGTGGGTCGACATGCCGCTGGGCCAGGTGCTCTACGAATCGGGCAGCACGCTGGACCATGTGTACTTTCCCGCCACGGCCATCGTCTCCCTGCTCTATGTGATGGAGAACGGCGCCTCGGCCGAGATCGCGGTGGTCGGCCATGAAGGCGTGGTCGGCATCTCGCTCTTTATGGGCGGCGAATCCACTACCAGCCGCGCCGTCGTGCAAAGCGCCGGCCAGGGTTTTCGCCTCAAGGCCGACGTGATCAAGGAAGAGTTCAAGCGCGCGCCGGTGCTGCACCTGCTGCTGCGCTACACCCAGGCTTTGATCACGCAAATGGCGCAGACCGCTGTGTGCAACCGCCACCATTCGCTGGACCAGCAGCTGTGCCGCTGGCTGCTGCTGAGCCTGGACCGGCTGCAGGGCAATGAACTCGTCATGACGCAGGAGCTCATCGCCAACATGCTGGGTGTGCGCCGCGAGGGCGTCACCGAAGGCGCGCTCAAGCTGCAAAACCTCGGCCTGATCCGCTATTCGCGCGGCCGCATCACGGTGCTGGACCGCCCGGGCCTGGAACGCCGCACCTGCGAGTGTTATGCCGTGGTCAAGAAGGAATACGACCGGCTGCTGCCCGACAAGCTCGCGGTCTAGGCGGCCCGCTTGGGGCTGTGTGCGCTGGCACACGGTGCGATGTGCGGCGCATCGTGCATACTGGGGAACCGAATTGAACTGACGACAGTAGCGCGGCCTTGTCCATGACCCGGCACATCCGGGAGCCGTCCTACCCTGGAGAGCCATCTTGGCCCCTGTCGAAAACCACCTCATCGAGCTCCTTCCCCGCAAGGACCGCCTGCGCCTGCTGGCCGTCTGCGAGCCGGTAGAACTCGTGCTGGCCGAAGTGCTCTGCGAGCCCGGCAAACCCACGCGCCACGTCTACTTCCCCGTCGACAGCTTCATCTCGCTGGTGGCCCTGGTCGAAGGCAGCCCCGGCGTCGAAGTCGGCATGGTGGGCCGCGAAGGCATGCTGGGCGCGCAACTCGCGCTGGGTGTCGTCACCGCGCCGCTGCATGCGGTGGTGCAGGGAGGTGGGGCCTCCTGGCGAATCGGCACGCCGGCCTTCCGGCTCGAGCTGGCGCGCAGCCTGCCGTTGCAGCGCGGCATGAACCGTTACCTCTATGTGCTGATGGCGCAGCAGGCCGCCTCGGCCGCCTGCCTGCGCTTTCACCAGACCACCGAACGCCTGGCCCGCTGGTTGCTGATGAGCCAGGACCGCGCGCATTCCGACCACTTCCACGTGACGCACGAATTCCTGGCCTATATGCTGGGCATGCGCCGCGTCGGCATCACGGCTGCCGCCAATACCCTGCAGCGCGGCGGCCTCATCGAATACCACCGCGGCGATGTGACGGTGCTGGACCGCCCCGGCCTGGAAGCCGCGACCTGCAGCTGCTACGCGACCGACCGCCAAACTTACGCCCAGCTGCTGCACTGACGCCTGTACTGAGAAAGGCCGCTTTCCGGTGCGGCCCTCAATATGTTTACCTCCGCGTGTGCGGCAGCGCACCGACGGGCAGCCTCAGACCTCCTACAAAGGACAAAGGTGATCGCCCAGCCCAACCCAACCGGTCGCATCGCCTGCCTCTTGCCGCGGCGCCATGCGGCACCCTTGCTTAGCGAGGTTTGTCATGATCCGACTTGCTTCCTCTCCCGCCCCCAACCCCAAGCTGCTGGCACGCTCGGCCCTGGCCATGCTGAATTCCGCCGAGTTCACCCAGGAGCCCCGGCGCGAGTTGTCCGGCGCCAGCGCCGCTGTGCTGGACATCCTGCGCGACTGGGCCGCGGGCGACGGCGAGCGCGGCCACGATGCCCCTCTTGCTTCGCGCCCCATGCGGCCGTTCGAGGCGCGCCTGCCCGACTACCCACTGGACATCGCAATCACCGACTGGGACCTGCTGTTTCGCGCCGTCATGGTCAGGCTCATGCTCAGCGTCGGTGAAAAGCTCGCGGCCCCGCCCAGGTCGCAGGCCGGCGAGCCCGCGGAAATGGTCCAGTCCATCGTGCTGGATTGCGTGGACGCCTTGCACCAGCTGCACCTGGCGCTGATGCAGGAACGCGCCGAACGCGACCACCCCGCGGCAGCGGTGCCGGGGATGCAGGCCAGCCGGCCGTCGGCGCTCGATGGATCTTTCTTGCCGGGTGCGGGTGCGTCAGGCAGGCTTTGACGCGACCGGCAACAACCGGGGTCGAAAGCTTTCCAGGTGGCTGATGATCAGGTCCGTCACCTCCATGCCGCTCAGCGAACTTAGCGCAAAGAAGGCCGTGGAGCCCACGTTGCCCGTTTGCGGGTCGTAGTGCTGCAAGGGCACCTGCCGCAAATATCGCGCGCGCGGCTTGCCATCCTGCACCTCATACACCCGGGCATTGTCGGCAAGTCCCACTTGCAGCCCGTGAAGCGGGCCCCCTATGCAGGTCATCAGCATGGCATTGTTGTCTCCGTTCAGTGGACTGTATACGCATGGGGTGGCTGTGACTATGGCCCTTTCGGTGGGCCCAGCGGCTCGGGTGGACGCGGGGCAGGGCGGAAAACCCGAAACCGCTCTGGTAGATTAAGGCCGCAGGGCAGGCCTCGCGGGGCAGTTTTCGGCCCACACTCCTCAGATGAAACCCTATTCCGTCCTCTTTGTCTGCATGGGCAATATCTGCCGCAGCCCCACGGCCCATGGCGTGTTCCAGCGCAAAGTTATGGAGCGAGGCCTCGGCAAGCAAGTGCAGGTCGATTCGGCCGGCACCCACAACTACCACCCCGGCAACCCGCCCGACGAACGCTCCCAGGCGCATGCAGCCAGGCGGGGTTATGACCTCTCGGGCCTCAGGGCCCGGCAGATTTCGGAGGCGGATTTTGAGCGCCACGACTTGATCCTGGCCATGGACTGGGACAACCTGGCCTTGATCCAGGAAGAATGCCCCGCCGAGCATCTTCATAAAGTGCGCAGGCTCACCGAGTTTTGTTTAAGGCATGACAGCCCGGTGGTGCCTGATCCCTACTACGGCGGCAAGGACGGGTTTGAGCATGTGCTGGACCTGGTGGAGGATGCTTGTGAGGGGCTGATGCGGCATGTGGAGCAGCGGCTGTAGCGGGACTAGATCCGGGCTAGCCGGATTTGCAATCCGGCACATAAGGACCGTGTTACCCGCGAATTTCACGAGAGTGTCTCGGATGTCGCTTCAGGAATGAACCCGCAAGAGCTGCGGATTTGAGATGAATAAGGTGACGAGCCTTGACCCCGGCACTGGCTCCACAGTTAGGGCTGCTTGGTTCCCCACCTGACCCGGTTGGCCGCTTCACCATGCGGGAAGGCCCGTCACCTAGTATTTTATCCGAGGCGCAAGGTCGCCCGGGCGAATATCATCCAATAGCTGAAAATTAGTCCGGCCTTTCAGTCCGGTTACAGCATCAGGCCGTCCGCAGGAAGTGCGACGCGCACATAAAAGAAGAGGGAGAAAATTCATGTCCTGGTTTTTGAAAGCCCTGTCGGGTGTGTCGGTGTGCTTTGTATTGAACGCTGCGCAGGCGCAGGCGGGCGCCGAGGCCTTTGCACCGGCGAAAACCCTGGCCGCCTTTCCCGATGAGGCTGCGCTGCAGGCCTGGCTGGAGCCGTTTGTGGTGGAGCGCAAGCGACAGGAAGAGGAGCGCCGCAAGCAGGAGGAAGAGCGGCGGCGGCGCCAGGAAGAGGCCCGCAAGAAATGGGAGGCCGAGCACCCGGGCAAGACCTGGGTGCCTGCCTCCAGTTATCCCCAGCCGGTGGCGATGGCCGCGCCGGCGCCTGCGCCCGCCGCGGCCGGTGCGGCGGAGTCCATCACCAACAACCAGACAGCCGGCGTGGATGAAGGCGGCATCGTCAAAGTGCACGGTAAACACCTGGTTATCCTGCGCAGGGGCCGGCTGTTCACGGTGGATGCGGACCGGTACCAATTGCAGCCGGTGTCGTCCATCAATGCCTATGGGCCGGATGTCGATCCCTCGGGTGCCTGGTATGACGAGATGATGGTGGCGGGCAACACGGTGGCGGTGATCGGCTATAGCTACGGCCGTGGCGGCACCGAGCTCGGCCTGTTCAACATCGACGAAGCGGGCAAGCTCAGCTACCGTGCCACCTGGCATCTGCGCTCCAGCGACTACTACTCTTCCCGCAATTACGCCAGCCGCCTGATCGGCAGCCAGCTCATCCTGTACAGCCCCATTCCGCTCAACGTCTGGACCGGCGATCCGGCGGCACGCATGCCCGCGGTGCGGCGCTGGCAACCGGGCGCCAAGCCCGGCGATTTCAGGCGAATTGCGGATGCCACGCGCATCTACCGGACCGACGACGAGCCCTTGAACGCGCAGGAAGGCACGACCTTGCACACGATTGTGCGCTGCGACCTGGCGCAGCCCGAACTCGATTGCCGGGCCAGTGCTGTACTGGGCCCGGCCGGCCACGTGTTTTATGTCTCGAGCCGCGCGGTGTATGTGTGGACCGCCCGCTACCAGCGCGTCGCGGTGAATGGAAATTTGGTGCCGCGTGCCGCGGTTTTTCGTTTGCCGCTCGATGGCTCGGCGCCCAGCATGCTGAAGACGCAGGGCAGCCCGGTCGACCAGTTCTCCTTTCTGGAGGGCGATGATGGCTACCTGAATGTGCTGCTGCGCGCCAACGGCGAGGGCGATGGCATGTGGCGCGGTGAGGTCGGCGGCGGGAATTTGTCGCTGCTGCGTGTCCCGGTGCGCGATTTCGGGGACGGACAAGCCGCTGCCGCGGCGCAGGCCTATACCCGCTTGCCCGCCGCGGGTGAAGGCAGCTTGCAGAACCGTTTTATCGGCTCGCGCCTGCTGTATGGCGCGGGCAGCGGCTGGTACCGGCCCAGGCCGGGAACGGTGGGGCAACTGCGGGTTGTGCATTTTGCCGACCAGGGCAAAACCGAAACCCTGCCGCTGCCGCACGGCCTGGACCGGATCGAGGCGCTGGGCAGTGATGCGATTGCCATCGGCACGGATGGACGGGATTTGCATTTTTCCAGTGTGCAGCTTGGCGCGAGGGCGCGGCTGGCTGGGCGCTACGTGCAGCCGCAAGCCGCTCAGGGCGAGACCCGCAGCCACGGTTTTTTCTACAAACCCGACGGTGTCGATACCGGCCTGGTGGGATTACCGGTTCGCGGCGGCGGCCAGGGCGGCTACCGGCAGCTCTGGGACGAGCCGGCTGGCATGCTGTACCTGCGCAACAGCCGCCTGAAGCTGACCGGTGTTGGCAGCCTCGCATCGCGGCAGGGGATCGGCAAGGACGACGGTTGCCGCGCCTCTTGCGTGGACTGGTATGGCAATGCCCGTCCTGTTTTCTTGCGCAACCGGGTTTTTGCGCTATTGGGGTACGAACTGGTCGAGGGGCGTGTGTTGGCGGCGCGGGGCAAGCCTGAGCGGCTGGTGGAAACCCGGCGCATCAGTTTTGCCCCGGGCTCGGCGGATTACCAGCCCTGAGTGGGGTTCTGCAGCAACCGTAGAATCGGGATATGTCCTATCTCGTTCTCGCCCGCAAATACCGCCCTAAAAATTTCTCTGAAATGGTGGGGCAGTCGCATGTGGTGCAGGCTTTGGGCAATGCGCTGGCGACCCAGCGTTTGCACCATGCTTACCTGTTTACCGGCACGCGGGGCGTGGGCAAGACGACGATCTCGCGCATCCTGGCCAAGTCGCTGAACTGCCTGGGCCCGGACGGGCAGGGCGGCATCACCGCCACGCCCTGCGGCGTGTGCCAGGCCTGCACCGACATCGACAGCGGCCGTTTTGTGGACTACACCGAGCTGGATGCCGCGTCCAACCGCGGTGTCGATGAAATCGCGCAGTTGCTGGAGCAGGCGGTTTACAAACCCGTGGTGGGCCGCTTCAAGGTCTTCATGATCGACGAAGTCCACATGCTCACGAACACGGCCTTCAACGCCATGCTCAAGACGCTGGAGGAGCCGCCCGAATACCTGAAGTTTGTGCTGGCCACGACCGACCCGCAGAAGGTGCCGGCCACGGTGCTGTCACGCTGCCTGCAGTTCAACCTGCGGCCCATGGCGCCCGAGACGGTGCTCGAACATTTGACCCAGGTGCTGGGCGTGGAAAACGTGCCGGCCGAGCCGCAGGCCCTGCGCCTCTTGGCGCGTGCGGCACGCGGTTCCATGCGCGATGCGCTCTCGCTGACCGACCAGGCGATTGCTTTCGGCTCGGGTTCGCTCGAGGAAGCCAGCGTGCGCACCATGCTGGGCAGTGTGGACCGCAGCTATGTCTACCGCCTGCTGGACGCGCTGGCGCGCGGCGACGGCAAGACGGTGGTGGAAACCTCGGAGGCGCTGCGGCTCAACGGCCTGAGCGCGGCCTCCACGCTCGAAGAAATGACGACGGTGCTGCAGCGCATGGCGGTGCTGCAGGCCGTGCCCGAGATGGGGGAGGGCGGCGACGATGCCGACCCGGACATCGCCGAGACAGCGCGGCTGGCGCGCGTGCTGCCGGCCGACGAAACCCAGTTGCTTTACAGCCTGTGCCTGCACGGCCGCGGCGAGCTGGGCCTGGCGCCCGACGAATACGCGGGCCTGACCATGGTGCTGCTGCGCCTGCTGGCCTTCAAGCCCTCGGCTTCGGCCGCCCCCAGCCATGCGGGGGGTGCCGCCGAGCCCGGAAAAAAGCCTCAGCCTGAGCTGACGCGGGCCGTAGCGCCCGCGCCGGCCCCCATGCCTGTGGCTGCCGCCGCCGCGCCGGCCGCATCGGTTGCGCCGGCTGTCGAAAGAAGGCCGCCTGTGGCGCCTCCAGCGCCCGTCGCGCAAGCCGAGCGCGCGCAGCCCGCACCCCATTTCAGCGCCAGCGCTCCGGCCATGCCCGAGCCTGCGCCGGTGCAGGCTGCACCGCCACAGCCACAGCCACAGCCACGCCCACCGGCCAGCGCGCCTTCCACCACACCGCCGCCGCTGGTGCCCGTGCCGCTGGGCGAAGCCTGGGGCCAGACGGTCAACCAGCTGGTCGCGGCCGAGGCCGTGGCGGCGCTGACGCGCGAGCTGGGCCTGCAGTCGGAGCTGCGCAGCCAGGACGGCAGCCTGTGGACGCTGCGTGTGGAGCGCGAATCGCTGAACCAGGCGGCCGCGCGCGAAAAGCTGCAGGCCGCGCTGCAAACCCATGTGGGCGACGCTGGCCTCAAGCTAGTGGTGGAGGTCGGACCGGTCACCGACACCCCGGCGCGGCGCAATGGCGCCGCAGCGGCCGAGCGCCAGCGCGCGGCCGAAGAAATGATCCAGAACGACCCGCTGGTGCAGGACATGATGCGCGACTGGGGGGCGAAAATTGTCCCCGGCAGCATACGGCCGCTGGCGGCCAAGTCGATATGATCAAACCCATGTTCGAGTGACGAAACACAAACCCAGACTCAAAGACTCAGAAGGAAAAATCCATGTTTAACAAAGGACAACTCGCAGGCCTCATGAAGCAGGCGCAGGCCATGCAGGACAACATCAAGAAAGCCCAGGACGAACTGGCTTTTGTGGAAGTGACGGCCGAGGCCGGTTCCGGCCTGGTGAAGGTCACCATGACCTGCAAGCACGACGTCAAGCGCATCGAGATCGACCCCAGCCTGCTGGCCGACGACAAGGACATGCTGGAAGACCTGGTGGCCGCGGCTTTTAACGCCGCCGTGCGCAAGGCCGAGGAAGTCAGCCAGGAAAAAATGGGCAAGCTGACGGCTGGCCTTCCTCCTGGCATGAAGCTTCCTTTCTAAGGGCCGCTGCCCTGAATGGCTGACTCCAACGCTCTCGAGGGCCTGACCCAGGCGCTGCGCAAGCTGCCGGGCGTGGGCGCCAAGTCGGCCGCGCGCATGGCTTTTCACCTGTTGCAGCATGACAAGCCGGGCGCCTTGCAGATCGCGCGCGCGCTCGAGCATGCGGTGGGCAGCGTGCGGCACTGCAGCCTGTGCAACACGCTGACCGAGCAGGCGCTTTGCAGCACCTGCGCGAACCCGCAGCGCGACCGCAGCAAGCTCTGCGTGGTCGAGACCCCGGCCGACCAGGCGGCGCTGGAGCGCACGCTGGCCTACAAGGGCCTGTACTTTGTGCTCATGGGCAAGCTGAGCCCGCTGGACGGCATAGGCCCGAATGACATAGGCCTGCAAAAACTGTTCGACCGCGTGGTGCCCAAGGACGCGCGCGGCGAGGCGCTGCCACCGGCCTCACGCGAGGTGCAGGAGGTGATCCTGGCGACCAACTTCACGGCTGAGGGCGAGGCCACGGCGCATGTGATCGCCCAGGCGCTCAAAAGCCGCGGCGTGCAGGTCACGCGCCTGGCGCGCGGCGTGCCGGTGGGCAGCGAACTTGAATACGTGGACCTGGGCACGATTGCCCATGCGCTGGTGGACAGGCGCTGAGGGGCGCCCGCGACAACACAACAACATACGGAAGGAAACCCAACATGACATTCGCACGTTTCACCATTGCCTACTGGTGTGTGCTGATCGCGGCGCTATTGCCGATCGCCTGCGCGGCGCTCGCCAAGTACGGCATGATGAGCACGCCCCGGCGCGACGGCGGCTTTGACAACCACAACCCGCGCGGCTGGCTGGCCAAGCAGACCGACTGGCGCGGCCGCGCCAACGCGGCGCAGCAGAATACGTTTGAAGCGCTGCCGTTTTTCTTCGCGGCCGTCATCATCGCGCACATACTTCAGGCCGCGCAGACGCGGCTGGACATCATGGCGCTGCTGTTCGTCTTCCTGCGCATCGCCTACATCATGATGTACGTGGCCGACCTGGCCAAGGCGCGCTCGGCAGTCTGGGCCGTCGCGCTCTTCGTCAACATCCTGATTCTTCTTTCGGCTTACCGTTGAAGCAGCGCCGCGGCGCGTGCCGTAACCTTTAGTAACCACAGCGCCGTATTTTTGGTAAAAACCCGCACGGGATGATACCGATGCGGGCTTTTTTACGTCTCGATAAGCTTGTGCCATCCACAAGAAAAGAGGCTTTGCATGAACCGCCCACCCCTGATTTCCCGTCGCGGCTTTGCCGGCGGCGCCGCGCTGGCCGTGGCGACGCTGGCCATCCCGTCGCTGCGGGCCCAGCCCAAACTCGAAAAAAGCAAGATCGCGATTGCCGTCGGCGGCAAGGCCGCGTTTTATTACCTGCCGCTCACGATTTCCGAACAATTGGGCTACTTCAAGGCCGAGGGCCTGGACGTGACCATCGACCAGGGCGAGGGCTCGGCCGCCTCGATCCCGAAGGTGGCCGCGGGCGCCTACCAGGCCGGCTTCGGCGACGTCAACGCGCTGATCGACCTGGCCTCCAAGCGCCCGGCCGATGCGCCGGTGGCGGTCTACATGCTCTACAACACGCCGCCCTTCACGCTGGTGGTGAAGCAGGACAGCCCGATCCGCACGCCCAAGGACCTCGAGGGCAAGACCATCGGCGGCCCGGCCAACGACGGCGCGCTGAAGCTGTTCCCGGCCTTCGCGAAGATCGCCAACGTCGACGCCGCCAAGGTCAACATCACCAACATGGCGCCCAACTTGCGCGAGCAGATGTTGAGCCGCGGCCAGATCGACGCCGCCTTCGGCTACGTGACCACCGTGAGCTTCAGCGCCAAGGCCATGGGCCTCGATCCCGCGAAGGACCTGCGCTTCATCCGCTACGGCGACCACGGCATGGACCTCTATTCGAACGCCGTGTTCTTCTCGCGCGCCTTCGTGAAGGACAACCCGAAGGCGGTGCAGGGCTTCGTGAAGGCGCTCAACCGCGCGATCAAGGACGTGATCGCCGATCCCGATGCCGGCGTGGCCGCGGTGATGAAGCGCGAGCCGCTGCTCAAGCGCGAGGTCGAGAAGGAGAAGCTGCTCGCCACCCTGCGCAACGACATGAGCCATCCCGAGATCGCGCGCATCGGCCTGGGCGACGTGGACGACGAGCGCTTGCGCCGCGGCATCGCCATCCTGGTCGAGGCCGCGCAGCTGCCCCGCACGCCCGCGCCGTCCGAGATCTTCGACCACTCCTTCCTGCCGGCGCGCGACCAGCGTCCTTCCAAGACCAACTGAAGGCAGCGATGGAACTGAACCTGAAGAACAAGGTGGCCGTGGTCACCGGCCCCGCCAAGGGCATGGGCCGCGCCGTGACGCTCGCCTTCGCGCGGGAAGG
>Ga0102587_1001575_pt1 | contig 16111 bp, 19 predicted proteins | sample AraplaF_Col_mTSA_FD_76853 | JGI IMG/M metagenome (GOLD analysis project Ga0102587, IMG submission 76853) | Arabidopsis root microbial communities from the University of North Carolina, USA - plate scrape MF_Col_mTSA (SPADES assembly) (version 2) | ecosystem: Host-associated > Plants > Roots >... | reverse complement strand
CCGAACCCTACGCGATGTCGCTGCCGGCCATCGTCCAGCACCTGGCAGTGCTGGAGGCCAGTGGCCTGGTGCGCTCCGAAAAGATCGGGCGGGTGCGCACCTGCCGCATAGATACCGCCACGCTCAGTCTTGCCGAGCAGTGGTTCAACCGGCGCCGGGCGGAGTGGGACCAGGGTCTCGACCGCCTCGGCGAACACCTCAAGCGCTTTCCAGACGGAGAACCCAAATGACCCCTCAGACCGAACCGACCCGCAGCGTGTCCCACGGCGTCTTCACCATCGAACGCACCTATGCGGACGTGAGGCCGCAGCGGGTGTTCGACGCCTTCGCGAGCATCGAGGGCAAGAACGGCTGGTTCACGGCACCCAACGACAACTGGAAGATCGTCGAGCGGACCATGGATTTCAGGGTCGGCGGCCGCGAGCGGCTGAAGGGCCAATGGAAATCCGGCATGGTGACCGAGTTCGAAGCGACCTACTTCGACATCATTCCCGGTGAACGGATCGTCTATGCCTACGAGATGCACCTGGACGCACGCAAGATCTCGATCTCGCTGGCCACCCTCGAGTTCAAGGCATCGGGCACAGGGACCCGGCTGATCATGACGGAACAGGGCGCATTCCTCGATGGCTTCGATGACAACGGCAGCCGGGAACGCGGCAGCCGCGAGATCATCGACAAGCTCACTGCGTATCTGCAGCACTGACGGAAGGCGATGCCTGAGTTCAAACTCGAGGTAAGCATCGTTAGATCGTCCTGCAGATCGAACTCTTGGAATGTGCAGTGTGGCGCTCAACCAGCGTACGCACGAAGTCGACCTCGCCATCCTCGAACTGCAGTTGACGAAAGCGCCGAGCTGCTCGGTGCAGTCCTGCGTCAAGTCCGCCGCCGTGTCGCTCAAGCGAGGTGTGACGACGCCGATGTCGGTAACACCGGCGGCCGGCGATCCTGAATTCATGCCCACAACGCTCGCCGATGCACGGACAAAGATTCGGCCAGCTTCGCCACATTTCGCCATATCTGTTTTGGAGGCAGGTGCGCGCGTGAGGCCGTCTCCTCCACGGCCATCACCATGATCGGCACGGGTGCCTCGTCAAGCAAATGCATCAGGTGCGGGGCAAATGGAGGCGGCACGTCACCGCTTGCCAGGACCTGTTCGAGCGCCTCGGGGCCCAGTTCGCGCGCATAGCTGACGCTGGCCGTCTTGGCGGCCAACCACAGGCCGCGCTTCTTGCGCCGCGCCAGCGTATCTGGTTTGGGGGTGTCCAAACCCAGCACCGCCATCACCTTCCCTACACGATTGACGCCCAGATCGCTCAGAGCACCGTTTTCCAGGCCGATCAGGGTCTGACGAGACAAGCCACTCAGGCGTGCCAACTGCACCTGGGACAGGCCCAGTTCCGTACGTCGCACCCGCACGGCATGGCCGATGTCGATGAGGTTCATGGAAAGTCGCAGCCGAAAGGATGTCAAAAATATTTGACATACTACGCTGATCCACACCCTGCTGCAACGACGGCTGCTGCTGTGTCTTCGCTCAGCACGGCAACGCCTTGATCTCACATCATGATCCGACCATGCGGCGGTGGTGTGTTGCAGCGACCGGTTGAATCCCCCCTCTTCAGGGCTCTTGAGGGAACGCCGCCTATGTAGTCAGCGATGCGTCGCCCCAGGAGGCATGCCGGGCGCGGGGACGAGCGGACTGCAGTTGGGCATCTCGCACAATTCCTGAGAGAGGCTTGGGTACCCGGCAGCGCTTGGAAAAGCCGCGTGAGCGTGGCGCGCCGAGGCGGCCGCCGAGCCTCGAGCTCGCCAGGACCCGTCTGCCACCGGCGTTATTCGCTCAGTTGGACTTGGAGGACGGATTCCTCGCTGCTCTTTATCGAGCGGGAAGCTTCGATCCGAGAGTCCGGAGGGCCATCGCCGGCGCGCACCACTGCCTTCGATTCCAGCTCCGGCATCATGCCGGCCACAAAGTCGATGAACGCCCTGACCTTGGCGGGGACGTGGCTTCGGCTGGGATAGTAGACATACAGAGGGAACGTCTCGTCAGCCCAGTCCGTCAGGATCGGCACCAGCGTACCCGCGCGCAGGTGCGCGTCGATCCCAAGGTCGATGACCTGAGCGATCCCGTAGCCTGCAAGACAGGCTCCGATCTTGGTTCCGGCATCCGTGACCGTGAGGCTGCCACCAACGGCCACCTTCACCTTCTCATCGCCCCGCCAGAATTCCCAGTCGAACGGCCTTCCGGTTGCCGGGTCGATGGCATGGATGCATTCATGGCCATCCTCGACCAGATCCTTAGGCGATCCTGGCCGACCGCGTTGCGCCAGGTAGGAAGGCGCCGCCACCGTCAGGACTCGCGGACTGTAGAGCCTGCGACAGACCAGGGTTGAGATGGAGGGCTGTCCGAATCGAATGGCGAGATCGAATCCTTCACTCACCAGGTCCGGAAAATCGCTCCTGGTCTCCAGCTTCAGTTGGAGTGCAGGATGGGTCCTCAGGAACTGAGCCAGCTCCGGCGCCAGCACAAGACGGGCGAACACCGCATCGCACGCCACGCGCAGCGTCCCGTGGACGACCGAGGTGTGCGCCGAGATTCCAGCGCTCGCCTCTTCGATACCCTGCAGCAGCGGAAGCACCGTGGACAACAACTCGTGCCCCGCGTCCGTCACCTCCACGCGTCGGCTCGTGCGGTGCACGAGCTTGGCGCGCAGGCGGTCCTCCAAGCGTTGGACGGCGCGGCTCACCGCGGGCTGCGTCTTGCCCAGGCGCGATGCGGCACGGCCAAAGCTCTGGGATTCGGCCACGGCTGCCAGCGCAAGCAGGCCGCTGACAAGGCCTCCGTCGAGGTCGTCCATGATCTATGTGTTCCGGTAATGGCAGCGATAACCGCTTCGCCGTAGCCGAGGGAGAGGCGATCTTTCACTATACGCATCTTTCGAATGCACAGGAAAGATCGCCATGACCCAAACCCAAGCCGTCGTCGCCTTGATCGATGACTATTTCAACCTGGCCTATGAACCGAAGAGCCGCGACTTCGACAAGGTCTTCCATCCGAGCTGTCTTGTGCAGTGGCTCCATGAAGGCCAATTGCAGACGCTGTCGTCGCCGGAGTACGCGCAGCTCGTTCACGCAAGGCCGAGTCCGCGATCGGTGGGTGCGCCCCGAGACGAGGCGATCCTCGCCCTGGAGAACCTCTCGGACAGCCTTTCAACCGCAACCGTGAGGGTGCGGATCGGACCGAAGCTGTTCAACGATCATTTCGTCCTGCACAAGGTACAGGCAAGCTGGTTGATCACGAACAAGTCGTCCGTCGTGGTGCACTTGTTCGATTGAACATGAGCGCAGCGCAGCCTGCCGGCACCCGTGTGCCGATCTCCGAGCGACGAGCCATGCCCGCCGCGGCCGACGACGTTGATCGTCACCGAATCCGACGATGCCGTGAACTGCCCTTCGCGAAAGCCGAAGCGGCCCGCGGGGAACCCCGGCATGTTGTGCAGCGCGAAGACGGCGTCGCAGGGGAACGACGCCGCACCTGGTGGCTGACCCCATCGTCGCGGCGGCGCACATCGTCATCGCGTTGCAGACCATCGTCTCGCGCAATGTCGATCCGCGCGACACGGCGGTGGTCTCGGTCGGCGCCATCCACGGCGGCGATGCGCCCAACGTCATTCCAGCAACCGTGACCCTGCGCCTGACGGTGCGCGCCTACCGGCCGGAAACCCGGGCCATGCTGCGCGAGCGCATCACCGAACTGGTGCAGGCGCAGGCCGCAACGCTGGGCGTGCGCGCCGAAGTCGACTACCACTGGCGCTATCCCGCCGTGATCAACGACGCCGAGGCCACGCGCCTGGCGCGCGAGGTCGCGCGCGAGTGGCTGGGCGAAGAAGGCATCGTGCAGGACCTGCAGCCCGTGACCGGCAGCGAGGACTTCTCCTTCATGCTCGAGCGCTGCCCCGGCAGTTACCTCATCGTCGGCAACGGCGAGGGCGACACGCACGGCACCGGCGGCTGCCAGGTGCACAACCCAGGCTATGACTTCAACGATGCGATCCTGCCCGTCGCAGCCAGCTACTGGGTGCGCCTCGCGCGGCGCTTCCTCGTCCCGCAGGGCTGAGCGTTCCCCCAACCATCTCGCTTCGAGGTCATCATGCGCTCCGATCCCCCCACGCTTCTGACCCGCCGCCAGGTCGTTGCCTGCCTCGGCGCTGCCAGCGTCGGCCTGGCCGCCCCGTCGTTCGGCCAGGCCTTTCCCGCCCATGCCATCAAGCTCGTGGTCGGCTACGCGGCGGGCGGCTCGGCCGACGTGATCGGTCGCATCGTCGCCGACCTGATGGCCGCGAAGCTTGGATCGTCGGTGATCGTGGAGAACCAGGCCGGCGCGGCAGGCGCCATCGGCGCACTGCGCGTCGCCCGAAGTCCCGCAGACGGCTACACGCTGCTGATGGGCAGCAGCAACGAGCTCGCGGCCACCCTCACGGTGAACCCGGCGCAGAAATACGATCCGCGCAAGGACTTCACGCCGATCGCGCTGATCGCGACCGCACCGGTGCTGCTGGTGGCCAGCGCGACCACCCAGGTGAAGAACCTCGACGAATTCTTCGAACGCGTGAAGAAGAATCCGGGCAAGTGCAGCTACGGCACCTCCGGCGTGTGCTCGCTGCAGCACTTCGTCGGCGAACTCATCAAGCAACGCGCGCAGGTGGCCTTCATCCACGCCCCTTATCGCAGCGGCGGCGCGCTGGTGAGCGACGTCATCGGCGGCGCGGTCGATTTCGCGGGTCTGTCGCCCACCATCGCGGCCCCCTTCCTGCAGGATGGACGCGTGGTCGCGCTGGGCGTGAGTTCCGCGTCCCGGTGGCCCGGCCTGCCGCAGGTGCCCTCGCTCGGCGAGCACCCGCTCCTGCAGGGCTTCGACCTTTCTGGCTGGTTCGGACTCGTCGGCCCGCACAACATGCCGTCCGGCATCGTGCAGCACCTGCGTGCACAGTTGCAGGCCGGTTTGCAGGATCCGGTGGTGCGTCGGCGACTACAGGAAAATGGCGCACTTCCCGCGGCGCGCGCCGAGGACATGGTGCGCCTGATCGAGCAGGACGTGGCACGCTATGGGACGCTGGTGAAGTTCGCGAACATCCGCGAGTGAGCACTGCGCAAGCGCGCCCGCGGCCCGGCCGTTCGACGTGCGGCGCCGGCGACACGAAAAAAAGCCACCGGGCCCACGCGACGCCCTGCCAGTCTTTCCCAGCCTTTCCAGCCCGGGAAAGGCACACGCTGGGCGGACGTCCCGTTGTGTCAGCGATGTGAACATCCCCTGTTCCGGTGATGTTTTCGGTTGCGGCGACCCCCTACCCTCGCTTCCTTCTTAAGACGTTTGGTTGCATGCAGCTTCCGTAGCTCGCATTCGCGGCCGCGTCTCGCATCCGGTTTTTTCACATAGGAGCAGATAGAAAGACGATGGACCGCAGAAAGTTTTCGCTCACGATGGTCGGCGCAGCCGTACTGGCCGGATGCGGAGGTGGTGGTGGCAATGCCGGTGGCGGGTTCGCCTTCCCACTCGCGAGTGCGCCGCCCCCGGCACCCCCTGCCCCCGCGCCTGCGCCGGCACCCGCGGCCGATCCCGGCCCAGTGGTGCCGACGGGGCCCGAGCTCGCCAGTGCGACCTCCCTGCCGGCAGGTGTGGCCTTCTTGCAGACCATTGCCGCGACCGATGGCGATAGCTCCATCTCGCCCGGCCAAGCCAACATCTGGGACCTGAACCAGGACTTCTCCATCGAGGACGGCGGCAATGACCAGTTCGACGGCGCCCTGCTTCTGACGGTTGACGTCGGCGGCACGCAGGCACAGTTCCCCGCGGACCAGACCTATGCAGAACTGACCGCCCTGGGTCCGGAGATGGGCGCCTCCGACGGCGTCAAGTCCGTGACCTTCACCTCGGACACCCAGTTCCTGAAGACCTCGGGCGGCTACGCCTTCCTGCATGCGGGCGCAGAGGTTCGCCTGCAGCAGACCCTGAACCTCGGCAGTGCCGTCGGCGGGGTGACGCTCACCTGGAGCGGCGTCCCCAGCCAGGGCAACACCGGCAGTCCGCTGGCGGATCCCGGCCAGTATGGCCAGGTGGTGGTGCGCGATACGGCGGGGGCGTTGCTGGCAACGCTCTTCAAGGCCGATGCCAGCGGGCCGTCGGGGACCTGGGGCTCCGCCTCTCTGACGGCATACGCCGGTCAGACGGTGGTGCTGTCGTTCGAGCAGCGGGTCTGGGCGCAAGGCTCGGCGATCGACAATGTGTCCGTCCAGGACGCCAACAGCACGGAGTTCGTCGTCAATGGCGACTTCGAAGCCCAGGGCATGGGCTGGACTGTGGCTGCCGCCAAGGTCGCACAGAACGTGCGCACGGGCGTGCGCACGCTCAACGGCCTGGAGGTGCAGCGCACCTTCTTCACGCAGCCGAACCTGCTGTGGGCGCGCATCACCGATGTCTTCCACAATCCCACCGCTGCGGCGATCGAAGCGGTGGTGTCCTATGACACCAACCTCGGCTCCGACGGCGAGGGCTTCATCTATCCCACGCCAGGGGCCACGCAAAAGGCGCTGAGCACGTGGGACTACAAGTCGAACGGGGGAACCGGAGACCGTGACATCGGCTTCGCGTTCGGCACTGCGGACGCCGTCGTGTACACCTCCGCCACGGCACTTGGCGCCAGTGACGGAAGCGAAAATGTCAGCTTCAAGTTCAACATCTCGGTCCCGGCGGGCGGCACCATCACGCTGATGAGCTTCGTGGTTCTGACGGGCACGGACACGGGGCTCACCGCCACGGACGTCACGGCGCGGGCGACCCAGGTCGACACGCAGACTGCGGACATCGCCAACAACTTCCGCACGAACTTCGCCTACCAACGCGGCCTCACACAGGCCCAGTTGGACACGCTGAAGAACTTCTAGGCAGTCGGCAACGCCACCGGGCGCCGGGCCGTCGTCGCTGCGACGCTCGCCTCCCACCACGCAGCGCATGCCCCATGCCCCGTCTGCATCTGGCACCTTCGGGCCTGGATGCGCGCGGCCATGCGGGCCTGCCTCGCATAGGCGCTCCATCGCCGCTCGGCGCGGAAATTCAGATCCTGCTCAATGGGCAGCCCCCAGCATGCCGCGCAGGGCCGCCAGTTCCGACAGGCGCATGCAGCCCAGTTCGGGAAGGCCCATCCCGAGGCCGCACAGGCCGAACGCGATGTCGGGGTCCCCGGGGGGTCGATCGGCGCCGAGCAGCCAGGTGGCGTCCGCATCGGGCGTGAACAGCTTGACAACGGGCATCGGTACCGTCGCCAGCACGCCGCGATGAAAGAGGCGCGTGCAGACGTTGACAGCGAGACGGAGTGCCACGATCAAGGCCCCGACAAGCCAGCCACGCACCATCATTGCGGCCTTGCTTCTTTCTTCGGGTGGCTGCGAGCCGAAGCGGGCCGCGCCCGAGAGCCGTAGCCCCCAATCAGATGCGAACTCGCTCCAATGGCAAAGACGAACAACGGATGCCATCGCGAGCACGCAACTGGTTAGGATCGACCTCCATTCACAGGAGCGAGGCAATGAAGAAAAAAGCACGAGGCCTGATCGGAATCTGCATGGCCACTGCAGCCGTGGCGGCAGCCGCCGGCCCCTTCGGGCTCAATGCAGGAGACACCGTTGAGACCGTGGGCAAGGTCGCACAACTCAAGCCCACCGAGCAGCAAGGCGTCTATACGGTAAGCCGGCTTCCCAACGGTCATCTCGACCTTGACAGCTACCGGTTGATCTTCGGCCCCGCCACTGGGTTGTGCCGGATCGCGGCGTGGACGCCGGCCGCCCAATCCAGCGCCTACGGTGACGAGATCCGGCGCGATTTCCGCTCCTGGCAGGAGGCTCTGACCGCGAAGTACGGCGCGCCCGAGAAGTTCGACTACCTGCGCTCCGGAAGCATCTGGAACGAACCGAAGGACTGGACGATGTCGCTCGCCAAGAAGGAGCGCAAGCTCGTCGCGTTCTGGACGCCCACGCCGCCCATCGATCAGGTCTCGAGGATCGCCGTGGAGGCGATCGCGACGAGTTCTGGCAGGTACTCGATCAACCTCGAGTACGAGTTCGACAATTTCGACGCATGCAGTGCGTCGCTCAAATCCAAGAAGAACGCCAATCTCTGATGGCGCGCGTGTTGCCGCGCTTTCGTTCTGTCCCCCTTCGCCGATCTCATCGCCGCGGCGCGGCGAGCGCGTCCACAGGAGCGCTTGCCCCAGGTCGCAGGAAGCCTTGCGTTTACGCATGCCGAGCCTGGGTTCAACGCGATTCCAGTCGGGAGATGATGGTCCTGCAGCACTTCGGTGCTGGCTAAGATACACCTCTTTACAACCAATGGAGGGAAGTGATCGTGGGATTCCAAGAGACGAAGAAGTCGAAGCGCATGACGACAACTTGCATTCCGATGACGTTGGCGTCGATGGCAGCCGTCATCAGCTTGGCCGGCTGCGGCACGCCGCCGACCGAGGTGAAGGAAGCGAATGCAAATCCCGACGCTTTCCTGGCGAAGAACTACACCTTGCAGGCGCTGCGTCCCAGCTATGTCGAGACCTTGAAGGCGGTGGGCGCACCGGGGCCGACCGACTTCAAGGAGATCACGTTCAAGTTCGACCACCGCTATAGAAACATCGGCGCGACCGAAGACTCGGTCACTGCACCGCAGGCCACATACAAGCCGCTGGGCAACGGCTTCTTCCAGCATGTCAGGACGCTCGAGAACAACGGCTTCCTCGTCAATCGAAGCTACGAGCTGACCTTCCTGGGCGCTCTCAGCCTCAAGAAGGAGAACGCGTACACCAACGCCAAGCTCACGACCTTTGAATCCGTCGTGAAGGAAGTGAAACCCTTCAAGCTGGATCCCTCCAAGCTCACGCCGGGAAGCAGGTTCTCCGTCGACTACGGCAACGCCTTCCCGCTGCAAGAGTTCAACTTCCGCTGGTCGAAGGTCACTTGCACGACCGAGAGACTGGGCGCGGCCTCGGAAATCCACCCCAAAATCCGGGGCAACGCGGTGTGGCTCGCTTGCAATGCGACGCACGAGTCAGGCGGCGAATCGAAGTTCACGAACGTGTACTTCGCACAGTATGGCCTGCTGCTCGCCATCAAATACGCCGACTCCAGGTTCACGGCCGCCGATACCGTGACGGACTTCATCGAGCGGTAACGCAGCCGATCGGTCTCTCCCTCGACGGGCGCAACGGGGAGCGCAAGTGGGCAGGCCTAGGCTCGCCCACCCTTCAGGCATCCCCCGACCCAGGCACCCATTGCCCGGGGGGCGTCCCCCGCGGCAAGAACCACCACCGGATGCCATCCATCGAATTTGGAGCCACGCAAGCACAACAGCTCTACTGAGGATGCCGGCCGGCCGGCCCGCCGCCGGGGGTATCCCCGTCGTCGACGCCAACTTCGGGCGCGGCGGCGGCGCAAGCCGGCTATGAGTACCAGCTCAACGTGTCGGTGCTGGCCGCCCTGCGACTGCTGCTGATCACCAAGTCGGCCGCGCGGATTTCCACAACATCTTGATCACGTTGTCGGGGCTCACACGATGATCTCCGTCACCATGAAGCCCGATGCGCGCTACCTTGACGGCCTGTGCGTGCACCAGTGCATGCGCCGGAACTGGTGAAAACGCTCTGATCACATCGTTGCATTGAGCCAGAGGGCTTCGTTCGCGATGCTCTGTTCGTATCCGCTGTATCTGGAGACCTGACACGCGCTGAGCCGCTCTTCGACATGTCGTTCACTCCGTGGCCAGGCCCAGCATATCGAACGAGGGCCACCAAGCATTGATGCTGAACCTCGTCTCCCGCCGAACGGCGCTGAGCATTGAGCACTGGCCGACCAGCCCAGTGATCGATGCGCGATCGCGTGTGGTGCACCGATCTGCTCAACGCTGAAACCTCGCGTCGAGCCCAGTGAATAGCAGAAACAACTACGTCAGACGCTCAGCCGTGAAGTCACCCGCACGGGCCATCGCGTCCCTGCCTCCGAAACACAAAATAGGCCTACTCCGAGGCCTTACCCTCCATTGAAGCGTCGATGGACTTCAAGGCGCCCCTTTTTCGATCGTCTTTTTTCTTTTCGACCAACTTTATTGTTTCCAGGCAGTCAGGACTTGAGCACCTTTCGAAGCCTGTACCATGGCCGCGGTTGATAACAATGGCCATGGTCTGGTTCTGCGGGGGTGGAAGGCTCAAGCTGCCCAGGAGACAGCGTCCCGAGGCCCCACCTGAGCTCAGTGTTGCCATGCTTTCGAGCCCACGATCCGAGGCGACCTATCGCTCAGGTCGAGCCGCTCAGCCGGGCTGACTCCATCTTGCAGAGGCACTCAAGCCGGCATGCTTACTTTTGGCCAGGGCGCGCGCCGACGCACGGCCGGCCAAGAGGCCACCGGTCTCGCTCTCGGAATCGGAATCGGAGCTCGCCGACCTTCGCGGCACGCGACGACGTGTGACGTAGTCCGGGTGGATACAGCGCTGCGTGCCATCCTCGAAAGCCACCGTGACGGATCCCTCTGACGAGGCGACGACGACGCCCGCCCCAAAACGCCTGACCTGGACCGGATCGCTTTCGGCGAAAAGCACCGGTTTGCGTGCGCGCGCCTTCGCCTGAGGGTTCGCAGCAGCCGCCGCAGCCGCCGTTGTCGACGGCGTGCCCACGAGGATCGGCTGCGCCAGCGTGGCCTCATGGGCTGCAATACGATGGCAGTTGTCGCATGTGCCGCAGCGCTTCGCCTCGGCCGAGGGGTCCAGTTCGGCCAGCAGCAGTTGCCAGCGGCACTGCCCCGTCTGCGCGTACGACAGCATGCGCTCGAGCGTCTGCCGGTCCTGCAGCCGGCGCTCCTTGTAGGCGTCGAGCATCGTGCTCAGATCGGCGCGCGAGGCGGCCTTCTGTCGAAGTGCCATCTCTCCTCGCCGGCCGATGCGCAGCAACTTTGCCTGCCGCAGCAAAGCGACAGCCGCCTGCATTTTGCTGCGCGGGCGATCCAATGCCTCGAGGAGGCTGGCGGAGGTCCAGCCCTCGTCCCCGGGCGGCGTGGCGAGCAACTGGCGATAGACCGCATCGAGGTCCTCGAGCTGGGGATATTTTCCGGCCAGAAAGAACTGCTGAACCACCCTGTCCTTGGCCTGGAAGAGCAGCACACAGCGCGCTCGCTTTCCGTCACGACCGGCGCGCCCCGCTTCCTGGTAGTAGGCGTGCAGACTCGACGGCATCTGGCAGTGAACGATGAAGCGAATGTCGGGCTTGTCGATGCCCATGCCGAACGCGTTGGTCGCCACCATCACCCGCGCGGCGCCGCTCATGAAGCGCTCCTGTGCCTCGCCACGCTCGCGCGTTCCCAACTTGCCGTGATAGATCGCGACCGACTCGTCTCGCGCGCGCAGAAGCTCGAAGGCCTGCTCGGCAGCCTTCACCGTGGCGGCATAGACGATGCCGCTGCCGGCTTCCTGCTGCACCAGCTCCACGATGCGCCGCTGGCGATCCTCCTCCTGCTGCATCTGCTCCACCGCGAAGTGCAGGTTGGCGCGATAGGCGCCCGTCTCGACCAATCCCCCGCGCGGGATCGCGAGGTGTTTCATCACGTCGGCGGCGACCTCCGAGCCGGCCGTTGCGGTGAGCGCCAGCACGGTGGGAGTGCCCAGCGCCCGGATGGCAGGGCCGATGTCGAGGAAGGCCGGCCGAAAGTCATGGCCCCATTGCGAGATGCAGTGCGCCTCGTCCACCGCCACCAGGGCCACAGGATGGGCCGCGAGCTGCTCCAGGAAGGCGTGATCGGCGAGCCGCTCGGGGTGGTCAGCACGATGCGCGCGCTGCCATCGCGCAGCGCCGTTTCGGCCGCAGCGAGCTCGTCCGCGGAAAGGGCGCTGTTGACCTGGATCGCCTGGATGCCCAACGCTGTGAGCTTGTCGCACTGGTCCTTCATCAACGCGATCAGCGGGGAGACCACCACCGTGCGTCCCTCGAGCAGCAGCGCCGGCAACTGATAGCACAGCGACTTTCCCGCGCCCGTGGGCATCACGGCGAGGGTTGACAGCCCTTGCATGACCCGCTCGATGACTTCGGCCTGGCCAGCGCGCAGGCGGGTGTGCCCGAACACGCGGCGCAAGGTGCGGTTCAGCGGGTTGGACGATGGCCACTGTCTGGTGGCTCTGGTGGCGGCAGGGGCGCGGGTGGAAGGCATCAGCGCTGCTGGCGACCTTCGCCTTCGCCCTCTCGGCCCTCCCCGCCCTCTTCCTCTTCGCCTTCTCCATCGGCTGCGACTTCGTCGGCCAGGTCCTGCGCGCTGAGTGCCTCCGGGTCGTCCACCGAGCTCTCCACCTCGGCCGCGGCATCCGGGAGGACACCTACGCGGTCCGGGAGTATGTCGGCATTGGTGGGGGTTTCGAGCCCGCCTTCGGCCGCCGCGCGGTTGTCGCCCGATGCGTCGCTGCCGCTGTCGCTGGAGTCACTCGGCCCGAGGCTCTCCGCATCGGTGCCCTTGGGTGTGACGGGCGCGTGCTCGCCGCCGAGGATGCTACTGGTTGCCATGATCTCTTTGCCTCGATAGGAAGATGCGCCAAGACTGCGCGCCGCCGGACGCCGAGGAAGTAGGAGATTTGCGCGTTCCGGCCGCTTCTGATTTCGGTCGAGACGCAGCAGGTCATGGCAGGTCCATGCGCGACGCAGGCAAGCCCAGGCGGGCCGCCGAACCGTTTGATCCACCGAGGCCCGGTTCCCGGTCCCTCAAGTGCAGGCCATGCGGTGCGTGCGGACAGCACTGCTTCAGCGCAACGCGTCTGCCACGCCGCGGCACTTCTCGAACCTGTTGCCACTGCCGCAGGGACAAGGACCGTTGCGCCCGATCTCGTGCTGCATCGCCGGCATCGCGCGTGCACGGGAATCGGAGTGCTCAGCGCAACGTCATGGAGCGTGAGCACGACAACAGCGCGAGCCGTCGATTTTTCGGAGCAAGCACGCCACGGAACAGGCATCGGTCCGGATCTGGCCACCGACAAACCGCTTGACGCTTCACCGGCCACCCCAGATACTTAAGCATCTTCTTAAGTTTTAGGCCGGCGATGTCCTTCACCCTCTACTACCACCCGCTGTCTTCTTTCTGCTGGAAAGTGCTGATCGCACTTTATGAAGCCGATATCGCTTTCGAGCCGCGGCTGGTGAATCTCGGCGATTCCGCCGACCGTGCCGCCTTCCAGGCGGTCTGGCCGCTGGCGAAGTTCCCCGTGCTGCGCGATGACGCGCGAGGCAAGACGATCCCGGAGTCGAGCATCATCATCGACTACTTGGCGCGCACCGAGCCCCGCGCCGCTTCCCTGCTTCCAGGCGATCCCGAGTTGGCGATGCAGACCCGCTTGAAAGATCGACTCATCGACAACTACATCCACGCACCGTTCCAGCAGGTGGTGGCCGAACGGCTGCGCCCGGAGGGACAGCATGATCCTTTCGGCACCGAACAGGCGCGTCGCCAGATCCGATCGGGCTATGACCTCGTCGCCCCCATGATCAGCGGTTCCTGGGCCATGGGCGAATCCTTCACCCTGGCCGACTGCGCGGCCTTGCCGGCGCTGTTCTACGCCGACCACGCCGTCCGCTTGAGCGAATGGCCCGAACTCGCGGCTTATCTCCTTCGCCTGAAGGCACGCCCCAGCGTGGCCCGCGTGCTGGCCGAGGCCGAACCCTACTTCCAGTATTTCCCCTTGAGGAATGGCTGATGCCACATGCGACCGCCAATCTCGACCTGACGTTCCAGGCGCTCGCGGATCCGACGCGGCGCGGCATCGTGGAGCGCTTGTCGCGCGGCCAAGCCACTGTCAGTGAGATCGCCGAACCCTACGCGATGTCGCTGCCGGCCATCGTCCAGCACCTGGCAGTGCTGGAGGCCAGTGGCCTGGTGCGCTCCGAAAAGATCGGGCGGGTGCGCACCTGCCGCATAGATACCGCCACGCTCAGCTTGGCCGAGCAGTGGTTCAACCGGCGCCGGGCGGAGTGGGACCAGCGTCTCGACCGCCTCGGCGAACACCTCAAGCGCTTTCCAGAAGGAGAACCCAAATGACCCCTCAGACCCAACCCAACCGCAGCGTGTCCCACGGCGTCTTCACCATCGAACGCACCTATCCCGACGTGAGGCCGCAGCGGGTGTTCGACGCCTTCGCGAGCATCGAGGGCAAGAACGGCTGGTTCACGGCACCCAACGACAACTGGGAGATCGTCGAGCGGACCATGGATTTCAAGGTCGGTGGCCGCGAGCGGCTGAAGGGCCAATGGAAGTCCGGCATGGTGACCGAGTTCGACGCGACCTACTTCGACATCATTCCCGGTGAACGGATCGTCTATACCTACGAGATGCACCTGGACGCACGCAAGATCTCGATCTCGCTGGCCAGCCTCGAGTTCAAGGCGTCGGGCGCAGGGACCCGGCTGATCATGACGGAACAGGGGGCATTCCTCGACGGCTTCGATGACAACGGCAGCCGGGAACGCGGCACCCGCGAGATCATCGACAAGCTCAGTGCCTATCTGCATGCAGCACTGACGGAAGGCGATGCCTGAGTTCAAACTCGACGTAAGCGTCGTTTCCCAGATCGTTCTGCAGATCGGTCTCTTGGAATGTGCAGTTGTTTCTTCTTCGCAATGATCTCGGCGGCCGTCTCCACCTTCACGCAGCTGACCTGCCCGGTTTCTCCGAGACATTGATTTCTAGGAAGATGGCTCCCGCCCGAAGAGGAGCCCATGAAGAAGAGTCGATTCAGCGAAGAGCAAATGGTCACGATCCTGCGCGAAGCAGATCGCACGACGGTGGCCGAGGCTGCCAAGAAGCACAAGGTCAGCGACGCCACCATCTATGCCTGGCGCAAACACTTCGGCCAGATGGAAGCGGCCGACGTCAAGCGTCTGAAGGCCCTGGAGCTTGAGAACAGCCGGCTGAAGAAGCTCCTTGCCGAGCGAGATCTGGACCTCGAGATCCTCAAGGAGATCAACGCAAAAAAATGGTGAGCCCGCTGGCTCGGCGTGAGCAACTGGCCTTCGTGCGCGCACGGGGCTTGAGTCTGCGCCGCGCCTGCGGGCTCATCGGCATGTCACGCGCCACGCCCAGCTACGAGCTGCGCCTGCCCGCCAAGGATGCGCCGGTGCTCGCGGCGATGAAGGCACTGTCGGCCCAGTATCCGCGCTACGGCTATCGCCGAATTCGCGTGTTCCTGCGTCGCAGCGGCTTCGAGCTGAGTTGGTCACGCACACATCGCCTGTGGCGCCAGGCAGGCCTGCTGGTGCCCCGCAAGCGGCCACGCAAGCGCATCGCCTCGGTGCGCCCGCGCATCCACACGCCGTTCAAGGCCAACATGGTCTGGGCCTACGACTTCGTCTTCGACACCACGGCCAGTGGTCAGCAGATCAAATGCCTGACCGTGGTGGACGAATACACCCGCGAGTGCTTGGCCATCGATGTGGCCGGGGCCATTCGCTCCAAGCGCGTCATCGAGGTGTTGTCGCGCCTGGTGAGCCTGCATGGGGCGCCGCTGTTCATGCGCTCGGACAACGGGCCGGAGTTTGTCAGCCAAGCCATCCTGGAGTGGATCTCAGGCTCGGGCATTGCCACCGTGCTCAACGATCCCGGCAAGCCTTGGCAGAACGGCACCGACGAGAGCTTCAACGGCAAGTTCCGCGACGAGTGTCTGTCCATCGAGTGGTTCCGCTCGCGCCGCGAAGCCGCTGTCCTGATCGAAGCCTGGCGCAATCACTACAATGAGGTACGTCCCCACAGCAGCCTGCAATACTTGACCCCGGCGGAGTTCAAACAGGAACTCCGCCTAGAACCGCAACCCGCCGTCTTCTAGGAAAAACTGTCTCGATTAAACCGAGCAGGTCAGTTGTATTGACCATCAAACTCCGGACCAAGAAAATTTGACCAAGACAGGTCGGGAAGAAACCGATACCGTCTGCGCTCTTCCAGTTGCCAACTGTCAGGTTTGCGCCATGTTCCGAGCGAAGTCTTCCATTTCGTAAAGTAATCCTCTCCCGCAAACGGTCGATCAAACGCTTCAACCTGATCAAGCTCGGCTTGACGTGA
>Ga0102587_1001571_pt1 | contig 16141 bp, 23 predicted proteins | sample AraplaF_Col_mTSA_FD_76853 | JGI IMG/M metagenome (GOLD analysis project Ga0102587, IMG submission 76853) | Arabidopsis root microbial communities from the University of North Carolina, USA - plate scrape MF_Col_mTSA (SPADES assembly) (version 2) | ecosystem: Host-associated > Plants > Roots >... | reverse complement strand
AGAACCCCCTTCCCGCGAAGGAACCCCGCCCCGGCTGGGTTCACGGCTGGCGGGATCAAGACGATTTCTTTCGCTTCTAGGAAGTCAACACCGCATGAAACTCGAAATCACTAAAACCGTAAAGACCGACCGCCACGTCGTGAAGCTGCTTTCGTCCGTTGCCATCGAGAACAGCATCATTCCCGCCGGCAGCTTCATCGAGGTTTCCCCCTTCGAAGCGAAGGACCTTATCGGTCGCAAGCGTGCCATCGACACCACCGCCGAGGAAGCCGCCGCCAACTCGGGCGACATCATCGTCGCACCTAATCGTGCGCAGATGAAGGAATGGAAGGACGCTTGAAGATCGTCGCACGCAAGCCCGCTAGTCCCGCGCGCTTTCCCCTCCGGCTGCTCGCGCCAGTCGCCTTCGACGGACATGTCGTCCAACGTGGCGGCTTCGTCGTTGCCTCCGACGCGCAAGTGACGGAACTCATCACGCGCGGACTGGCCGAGAATGCCAAGGTCGCAGGGTCTCGTAATGCCCTGATGGTACGCGAGCACGCGGTCATGGAATGGTCGGATGAAGGCATGTCGACCCGCCAAAGCAAGAAATGGCGCGCGTCTCGTATCGGCCGCAACCGGCTAGCGTCGCGTGGCTCTGTGCGCCTGGACGCTGGCGCGAGCATCATCGAACAGGTTCGGAATATTGTTCGCTGACTTTAGATCGACCGCGGCCCTTCCAGCTTTAGAGCAAGAAGTGTCGCGCGTTCTCGGCAGGGGTCGTGCGATTCGATTGTCGAATCGCTTGTTTCATCTGCGGCCGTATCGTCACGGAAGCGACAAGGTTCATGGCGTTATCTATGTTCCGCGCCGAGTGAATGACACGTTTGCGGACACCGTGGGGGATCGTGGAGATGCTGAGAAGCTCTGCGGTGCGTTCGGCGGAGAACAATTGCATTTCACCGGATGCCGCTCTGTCTTCAGACAGGCCCAGCACCATGCCATCCGGTTCCTTCGTCGAAACGGCGTTCCAAACACGGTGCTCGCTCGCCTTTCACTAATGAGCGAAAGACAGATTCGCAGGATTTGCTCCGGCGAACCTGTGGAATGCCGACAACCTGCCGAATCATTTGCATTCGAGATGCGCTCACTTCAGGCACTGAGCGTCGTCGTTCTAAAGCAGCCACTCACCCGGAAACGTAGCGCATGATAACCAACGGAATGAGGACAACCCCTGTTGTTCGCGTCTTCGCAAACAGTCAGGACATCACGACCAAGATTCGCGAGCGGCTCAAGTCGCTGCGCCTGGTTGACGAAACCGGCACCACTTCGGACATCGTCGAAATTACGCTGGCTGACCACGATCCGGCTAACCGGATCGCGATCCCGCCCACCGGTGCGGAACTGGAACTCTTCATCGGCTATGACGGCGAGAAGGCTCACCGCATGGGCCTGTTCGTCTGCAATGAGGTCGAACTTTCCGGGTTCCCAGGCGAAGTCGTGATCCGAGCGCACGCCGCACCCTACGAGGTAAGCAAGGGCGGGCAAATCGACTTGCAAACGCAGAAGACGCGGAGCTGGCCGAACGGGACTACTATCGGCGCGATGGTCAAACGAATTGCGGGCGAACACAGGATGGCGCCATTCGTCTCTGGTTCGCTCGCGGACATCGCGTTGCCGCATACCGATCAGTCGCGCGAATCCGATATGAATCTGTTGATTCGGATCGCGAAGCGGTACGACGCCATCGCGAAGCCTGCCGGCGGTGAGCTGGTGTTCGTCAAGCGCGGCGCTGCTCGCAAGGTCAGCGGCGGCGGGCTGCCTCGCGTCACACTAACGCCGAAGGATGGCAACAGCTACCGCGTCACTATTGCCAACCGAGAAAGCGCAGGAACCGTCGTCGCCTACTATCGCGAAATGCGGGCGGCAAAGCGCCACGAAGTAGCCGTCGGATCAGGCGATCCGGTTATTCAGCTTCGCATGTCCTATGCGGACCGCGCGTCGGCCGAGAACGCGGCGCGTTCGCGGTTGCGCAGCAGAGCGCGCGCCGAAAGGACGCTGACATACAGCTTCCCCGGACGCCCTGACGTGACCGCCGAGGCGCTGGCCGTAATGCAGGGCTTCCGCGAGGGCGTCGACGGCGATTGGCTCATCAAGCGCGCGGAGCACTACATCGGCCCCGACGGCTACCGCACGTCCATCGAATGCGAGCAGCCGAACTCCGCGAAGGGCGCGCAGGACGCGAGCAGCGCGGAAGCGGTCGACAGCGAGCAGCGCGCGACGGAGGTCGCTTGAAAGGATGACAGGGGCAGGATGAGTTCCTGACTGTCCAACAACAGGACAAGGTCATCCTCTATCAGGATGACTTGTCCTTTCCGACTATCACGGCGCGCGCAGCTCCGCGCGCCAACTTCCATCTACAGGTGAAAATATGCTGTACGAAGCACTGGTTAATAGTCAGACGCTGGAAATGGTCAACAAGGAAACGCGGGAGCCGCTTGACGCTATTGCAGTGATCCCAAATCACGCGCCGGACCTTGAGGCGCTGGTGGCCCAGGTTCCGCCCGAGCTGGCGGGCGAACTGGCGAGACTGGCCGTGTGGCGGGCACAAGGGAACGACTTGCCTCCGCCGAAAGGGTTCATGCGGTAAGGTTTGGCTCCGAATGCAGCCCGGCGTCTTTGACTTTGACGACTTGCGCGCGTTGTCCCGGCTGGGCCCGCGCGCCACCCTGGCAACCGTCGAAAGATGGGCGAAGCGAATCGGCTTGAAATACGCATACGACGCGCGCGGCGGCATCTGGACAACAGCCGACGCGCTGAATCAAGCCGTCGGCATGATCGTGGCGCCGCTAGCGAACGACGAGCCCCTTTACCGGGCCGAGGACATCGTGTAGACCGTATCGCCCCGGCTACGTGCCGGATTTTCGTTTTCTAACGACCGACAGTGGCGCGACCAGTTCGCATGCCCTCTGCAACTGCCGCTTCCGCAGTGCTAAAGGCGTGGTCATGGTCTTTGATCGTGGGAAGCCAGCTTCCACCAGGTGCCTGGATTTCGACGGTGTATCCCCACGCACTCGGTCCGAGCTTTCGAGCGTTAGATACGATCAAGTAGCCTTGATAGGTCTCTTGGTCGCTGGTGCTTGACGAATTCATGGACGTTTCCTTTTTAGGCTGGCGCGATGGACGAAAACAGCCCGGGCGATCCGGGGCTCACGAGCCGTCCAGCATCAAACCCGTCCTTGGTTAGCACGGGATAACAGTCAATGTGTCCACCGTTTCTCAAGCGATCCAAGTACTTTCCCAGGGTGCTTCCATCCTCGGTCAGGATCGTGACCGTCCTCGTCCGCTTGGCTTGCGCCATGAGCTTTACGTCGGCTGCTAGGCATAGCCGATCGTCACCACCGTCTCTAGGAGACAGAACTTCCCCGAGGCGGGCTGCTTCCTGTCCGTCATCAAAGTTGAAGGGCAGGACTCGAAAGTTGTGGAGCCCAAGGGGGCTCACTGGCATCTTGCGTTCGAACTCTGCCACGACGAGCGACGATAGCAGCATCGGGATTTGCAGTCGGATCGCCTCTCGAAAGTACGCCTTAGCTACCTCGTGGTGCTCGCGGTTCGAATCGGCATAGGCGATAAGAAAACTCGTATCGAGCATTACAGGGCGTGTTGTCACTCCTTACCCCCTCGAATCTTCCTGACCCAATCAGCCGCATCTCCCACGTCTTCCCACGCAGCCCGACCGGCTTCTATTAGCTTTCGGTACTCGTCTTCATCGATTCGCGGGTCATAGCTTGCAAAGTTAATAAACCGGGCGTTCCGCATTTCGCCGGTTACCAAATCCTCTTCAAGTTCCACGCGCATTACTACCGTGTGGTAAACAGGATTCAGCTCCTGATCGCGCACTTGATCGCGCGTCGCGTCGATTTTTAACGCGGACCCGTCTTCCAATCGCAGGTGGATATTGGCTGCGGTTGCGCCGCCAAAGTCTTCAACGACACCGACCAGGTACCGCTCCACATGTATCCAGTTCGATTCAATCTCTCGAACGAAGAAGGTGTTGGCATTGATTGCTACCACAGCACCGTTGGCGGAGTCTCCAATGCGAAACGTGCGAGTAGGACGTTTCAAGGCGTCGATGCGCCACTTTTCTGCAATCGATGCGCGTTTTGCGTCAACCCCGTCGAGGCGTCCCCTGGATAGTTTTTCGATGTCGCCCCAGATCGCCAGGCCCTCGGGTAGCGGCTCGTGCGATTGGAGGGCGAACGAACCCTCGACTACTGAGACGAGCAAATCCGAGGTGTCAACTTCCTTGTCGTCGCCACGGATGAAGCTGGCGACATCCCTGACAAAGTCTTTAAGCAGGCCAAGAGGCACCGTATCCGGAGTCACGTCGTGACCATCGGTCCGGTCGGACACTGAGAATAGAAGCTTCCGTTGCTTTGCCATGAGAGGTCAGCCTAGCCGCCACTCAGCGGCTGAACAATAGAGGGCCACAGGGATACGCCGCCTCTGTCTGGCAGACTGCGACGCTCACCTTGCCGGTACTGCGCGCGCAACCTGCCAGTCATGCGTTCGTTCTGGCAAGAATCCGTACGCCTATCCGTACAAAGAAAAGGCCGCCCAGGTTGGCGGCCTTTTTGCTGATAAATCAGCGACTTAATGGTGGAGGTGGGGGGAATTGAACCCCCGTCCGAAGGCACTCCATCCCCGGCACTACATGCTTAGCTCATCGTTGGATCTCGTCCCGGAACAGCACGATGTGCGAAGCGCATCCCGGAACCAGCCTGTTTTGTGTTGACCAGGGGCTGACAGGCAACCGTCCCCGGCGATTCCGTGATGATGACCCTACGCTGCGAGCACGGACACAAGCAGTTTCGGGGCTTAGGCCTTAAGCGGCCAGAGCGTAGTTGTCGTCGTTGGCAACTAGAAGTTTGCAGCTGGATTTACGAGGAAAGCTACCCCCTCGGCATGCGCCAGGCGATTTCGCGACCCCCGTCGAAGCCAGTGCACCCCCGGGGACAGCTCTCGCTGACCCGACCAGTATAGGGACGAAGGCGGCCACCACAAGGCCCGAAGCGTGTGGGGTTTGCGTGCGTTCAAGCGCTGCGCCCCCGCTTCGCACCCGCCGCCGGGCGGCTTCTTTCGGACTCGTCTGATGGGTCCGCAAACGCGGGTTGCGGATGCTGGGGACCATTTCGCCGCCTCTACGCCCATGCGCCAGGCCTGTCGCCTCACCGGAACCGAGCTGACCCAGACTGAACGTTTCGCGCTGCTCGCGCTGCGCAATCGCACGCAGCTGTTCCAGTGGGAACGCACGCTGATGGAATCGACGGCGATGCAATGCCTGGCCGCGCGGGGAATGGCGGTGTTCGAAGGTGGACGCTGGGAGCCCACGCAGAAAGGCATCGAGCTGATCGCGCGCCTGACCGGGCACGACCTCAGTTCCATCGGGCTACCTGACGCCGCCGCGAAGCAGGACGCCGTGCAAGGCTGATCGTCCTCTCGCCTACGACCGGCTTTCGCGCCGCCCGCGACGCAGCAGGCGCAATGCGGCCTGTTCCCATTGGCGCTCGCCCCGTGCGCTGGCCACCGCGCGCTGCAGGCGGCCGTCTTCCCAGCATTCGAACACCGTCGGGTCGATGTACGACTTGCGACACACCGCCGGCGTGTTGCCCAGCAGGTGCGCGACCTGCTTGATGACCTCGTTGCGCACACCCGGCACGGCAGTGACCTTGACCTCCCCATCCTCGCGCAACGGCACCTCGCGCTGCGCCAGCAGGCGGATCGCGACGAGCGTGCCGCCCCAGGTGCGGAAGTCCTTCGCGGTGAACTCCGCGCCCATCGCCTCGCGCAGGTAGTCGTTGACCATGCCCGAATCGACCGGTTGCTGCCCGCCCTCCTCGTCCTGGTACTGGAACAGCATCTGCCCCGGCAACTGCTGGCAGCGGCGCATCAGCTTCGTCAGGCGCGCATCGTCGAGGACGACGTCGTGTTCGAGACCACTCTTGCCGCGGAAGTGCAGATGCGCCCGACCGCCGCGCAGGAACTCGACGTGCCGGTTGCGCAGCGTGGTGAGTCCATAGGAGCGGTTGCCGCGTGCGTACTCGGTGTTGCCGATGCGCAGCAGCGTGTCGGCAAGCACCGACACGACGATCGCCAGCACTTTCTCGCGACCCAGCCCTTCGCGCGCCAGGTCGCGCCGCAACGCACGACGCAGGCGCGGCAACGCGGCAGCGAAGGCGACGATGCGATCGAACTTGCGCGCGTCGCGAACTTCCTTCCAGCGCGGGTGGTAGCGATATTGCTTGCGGCCTCGCGCATCGCGACCGCAAGCCTGCAGGTGCCCGTTCGCGCGCCGGCAGATCCACACGTCGCGATATGCCGGCGGGATCGCCAGCGAACGGATGCGCGCCAGCGTGTCCTTGTCGCGCACGGCGCGGCCTTCAGGATCGACGTAACGAAACCCCTTGCCTGAGCGCATACGGCGCAGCCCCGGCTGCTCGTCGCTGACATAGACCAGCCCGCCATCGCTGGCCGCGGCGGCGGATTCCTCCTTCGGGGCGCCATTGCCGTTGCGATGCGGGCCAGTGGTCTGCGTGCGTGCCATGCGGGCAGCATCGGAACTGGCGCATCAAGATTTCGCGATGGCCGGTCTCACGCGGGATCGGCGATCATCGCCACATGGCCTTCCTTCGCACCCGCGAGCCCGAACGCACCCGCGGCTTCAGCGAAGGCGCCTGTCACCTGTATGTGTTGCCGTGTACCTACGAGGACCTGCTCAAGCTCGGTTTCTCGCGACAGCCGCTGGAACGCATGCAGGCACTGCAACCGCGCTTCTTCGAGTTCTTCGACCTCGACCGCGCATTGCTGGTGGACACCGAAACCGTGCGCGATGCGCGCCGGCTGGAACTTCAACTGCGCCGCGCACTGTCCGAACACAGCGCCCCGGCGCCGCTGACCGTGCGGCCGCAGGCGGCCGGCCATACCGAGTGGTACCGCGGTGCGTATGCGCTGCTGGAGCAGGCCGTCCAAACGCTTCGCGAAGGCGGCCACACCGTGCACGCGCCGCTGCGCCCGTGGCTTGAAGCGCAGATGCAATCGCGCGCGCCATCCCTGTTCCCGTGGGGTTCGAGCGTGCTGGAACGCGTGGAAGGCGAGCCGGACCACCTGGACCGGTTGCCGATGCTCCACGCTTTGCGCCAGCAGGTCCTCGATGTGATCGACGCACATCGCGCACTGGGCGTCGACGTCGCACAGCACCTGCCCGGCACGCTCGAGCAGTGGTACGCGCGACGCCGCGGGTAATCGCAGGGCGCTACTTTCGTCCCGCAGGCAACGGCTCTTCTTCCCCGTCGTACGACGGCGGGTAGTAGAAGTTCACCGTCTTCAGGCGCGTGCGCCCGGTATTGCGGATCTCGTGCCGTTCGCCGCGTTCGACGACCAGCAGGCTGCCGGCCTTGAGAGGCTGGCGATGTCCTTCGACGATCGCCAGCCCCGTTCCCGAGACCACGTAAAGCCACTGGTCCGCGCCGCGGTGCCGGTTGTCCGGGCCGCCTTCGCTGTCGCCGGGTGCGATGACCATTTCGGCTGCCTGCACACGGCGAACGTCGAAGGCGACGCGGAATCCCGGCCCGAAGCGGAACCGCTTGTGCTTCATGCGCGGGCTGTTACACGCGCCTTCAGCGGGCGCGACCACGCGTGAAAAGATTCACGATGGCCAGCAGCACCACCGCGCCCAGCAACGACAATAGCAGGCCGGCAATGCTGAAATTGCCGTCGTTGATGTCGCCGCCGCCGATGCCCATCACGCCGCCGAGCCAGCCACCGATGAATGCACCGATGATGCCGACGACAATGTTGAGGATGATGCCCTGTTGCGCATCGCGACGCATGATGAGGCTGGCGAGCCAGCCGACGATGCCACCCACGATAAGCCAGATGATGATGCCCATTGCTGCAGTCCTCCGCCCTTCCTAAGGTGCGCCGGATGGTATGAACGGGCTTGTGAGCGGCGCGTGTGGGGTGCCCAACGCCCCCATGACGGCCCCTACACATCCTCGCCACCAACGTGCCGGGATGGATTGGACGCTCCAACTGATCGTGCTGCGCGATGCCGCGCTGGCCATGCTGCTGGGCGGTGTGATCGGCTTCGAGCGCGAGCTGAAGAACCGCCCTGCGGGCTTTCGCACGCACATGCTGGTGGGCGGCGCGGCGGCGCTGCTGGTCGGCCTGGGCCAGCTGGTCATCACCGACCACCGCCTCGACAGCGAACTGCGCCTGACCGTCGACCCGTTGCGACTGGTCGAAGCGGTCATCGCCGGCGTGTCCTTCATCGGGGCGGGCACGATCTTCGCGCGTCGGGGAACGCAGGTCGTCACCGGCATCACCACGGCCGCCTCGATCCTGATGGTCGCGGTGATCGGCGTGATGTGCGGCTTCCGCTATCACCTGCTCGCCGCGCTTTCCACGGCGATGACGCTGTTGGTGCTCACGGCGATTGCATGGATCGAGCGACGCATTCCCGGCGACACGCGCACGGACAAGGCGGACTGATGTGTCGTGGCCTGGTGTATCGCGTGACGCCTCGCGCACGAGGGCCTCACGGATCCTTAGCGGCATCGACCTATGCTGGAGCCCGGTCGCGTCGCAGCGCGCACAGGAACCACGACAGCCGCATGCGAACGTCAGGGTCGAACACGCCATGGATTCCACACGCCCGCCGGAACCCGATCGACTGCGCGACGCCCTGCCCGCGCCGCCCTCGCTTTCGCCCTTGCCGCGCACGGCGCGTGCTGACGCAATGAGCGCGCAACCCTCGGGCCTGGCGCGCACGGGCCGCATCCTGCGCTTCCTGATGCGCTATCGCGGCACCGGCGTGTTCACCGGGCTGGATCTGCGCTCCTCCGCGCCCATCACCGGCGAGGTCGATGTCGCCGACCCGCGGCCCGAGCAGTTCGTGAAGGATCTGGAAGCGCTGGGCCCCACCTTCATCAAGCTGGGCCAGGCGTTGTCCACGCGCACCGACCTCGTGCCCCCGCCCTACCTTGCCGCGCTCACGCGCATGCAGAGCCAGGTGACGCCGGTCGAGTTCGATGCGATCCGCACGCAGGTCGAATGCGCGCTGGAGCGGCCCATCGCCGAGGTGTTCGCATGGTTCGATCCGATGCCGCTGGGGTCGGCCTCGCTCGCGCAGGTGCATCGCGCGCGACTGCTCGACGGCCGCCCCGTCGCGGTGAAAGTGCAACGGCCCGGCGTCGCCGAGGAAGTAAAGCAGGATCTGGCGGTGCTGGAATCGATTGCCACCGGCGTCGACCACACCACCGGACTCGGCCAGCGCGTGCGCTTCTCCGACTGGGTGCACGAATTCCGCAAGGCACTGGTCGGCGAACTCGACTACACGCTCGAAGCGGCGAACCTCGAGCGCTTCTCCGAACACCTTGCGGCATATCCGGACCTGCTGATCCCGCGCCCGGTGTGGCCGCTCACGCGCACGCGCGTGCTGGTGATGGACCTGGTCAACGGCGATCCGCTCGACACCAACGTGCACACGCGCATGCATCCGGATGCGCGGGAGGGCCTGTGCGAATCGCTGCTGCGCGGCTATCTGGACCAGATGTTCGTGCATGGCGAAATCCATGCCGACCCGCATCCGGGGAACCTGCTGCTTACCGACGACGGGCGCCTGGCGGTCATCGACCTGGGCATGGTCGTGCACGTGCCGCCACGCCAGCGCACGCGATTGCTGAAGCTGATGTTCTCCGCGGTGGAAGGTCGCGGCGACGACGCGGCCGACGAAGTGATCGCACTCGGCACGCGCCTTGAAACCTTCGACGAAGAGCGCTACCTGCGCGAGTCCGGGCAACTGATCGCGCGCTACGCCGCGCATGCGGGCCTGAAGGACCACTCCGAAGGCCGGCTGATGCTCGACCTCACCCGCATCGGCGCGATGTGCGGGCTGCGCACGCCGCCGGAGCTGAGCCTGCTCGGCCGCACGCTGCTGCACCTGGAAGGCGTGTGCCGCCTGCTGGCGCCGCAGTTGAACGTGCAGAAGGTGATCGAAAGCCACATGCCGTCGATGATCACCGCGCAGATCAAGCGTTCGCTTTCCATGCCGGCCATGGCGGTGGAAGCGGTCGAACTGCAGGCGCTGGTGCAGGACGCGCCGCGCAAGCTGTCGTCCGTGCTGTCGCTGCTGGCGGAAAATCGCCTGCAGGTGCGCATCACCGGGCTGCAGGAGTCGCGGCTGATGGAGAATCTGCAGAAGATCGCCAACCGCATCGCCGCCGGCGTGGTGGTGGCGGCGCTGATCCTCGCCTCGGCGATGCTGCTGCGCGGCAGCGGCACCGGCGCGCCCAATCGCTACGAATGGCTGGCGCTGGTGCTGTTCCTCGTCGCCACGGCGCTGGGACTGGCGCTGGTGTTCAGCGCCCTGCTGCGCGATCGCAAGGCCAAGCCGCGCGAGGAACGCGGGCCGCGCACCTGAGCGCGACCCGCCCCGCGCACATCACACCTGGTTGATGCGCACGTGGTTTCCGGCCGGATCGCGGAAGGCGCAGTCGCGCACGCCGTAAGGTTGGTCGGTGGGTTCCTGGATCACCTCCGCGCCACTGGCCTGCACCTTCTCGAAGGTGCCGTCCAGATCGTGGCTGGCCAGGATGATCATCGCGTAGGTGCCCTTGGCCATCATCTCGACGAGCGTGCGGCGCTCGTCGTCGGTGATGCCGGGCGTGATCGCCGGCGGCGTCAGCACGATGCTGGTTTGCGGCTGGCCCGGCGGGCCGACGGTGATCCAGCGCAGGCCGCCGTAATCGACGTCCTTGCGCACTTCGAAGCCGAGCGTGTCGCGATAGAAACCCAGCGCGGCGTCCGGGTCGTTGTGCGGCAGGAAGGTGGAATGAATGGTCAGTTCCATGGGTTTCGTGCTCCTGTGTGGGTGAAGGTCGACCGGGTCAGTCTGCGGCAGGCGCATCGGCCGACGCTTCTTCATTCCTGATCGGTTGCGTCCGGATGGGTCGGGTGACCTGTTTGGCGACGCAGGGCGGAATGCCTTCGGCGGCGCCGCCGTGCTCGCGCTTGTACGCGCCGGGCGGCATGCCGACCAGTTCCGTGAAACGGGTGGTGAAGGTTCCCAGCGACGCGCAGCCCACGTCGAAACACACCTGGGTGACGCTCATGTCGCCGCGACGCAGCAGCGCCATCGCGCGCTCGATGCGCCGCGTCATCAGGTAGCTGTAGGGCGATTCGCCGTAGGCCAGCTTGAACTGGCGGCTCAGGTGCCCGGCCGACATGTGCACGCCCCGGGCCAGCGCTTCGACGTCGAGCGGCTTGGCGTACTCGCGGTCGATACGGTCGCGCACGCGACGCAGGCGCGCGAGGTCGCGAAGGTGGACGGCGTCGGCATCGGTGGGAAGGTTCACGGGCGCGATGCTGTCATGCGGCGGCGCGGCGACTCAAGGGCGGCCGTCCATCGGCCCGCGCGATGCGGGCCCGCGCATTCACATCGTCTGTGCGGCAGCTTCACGCGCGCGCAATTGCGCCGATGCGATGGTCGGAGTTTCGACCCGCACAGGAGCCAATCGATGAAAGTCGCCCAGATCATGAACACCGACGTCTTCCTCACTGCGCCCAACCGCAGCATCCGCGAAGCCGCCGAGACGATGCAGCGCATGGACGTGGGCAGCCTGCCGGTCGGCGATGGCGACCGCCTGATCGGCATGGTCACCGACCGGGACATCGTCATCCGCGCGATCGCGAAGGGCATGAACGCCGACACGCCCGTGCGCGAGGTGATGACGCAGGAAATCCGCTACTGCTTCGACGACCAGGAGGTCGATGACGTCGCGCGCAACATGGCCGACCTGCAGGTGCGTCGCCTGCCGGTGATCAACCGCGACAAGCGGCTGGTGGGTTTCGTATCGCTGGCCGATTTCGCCCATGGCGCCGACAACGGCGCGACCGAGGAACTGGTCCGGGGCGTGGCGACGCCTCACTGATTCCGCCGCTTCGGCCTTCCCCTGATCCCACGCCGCACCTCCGTGTGCGGCGTTTTTCATTCCCTTACCTGATGGTTGCGAACCCGAACCGCGGCTCGGGCTCGTACGAGCGCGGCGCGTGCCGTTCGGACAGGCGCGTCCACGCCGCCATGGCGACGGGCAACGCCTCGTTCCAGTCCAGACGCGAATTGCCGCGCACGCGCACGTAGGACAGCTGCAGGTTGTCGGCCATGTCGTCGAACTCCTGGCCATGTCCGCGCAGATACGCGTCCAGTCCGAGCTTCAGCGCCGGCAGGTAGTCCTCGCTGCGGAACCGTGGAACGTAATTGCGGTAGTGCCGCATCCAGTGCTGCACCTCCTCCTCGATATCCACCGCTTCCACGACCGTTGAATGCTCCCCGTAATACAGCCTCGCGTTCATATTCTCTCCCTCCGTCCTGTCTGCGTCTTCGCCCCGGTGAACAAGCGGCCTCACCGGTGCGGACAAATACAACAGCAGCAACTTGCGTGCCATGTCAGGCGCACGGCACCTGGTTGCGAAGGATGCGTGAAAAATCTTCCTGCGCATCGCGGGGGCATGTGCATGCGCCGCCGTATGCGCGCATGCGGCGTGAAGATTCCACGCCGCGAGCGGAAGATGTTTCCTTCTTCGTTGAATGTTCTTCAAGGCCTTTTAACTTCGCGGCGCATAGGCTGACGGCCTCAAGAGGGAGAATCCCAGTGCCCGCATCCTTGTTGATCGTCGACGACGATCGCGACTTCACCGCGTCCGCCGCGGACTTCGCGCGCCTGCGCGGATTCCAGCCCTACGTGGCGCATTCGCTCGAACAGTCACGGCAATTCCGCCACCTGCCGCCGCTGGACCTGTTGCTGCTGGACCTGGAACTGCCCGATGGCAATGGCATGGACCTGCTGGATGACCCCGCGCTTCCCGAACACGACCATGCGGTCATCGTCACCGGCCAGCCCACCGTGGAGTCGGCGATCCAGGCCGTTTCCCGCCCGATCTACGACTACCTCCTGAAACCGCTGTGCCCCGAACAGTTCGACGCATTGCTCACGCAGGCTGCGGCGGCGTACGCGCGTGCGCACAACATGCCGATGCGTTTCGGGATGGTGGGCGGCTGCGAGTCGATGCGCCAGGTGATGGACGACGTCGAACGCGTGGCACCGTCGGAGGCCTCGGTACTCATCACCGGCGAAAGCGGCACGGGCAAGGAGCTCGTCGCGCGCGCCGTGCACCAGCGCAGCGGACGCCACGGTGCGTTCGTCGCGGTGAACGCCGGCGCCATCGCGCCGGAACTGCTCGCCAGCCATCTGTTCGGCCACGAGCGCGGCAGCTTCACCGGCGCCAATGCACGCCATGCGGGCTACTTCGAGCAGGCCAACGGCGGCACGCTGTTCCTCGATGAAATCACCGAAATGCCGCTGGCATTGCAGGTATACCTTCTGCGAGTGCTTGAAAGCGGCACCGTAACGCGCCTGGGCGGGACGGAGAACATTCCGGTCGACGTACGCATCGTTGCGGCATCCAATCGCGATCCGCACGCCGCGCTCGACGCCGGCACGCTGCGCGAGGACCTTTACTACCGGCTGGCCGATTTCACCATCGCGATGCCCGGCCTGCGCGAGCGCGGTGAAGACGTGCAGCTGCTCGCACAGCATTTCCTCGACGTGCTCAACGTCCGCTACGCAGCCAACAAACGCTTCGCCGACGGCACCGAGCGCACGCTGCGTCGCCACGCCTGGCCGGGCAACGTGCGCGAACTTCGCAGCGCGGTGCAGCGCGCATTCCTGGGCAGCGACGACGGCGTCGTGCGCATCCGGCCGAACCCGCGGCGTACGCGTGCCGGCGACGTGGATCCGGACTCGGTGGTGTTCTCGGTTGGCATGACGTACGCGGAGATCGAGCACGAGATGCTGAGCCGCACACTGGCCTACTTCGACAACGACCGCACGCGCACCGCGCGCGCACTGGGCGTGAGCGTGCGCACCATCCACAACCAGCTGGCACGCCTTCGCACGCGGGATGCGGACGCATGACCACGGCACTGGATGACGAAGCCGAGCGTCGCTGGCGCCATGGCCTTCGCAACGAACTCAACGTGATCACCATGGCCGTGTCCACGGCGCTTGCGATGATCGACCACGGCGCGGAGCCCGAGCGCGTGCGCGAGCATCTCAAACGCGCCGAAGCCGGGTGCAGGCGATGCCGCGACCTGGTGATGGACCCGCGCGATCTGGTCGACGAGTGACCATCCATCCCGAGAAGGCCCGCTTTCGCGGGCCTTCCTGCGCTTGAGACGGGAACGTCCTAATGCTGCGAAGTGCCCTGGTCGTTGCCGGTGCCTCGCGTGGATGACGAACCGCTTGCCGTCGTGCCACCGGTCTGGCGCGTCGTTGAAGCGCGCCCCTGCGCCGTCGTCGACTCGCCCGTACGCTGCTCGCTGGCCGAGCGCTGCGACTGCACCTGGAGGCGGTTGTCGACCTGCTTCACGCCGCTGCTCGCATCGGCCAGGTCCTCGGCGCGGTGTTTCATCCACCGCTCCGCGACAGTGCCCTCCAGCGTGATCACACCGTTGACGCAGCGCACGGTGACGTCGGTGGCGTCCAGGTAATCGTCTTCGGTGAGGCGCTCGTTGATGTCTTCCAGCATGCGTTCGTCCGAACGCGTGTACGAACGCGGGCCGACGCCGCGGTAGTTGCGGCCGTATTCGCCGCGCGAGGTGCCCGACATCGAGTGCTGACGCGTTGGACGCGCGCCTTCGTTGTCGCTGGCATACCCGGTCGCGTAGCCGCTGGTGCCGTATTCGCGACCGTAAGCCTGCTGGTCGGCATAGCCCGACGACAGGCCGTAGCCTTCGCCGTAGCCGCGTTCCCAGTTGCGGTTTCCGGCCTGGCGCCCGGCTTCGCCGCCTTCGTAGCCGCGATACTCGCGGCCGCTGCCATAGCCGTGCGAACCGGAACTGTGTTCGCCTTGGCCGTGGGCCTGCGTGCCATAGCCGCGCTGGTTGCCGTAATCGTCCTGCTGCTGGTTCTCGTAACGACGCTGGCTGCCGTACTCGGTGCCGTAGGCACGACCGCGGTTGGATGCGCCATACCCCTGGCTGCCGTATTCGCGATTACTGCCGTAGTCGCCGTGCCCGCGGTCGCCGAACTGGCCGCGATGGGCGCGCTCGCGGCCGTAGTCGCCACCGCGCTCGTATTCGTTGCGGCCCTGCGCGCCGTAGGTGCCCTGCTCGCCCCAGCGCTGCGATTCGCGCCGTCCCTGCGACCAGTCCTGTTCGTCGCGCCCCATGCCGCTGGCGTACTGCCGACCCATGCGTGCGCCGGCCTCGTAATCGCCTGCGTAGTGGCCCTGGGTGCGGGCGGACGTGTTGTCGTCCCAATCCTCGCCCGCGCCCCAGCGACGTGCGCCGTGTTCGGATCCGGCCATACCGGACTCGTGGCGCTGCTGGCGCAGACGCTCTTCGTACCGCCTGGAAGCATCACGTTCGTTCATCGTTTCTCTCCTTCCACTCAACCAAGCACGTCCCGTTTCCAGGGCGCGCGCGCCCAGCCGCATCGCGTCCTGCGCCACGGCCTTCAATTCACCGGTTCCCGATCGCTCGTCGGTCACTGGACTACCCTCCTGTGGATGTGGATGTGCCGCATCGCTGACTTGATGCGTGCGTCGGATCGGTCGCGCAGCGTCGGCATGCGCCCGCAGGCGGACTGTGCCGCGAGGGATGTAAAAACCGCGCGGACATCGTTCAGCGACGACGTAACAAGTTTCGGATGCGAGGTCGGATTTATGCGTGGATGCGCGCCATCGCCGCTTCGATGTGGAAGCGTTCCGCAAGAGACATGCCAGCGCGCGATCGCACCAGGCGCGACCTGTGCGCGATCGCGCGCGGAAAAATTTCCGTCGGCGAAATTGTTTCCGTCGCGGTTTTCGTTGGCGACGTTGCGCTACGCCCGCGAGCGCTTCGTTCGGTTCGGTTCAGTGACGAACGCGTGACATCGCATCGCAACGGCGCGCTGAACACGCGACATCGCGACGCGTGTGGTTTACGGCCTCACGCTGCCATTGTCTTCCTGCAGCGCCGGCTTGAACGGAATGTCCGGCGGCGGACGCGCTTCAGCGGGCTGGTCGTTGAGGTTGGGATCGCTCAAACCGCAACTACCGCCAA
>Ga0102587_1001540_pt1 | contig 16499 bp, 20 predicted proteins | sample AraplaF_Col_mTSA_FD_76853 | JGI IMG/M metagenome (GOLD analysis project Ga0102587, IMG submission 76853) | Arabidopsis root microbial communities from the University of North Carolina, USA - plate scrape MF_Col_mTSA (SPADES assembly) (version 2) | ecosystem: Host-associated > Plants > Roots >... | reverse complement strand
GACCGCTTCCTCGAGCGCGTGATGGTCGCCATCCTCGCGCAAGGCCACCTGCTGGTCGAGGGCGTGCCGGGCCTGGCCAAGACCCTGACCGTTAAGACCCTGGCCAACACCGTGCAGGGCCAGTTCAAGCGCATCCAGTTCACGCCCGACCTGGTGCCGGCCGACCTGGTGGGCACCCGTATCTACAACCAGAAGACCGGCGAGTTCAGCACCTCGCTGGGCCCCGTCTTCACCAACCTGCTGCTGGCCGATGAAATCAACCGCGCGCCCGCCAAGGTGCAAAGCGCGTTGCTCGAAGTCATGCAGGAGCGCCAGGTCACGATTGCCGGCACCGCCCACAAGGTGCCCGAACCCTTCCTCGTCATGGCCACGCAGAACCCCATCGAAACCGAAGGCACATACCCGTTGCCCGAAGCCCAAGTGGACCGCTTCATGATGAAGGTGCTGGTCGACTACCCGACCGACGAAGAAGAATTTGTCATCGTCCAGCGCGTGACCGGCCCGGCCGTCGCCGTCACCGCCGTCGCCACCACCGAGCAGCTCGCCGCCCTGCAGGCCGAATGCCGCCGCATCTACGTCGACCCTTCGCTGGTGCAATACGCGGTGCGCCTGGTCTCGGCCACGCGCACGCCCGTCAAGCATGGGCTGAAGGATTTGCAGCGCTTCATCACCTTCGGCGCCAGCCCGCGCGCCACCATCAATCTGGTCGAAGGCGCGCGCGCCCTCGCCCTGCTGCGCGGCCGCAGCTATGCGCTGCCCGAGGACATGACCGACCTGGTGCCCGATGTTTTGCGACATCGCCTGGTGCTGTCGTATGAAGCGCTCTCCGAGAGCCTCTCCGCCGACGGCTTGGTCGCCAAGATCATGATGAAAATCCCACCGCCCCCCAAACCCCTGGAACATGAAAAACTCGCCGCCTAGCCAGACTCCCACACCCGGCGCCAGCGCTGAGCAACTGCTGCGCCGGCTCGAGTGGACCGTCCTGCGCCGGCTCGACGGTCTGCTGCAAGGCGACTACCGCACGCTGCTGCGCGGCACCGGCATGGACCTGGCCGACCTGCGCGAATACCAGCACCACGATGACGTGCGCCACATCGACTGGAACGTGACCGCGCGGCTGCAGCAGCCGCATGTGCGCGTCTTCACCGAAGACCGTGAGATGAGCGCCTGGTTTCTGCTGGACCTGAGCCCTTCGATGGACTTCGGCTCCAGCGAGCAGCGCAAGCGCCATGTGTCCGCCGAATTTGTCGCCGTGCTGGCCCGCATGCTGACCCGCCACGGCAACCGCGTGGGCGCCATGTTGTATGGCTCCGGCGTGGACGCCGTCATCCCCACGCGCGGCGGCCGCCACCATGTGCTGCACCTGCTGCACACCCTGCAGGCCAGGCCCGAAGTCACCGACAGCCACACGCCCACGCGCCTGCACGAGCTGCTTGAATCCGCCGCCAACCTGGTGCGCCGGCGCTCCACCGTGTTTGTCGTGTCCGACTTCATCAGCGAACCCGGCTGGGAAAAGCCCTTGGCCCAATTGGCCCGCCGCCACGAAGTCGTGGCCGTGCGACTGCTCGACCCGCTGGAGCTGGACCTGCCCGACCTGGGCCTGATCCCCATACGCGACGCCGAAACCGGCGAGCAGCTGCTGGTCGACACCCATGACGCGGGTTTTCGCAAGCGCTTTGCGCAGATCGCCGCCCAGCGCGAGGCAGACCTGCGGCAGTCGCTAGCACGCGCCGGCGTGGACACGCTGGAACTCTCCACCGACGACGACCTGGTCGATGCCATCATGCGCTTTACCGAGCTGCGCAAGCGCCGCAGCCGGCTGTCCGGCGGCGCGCTGCCCGCCCACCTGAAGCACGCCGCCTGAGCTGCCAAGGACATTCATCATGAACTTCAGCTGGCTCAAAACCTTCATGTCCAAACTGCCCTTGCCGACGTTTTTGTGGCCGGAATTTTTATGGCTGCTGCTCGCCATTCCGCTGCTGGTGCTCATCTACATTTGGCTGCTGCGCCGCAAAAAGAAGATGGCGCTGCGCTATGCCAGCCTTTCCATCGTGCGCGAAGCCATGGGCCGCGGCCAGGGCTTTCGCCGCCATGTGCCGCCGCTGCTGTTTTTGCTGTCGCTCGCCGCCATGCTGGTGGCCGCATCCCGCCCCTTCGCCGTCATCAGCCTGCCCTCGCAACGCGAAACCATCATCCTGGCCATGGACGTCTCAGGCAGCATGCGCGCCGCCGACGTGCAACCCAACCGCCTGGTCGCCGCGCAGAACGCCGCCAAGGCCTTCCTCGCCGACCTGCCCCGCAATGTGCGCGTAGGCATCGTCGCCTTTGCCGGCACGGCTTCGGTGGTGCAGCAACCCACCCTGAGCCGCGAAGACCTGGTCGTCGCGATCGACAAATTTCAATTACAGCGCGGCACCGCGATAGGCAACGGCATCGTCGTTTCGCTGGCCGAGCTTTTCCCCGACGCCGGCATTGATCTGGCCTCCATGCAATACGGCCGCGAGAAACCCCGCGGCACCTCCATAGACCAAGCCCTGAACCCCGACAAAGGCGCAAACAAAAAAGAATTCGTCCCCGTCGCCCCCGGCTCCTACACCTCAGGCGCCATCATTTTGCTGACCGACGGCCAGCGCACCACAGGCGTGGACTCCATGGACGCCGCCAAAGCTGCTGCCGACCGCGGCGTGCGTGTCTACACCGTCGGCGTCGGCACGGTGGATGGCGAAACCATCGGCTTTGAAGGCTGGTCCATGCGCGTCAAGCTCGATGAAGAAACCTTGAAAGGCATTGCCCGCACCACCCAGGCCGAGTACTTCTACGCGGGCACGGCGGCGGACTTGAAGAAGGTTTATGAGACGCTGAGTTCGCGCCTCGCGATCGAGAAGAAGGAGACCGAGATTTCGGGGTTGCTGGCGCTGCTGGCGGCTGCGCTGGCCTTGGTGTCGGCTGGCTTGTCCTTGCTTTGGTTTAATCGGATTCTCTGACGAACATCGCAGCAACTGTCTTACGTTGCTTACGCCGCCCCTATTTGAGCAATTGCGGCGCGCCCTAAAATCCCCGAAGCTTGATCTGGCCATTGATTTGTCGCATCTCCTCATGCGCTGGTCAAATCTTCAAGCTAATCAATATCTCGACTTGGAGCACATCAATGGGAATGGTAGGTTGCTTTGCCGCAGTTTCGACGACAACACTCGATGGTCTGCGCGCAGATCCCGAGTCCATTGAGAAATACCTTTATCCCAACGATGGTGAGGATGAGCCTCCGTACTACATTGATGTTGATAAGGCTTGGCATGGCATCCACTACCTGCTGACGGGCTCGGCCGAAGGTGGCGCCGAACCGCTAAGTCTGGCCGTCATGGGAGGTGAGGAGTTTGGCCCTGAAGTCGGGTATGGACCCGCCCGATTCCTCACGCCAACGCAAGTTTCGCTGGTCGCGGGCGCACTTTCACAACTCACGATTGATCACCTTGAAAGCCGCTTCAATCCGGAAGACATGGAGGCAAAAGACATCTACCCGGACGTCATTTGGGCGCGAGACGGCAAGGACGCACTGGACTACCTCCTCGAAAACTACCAGCAGCTGGTCACCTTTTATCGCGACGCCGCGAAACGTGGCGATGGCGCGATTCAATGGCTGGCCTAGAGAGTACGGGACGATCTCGAGGGGGCTAACTATGCCAGTCTCCGGTAGCGACTACATGAAACAGCGAGCGATCTGCTTCCAGCAGCTCCGCGCACGACTTCTCGCTCGCTACTTCATCCCGGGCATGGCTTTCCTGCTCGCGGCAATCCTTGCCCTGGTGCTGCCTGCGCCAGACTGGTTGTGTTTTTTGCTCTTCGGAGTCGCCTTTGTGCTTCTATTCATCGGCGAGGCAAAGTTCAGGTGCCCTGCGTGCGGTCGAATCCCCACTGAAGGCGACGACCCGGACTTCAACCCAAAGTCTTGCGGCCATTGCGGAACTGTCCTGCTGTGGCGCGATTCGGAATAAATTCCCCATGAGCATCCTGCAGAGAATCACCAAGCTGGCCATCCTGCCGGCAATCGTCCTCTCATCAGCCCTTGCGTCAGCGGATTCATGGCGATACCCCGCCACCATCAGCAGCAAGACGGACACTTATGGCGACATCATCATCCGGCGCATTGTCGATGCGAGGAACGATCAGCAATACCCCGTCTTTTCCGTCGAGGTTTCCCGGGGAACGGTATTGTTGGCCCGGTTTCCGGGCGTCTATTTTGAGCGGCTCTTTCCGGCACCTGACGGGTCCTTTTTCGTTGCGCTGTCGAACGACGGACTCCCCGGAACAGCGGTACTCATCTTTGACCGGGAAGGAAATCTTCGATTGGAAGCGAAACACGATGTGGCCTACTTCGACTATTGCAGCTACTCGGTCTCACGGCAAAGGCTATGGTTCGACCAGGATAGCCCGGACGTCAAATTCTTGAAGCGGGAGGACATTGACGCTTACCGGGTCAGGTTACGGAGTTGCCATGGCAAGGAAGTGGACCTTCTCACAACCGTGCAGGAAGCGTACAAAAGATCGTTTGAGCGCAAGACCCTTGGTGTTCGCTGAGCAGGGAAGGTTTCACGCTACTTGCCGTCCAGCCCAACCTAAATCACAAACGCCTGCAACTCCGCCATCAGCCCATCCCGAAACCGCCAGACATCACAGTAAGCATGGCGCGCCGCTGTCCCGGCTTCATTTTTCAAACTGATCTCACCCATCGCGATCACAAAGTCGCCCTCGGCGATCATGCGATGGACCTCGAATTGCGGCGGCTCCTTGTAGGTGCTCGCCATCCACTGGCGAACCGCTTCTTTGCCTTGGAGGGTCCTGTCCCCCACAAAGGTCCATTCCGTATCCTCGGTGCAGAACTTCAGGAAGCCTTCGTAGTCGCCATCAGTGATGGCCGCGTTGGCCTTCTGAAGAATTTCTTTGTGGCTTCCTCTTAATGGCATCTTCCTTACTCCTTCCCGGGCTGGTCGAGCTTTTCCGCCGCCAGGGGAGCGGCCGCGGGCCCGTGCAGCACCTCGCCGTCCACCCCAAAGCGGGAGGCATGGCAGGGGCAGTCCCAGGATTTTTCGGCGGAGTTCCAGGCCACGATGCAGCCCAGGTGGGTGCAGACGGCGGAGCGCACATGCAGCGCTGAAAACTCATCGCGGTAGACGGCGAGCTTGCCCAGGCCCTGCCTGATCACTGCCCCTTCGCCGGGCTTGATCTGCGCTGCGCTTTCCACATCGCCGGCGGTGAGCAAATCCTTGTAGCGCGCGAGCGTGTTGGCCTGTTCCCTGACGAAATCGCCCAGGCCGTGGATGGCCTTGCGCGCCGGGTCGTACAGCTCGGCCCAGGGGTTGGGCCGGTGCATGATCATGTCGGTGATGGTGATGGCGCCGGCCGTGCAGTGCGTCATGCCGGTGCCGGAGTCGCCGGTGATGATGTAGATGTTGGGGTGGTCCATGGGGTTGGGGCCGAAGTAGGCCACGCCGTCGGCCGGCTCCATGACCTGGCCGGACCAGCGGTGCCGAACGGCCCCCGCCATTGGGAAGCGCTCGCGCACCCATTGCTCGATCTCACGCCAGCGATGCTCGGGGTGCACGTCCTGGCCGACCTTGTGGTCGGCGCCGCCGACGATCAGCATGTCGTGGGCTGCCGTATCGGCCGGCGGCGAGTCCAGCCGCAGGGAGTAATAGGGGTCGCCGGTGTCCCACAGCAGGATGCGCGGGAAGGCGCCCCTGGGCATCTCGATGCCGATCACATAGCTGCGGTAGCCCGACTGCTTGGTGTGCATGACCACGCGGTCCTTGAACGGCGTGTTGGTGGCCACGACCACCGCATCGGCGCGGACGTCGCCGTGCTCTGTCTCCACTGTGTGGCTCTTCCCACTCCTTTTGATGTCCGTCGCGCGCGTGCCGCAATGGATGCGCACACCCTGGCGCGCGCAGGCCAAGGCCAGGCCGGCCAGGTACCTCACGGGATGGAACTGGCCCAGACCGGCGTAGCGCACGCAAGGCCCGGTGTCAAAAGACAGGCCGGGCACGCGCGGCAACTGCTCCACCGCCACACCCACCTTGTGGGCCGCCGTGAGTTCGCGTACCAGGAGCTCGGTGTCCTGGCCGGGCAGGCAGTAGAGATAGCCGTCGAGGCGCTCAAAGCCGCAATCGGGCGCCTCGTCGCGGGCAATGGTTTCGGCCAAGTCGGTGGCGGCCTTGAAGCTTTGCGCGACCTGTTTAGCGCCCTCCAGCCCGAAGGATTTTTCGATCTCGCAGTAGTGGTCGTCGGGCGGGACAAACTGCGCCGTGGTGCGGCCGCTTTCGCCGGCGGCGAGTTCAAACGCTTCGAGGAGGACGACGCGCTTGCCCTCGCGCGAGAGCAGATAGGCCGTCGTCAGGCCGGCAATGCCGCCGCCGATGACGCACACGTCGGCCTCGCTGGGGCCGGACAGCGGCGGGAAGGACGGCATGGAGGCTGACGCCAGCCAGTAGGAAAGGGATTGTCCGTTGGTCCTCATTGCGGTCTCCTGCGGGCTTTGCCGGGCCTGGTCTTTGCCCTGCCTGTTGTTTACGGCGGATTGCGCTTTTTAATATTTGCGCGGTGCCTTCGAAGCACATCCACAGTCTGCGTGCGCCACCTGCGGCCTGTGTCAGCCGCAGACCGCACAGCATGTAGGCAACAGGCCTTGCGAGCTCCGGGCGTTGCAATCTGCGTAAATCTGCGAAATCTATGGATAAAGATTCATCCGCAGATTTCGCAGATTTGCGCAGATTCAAGGCAAAGACAACAAGAAGACAACAAGACATGGGTGTGCATGCGTTGCCCAATTCATGTATGATGATCATCATGCGAAATGCAAACCCCACCAAAATCAACGCCAGAGCCGCCGCCAAAGAGGCCTCGCACGAGCGCATCGTGTCGGTGGCCGCACGGGCCATTCGCCGCAGCGGCTATGACGGCACGGGCGTGGCCGACATCATGAAGGAAGCAGGCCTCACGCATGGCGGGTTTTATGCGCACTTCGCCTCGCGCGAGGCCATGCTGGCGGAAGCGGCGACGCGCGCCTGCGCCGATTCGGCGGCCGTGGTGGCGGGGGTGGTGGCCGGCACGCCTCCCGAAGAGGCGCTGGCCACCATGCTGCGCGCCTACCTTTCGCGTGAGCACGTGGAGCAGGTTGAACTGGGCTGCCCGCTGGTGGCGCTGGGTTCCGAAACAGCGCGCCAGGCCCCCGAGGTACGCCGCGCGACCACGCGGCATGTGAAGGAAATGATCGACCTTGTCGCCCGCCAGTCGCCGGACTGGGGCCAGCCCGGCGCGCATGAACGCGCGCTGGTGACCGTGGCCACCATGGTGGGCACCTTGCTGCTGGCCCGCGTGGTGGATGAACCCGCGCTGGCCGACAGCCTGTGCGAGGCGGCGATAGAGCACTTCGTCCCCGCCCCTAACCCCTCCTCCTGAAACATCGGAGCACCGCCTGTTTTTTTGTTCGCCTTTATATATGACAATCATCATTCCAAACAACATTACGGCCTCCGCATCGACAAGCCCACCACCCAAAATCGCCCTGGTGACGGGAGCCTCCTCAGGCATAGGCGAAGCGACCGCGCTGCGGCTGGCCGGGGCCGGCTACACGGTCTACGGCACCAGCCGGCGCGGCGCACGGGCAGGCCACCAGCCTTTTGAGATGCTGGCTCTGGACGTGACGCAGGACGAATCGGTACAGGCCGCGGTGCGGGCGCTGATGGAGCGGGAGGGCCGCATCGACCTGCTGGTGAACAACGCGGGTTTCGGTGTGGCCGCTGCAGGCGCGGAAGAGAGTTCCATGGCACAGGCCCAGGCGATTTTTGACACCAACTTCTTCGGGCTGGTGCGTATGACGCGGGCCATCCTGCCGCAGATGCGGCGCCAGGGTAGCGGCCGCATTGTCAACATCGGTTCGGTGTTTGGTTTTGTACCCATGCCTTACATGGCGCTGTATGCCGCGACCAAACACGCGGTGGAAGGCTATTCGGAATCGCTGGACCATGAGCTGCGCACCCTGGGCATACGGGTCTCGGTGATTGAGCCCGCGAACACAAACACGCAGTTCGACGCCAACCTGCTGGAGCCCGACGCGAAGCTCGATGCCTACCGCCTGGCCCGCAACGCCGTGACCCACAGGATGAAAGCGCTGGTGGAGTCCGGCGACAGCCCTGGCGTGGTGGCCGATGCCGTGCTCAAAGCCGCCATGGCCGCCAATCCGAAGCTGCGCTACACCGCCGGCATGCGCGCGGGCGGGCTGCAATGGCTTCGCCGCTTCGCGCCTGCCGCTCTGGTGGACGCGGGCATCCGGAAGAACCTGGGGCTTGACGAGCCGCCTGCATCGTCGGCGCGTGCGGCAGTTCCCGGCCAGCAACACAGCCAATAAGAAAGCCATGAAAGCACTCACCTTCAAGCGCTACGGCAAGTCGCCCGGGATCGGGTTCTCCGAGCTTCCGCGCCCCACACTCAAACCCTATGAGATGCTGGTCGAGGTCCATGCCGCGGGCCTGAACCCGATCGACAACATGATTTTGACCGGCACCTTCAAACCGGTCTTGCGCTTCGAGCTGCCGGCCACGCTGGGCAGCGACCTGGCCGGTGTGGTGACCGAGGTCGGCAACCGCGTGACGCGCTTCAAGCCTGGTGATGCCGTCTTCGCCAGCCTGTTCGACTTGGGCACGGGCTCCCTTGCCGAGTTCGCGGTGGTGCCCGAAAGCGCCGCGGCGCTGAAGCCCGCCAAGCTGGATTTCGTGCAGGCAGCCTCTGTTCCCATGGTTGGGCTCACTTCGTGGCAAGCGCTGAAGGAGCGCGCCGATCTGCGGATCGGCCAGAAGGTATTCATCCCCGCAGGATCCGGCGGCATCGGCACCTTCGCGATCCAGCTGGCAAAGCAGCTGGGTGCGAAGGTGGCGACCACCACCAGCACGGGCAATGTTGAACTGGTGCGCGGCTTGGGTGCGGACGAGGTGGTCGACTACCGCAAGGAAGATTTCGAGAAAGTGCTGCAGCGCTACGACGCGGTGCTGGCCACCGTCAAGGGCAACATGGTAGAGAAATCCATCGGCATCCTCAAGCCCGGCGGCCGGATTGTTTCCCTCATCGGCCCGCTGGACGCGGCCTTCGCCCGCGCGCGGCGCCTGAATTTTTTCCTGACCTGGGTGTTCGGGCTGATGAGCCGCAAGGTCATGCGCCTGGCGAAACAGCGTGAAGTCCGCTACTCATTTCTTTTTGTGCGCCCCGACGGTGCCCAGCTCGCTGAACTCGGCGAGCTGCTGCAAACGGAGCGCATCCGGCCGGTGATCGACAAGGTGTTTCCGTTCGAGCAGGCCAAGGAGGCCCTGGCCTACCTCGCCCAGGGACGCGCCAAGGGCAAGGTGGTCGTCAGGATCCGGTGAATCTGCTTGCTCTTTTTTGTCCCTGCTTTTTTGTTTGCCTTTCTTTTTTGGAGATGTTTATGAAGATCGAAAATTCTGTGGTCCTCGTCACCGGCGCCAACCGTGGCATAGGCCTGGCATTCGCGCGTGAGCTGCTGGCCCGCGGCGCGCGCAAGGTGTATGCGGCCGCGCGCGACCCTGCTACCGTCACCCTGCCCGGCGTCCAGGCCCTGAAGCTCGACGTCACCAAACCGGAAGAGGTAGCCGCCGCCGCGGCGCTGGCTTCGGATGTGACGCTGGTGGTCAACAACGCCGGCGTTGCCCAGCCGGGCGGCTTCCTGGCGGCTGACAGCGAGGCCCTCGCCCGGCGCATGTTCGAAACCAATTTCTTTGGCGTGCTGCACGTGAGCAAGGCTTTTGCGCCTGTGCTAAAAGGCAACGGCGGCGGCGCACTGTTGAACGTGCTGTCGATCGCCTCCTGGATCAACGGCGGTGAACTCGCGGCCTATTCGGCCAGCAAATCGGCAGCCTGGTCGCTGACCAATGCGCTGCGCAACGAACTCGCTCCGCAGAAGACCCAGGTGCTGGGCCTGCACATGGGCTATGTCGATACCGACCTCACGCGCGGTTTTGAAGTGCCCAAGGCCAGCCCCGAGGACATCGTGAAGCGCGCGCTCGACGGACTGGAAGCCGGCCGAGATGAAGTGCTGGCGGACGAAATCACACAGCAGGTCAAGCAGGGGATGACGGCGCCACGGCCCAGCTACCTGCCACAGGCGGCCTGAACGCGATAGCTGCGGGGTCTTGTCAGCCGGCCTGGCAGGCCTTGGCGAAAGAGGCCAGGGCCTGCACGAAGGCTTCAGGAGCTTCCAGCGGCGCGAACTCGCCGCTGCCGCGCAGCACCTCACCCTTGATATCTTTGGCCCCCGCAGCCTTCAGCGCGGGAAGGTAATCATCCGGCGAGCGGCCATCGGCATCGCCACGAAGGAAAAGCACGGGGGTTTCGATGGTCTTGGGCCGGCTGTTGTGCTTGGCATCGGCCTGCATGGCGCGGTACCAGTCAAAGCCGGCCTTGAGCGCCTCGGGGCGCTCATAGGCGCGTGCAAAACTGGCGCGGTGCTGCTCCGTCACCGCCTCTTTCTTGCCCGCCAGGAAGTCGGTGAAAAAATCAAAGTAGGCGCGCTGGTGGCCCGTTACCAGCAGCTCCGGCAGATCGGGCAAGGCATGAAAAGCGAAGTGCCAGATGCGCGGATCGGCCAGCACCTTGTCCCAGGGGTCTATGCCGGGAATGACGGTATTCATGACCACGGCCCCCGCGATGCGCTGGCCATGGTCGCGCGCGGCTGCATAGGCGATCATGCCGCCTACATCCAGGCCTGCAATGATGGGTTTGCTGGGGTTGCGCGCACCGGCAGCTTCGACTGCGCTGACCAGGATGTCAGCCAGTACGGTTTTCTCGGCGGAAGGCGGCTCGCCGCGTGAATCGCCGACGGCCGGCAGGTCAAACGCGAGCACAAAGTGCCCAGCGCCGGCCAAGGCGTCCATCACCGGCGAATAGAGTTCCTTGGAATGGGGCCAGCCGTGCAATAGCACGAGGGTGGGTTTCGCGGGATCGCCGGCCGCGAGCAGGCCCAAAGACAGGCCCTTGTGCTCCAGGGTTGCGGTAGGCATGCGATGGCAGGGCCGGTGTGCATGAGGTGCCCCATGGCACCCCATGAACCGCGCCCGGCTTCCAGCTCAAGGCTTACCTGGCGGGCTTGCTGACTTCGTGGCCGATCACGCCACCCACAGCGGCACCGCCCACGGTACCCAGGGCGCTACCGCCGGTCAAGGCCGAGCCGGCCACGCCGCCAACACCAGCGCCGATGGCGGTGTTTCTCTCCTGGGTCGTCATACCGCTGCAGCCCATCAAGCCGGCTACAGCCAATGCGCAAACTGCACTGTATGTGATGCTTTTCATCATTTTCAATCTCCTTCAGAAGTGGATGAAGTTGAAGAGCGATAAATGCCGTTTGAGGGTCACGCCATCAATCCGCCTTCACCTGAATGAATCGCTTGTCCGCGGCGGCTGCATGCCGGAGCGATGTGCTTTTCATTGCTGGTTTATTCATGCTAGGAGGCTGACTTTTCGGGGATGTAGGACGATGTGCCGTATCGCTGAGAACCACGTCCGATCCGATTGGGGGATTTGGCGTACGCGGCCCGGGCCGCGCAGGCAGCACGGCATGGAGCACCTGATTGAATCTCTCACGGATGCCTCATGCTTTTCCTTTGCGGGATACATTAACGAGGTCAGTCCCGCTCCCGTGTCGGTCAACCTGGAAACCCAAGCTCGCGCACCGGCTTGGAGGGCTCTCACCACATCGTTTGCATTGAACAACTTATGGCAGCTCTGGACACCGGCCCCTTCTTTCACGGCACAAAAGCTGATTTGCAAATCGGCGACCTGCTGACAGCGGGCTTCAAATCAAATTACGACGAACGCGTGGTGATGAACCACATTTATTTCACAGCCCTTTCCAAAGGGGCCGGGCTTGCCGCGGAAATCGCGAAAGGCAGCGGCAGGCCGCGTGTCTACATCGTTGAACCGACGGGAGAATTTGAGAACGACCCCAACGTCACCGACAAGAAGTTCCCAGGCAACCCGACGCGGTCGTACCGTAGCAGGCAGCCTCTAAAGGTTGTGGGCGAACTCGAAAGCTGGGAACCCTATGACCCGGAGTTCATCCAGCAACTAAGAACCCGTGTGGAGAGTGGCATGGGCGAAATCATCAATTAAGCTGAAAATGGATTGCCCGACACGGGAGGGGAAACAAATGGACAACAACCAGACAGCCCTGCTATCCGAGATCCGCGATTTGCTGAAAGAGCAGAACGCGCTCATCGCCGACATCAAGGCCATGAATGCCGAGGCCGCGGGCCGAACCCTGATGGCAATGGACCAGGCCGGCGAGTTGCAGGCATCGAATGCCGAGACCTTGCAGTACGCGCGCCGCGAGAACCGGAAAACCTTTATCGCTTTTGTGCTGTTTCTGCTGGTGATGGCGGGCTTTGTTTTCTACCGCTACGGCTCCTTGAGCAGAATGCTTGGGGCATAAGCACCAAGACCAACATCCACACGCAAGGGAGCACCACACATGGCACGCATCATTCCGCCAGAAGTCCAGGAAATGGTTGACGAGGCTTCCAGCTCAGCCGGTTCTGACGACGCCCCTTTTTGGGAATCCGACAGCGAGGGAATACCGGAAGAAGGCATGTACCAGCTGGCCTCCGAACTGGATGTTGAAAACGCCGAACAGCTTCTCGGCCAGTTGCCGCCCGGCTACAGGATGGTGTACTCGATCTTCCTGTGGGAATCGAGCCGCGCCGGCGAGGGATTCAAGACCGGTACCGACAACTCGGGGCTGTCGCTGGTGCAGGCAGCGGCGACGGCATATGCCGAGGCAGGCATGGCAGAGGAAGCCACAGCGCTTGAGCGCATGCTGGCGCAATACGTCCAAACACCGGAGGACTACGACCGCATCGAGGCCGCTTACGAAGCCGGCGATAACGCTTACAAGGAGGACTGGGACCGCATTCCACACCTGGTCAGGCATCTTTGCGAGAACGCGGACCGCTATTTTTATGTTGAGGCTTGAGAGGGCGGCCCAGCATTCCATTTGATGAGAACTTCCAGTGGCGCCATGCAAAACGGTGAGAAGCTCACCGTGCCGGCCTGGCCTTTGACGCACTCAGCTTAAACGCGGGCCTTCATCTGAAACGTCATACCGCAAGGGGGGAAAGACGCAGGTGGTCTCCCCGAACATGCCACCAGCAAACTCAATGGACGTGCCAGTATCAAAAACGACCGTGATGACATTTGGACGCGCCCAGGCGGCCGATTGGATACGGATCGCATCCGGCCAGGCCTTGATTTCCTTTTGTGCACCGGATGAGCCCTGCCCATCCAGCGACTCCGCTTGCTCCAGCTGTTTTTCCAGCGCGGCAAGCTCCTTCTCGATTTTTGCGCCACCAGGCCCACCCATAAGCCTCGCCTGGCGGGTGCGGATGGTTGAATAGCGGTTTTGTGCATGCGCGGTGCCGTCCTTTGCGACGACCTGCCAGGCTGACCCCGAGATGCGGCGGCCATCCTTTAGAACGATGCCAAGCTGATTCAGCATAAAGAGAAGCTGCTTCACCTCGGCCCCTGCCAGGCCATTAAGCGCAATTTCCAGCCCGGCTTCCATGTTTCCCGAGCCCTGGGCTTGGGCTTTCGCAGCCTCTTGTTCCTCCGCAAGCTTGGCGTGCTTGTCGGCTTCAGCAAGCGATTTTTTGGCCCAGCGCATGGCGACGTCATGACCGATGTAGCTGTCCTCGTCTTCACTGATGCATCCTGATGCAGCAATGGCCAGGCCTGCGCCAAAACACACACCCGCCTGCATGGACTCCCAGCCCCGCGTCGTAATAGCGACTGCGGTGTCGAATCCGGAATGTCCGGCCTTTGCAGCGGCGGCGGCGTCCTTCTTCGACAGTTTTTGGAGTTCGACCTCACATCCGGAATCCGCCTTCCGCCAGACCATGGGAAGCCAGCCCGAATCCTTCTTCCAGGACCAGGGTTTCTTGATCTCCAGGGGCAACTTTGCCTTTCTCAGGATGGTGCCAAGCTCCGCAATCTCCGGTAGCGACCCACGAGATACCAGCACCAGGAATGTGTAAGCCATATCTTTCACCCCCCCCTATAAAGACCCAAGTCGCATAATAGCTATGCCCATCAGCCGCGCGTCCGTCCTCTGTGCACAAGGAACACCGGCCACCGAGCGCACCTTTCACAAATTCGCACATCCCCGGCGTCAAACCTTATGGCAAGCTCACGCAGAGACTACGTCAAAAAAAGGGCAATCCGCTTCCAGAAATTGCGCGCCAGGTTGCTTGCCCTATATTTCGTGCCTGGCATGGCTTTCTTGCTGGCGGCGATTGTTTCTGTTGTGATGGCCGCGCCCACCTGGCTGCAGCTTGCGGTGTTCAGCATTGCTTTCGCGCTGTTGTCCGCTGGCGAAACAAAGTATCGATGTCCCGTCTGCAACCGCACTCCACCTGGAAATTTCAACCCGAAGTCTTGCGGCCATTGCAAGACCGTCCTGCGGTGGCGGGGTGATATTTAGCAGCGTAGGCCAATCCAGCGTGTTCAAGGTCTCGGCTCGGTTCGGAGTGCCGGCATTCGCGGCCGGTTCTATCAAACCACTAATAAATAGCGTGTATCCTACGTTGCGCAATCTGCGGAGAACCGCACTGAGGTTGTGCTGGTCACCGCTCGTCTTTAACGGCAGAAAAAATGAAAATTTGCGCCGAATGCCATTCACCTGCGCCGGATGCTGTTCTAGCGTGTACCGCCTGCGGTTGTGGCATCTTCACCGAACCAAGCGCACCCAATACCGAGAAGCGTGCCGATTCAGATTTCGTCACCTTGCTTAAGTGGTCGATTGGTTACTTGCTTTGCGCGATGCTGATAGGCGTTGCCACTAGCATCGTGGCGCATCTGCTGTTGCGCAATGGCTTCAGAACCGTGGCAGAGGGAATGGCAACTTCGCCCATCGTGTTGATTCCTGCTCTCACAACGCTGGTTTTTGCGCTCTATTCAAGTCGCTATCACCACCCCATCGCCCGGGCCGGCGCGCTGTACCTGGCAATCTCAGTTTTTGGGCTTGGTGTGCATTTGCTGAGTTCCGGGCGGCCCTCCGAATACTTTAGCGCCGCGGTAACCACTTTTGTCTTTGCGCTGGTTGGTACCGCCGTTGCCTTCATCTTCAAGAGTAAGAAGCAATGAGGCAGCATACGAGGCTGTAAAAAATCCTCACCAGCAGAATTGAGATCGCATTCCCCAACTGCCCGGCCATCTTTGCGAGAAGGCGGACCGGTGTTTCTATGTTGAAGTTGAGCTGCTGTCCAGAACCACCTAATACTGGAACGAAATCGTGTTGAACATCGCTACACCCTATGGCGAGATATCAGTGATCAATGAACCAGCCTACAGCTTTGGCTCCGCTGACAATGTGCGCACATATCCTTTTGCCAAATGCCTAATGCCGGGAGCTCGCCCAATCTCTGTTCATGGCTTGCTGCTGAATGATAAACCCCTAGCCGCATTCGGTGCCACGGGAGGCGCAACCGGCATTCACGAACACTCAGCTTTGTGGCTCAATGGCCATCTGCTTCTGGCCATCTGCGACTCAGTCGTCAGCGTCAAATTGCATCCATTCGAACTTTGTTGGGCCCTACGCGTCGACGACGCAACCTGCTTTGGCCTTCACCTTCATCAGCAATCAGGTTGCCTTCTTTCGCATGGCGAGTTGTCGATGACAAGGTTCACCGAAGCTGGCGCGATTGTGTGGCAGTCCGGAGGCTATGACATCTTTACGGGAAGCCTGGTTTTCAATGACGAGTTCATATCCATCAAAGACTTCAATGGTTATGAGCATCGTCTTGGCTACATTGACGGAAAACTCTTCGCTTAGCCCCTCAGAGGATGACATTCACCATCTGGAGGATGCAATGCAGGGAAGTCACAGTGATGAGCCGACAATAAAAGCATTTAAACAGGCTCGATAGATCCGGAGCGCGGCACCTGTAAGCCTCGTCCTACATCCAGACACGATGCCTGCATATGTCTTTTGACATAGGTGTGCATATGCTTGGGGCGAATGACTTCCAGAGATAAGGGTGACCCGGGCAAAACGGCGCTCGATCAAATTCGGGCTTCGCTCAGGCAATTTTTGCGGATCCGCGATCTGCAGCAGAAGCTGGACCCCCACACCGGCGAACCCGGCCGGCCGCTTGCCAGTGATGAATTGAAGCATTGGCGAGACTCCATCAGGGAAGACAGGCCTAGGCGATCCCGCTCGGGATCGCGTAGCGGCAAGAAAGATTAAGCCCGGCTCTGGCTCAAGCCCACGCCGACAAGCGCCCCGACACCAATTTAAACCTGCGCCCGCAGCGCGCAGCCAGCGCCTCATCATGGGTGACCAGCACAAAGGCCGTGCCGAAGTCGCGCGCGAGTTTGAGCATGAGTTCAAACACGCCGTCGGCGGTGGCGCGGTCCAGGTTGCCGGTGGGTTGGTGGGCCAGCACACAGGC
>Ga0102587_1001534_pt1 | contig 16551 bp, 15 predicted proteins | sample AraplaF_Col_mTSA_FD_76853 | JGI IMG/M metagenome (GOLD analysis project Ga0102587, IMG submission 76853) | Arabidopsis root microbial communities from the University of North Carolina, USA - plate scrape MF_Col_mTSA (SPADES assembly) (version 2) | ecosystem: Host-associated > Plants > Roots >... | reverse complement strand
GTGATCGTCGGGTTGGCGGGCAACCCATGGTAGAGGGTCGGCTGGTCGGCGTGCTGCAGCACGTACATCACGTGCGTGCCCTGGACTTCCGGCGGATCGTAGAGGCCGGCGTTCTCGAAGCCGCGCGATTTCAGGTCTTCGATGCGCTCGCCCGCCCAGTGCGTCATGTCGGTCTTGGACCCGAACATGATCGCGCCGGTGGGGCAGGCCTTCACGCAGGCCGGCTCCAGGCCGACCGTGACGCGGTCGGAGCACAGCGTGCACTTGTACGCCTTGTGATCGGTCTTGCTGATGCGCGGAATGTCGAACGGACAGCCCTTCACGCAGTAGCCGCAGCCGATGCACTTGTCGCTGATGAAATCGACGATGCCGTTGGCGTACTGCACGATGGCGCCGGGCGCCGGGCAGGCCTTCAGGCAGCCCGGATCCTCGCAATGCATGCAGCCGTCCTTGCGGATCAGCCACTCGAGGTTGCCCTGTTCGTTCTCGTACTCGTTGAACTTCATCAGGGTCCAGACGCTGGGCCCCAGATCCATCGGGTTTTCGTACGAGCCTTCGAAGTGGCCGATCTCCGGACGCAGGTCGTTCCATTCCATGCACGCGGACTGGCACGCCTTGCAACCGATGCAGCGGCTGACGTCGATCAGCTTGGCCACCTGGTCCTCATGGCTGCGCGCCATCGGCGGCGTCATGGTGGTGGCGGAGCGGCGGACGTAGTCTTGCGATTGCAGATCTGACATGACGTTGAGTCCTCAGGCTGCCGGTGCCGCGGTTCGTTCGACATTGACCAGGAACGCCTTGAACTCCGGCGTCTGCGTATTGGCGTCGCCCACCGATGGGGTCAGCGTGTTGGCGCCGTAACCTTTTCTGGCCTGGCCGGTAAAACCCCAGTGGATCGGCACGCCGATCACATGGGTGGGCTTGCCGTCCACCGTCATCGGCTTGATGCGCTTGGTCACATAGGCCTTGCAGATCACCTCGCCGCGCTTGGAGCTCACCTTCACCCAGCCGCCTTGCTCGATTGCAGCGGCCCGATCAGATGCAATTCGATATCCGGACGCTCGGCCTTCAGCGCCGGCCACTTGCCCTGGCTTTCCTGCACCCGGTTCTCGCCGAAGACGCGCTGTCCCGCTTCGATGGCCGGGCGGATCGCGTCCGCCTCGAAGGTCTTCGATACCGCGACCAGCTGAACGGAACCCGCCGGCCGACCTGCCGCGCGTTCCCCGGCCGCAATCCGTGATCGCACGTCGTTCAACCGCTCTTGAAGTTCCATCGTTCTGCCTCGACATACCAGCATGAAAGGATTGGCAATGAACTAACCAGCCAACCCGTGCTTGCCAAGACCCGCCTTCGCGAAATCGCTTGCACGTGATCAAGATCGGACGCTTGCAGCGCCTGCAAAACTTGACGCTACGGTGGTTTCATGGTGAAGGTCTCGACCAACTCCCCTGATTTTCCGGAAATACGAATACGATGGCCACAGAACGTTATAATCCGCGCGATGCCGAGCCTCGCTGGCAGCAGAAATGGAATGAAGACAAGGTCTTCGAGACCGACAATGCCGATCCGCGCGAAAAATATTACGTCCTCGAAATGTTCCCCTATCCGTCGGGGCGCATCCATATGGGCCATGTCCGCAATTACGCCATGGGCGATGTCGTCGCCCGCTATAAGCGCGCGCGGGGCTATAATGTGCTGCACCCGATGGGCTGGGACGCTTTCGGCATGCCGGCAGAGAACGCCGCCATGGAGCGCGGCGTGCATCCCGCTTCCTGGACCTACCAGAATATCGGCTCGATGAAGGCGCAGTTGAAGGCCATGGGGCTCTCGCTGGACTGGAGCCGCGAATTCGCCACCTGCGATGTCGAATATTACCAGCACCAGCAGCATCTCTTCCTGGATTTCCTGGAAAAGGGCTTGGTTTACCGCAAGCAGTCGAAGGTCAATTGGGATCCTGTCGACAACACTGTGCTCGCCAACGAACAGGTGATCGATGGCCGCGGCTGGCGTTCCGGTGCGCTGGTCGAACAGCGCGAACTGACGCAGTGGTTCTTCAAGATCACCGATTTCAGCCAGGATCTGCTCGACGCGCTGGACACGCTTGAACAGTGGCCGGAAAAAGTGCGGCTGATGCAGAAGAACTGGATCGGCCGCTCGGAAGGCCTGACGATTCGTTGGGAGATTGTGCCGGAAACGGCGCCTGCCGGCGAGAGTGAAGTCACGGTCTATACCACCCGGCCGGACACGCTGTTCGGCGCCTCCTTCCTGGCGATCGCCGCCGATCACCCGCTGGCAAAGGATGCCGCCGCAAAGAATGCCGATATCGAAGCCTTCTGCGAGGAGTGCCGCCGTGCCGGCACGTCGCTCGCCGCACTCGAGACCGCCGAAAAGAAAGGCATGGATACCGGTATCCGCGTCAGACATCCGCTTGATCCCTCCTGGGAGCTGCCTGTCTATATCGCCAACTTCGTCCTGATGGATTACGGCACCGGCGCGATCTTCGGCTGCCCGTCAGGCGACCAGCGCGACCTTGATTTTGCTCGCAAATACGGCCTGCCGGTCGTGGCCGTCGTCATGCCGAGGGATGGCGACGCTGCGAGCTTTGCCGTCGGCGATATCGCCTATGACGGTGAGGGCGTGATGATCAATTCGCGCTTCCTCGACGGCAAGACGACGGAGGAGGCCTTCAATATCGTTGCCGACCGCCTGGCGGCCGCTTCGCTCGGCAATGCGCCGCAGGGCGAGCGCAAGGTCAATTTCCGCCTGCGCGACTGGGGCATTTCTCGTCAGCGTTATTGGGGCTGCCCGATCCCGGTCATCCACTGCGATGATTGCGGCGTCGTGCCGGTGCCGAAGAAGGACCTGCCGGTCAAGCTGCCCGACGACGTCACCTTCGATCAGCCCGGCAACCCGCTCGACCGTCATCCGACCTGGCGTCATGTCTCCTGCCCGACCTGCGGCAAGGATGCCCGCCGCGAGACGGATACGATGGATACTTTTGTCGATTCGAGCTGGTATTTCACCCGCTTTACCGCGCCCTGGGAAGGAAAACCAACCGATCCCGAAGCCGCGAACCGCTGGCTGCCGGTCGACCAGTATATCGGCGGCATCGAGCACGCGATCCTGCACCTGCTCTATTCGCGCTTCTTCACCCGCGCCATGCGCGAAACCGGTCACGTGGCGGCCACCGAACCCTTCAAGGGTCTCTTCACCCAGGGCATGGTGGTCCACGAAACCTATAGCCGCGGTGCCGGCGCCAGCCGCGAGTGGGTGGCCCCTGCCGATATCCGCATCGACGAACTCGACGGCAAACGCCGGGCCTTCCTGCTGACCAACAACGAGGAAGTTGCGATCGGCTCGATCGAGAAGATGTCGAAGTCGAAAAAGAACGTCGTCGATCCCGACGATATCATCGCCTCCTATGGCGCCGATACCGCCCGTTTCTTCGTTCTGTCCGACTCTCCGCCCGAGCGTGATGTCATTTGGTCCGAGGCGGGTGTCGAAGGCGCCCATCGTTTCACCCAACGCCTGTGGCGGCTGATTTCGGAAGCCGCGGACACACTCTCCGCCGTCGCAGCTGCGCCGGCGAGCGAGGGGGAAGCCTTGCCGATCTCACAGGTCGCCCACAAGACGCTGAAGGCTGTCGAAAACGATTATGACAAGCTCTGGTTCAACAAGGCCGTCGCCCGCATCTATGAACTCGTGAACGCACTGGCCGCACCGCTGACCAGGGTTGCGGCGGGCGAGGGTGATGCCGCCTATCGCGCGGCAGTCCGCGATGCCGCAGAGATCCTGATCCAGCTGGTCGCACCGATGACGCCGCATCTGGCTGAGGAGTGCTGGACGGCGCTCGGCAACGAAGGGCTGCTTGCCCGGACAAGCTGGCCGCGCTACGACGAAACGCTCGTTGTCGAAAACGACGTCGTTCTGCCGGTCCAGATCAACGGCAAGAAACGCGCCGAATTGACAATTTCTCGCGATGCAGATCAGAATGCCGTCACCGCCGCCGTGCTGGATCTGGATGCGGTGAAGAACGCGCTGAACGGACAGGCACCGAAGAAGATCATCGTGGTTCCCCAAAGGATTGTAAACATTGTCGTTTGATATCGCTTGCAAGCTGGCTCGCAATGCCGGCATCGCCATGATCCTTGCCTCCGCGGCTTTTCTCTCTGCCTGCCAGGTCCGGCCGCTTTACTCCGAGAATTCCGGTCTCACCGAAAAGCTTTCCTCCGTCGGCTTTTCCCCGGCAGGCAGCCGGGTTGAGCAGCAGGTTCGCAATCACCTGATCTTCTTTGCAGCACGTGGCGCCGGCGAAGCCGCAAACCCGCAATATCAGGTTGAGATGCACGCCACCTCGAGCGTCGCCGATACGCTGCTTCAGGAATCCGGCGATACGTCGAAAGCCGGCCGGGTGACCGTCACCGTCACCTACACGCTGCGTGCCATAACCGACAATCATGTCATCAAGGCCGGCAGCCGTCAGGCCACAGCGCTGGTGGATTTCTCCGAACAGCAATTTGCCAAGCAGCGGGCGATCCGTGATGCCGAGAACCGCGCAGCGGATCAGGCGGCGGAATTCGTAGGGGCCGACATCGCCGCTGCCCTCAGCCGCTGAGGCGAGATGTGGCAGAGATAAAATCCCACGAATTCGAGATCTTTCTGCAGAAGTCGGCGCTGAACTATCGGATCTTCGTCATCTATGGGCCGGATCGCGGCCTCGTTTCGGAACGGGCGGGTCTGCTTGCCGGTAAAAGTGGTGTGGCCCTCGACGACCCATTCTCGCTGACGAAGCTCGATATCGGCGATCTGCAGAAGGATCCCGGACGATTGGTCGATGAGGTCCAGTCGATCGGGCTGTTCGGCGGTGAGAAGCTGATTTGGATCCGCGGCGCCGCAAACGAAAAATACCTCGTCGATTCCCTGGCCCTGCTCGCCGAAAAACCACTCGAAGCCGCCTATCTAATCGTGGAGGCCGGCGACCTGAAAAAGGGTTCGCTGCTGCGCAAGACCGCCGAAGCCGCGCGATCTGTCATGACGATCCCCTCTTACGCCGATGACAGCCGTGCTCTGAATACGCTGATCGATACCGAACTCGGTGCAGAGAAACTCGGTATCACGCCGGCCGCGCGGCAGGCGCTGATCGCACTGATTGGCGGTGATCGCATCGCTTCCCGAAACGAGGTGCGCAAGCTCGCGCTCTATTGTCGCGGCGCCGATACGGTTGAAGAACATCACGTTACCGAAATAATTGGCGATGCCAGCGCGATCTCCGTCGACGATGCCGTCGACGCGATTCTCAGCGGCGATCTCACGGCCTTTCTGCACGCCATGCAGAAGATCAGCAGTTCAAAAACCGCAATCTTTCTCGTGCTTCAGGCATGCCTGAAGCAGTTTCAGCTTCTCGATACGATGCGCGCTGAAATGGAGGAAAAACGCCTGCAGCCGCCTCAGATCATGCAGACCATGGGGCGGCATCTGCATTTTCGCCGCAAGCCGATCATCGAACAGGCGCTGCGCCAATGGACCGCCGAAAGCATCGCCCGTGAATCCAATCGCCTGCAGGCCGCAATTCTGCAGAGTCGGCGGCGCCAGGTACTGGAAGACAGCGTTGCGATGCAAACGCTTCTTTCCACCACCCTTCAATCCGGTCGAAAATCGGCGTGATTTGGAGCGCTTCAGCTGCTAACCGAAGCACGCTCTGCCCTTCACGCCCTTCTGGACGGAAAACCGCTTCGCTATTTTCTGGGAATCGCTCTAACGCCGCTCGAGCAAGCGGCAGATTTCCTCGAGCTGCTCCAGCGACTTGTAGGAAATTTTAATCTGCCCGCCACTGGTTTTGTGATTGATCGCAACGTCAAGGCCGAGGGCATCGGAAAGTGTTCTTTCCAAGGCCAGCGTGTCGGAATCCTTCTGATCGCGCCGTAGGGCCGGCGGAGGCTCGGATTGTGCCTTGATATTGTTCTGCGCCAGCTTCTCCGCATCGCGGACCGACATGCCCTTCGCAACGATCGTACGGGCAAGACTGGCCGGATCCGGCGTCGAAACCAGCGCGCGTGCGTGCCCGGCCGACAGGCTGCCGGCAGCAAGCAGATCACGAACCGGGTCCGGCAGTTTCAACAGGCGCAGAGAATTGGCAACGTGGCTGCGGCTTTTGCCGATGATCTCGCCGAGGTCGTTCTGGGTGTAGCCATATTCCGCGATGAGCTGCTCATAGCCCAAGGCTTCCTCAAGCGGATTGAGATCCGCGCGCTGCACGTTTTCGACAATGGCGATTTCCAACGCCGTCTTGTCATCGACGTCACGGACAATGACTGGAATTTCGATCAATCCGGCAAGCTGAGCGGCGCGCCAGCGGCGCTCACCGGCGATGATTTCATATCGATCCCGCGACATCGTTCGCACCACGATCGGCTGCACGATACCATGCTGACGAATGGAGCTTGCGAGATCGTGCAGCTCAGTGTCATCGAAGAAACGACGAGGATTGCGGGGGTTACGGCTGACGAACTCGATCGGGATCATCCTGTCGGCACTGATGGTCCGCTCGGCTTCCACCGGGACAGGCTGATCCATTTCGCCTATCAGCGCCGCGAGGCCACGGCCCAATCGCCTTTTCGATACATCGTCATTCATGATCTACACTCACCTACACCCCTGAAATGATATTACGCGGCCAGTCTCTGGCGCTCCCGTTGAATGACCTCTGAGGCCAGTTGCAGATAGGCCTGGCTGCCCGCGCATTTCAGATCATAGAGAATAGCTGGCTTGCCGTAGGACGGCGCCTCGGAAACCCGGACATTGCGCGGAATTAACGTATGGTAAACCTTTTCGCCGAGATGGGTGCGCACATCATTGACCACTTGCTGGGCGAGATTGTTGCGCGCATCAAACATTGTCAAGACGATCCCCTGGATATCCAGGCGCGGATTCACCGTTCGACGAACCTGGCTGACGGTCTCGAGCAACTGGCTCAGCCCCTCCAGCGCGAAAAATTCACATTGCAGCGGCACCAGCACGGAATGCGCGGCCGCCATGGCATTCATCGTCAAAAGATTGAATGACGGCGGGCAATCCAGAAGAATATAGGAGAACGCCATTGCTTCAGGCGAAGACAAGGCTTTCCGCAATTTGAAGACTCGATCGCTTTGCTGCGAGATTTCCATCTCGACGCCAAGCAGATCCATCGTCGACGGGACGATAAAAAGATTGGGAACCACTGTTTCGAGCGTCACCTCGGTGATACCGCGATCACCAACCATCAGATCATAGGAGGAGAGTTTGCGATCGCGACGGTCGATACCGAGGCCGGTGCTGGCATTGCCTTGCGGATCGAGATCAACGATCAAGACACGCTCGCCAATGGCAGCAAGAGCCGTTGCCAGGTTGATTGCGGTGGTTGTTTTGCCAACACCACCCTTCTGATTTGCGATGGTGATAATCCGGTGTCGTTCGCCAGCCATTGCCGCAATATCCGATCTGTTAAACCAAGCGCCGGAGATTTGATACTTCCAAAATAACAGATTCCTGCTCGACGGCGCTCTTATGTTCTAACAGATCGAATTCCCACCGACCACGTGCTTTGTCGATTTCCCGCAGGTAATCCCGGCCTTTATGAAAAAAGCCACGGCAATTTTGCTTGCCCAGCATCCACGGAGCCGAATAGTCCATGAGCCCGTCCAGGTCGGCCAACGCTCGGGCTGAAATCGCACCGCAGTCGGCAATCTCGGCATAGGCATCTTCGATTCGATTGGTATGCACACTCCCACGCGCCTGCGTCTCTCGCAGCGCTGTCCGCAGAAAGGCCGCCTTTTTATGGTTGCTTTCGACCAGATGCACCCAGCCGCTTTGCAGCTCGGCCAGAAAAATCGCCGTAATAACGCCCGGAAAGCCCCCGCCACTGCCGAGATCAACCCAGGTGATCGGTTGAGGATGGATCTGAAACACCTGGCTGCTATCAGCGATATGCCGGTGCCATAGATCTTCGAGTGTCGACGGCGCCACCAGATTGATCGTTTTGGCCCACTTCTGAAAAAGTACCGCGAAGTGTTGAAGCCGTTCCTGTGTTTCACGTGAAACACGCAAACCGTTTAATTCCATTCTGAAAGACTTTCAAATCTCGTCGTCAGGCGCTTTGACGCTCGGCAGACGTTAGGCGGCGCAAATGCACAAGCAGCAATGCGATTGCCGCCGGCGTCATCCCCTCAACGACGGAGGCCTGGGCAATGTTGAAGGGGCGAGCCGCGCTGAGCTTCACCTTGAGTTCGTTGGAGAGGCCGGAAAGCGCATCGTAATCGAAATCGAGCGGTATCTGCCGTTGCTCGTCGCGTTGCTGATCGGCAATCGCCGTGGCTTGCCGATCCAGATAAACTGAATAGCCGGCCTCGATTTCCAACGCTTCCGCCACCTTGGATCCCATCGTACCAAATGTCTCAGGCCAAACACGGCGAAGTTCAGCAAAATCATAATTCGGATAGGACAACAAATCATAAGCGGTTCGGCGCTGCCCATCGAGATTGATATTCAAGCCGGCCCGCCGCGCTTCATTCGGCGTAACGGTGAGCGACTGCAAGAGCGCCCGACCCATGTCCATCTCAGCCTGATAGGCTGTGAATCGCTGCGCGCGTTCGCTGCTGGCGCAGCCAAGCCGAATGGCCAGCGACGTCAACCGCATGTCGGCATTGTCTGCACGCAAAGTCAGCCGGTATTCGGCCCGCGAGGTAAACATTCGATACGGCTCCGTAACACCGCGGGAGGTGAGATCGTCGATCATGACGCCGATATAGGAGCTGGTCCGACTAAAATGAAACGGATCCGAATCGCTGCTCTGCAGCGCCGCGTTTAGACCTGCAGCCAAGCCTTGGGCGGCCGCCTCCTCATAGCCGGTGGTGCCATTGATCTGGCCCGCAAGAAAGAGACCTTTCAGCCGTTTGACTTCCAACGACGGCGTCAACTCTCTCGGGTCAACGTGATCATATTCGATTGCATAGCCGGGTTGCAGAATTCTTGCCGCTTCAAGCCCGGGAATTGTCTTGATGAAATCTGCCTGGACTTCCGCCGGCAAAGAGGTGGAAATACCGTTCGGATAAACTGTGTCGTCGTCCAGTCCCTCGGGCTCGAGAAAGACTTGATGCCCATCCCGCTCTCCAAATTTTACCAGCTTGTCTTCGATGGACGGGCAATAGCGAGGACCGACGCCTTCGATCTGTCCGGAATACATCGCCGATCGCATGATGTTGTCGACAATGATGCGATGGGTCGCTTCAGTCGTCCTGGTGACCCCGCATTCGATCTGCGGCGTCGTAATCCTGTCGGTCATAAAGGAGAAGGGCACGAGTTCCTCGTCAGCCCCCTGCCGGCCGACGGATTGCCAGTCTATGGTCTTTCCGTCCAACCGCGCCGGTGTCCCGGTCTTCAGTCGTCCCAAGCGCAATCCCAGCCTGGCCAGCGTGGCGGACAGCCCGATCGACGGCGCTTCACCGACACGGCCGGCCGGCGTCTTTTCCGAACCGATATGAATAAGTCCGCGTAGAAAGGTTCCCGTCGTCAAAACGACGGCAGGAGTCTTGAGGATGCGACCATCCTTCATGATCACCCCGGCCACATGCCCATCGACAACGTCGAGGTCGAACGCATCGCCTTCGACGATGTCCAGCCCAGGTGTGGCCTCAATCGCTGCCAGCATCGCCAAACGATAGAGTTTTCGATCGGCCTGGGTCCGCGGTCCTCGAACGGCTGCGCCTTTTTTCTTGTTCAGCATCCTGAACTGAATGCCCGCGACGTCGGCGACACGACCCATCAGGCCATCCATAGCGTCGATCTCGCGAACCAGATGACCCTTACCGAGCCCGCCGATTGCCGGATTGCATGACATCACACCGATCGTGTCCCGCCTGTGTGTCACCAAGGCGGTTTTTGCACCCAGGCGCGCGGCCGCGCTGGCGGCTTCCGACCCCGCATGGCCGCCACCGATCACAATCACATCATAGACATTATCGGTCATTTCAAGACTCCAGTTTCGGCCGACGTTTCACGTGAAACTGGGCATACACAACCGCCGCCATGTTTCACGTGAATCATTTCCCGATACAAAACTCCGAGAAGATCACCCCAAGCAGCTGTTCGACATCCACTCTTCCGGTAATTCTTCCCAAAAACTCCGCAGCAATTCGAAGCTGCTCGGTCCGCAGTTCGAGATTTACGTCCTTCTGCGTAACCGCAGCATCGAGCGCGGCTAAACATTTCGTCAGCGAATCTTTATGCCGTTGCCGACTGGGGATCGCCATGGACAAGCCGCTGAAACGGGCTGCGACGCTGTTGCCAATCAACTGCCGCAATTCCGGCAAGCCGTCACCGGTTGCCGTCGAAATCTGAAGATCATACCGACCCAAGACGACATCAACGAGATCCTTCTTCGTGCCGACAGTAACATGAGGCCAAGTTGCCTCCAAGTCGTCAGGGATCAGCGGATTCGACATGTCGACCAGCAGCAGCACAAGATCGGCATCGCCAAGCGCAAGACGCGCGCGCCTAACGCCTTCTATTTCAACCCGGTCGTCGGCATCGCGCAGGCCGGCTGTATCATAGAGCTTGATCAGGTAGCCATCGATATCGAGATCAACCTGCAGGACATCGCGGGTGGTGCCGGCGATCTCGGTGACGATCGCAACATCGCGCCGTGCCAGAGCATTCAGCAGGCTTGATTTTCCGGCATTCGGCGCACCGGCAATAACCACCTTAAAGCCGTCCCTGATAATCTCACCTGCCGAAGCCGCACCCAAATGGTGCGCGATATCGGCGCGTAGCTTACTCATATCGGCCCAGACCATATCCGATACCGACCCTGGAACATCATCCTCGTCGGGAAAATCGAGTTCCGCCTCAATCAGCGCTCGTGCGCGGGTTAATCGTTCCGCCCACGAATCGTAAATTATGGAAAGTCCGCCCGCGCTATGTTCGACCGCAAGGCGTCGCTGCATTTCCGTCTCGGCACCGATAAGGTCGGCCAGACCTTCGACTTCGACCAGGTCAAGCTTGCCGTTCTCAAAAGCCCGGCGGGAGAACTCACCCTCAACAGCCATTCGAACACCCGGAATGTCGCCAAGTGTGTGAAACAGCGCCGCCAGGACAGCCTTGCTGCCATGGAGCTGTAGCTCCGCGACATCTTCCCCGGTAAATGAATTTGGCCCCGGAAAAAACAGCACCAGACCACTGTCGATCGGTTGGTCGTCACGAGTCCGAATCGTTCGGTGCGATGCGTATCGAGCTTTCGGCACCGAGCCGACGAGGCTCGCCAATATGTCTCTGGTCAGCGGACCGCTGATGCGAATAACCGAAACACCTGAAGGTGCAGCACCGCTCGATAGCGCATATATGGTATCATTCAACATGGCCATATTGCCTGGTTAATCTTCGACTTCGAATCGGTTCCTCCTAAATAGAAAAGCTGGCGACATCATCACGATGCCTCCAGCTCTCATAGGATGAATCCGGCTAAGGATTATGTATTCATCGAATCGAAGAAGTCGGAATTGTTCTTCGTCTGCTTCAGCTTGTCGATCAGGAATTCGATCGCATCGGTCGTGCCCATTGGCGCAAGGATGCGGCGGAGCACAAAGATCTTCTGCAGATCCTGGCGTGGGACGAGAAGGTCTTCCTTGCGCGTGCCGGACTTGAGGATGTCCATCGCCGGGAAGATGCGCTTGTCGGCGACCTTGCGATCAAGGACGATTTCCGAGTTGCCGGTGCCCTTGAATTCTTCGAAGATCACTTCATCCATACGGCTGCCGGTATCGATCAGCGCCGTGGCGATGATCGTCAAGGAACCGCCTTCCTCGATATTGCGCGCCGCACCGAAGAAGCGCTTAGGACGCTGCAGCGCATTGGCGTCGACACCGCCGGTCAGGACCTTGCCTGAGGAGGGAACCACGGTGTTGTAGGCACGGCCGAGGCGCGTGATCGAATCGAGCAGGATGACGACGTCGCGCCCATGTTCGACAAGACGCTTTGCCTTTTCAATGACCATCTCCGCCACCTGGACGTGACGTACGGCCGGTTCGTCGAAGGTCGAGGAGATGACCTCGCCGCGAACGGAACGCTGCATGTCGGTCACTTCCTCAGGACGCTCATCGATCAGAAGAACGATGAGATAGCACTCCGGATGGTTCGCGGTAATCGAATGCGCGATATTCTGCAGCAGCACGGTCTTACCGGTGCGGGGCGGCGCGACGATCAGTCCACGCTGGCCCTTGCCGAGCGGCGCCACCAGGTCGATCACGCGCGGCGACAGATCCTTGGTGGTGGGAATATCGAGTTCCATCTTGAAACGCTCGTTCGGATAGAGCGGCGTCAGATTGTCGAAATGAACCTTATGACGAATCTTTTCCGGATCGTCGAAATTGATAGTGTTGACCTTCAGCAGCGCAAAATAGCGCTCGCCTTCCTTCGGCCCGCGGATGGGGCCTTCGACCGTATCACCTGTTTTCAGCGAGAAACGGCGGATCTGCGAAGGGGAGATATAAATATCATCTGGGCCTGGCAGATAGTTGGCATTTGCGGAACGCAGGAAACCGAAACCATCCTGGAGCACTTCGACGACACCTTCGCCGATGATTTCGACATCCTGGCTGGCGAGCATCTTGAGGATAGCAAACATCAATTCCTGTTTGCGCATCGTGCTGGCATTCTCAACCTCGAGCGATTCGGCGAAAGCCAGAAGATCCGTCGGGGATTTGCTCTTAAGTTCCTGAAGCTTCATTTCAGCCATGAAGTGACCAATACTCTTTTCAATTTCGAAGGGGAAAGGCGATGTTGGGTCGTATTCGGTACTGCGAAAGGGCTCGCAGACGACTGAACTTTACACACATGCCACGTAGATGAGATGCGCGGAAAATAGCGACTCGCAATCGCTGCCGCAAGAGGGCTGCTTAAAATGAAGCAAATTTAACCTGAGTATGGATTTTGCCTCAGAATGGCTTCACCACGACGAGGATCACGATCAGGATCATCAGCAATGTCGGTGCCTCGTTCATGAACCGCCAATAGCGCGCAGAGCGGCGGTTTTCATCCCGCTCGAAGGCTCTGACGGCACGGCTGAAGAACATATGAACGCCCGTCAGCAGCACAACGAGACCGATCTTGGCGTGCAGCCAGCCGCCTTGGAATCCATAGACCGACCAAGCGAGATAGAGGCCAAAAATCCACGTCAGCATCATCGCCGGCGTCATGATGATTCGAAGCAGCCGGCGTTCCATCACCTTGAAGGTTTCCGATTGCACCGAACCCGGTTCGGCATCGGTGTGATAGATGAACAGCCGCGGCATATAGAACAATCCAGCCATCCAGGAAATGACCGCGATGATGTGCAGTGCCTTGATCCAGAGATAGAGATTATCGGGGTTCCAGGCGAAAAGCCCGACCGCCATCAGCGCGAAGAAGACCAGCGCAAAATGGGCTCGGCGCCGGGCGTAAGCGCCAGGTCTCCGATCGGTCTGCTTCTCCATCGTCACGCCCCGCCTCGCATCCGCCCGCCACGCACACGATCGACCAGCAGACGCACATGCTCGGGGTCGGCCTGCGGCGTGATGCCGTGACCGAGATTGAAGATCAGCGGCCCATTGCCGAGATGCTGCAGAATATCGTCGATGCCCTCTTCAAGCGCCCGACCGCCGGCAACGACGCGCATAGGATCGAGGTTGCCCTGCACCGGCCCGTCCTTTTGAAGTTCGGCGGCAAAGGCCAGCGGGACAGACCAGTCGAGACCGATCGCATCCGCACCAGTCTTCTGGCGATAGGTTTTCAGCTGGTAGCCGGCGCCCTTGGCGAAAGCGATGATGCGCGCGTGTGGCCGCTGCGATTTGACCGAAGCGATCATCCGCGCAACCGGCCTGATCGCGAACGCCTCGAATTCCCTCTCACCGAGAACGCCGGCCCAGGAATCGAAAATCTGCACGGCATCGGCGCCGGCATCAATCTGGGCCACGAGATAATCGGCCGATACGTCAGCAAGCAGCATCAACAGATGCTCGAAGGCGCGAGCATGCCGATACGCGAAAAGGCGGGCAGGCGCCTGATCCGGCGTGCCATGTCCGGCGATCATATAGGTCGCGACCGTCCAAGGCGCGCCGCAGAAGCCGAGCAGCGTCGTCTCGGCTGGCAGCCCCTCACGCAGCCGCCGCACCGTCTCCAGCACCGGCCTGAGATAATCGACAACCTCTTCGCCATTCAATCTGCTGATCCCGGCTTCATCGATTGGATCCATCTCAGGACCATGGCCTTCGGTGAACCGGACGTTCCGCTTCATTGCATCGGGAATGACCAGGATATCGGAAAACAGGATGGCTGCATCGAAGCCATAGCGGCGGATCGGCTGCAATGTCACTTCGACGGCGTGATCGGGCGTATAGCAAAGATCGAGAAAACTCCCTGCCTTTGCCCGTGTCTCCCGATATTCCGGCAGATAGCGCCCCGCCTGCCTCATCAGCCAGAGAGGAGGAGGGGAGAGGCTTTCGCCATCCAGAACCCTCATGATCTTTCGGCGCGTCTCGCTCAAGCGCTTCTTCCCTATAAAAAATCAAAGATATTTTAAAAGGTTTCTATTTCTTAGAGTCGGTGTCTATCAAGGATTAAAATCCATCCACTGCCGATGCCATTTGTCGCGCACCTGCAAAAAACATTGGAAGGAGTTCGCCGTTGTTTCCGACGTTCGGGGAAAAGCTGAATCTGAAAATGATTCCAAGCCCTTCGGAATGGGTGATTTTTTTCGTGGCTGTGGATAGGCTGTGGACCAGCTTTCCAGAAATCGATCTTCTCCCCATCGTCCACAGGGCCAACCGAAACCGATCCGCAAAATCCGAAATGTGGATAAGTAGGCATGTTTTCCCTTGCCGGAGGCTGCCTCGGCACCGTAGCTCTGTTTCATCCAGTCTTTTCAACAGGCAGCGGAAAATAGCGTGGAGAACAGAACGAACTTCTTTCATCTGCATCTGATTTCTGACTCAACGGGAGAGACTCTGATCTCCGCCGGCCGTGCCGCGTCGGCGCAGTTCAGATCCGCTCAGCCGATCGAACATGTCTATCCGCTGATCCGCAATCGCAAGCAGCTGCTGCCGGTTCTCCAAGCGATCGATGACGCCCCCGGCATTGTGCTCTACACCATTGTCGACCGGGAGCTCGCGAGCCTGATCGATGAGCGCTGCGTCGAGATGGGCGTTGCCTCGGTGAATGTGCTGGAGCCGGTCATGAATGCATTCCAGATCTATCTCGGTGCCCCGTCGCGCCGCCGGGTCGGAGCACAGCATGTGATGAATGCCGGCTACTTCGCGCGCATCGAAGCGCTGAATTTCACCATGGATCACGACGACGGTCAGATGCCGGACGATTATAACGATGCCGATGTCGTCATCATCGGCATCAGTCGTACGTCGAAAACACCGACCAGCATCTATCTCGCCAACCGAGGCATCAAGACGGCAAACATTCCGATCGTCTACGGCGTGCCATTGCCGGAGAGCCTCTTTGTCGCGACGAAACCGCTCATCGTCTGCCTGATCGCCACCACCGACCGTATTTCCCAGGTGCGGGAAAACCGGGTGCTCGGGGTGACGCAGGGCTTCGATCGCGAACACTACACCGACCGCGCCGCGATTTCGGAGGAGTTGAAATATGCCCGCTCGCTCTGTGCCCGTCACAACTGGCCGCTGATCGACGTCACGCGCCGCTCAATCGAGGAAACAGCCGCGGCAATCGTTGCCCTGCGCCCGAAGCTGCGCTAAGCGCTGACGAAAAGCCGGCACTCCGAGGAACCCATGACGCCAAAACTCATCCTTGCATCGTCGAGTCCCTTTCGCCGGATGCTGATGCAAAATGCAGGTCTGGCCTTCGAGGCGCATGCCGCAAGGATCGATGAACGAGCCGTCGAAGCGCCGCTGGAAAGAGCCGGCGTTAGGCCTGATGCCGTGGCCCTCGTTCTGGCCAGGGCCAAGGCCGAGGAAGTGAGTAGCCGTTTTCCGGATAGCCTGGTCATCGGTTCGGATCAAACGATGTCGCTCGGTGACCGCGTCTTCCATAAGCCGAAGGACATGGCCGACGCAGCCAGTCATCTTCAAGCCCTTTCGGGCGTAACCCACCGGTTGAACAGCGCCGTCGCGATCGTCAGCGATGGCGTGGTCTTGTGGGAACATCTCGCCCATGCGGAACTGACGATGCGGCCGCTGACGGCAGAGTTCATCGCCAGACATCTGGCGCGGGTTGGCGAACGGGCGCTTTCCAGCGTCGGCGCCTATCAATTGGAGGGGCAGGGCATCCAGCTCTTCGAAAAGATAGAGGGTGACTATTTCACCATTCTTGGCCTGCCGATGCTGCCGCTCTTAAAAAAATTGCGAGAACTTGGAGCGATCGATGGGTGATTCACGTGAAACATTCGGGCCAAAAGCGTTTGTCACGGGCTTTCCCATCAAGCATTCGCGCTCGCCGTTGATCCACGGATATTGGCTGAAGACGCTGGGTCTGCCAGGCAGCTACCGCGCTCATGAAGTGGCGCCCGAGGCTTTTTCC
>Ga0102587_1001521_pt1 | contig 16705 bp, 19 predicted proteins | sample AraplaF_Col_mTSA_FD_76853 | JGI IMG/M metagenome (GOLD analysis project Ga0102587, IMG submission 76853) | Arabidopsis root microbial communities from the University of North Carolina, USA - plate scrape MF_Col_mTSA (SPADES assembly) (version 2) | ecosystem: Host-associated > Plants > Roots >... | reverse complement strand
CCGCAGAAGCCTTGCAAAGGCAAAGTTAATCGAAAATAAACCATAAATAACGATGGTCGAAAGACTGTCCTTCATTGCCCCAAAACCTTCACGAGTCATCCATGCGCATCCGCAATGCATTCCCTGTATTTGGCCTGCTGGCGACCCTGGCACTGGCCGGCTGCTCCACGACGTCCGAAACCGCGTCTAACGACAAGGGCGCGGGTCCGACCGTTCAGACGGCACAAATCTTCAACGACGCCTATGGCGTGACGTCGGATGCCGGATACTCCCTGCCGGCAATCCCGATCGATCGCGTTAAGCCGGAATTCCGCCGGCAGATCGTCAGCTACCAGAGCGACGAGCGCCCCGGCACGATCATCGTCAACACGCGCGAGCGTCATCTCTATTACATCCTGCCCGGCAGCAAGGCCGTCCGCTACGGCATCGGCGTCGGCAAGCAGGGCTTCGCATGGTCCGGCACGGCCTATGTCGCCTGGAAGCAGGAATGGCCGAATTGGCATCCTCCGAAGGAAATGGCTGTCCGTCGCCCTGAAATTGCCAAGTATGTCGAAGACGGCATGGGTCCGGGTCTCAGCAATCCGCTCGGCGCACGCGCCATGTATCTCTTCAACGAAGAGGGCAAGGACACGCTCTTCCGCCTGCACGGCACTCCGGAATGGGCCTCGATCGGCACCGCCGCTTCGTCGGGCTGCATCCGCCTGATGAACCAGGATGTGATCGACCTCTACAGCCGCGTTCGCCCAGGCAAGACCACCTCCAAGGTCATCGTTATCCAGTAAGCTAAAGACTGAATTCGGTATAAAAAAGGCCGCCGGGTTTTGGATCCGGCGGCCTCTTTGTATCTGGCTTGCTCAGGTTCAGGCGACCTGTTTCGCCTTAAGCTCGATGCGGCGGCAGTGCAGGACCGGTTCGGTGTAGCCGTTTGGCTGTTCCCTGCCCTTCAGGACCAGATCGAGTGCTGCCTGGAAAGCAACAGAATCTTCGAAATTTCCGGCCATCTTTATGTAGGCCGAATCATCGGCATTCTGCTGATCGACGACTGCCGCCATGCGCTTCATCGTTTCGATGATCTGATCCTTGGTGACGACTTTGTGGTGCAGCCAGTTCGCCATGTGCTGGGCGGAAATGCGCAGCGTCGCGCGATCTTCCATGAGGCCGACATTGTTGATGTCGGGCACCTTCGAGCAACCGATACCCTGGTCGACCCAACGCACGACGTAGCCGAGAATGCCCTGCGCATTGTTGTCGAGCTCGCGCTGGATTTCTTCCGGTGTCCAGTTCGGCCGTACGGCAACCGGCACGGAGAGGATATCCGAGAGCTTGGCGCGAGCGCGATCCTCCAAGCCTTCCTGTACCTTGGCGACATTGATCTGGTGGTAGTGCGTGGCATGCAGGGTAGCGGCCGTCGGCGACGGCACCCATGCGGTGTTGGCGCCGGCTTTCGGATGGGTGATCTTCTGCTCCAGCATGGCGGCCATCAGGTCGGGCATGGCCCACATGCCCTTGCCGATCTGCGCATGGCCGGAGAGGCCGCATTCCAGACCGATATCGACATTCCAGTTTTCGTAGGCGGCGATCCAGGCGGCCTGCTTCATATCGCCCTTGCGGATCATCGGGCCGGCTTCCATCGATGTATGGATTTCATCGCCGGTGCGATCGAGGAAGCCCGTATTGATGAAGACGACACGCTCGCGGGCAGCACGGATGCATTCCTTCAGATTGACGGTCGTGCGGCGCTCCTCGTCCATGATGCCCATCTTCATGGTGTTGCGCGGCATGCCGAGCGCATCTTCAACGCGCGAGAAGATCTCGACGGCAAAGGCAACCTCTTCCGGCCCGTGCATCTTCGGCTTGACGACATACATGGAGCCAGCACGCGAATTCTTGCGGCGTCCGGACAGGCCGACATCGTAGAGCGCAATCAGTCCGGTGATCATTGCATCCATGATGCCTTCCGGTACCTCGTTGCCGTCGCGATCGACGATCGCCGGATTGGTCATGAGGTGGCCGACATTGCGCACCAGCATCAGCGAACGGCGGTGCAGCTCGAAGCTTTCGCCGCCTGGTGCCGTATAGGCTATATCCGGGTTGAGCTTGCGGACGAAGGTCGAGCCGCCCTTCGTCACTTCCTCCTGCAGATCGCCCTTCATCAGACCGAGCCAGTTGCGATAGACGACGACTTTGTCCTCGGCATCGACAGCGGCTACCGAATCCTCGCAATCCATGATCGTAGTGATGGCCGATTCCAGCCAGACGTCGGAAATATGCGCCGGATCGGTCTTGCCGATCGGCGTCGAGGCATCGAGTACGATTTCGATATGGATGCCGTTATTCTTCAGGAGGATATGCGTCGGCGCGTCTGCATCGCCGAGATAGCCGGCGAAATGTCCGGCATCTTCCAGCGCCAGAGCCTTGCCATCGGTGGCAGTAATCGCCAGCGCGCCGTTCTTGACGGCAAAGGAGCCGACATTCTTCCAGGAACTGCCGTCGAGGGGGGCGGCGGAATCAAGGAAATCGCGAACCCAGGCAATGACCTTCTCGCCGCGCTTGGGATTATAACCCTTGCTCTTTTCAGCCCCGTCCGTTTCCGGAATGGCGTCCGTGCCGTAGAGAGCATCGTAGAGCGAGCCCCAGCGGGCATTGGCGGCATTCAGCGCGTAGCGGGCGTTCATGACGGGAACGACGAGCTGCGGGCCGGCAATAGAGGCAATCTCGGCATCGACATTGGCCGTCGACACCTGGAAATCCGGGCCTTCCGGCAAGAGATAGCCGATGCCCTTGAGGAAGGACTGGTAGGCGTCCATGTCCGTCGGTGCGCCGTTCCGACGATACCAATCGTCGATCTCTGCCTGAAGCTGATCGCGCTTCAAAAGCAGTGCACGATTCTTCGGCGCAAGATCGTGAACGATCGCCGAGAAATCGGCGAAGAACTTGTCCGCATCGATGGCGAGGCCCGGCAACGCCTCCTTCACGAGGAAATCATGGAGGACGGCTTCGATGAAGAGACCATTCTTTTCAATGCGGCTCATGCGGTGTCTCCCTTGCAGTGGCAGCTTTCTCGATGCTGCCACTTTGCCCGGCTTTCACTCACAGTCAATTCAGCAACAATTCGAAAGATTTATGCAGACCCGGAAATAGTCCGCCGCGTCACACGCATTGGGAGGCCGTTCTGCGGCTGTGTCGTCAGCTTCTGTACCGGCCAGGGATTCGTCTGATCGGTAGAATCGAAGCGATAGCGATGCATCAGAACGGCCAGCGCGATCACCGCCTCCTGAAGCGCGAACGTCGCGCCGATGCAGACGCGCGGACCTGCGCCGAACGGCAGGAACTGGAAGCGGCCGATAGAGGCGCGGTTTTCCGGCAGGAAACGTTCCGGCATGAAGGCGCGCGGCCGATCCCAATGAAGTTCATGACGGTGCAGCGTCCAGGGCATGACGAGCACGGTGACACCGGTTTCGATCTCGACCCGTTCGCCCTTGGCGCTTGTCCAGGAATCATCCGAGATAGCGGCCCGATTGATCGACGGGGCCGGCGGATAGAGGCGCAAAGCTTCCTCGAAGGCGGCGTGGGTCTGCGGCATCAGATCCGGCCATTCGACCGGTTCGGCACCTGACGCGAGCACCGCATCAATCTCCTTTTCCATCGCCTCGCGGATATGCGGGCTGTTCGAGACGCAATAGAGCGTCCAGGCGAGCGCGCGGGCGGTCGTCTCGTGGCCGGCGCCGATGAAGGTGAGGATATTATCCTCGATCTCCCCTTTCGTCAGGCCATCGGGACCGGCCTGCTCTAAAAGCAGAGTGAGAAAATCGTTCGGCGCCTTGCTGCGGTCGGCCTTCATCTTGGCAAGCCGCATATCCATGGTGTTGCGCACGATGGCGCGGAATTTCTCCAGCACCTTCTGGCCGCCGATGCGTGTCACACGTGGAACCCAGGATGGCGCCCGCAACAAATCCATCGGATCGATGCGGCCCATGCGATGCAGCAACTCATTGACATCATCGGCGAAGTGGCCGCTGGAGGTGACGATGTCGCCGGAAAACAGCGTATCGGAAAGGATCGCGAACGTCAGCTCCGTCATGTCGGTGCTGATATCGAAGATCGTGCCGGCCTCACCGACATCAGCATATTTGCGGGCGTAGTCTTCCGACTGGCGCAGCATCTGGTCGGCGAACCCTTTTGCATGACGGGGCGTGAAAACGGGCGCAACGGCCTTGCGCGAGCGTTTCCAGACGGGGCCTTCCGCCGTCAAAAGTCCGTCACGCAGGATCGGGCGCAGCACGAGCTGGCGAATGTCGGACATGCGGTAATTGTTGGCATTGTCGACCAACACATGCTTGATGAGACCGGGATCGTTGACGATCAGCGTTCTCTGGCCAAAGAAATTGGTGCGAATCCACGGCAGCGTGTAGGACGGCTCGCCCCAGAGCTCCAGCGGATTGCGGAAAATCGTCCTGATGATCTCGAGCCGCGACGGCGGCACGGTACGCGGCAACGGTGCCGGAGGAACGAAGGGGTCCGGACGCATATCCATGAGCAAGGCCTTTCGCCAGAAATATTATCTTCCCGGCAGGCCTGGAGGTTAGAGCAGACCCTTCAGCTCGTCCAGTTTGTCGTTGATCAGCCAGCCGTAATAATTCTCTTCCGGCCAGACCGTCGTGCCGGAGGAACGATTCTTAGCGGCAAGGGCTGCGGCACGCTGACGGGAATTGCCGACATTATAAAGTGTCGCCGTCACTCCCGGATTGTCGGAGATATCCACGCCGGCGATCTCCTTGTAGTCGTCGATCGACCTGCGGATCGAGGCGGCGACGAAGGCGAGCGAGATGTCGGGGTCCATGATCGCCTTATAGACCGAGCCAGCATTCTTCTCGTTCAGCTTCGGGTAGCCGGAAACACGACTGACCAGATCAGACAGCATGAGCGCCGTCAACGGATTGACCTGGCCGAGACCGAAGGTCTGGCCGGCATAGAAGGGCTGGAAGAAGACAGCGCTGAAGCGGTTGTTCGGGAAGCTCTTACCGCCAATGGTCTTACCACGGAAATCGCTTTCCCAGACATCCTCGCGGCAGGTCCAGAGCGTGTAGGAATCGCTCTTGCCGTTGCAGGCAGTAAATTGCGGCCGGTCGACAAAATCGTCGACACTTTCGCCATCATAGGCAAAACGGAAGCTTTCGCCGGCATAGGAAGCGGCCTTGACGTAGTAGGCCTGGAGGCGGTCATAGGCGTCGACATTGTAGGTGTGTTCGCCGACGATCGCGCCGATCACATGGATCGGGTTGATGCCATAGGCGTTTGAGACCTTCTTGATCTTGCTCATGAGTTCATGGTCGGTCGACAGCAGGTCGTAGACCTTCTCATATTTGAGATCGAACGTCGTCTTGGTGCCCTTGGTGCGACGAACCGAAGCGCCAGGGATATCCGGCTGTTCAGCATGACGATTGCCGGGCGGAACAGCCTGCGCCGCAAGGGCAGGAGCCGAGCCCGCAATGGTCATGGCAATCACGAGGCTTGTCAAAAGGCGTCGCACGATCTGCTTTCCCGTCTTTCCCTGTCGTCTTTGTGAAGCGGCTGACTGGACCAGAATCTTGTCCGAATGAAGCCGGTACAAAAAACAAAGCGGGCCTTTCACTAGAAAGTAAAAGGCCCGCTGTCGAGAGTTCGGATCGTCAAAGTTTCGGCATTACCTGCGCAAAGGTAAAAAACGATGTTCGGCGATCACAGGATGAAGCGTGACAGATCGGTATTCTGCGCGAGATCGCCGACATGTTCACGCACGTAAGCGGCATCGATCTTCACGTCCGTGCCGGCGCGATCCGGAGCGTTATAGGAAATGTCGTCCAGTACACGCTCCATGACCGTCTGCAGGCGGCGGGCGCCGATATTCTCGACGGAGGAGTTCAGGTGGACGGCGACATCGGCGAGCGCGTCGATCGCATCATCCGTGAAGTCGAGCGTCAGGCTTTCGGTTTCCATCAGTGCCTTGTACTGGCGGATCAGGCTTGCCTCGGTTTCCGTCAGGATGCGGCGGAAGTCTTCCTTGTTCAGCGGACGCAGTTCAACGCGGATCGGCAGACGGCCCTGCAGTTCGGGCAGCAGGTCCGACGGCTTGGAAACATGGAAGGCGCCGGAGGCAATGAAGAGGATGTGATCCGTCTTCACCGGGCCGTACTTGGTCGAAACCGTCGTGCCTTCGACGAGCGGCAGCAGGTCGCGCTGAACGCCTTCGCGGGAAACGCCGGCGCCGGCGCCGCCATCGCGCGCCGCAATCTTGTCGATCTCGTCCAGGAAGACGATGCCGTCATTCTCGACCGAACGAACGGCCTCGCGCTGGATCACTTCGTTGTCGATCAGCTTGTCGGATTCATCTCGGATCAAGTCCGTATAAGACGCCTTCACCGTGGTGCGCACCTTCTTGGTGCGGCCGCCCATCGCCTTGCCGAACATTTCAGACAGGTTCAGCACGCCGATATTGGCGCCCGGCATGCCGGGGATTTCGAAGCCGCCCATGCCTGAACCGGCATCGGCCACTTCGATATCGATTTCCTTGTCGTCGAGCTCGCCGCTGCGCAGCTTCTTGCGGAAGCTTTCGCGGGTGGCGGGCGAGGCCGTCGCGCCGACCAGCGCATCGAGAACACGCTCTTCCGCGCTCATATGGGCCTTTGCCTGAACCTCGGTGCGCTTCTTTTCGCGCACAAGACCGATGCCGACTTCGACGAGATCGCGGATGATCTGCTCGACATCGCGGCCGACATAACCGACTTCGGTGAACTTCGTGGCTTCGACCTTGATGAAGGGTGCCCCGGCGAGCTTGGCGAGGCGACGAGAGATTTCCGTCTTGCCGACACCGGTCGGGCCGATCATCAGGATATTCTTCGGCATGACTTCATCGCGCAGGCTCGGATCGAGCTGATGGCGGCGCCAGCGGTTGCGGAGCGCAATCGCCACGGCGCGCTTGGCCTCATGCTGGCCGATAATATAGCGGTCGAGCTCGGAAACGATCTCGCGGGGAGAAAAGGTGGTCATTGTCTATCATTCTCCTGGCGGTCCAGGGCCATGAGGAGTGCCCGGCCGTAATTCGTAGTTGTTTCGCCAAGTCTTTGAAAGCCTGACTTGGTATAGGCTCTGATTGCGAAGATGTTGTCCGGATGAGGATCGACCAACACGCGGTTCTTCCCCCTATCGAAGAGCGCCCGGCAGAAATTCGCCATGAAGGCCGGCCCGTGACCCTTTCCCAGAAGCGTTTCGATGCCGATGAACTGATCGATACCGCAGGTGCCTTCGGGCTGGCCGTTCAGCGCGGCATCGTCTTCATCATCGAGATCTGCCACCTGAATGAAGGCAAAATCCTTGCCGTCGAGCGTCACTATATAGAGTTCGACCGCCAGATCATGCAGATGTTCCTCAATCGAAACCAGCGCCTTCTCTGGCTCGCCCCACCAGCGGCGGACATGCGGCTGTTCCAGCCATTCGGCCAGAAGCGGCAGGTCAGCCACCGTGACGAGACGGAAGACGTAATCCGTCATTCCGCGTCCAGCGTTTCCACGATGACATTGTGGTTGGTGTAGACGCAGATGTCGGCGGCGATATCGAGCGCACGACGGGCAATCTCTTCTGCTGATTTATCCGTGTCGGCCAGTGCAAGAGCTGCTGCAAGCGCGAAATTGCCGCCGGAGCCGATGGCCGCGACGCCATGTTCCGGTTCCAGCACGTCACCGTTGCCGGTGATGGCAAGCGTAACCGACTTGTCGGCGACCAGCATCATGGCTTCAAGATTGCGCAGGTAACGATCAGTACGCCAATCCTTCGCGAGTTCGACGGCAGCGCGCATCAGCTGGCCCGGATACTGCTCCAGTTTCTTTTCGAGCCTTTCCAGAAGGGTGAAGGCGTCAGCGGTAGCACCTGCGAAGCCGGCTATCACTTCGCCCTTGCCGATGCGACGGACCTTGCGCGCGTTGCCTTTCATGACAGTCTGGCCGAGACTGACCTGGCCATCGCCAGCCACCACGACCTTGCCGCCTTTTCGAACTGTAATAATTGTCGTCATCAAACACCTGTTGCCCCAACTCGCGGGCTGTTCCAGCGGGCCGAACACCGGCCCCGTTGAACCCTATGTAAGTGGGCTCGCCGCGATTGCAAATGGCCTTCCTTTTGTGGCCCTGCGCTTCTGGATATTTCGCTATCCGCCTGATAAGGAACCACGTTGATTTCAAGGAGAAAGCCATATGGCCGAGACCGCAGCAAGCCGCACGAGCAGCGTTTCCCGCAAGACCAATGAGACGTCCATTTCCGTTTCCGTCAATCTCGACGGCACCGGCAAATCGACGATTTCGACGGGCGTCGGCTTCTTCGATCATATGCTGGATCAGCTTTCGCGACATTCGCTGATCGACATGGAAATCGAATCCAAGGGTGACCTGCATATCGACGACCATCACACGGTCGAGGATACCGGTATCGCGATCGGCCAGGCGATTGCCAAGGCGCTCGGCGACCGCCGCGGCATCACGCGCTACGCCTCGATCGATCTCGCCATGGACGAGACCATGACGAAGGCCGCCGTTGATCTCTCCGGCCGCCCCTTCCTCGTCTGGAACGTTTCCTTCAGCGCGCCGAAGATCGGTACTTTCGACACGGAGCTCGTGCGCGAATTCTTCCAGGCGCTTGCCCAGAATGCCGGGATCACCCTGCATATTCTCAATCACTATGGTGCCAACAACCATCATATTGCAGAGACATGCTTCAAGGCCGTCGCCCGCGTTCTGCGCACGGCCACAGAGATTGATCCGAGACAGGCGGGCCGCGTTCCCTCGACCAAGGGCACGCTCGCCTGAGCCCCATCAGGGAGCGTCAGATGGCATCCAGTTACGTTTTTCTTGTTCCGCCTGATGGTCAGCGCGAAGATACGCGTACGATTCGTGACGGTTTCTCATGGCTCGCCTTCCTCTTTCCCTGGATCTGGCTGCTCGCGCATCGCCTCCGGCTTTATGCGGCTATTGCCTTCGCACTACAGACGATCGGCGGCGTGCTTATAGAAGAGCCAGGCTTCGGGCCGGCGGGCATGGCGCTCGCCTTTGCCGTCAACCTGTTCGTCGGGTTCGAAGGGCAGAATTTCCGCATTCGCAACCTCGCCTCCCGCGGCTGGCGCGAGGAGACCGCGATCGGCGCGTCCTCGATCGATCTTGCGGAAGAGATCTATTTTTCCAACATCGAGACCGGCGCCGATTTGAAGGCGCCCGAATGGAATCAGGCTTCCGGCCCGCAGGCACGGCAGGGCCATTCCACTTCGCTCGGTCTCTTCGGTTTTGACGGAGGACGCAAATGATGCGCGTCGCAATTATCGATTACGGCTCTGGCAATCTGCGCTCGGCCACCAAGGCTTTCGAACGTGCTGCCCGCGAAGCCGGCATCGAGGCCGAAATCAATCTGACCGACAAGGCGGAGATCGTTGCCGCGGCCGACCGCATCGTGCTGCCGGGTGTCGGCGCCTATGCCGATTGCCGCCGCGGGCTCGATGCCGTGCCCGGCATGACGGAAGCCTTGCTCGAGGGTGTCGAGAAGAAGGCACGGCCCTTCCTCGGCATTTGCGTCGGCATGCAGCTCATGTCCTCGCGCGGTCTTGAAAAGACGGTGACACAGGGTTTCGGCTGGATTCCAGGCGACGTCGTCGAGATGACACCTGCCGACCCCGAGCTGAAAATCCCGCAGATCGGCTGGAACACGCTCGACCTGAAACTGGAGCATCCGCTTTTCGACGGTATTCCGACCGGGCCTGATGGCCTGCATGCTTATTTCGTGCACTCCTACCATCTCGCCGCCGAGAAAGCCTCTGACGTGATCGCCACCACCGATTATGGTGGGCCGATGACGGCCTTCGTCGGCCGGGACAATATGGCCGGTTCGCAATTCCACCCGGAAAAGAGCCAGAAGCTCGGACTGGCGCTGATTGCGAATTTCCTGCGCTGGGCGCCCTGAGGGCTGGCTTTTAATACGCACGCCTTATTTCCCCTGTAAGGGAAAGGCAGATACAGGAGCGCGCTCGATGCCGGCTTCGCAAAAGACAGGAAAGATATTTTACAGGCTGCGGCCTGCCAGAGAGGGCCAGCCGCCGTTCGTCGATATCAGGCTGTCCGGCGGGACGATCATCCGCCAGGTCGACGAGGCTCTGCATCGCAAAGCGCTCTCCAATGCTGCCAAGACGCTGAAAGAAAGGCTCGGCCGCTGATGCAGGAGACCTTTCCGGGAAAAGAGAATTCCAGGCTGAGATCGGACGAGATAAGCGCCGGCGATCTCGCCGAAGCCGTGCTGGAATTCTATATCGAGGGCGAGGATGACCTGATCGGTCTGCTCGCCTACGCGCTTTACGAGCGCCAAAAGCGCGATTTCATCATCAGCTATCGCAAGCGCAATGCCGGCCGTTCGCCCATTGAGGCGGAAATCGCGGCGGTGACGAGCAATTACCTTTCGTCCGATCTGCGCAACACGTTGCGCGACCGTGCCTCGCAGATCCTTTCAAGCTATGCCGAGACCTATGTCGAGGCCATGGAGCCGCAGATCCAGCTCGTTGCCACCAATAGCGAGGCGCTGCGGCAGGTGCGCGATATCGAAAATTCCGTGAAGAAGCGTACCGGCTTCTGGCGCCAGGTGCGGGTCGGCTTCACCGTGGCGCTGTTGCTGATCGTGCTTTTTGCCGCTCTCACCATTGCCGCTGTCTTTTTTCGTTCGGATATCGTAGATGCGTGGAATGCACTGATAGTGCCCATGATGCTACGGACTTGAGACGAATGATCCTTTTTCCCGCGATCGACCTGAAGGGCGGACAATGCGTTCGCTTGAAGCTCGGCGACATGCAACAGGCGACGGTCTACAATACCGACTCGGCCGCCCAGGCGAAATCCTTCGAAGAGCAGGGTTTCGAATGGCTGCATGTGGTCGATCTCGACGGCGCCTTTGCGGGACATTCGGCCAATGGCGATGCCGTCGAGGCGATCCTGAAGGCAACGAAAAACCCGGTTCAGCTCGGCGGCGGCATCCGAACGCTCGCTCATATCGAAAACTGGCTGTCGCGCGGGCTGCGCCGCGTCATCCTCGGCACCGTTGCCGTGCGTGATCCGGCGCTCGTCATCGAAGCCTGCAAAACATTTCCAGGCCACGTCGCCGTCGGCATCGACGCCAAGGGCGGCAAGGTCGCGGTCGAAGGCTGGGCGGAAGCATCCGAACTCGGCATCGTCGAACTCGCAAAGAAATTCGAAGGCGCGGGCGTTGCCGCGATCATCTATACGGATATCGACCGCGACGGCATCCTGGCCGGTATCAACTGGACCTCGACGCTGGAGCTGGCGGACGCTGTCTCCATCCCGGTCATCGCATCGGGTGGTCTTGCCTCGATCGAAGATATCAAACGCATGCTGCAACCGGATGCCCGCAAGCTCGAAGGCGCCATCTCCGGACGGGCTCTTTATGATGGCCGGATCGATCCCAAGGAGGCGCTTGATCTCATCACGGCCGCACGGGCGAAGGAGACTGTATAATGAGCCTGAAAGCCCGCATAATCCCCTGCCTTGACGTCAAGGACGGCCGCGTCGTCAAGGGCGTCAATTTCCTCAATCTGGTCGATGCCGGCGATCCCGTCGAAGCGGCCAAGGCTTATGATGCCGCCGGTGCCGACGAGCTCTGCTTCCTCGATATCACTGCTTCTTCGGACAATCGCGAGACGATCTTCGATGTCGTGGCACGCTCGGCCGAGCAGTGCTTCATGCCGCTCACTGTCGGCGGCGGCGTGCGAACCATCGCCGATATCCGCAAGCTGCTGCTGTGCGGCGCCGACAAGGTTTCGATCAATTCGGCGGCTGTCAACAATCCGGATTTCGTCGCCGAAGCGGCTGACAAGTTCGGCGATCAGTGCATCGTCGTGTCAATCGATGCCAAGCGCCGCCTGACGCAGCAGGTCGGCGGCGACAATCTCAGCGCCTGGGAAATCTATACGCATGGCGGCCGCAACGCGACCGGCATCGATGCGGTGGAATTCGCCCAGAAGATGGTTGCCCGCGGCGCCGGCGAGTTGCTCGTGACCTCCATGGACCGCGACGGCACCAAGATCGGCTACGACCTGGAACTGACGCGCGCGATCGCCGATTCCGTTCGTGTGCCCGTCATTGCGTCGGGCGGCGTGGGTGATCTCGACGATCTCGTGGCCGGCGTGAAGGAAGGCCATGCCAATGCGGTGCTTGCCGCATCAATCTTCCACTTCGGCACCTATTCCGTCGGCGAAGCGAAACACTATATGTCCGAGCGCGGCATCGCGATGCGCCTCGATTGAGTTTGAAAGCAGTACCATGAGCGGATTTTCCCTTTCCGACCTCGAGAGGATCGTCGAAGAGCGGGCGAAAGCTTCTCCGGACGAATCCTGGACCGCCAAGCTGGTGGCCGGCGGACAGCAGAAAGCAGCCAAGAAACTCGGCGAGGAAGCGATCGAAGCTGTCATGGCGGCCATCACCAACGACCGCGATAATCTCACCTATGAAGCAGCCGACGTTCTCTATCACCTATTGGTCGTATTGAAGATTGCTGAAATACCAGTAGAGAATGTCATGACCGAACTTGCGCGGCGGACCGCGCAATCCGGCCTCAAGGAAAAAGCCAGCCGGCAGAATTCATGAGTATCGCGACACAGATTATCGGGGTGGCGGAAAAGCTGGATCACTTCCAGACCGCTTCCTATTCCCCCTATCACTTCTTCACATCGGAACAGTGGGCAAAGTTTCGTGCCGACACACCGATGACGCTGACGGCCGATGAGGTCAAACGGCTCCGCTCCATGGGCGACCCGATCGACCTCGATGAAGTCCGGCGCATCTATCTGTCGCTGTCGCGTCTGCTTTCGGCACATGTGGAATCCTCGCAGCTGCTTTTCGAGCAGCGCAACCGCTTCCTCAGCCTGTCGGACGTGACGAAGACGCCGTTCGTGATCGGCATTGCCGGTTCTGTCGCCGTCGGCAAATCCACGACGGCACGTATCCTGAAAGAGCTGCTCGGCCGCTGGCCTTCCAGCCCCAAGGTCGATCTCGTCACCACGGACGGTTTCCTCTATCCCAATGCCGTGCTGAAGCGCGAAAATCTGATGCAGCGCAAGGGTTTTCCGGAAAGCTACGATACCGGCGCGATCCTGCGTTTCCTGTCGGCGATCAAGGCCGGCCTGCCGGATGTGAAGGCGCCTTCGTATTCGCACCTCGTCTATGACGTGCTGCCGGACGAATACAAGATCGTCGACCGGCCTGACATCCTCATCTTCGAGGGTATCAATGTTCTGCAATCGCGGGATCTGCCAGCCGACGGTAAGATCGTCCCGATGGTATCCGACTTCTTCGACTTCTCGATCTATATCGACGCCGAGGAAACGCAGATCCACAACTGGTATGTGACGCGCTTTATGCGGCTCCGGGAAACGGCCTTCCGAGATCCGAATTCCTACTTCCACCGCTATGCATCGATCAGCGATGAGGAAGCGATCGCGATCGCAGAAGACCTTTGGGCGAACATCAACCTCAAGAACCTGCGCCAGAATATCCTGCCGACACGGCCGCGCGCCGATCTCATCCTGCGCAAGGGCAAGGATCATCTGATCGAGCAGGTGGCGCTGCGTAAGCTTTGAACTTGCCGAACTAGGGATTGACCCGGCGGAGCGTCAGATTGATGCGGCCGCCGTTTTTCAAAAGCGTGGATGTCGCAGGATAGATGCGGTCGACGCCGTGGAAGCAGAGCCGCCCTTCCCCACCGAGAATGACGAGATCACCGCTCGACAGTTTGAAGGACATGGTCTTGTCGTTTCGGCTCACTCCACCCGCGCGAAACAGGCAGGCATTGCCGAGCGAAATCGAGACGACCGGCGCTTTCAGGTCGTTCTCATCCTTGTCCTGATGCAGCCCCATGCGCGCCTCATCTGAATAGAAATTGACGAGGCAGGCTTCAGGCGGCTTGTCGTAGCCCGAAACGTCGTCCCAGATCTCCAGCAATTCCGACGGGAGTGCCGGCCACGGCCTGCCCGTCACCGGGTGCATCGGCTGATAGCGATAGCCGCGCGCCTTGTCCGTCACCCAGCCGAGCGAGCCGCAATTGGTCATGCGCACCGACATCGGTTTGCCGGTGCCGGGCACGGCCGGCACATAGAGCGGCGCTTCGGCAACGATATTTCTGATGATGCCGACCAGCGCTTCCTGACGCGCGCGATCCAGATATTCAGGCAGATGGCGGATGCCGCTTAGAAGCTCCGGCATGTCATTCTCCACCGCCTGGCCGGCCGCGCATCTTCTTGACTTCCGAGCGGCCAGATTTTTCCTTCAGGCGTCGCTCGATAGAACCCTTCGTCGGCTTGGTCTTCTTGCGCGGCGGCGGTGGCGGCTTGGCGGCCTCAAGGATCAATTCCTTCAGCCGCTCGCGCGCGTCCTCGCGATTACGGTCCTGACTGCGAAAGCGGCTTGCCTCGATCATCAGCACACCGTCCTTCGACATGCGTCTGCCGGCAAGCTTGATCGCATTGGTCTTGACCCGCTCGTTGAGCGAGGGGGAATTGGGAATATTGAAGAAGAGCTGGACGGCGGTCGAGACCTTGTTGACGTTCTGACCGCCAGGACCACCCGCCAGAACGAACTGTTCCGTCAGCTCCCATCCGGCGATGGTAATCCTGTCGTCGATATAAAGAGCGTCGCTGGCCATGCAGCCTTCTAGCGCATAATGGCCGCGAATTGAAAGCGGTGGAAACCCGACGCCTGAGCAACCGAAGACCCGGCGCTTGGGAACGCCGGGTTTCACGTGAATCGCAAGAAGTTTCCCGGCGGCTTATTCGGCAGCGACCTTGATGCCGGGGGCTGCGTCGCGCACGCCGCCGTCGACGTGGTCCTCGAACTTGGCGAAGTTGGCGATGAACATGGAGACCAGTTTTTCGGCCTGCGCGTCATAGGCCTGCTTGTCGGCCCAGGTCGAGCGCGGATCGAGGATGCCGGTATCGACGCCTTCAACCGCTACCGGAACGGCAAAGCCGAAATTCGGATCGGCGCGGAGCTCAGCCTTGGCGAGTTCGCCGGAAAGTGCGGCCGTCAGCAGCGCGCGGGTTGCCTTGATCGGCATGCGCTTGCCCGTGCCGTAGGCCCCGCCGGTCCAGCCGGTATTGACGAGCCAGCATTCGACGCCGTGGCGGCCGATGAGCTCCTTCAGCAGATTGCCGTATTCGGCCGGATGGCGCGGCATGAAAGGTGCTCCAAAGCAGGTCGAGAAGGTCGCTTCCGGTTCCGTGACACCCTTTTCCGTGCCGGCTACCTTGGCGGTGTAGCCGGACAGGAAGTGGTACATGGCCTGATCCGGCGTCAGCTTGGCGATTGGCGGCATCACGCCGAAAGCATCGGCCGTCAGCATGATGATGGTCTTCGGATGGCCTGTAAGGCCGGTCTCCGATGCATTCGGGATGAAGTCCATCGGATAGGCGCAGCGGGTGTTTTCCGTCAGCGACGCATCGTCGAAATCCGGTTCGCGGTTTTCGTTGAGAACGACGTTTTCAAGCACCGTACCGAAACGCTGAGTGGTGGCGTAGATTTCGGGCTCGGCCTCTGCCGAGAGGCGAATCGTCTTGGCGTAGCAGCCGCCTTCGAAATTGAAGATGCCGTTTTCGCCCCAGCCATGCTCGTCATCGCCGATCAATGTGCGGGCCGGATCGGCCGAAAGCGTCGTCTTGCCCGTACCGGACAGACCGAAGAAGACCGCAGCATCGCCTGCAGGGCCGACATTGGCCGAGCAGTGCATCGGCATGACACCCTTTTCGGGCAGCAGGTAGTTCAGCACGGTGAAGACCGACTTCTTCATCTCGCCGGCATAGGAGGTGCCGGCGATCAGAACGATGCCGTTGGTGAGATCACAGGCGATCACCGTTTCGGTGCGGCAGCCGTAACGCTCCGGATTGGCCTTGAAGCTCGGCAGGTCGATGATCGTCAACTTCGGCGCAAAGCTCGCGAGCGCGTCTACCTTCGGACGGATCAGCAGGTTGCGGATAAAGAGCGAATGCCAGGCGAATTCGGTCACAACGCGGGTCGGGAGTGCCTGACCGGCATCGGCACCGCCGATCAGATCCTGCACGAAGAGATCCCTGCCCGCGGCATGGGCCAGCATATCCTTCTGCAGCAGGGCAAAATGCTCCGGCGATATCGGCTTGTTGTTATCCCACCAGATCTGGCCATCCGTATTCTCATCGCGGACGACGAACTTGTCGCGCGGCGACCGGCCAGTGTGCTGGCCGGTGGTGGCACGAAGAGCGCCCTGGGCAGTCAGTTCGGCCTCTCCCCGGCGAATCGCTTCCTCGTAAAGAAGAGCGGCAGAGAGGTTGTAACGGACGCTCCGTACGTCGCCGAAACCGATCGTCGCCAGCTCGATTGCCTGGTTGTGAACTCCGAACGTCTCCATAGCTTTTCCCTTCGCTGAGGCGCGTTGGCCGTTAAAATCTAAGCGAAAATAAGAGGAGAAATTTTAAATGGCAATAGGATGGAATTTAGAAAATATAATAATATCAAATAATTAATCGATTTAAATTCCGAGAATCTATTTTAAATCGTTTGAAGACCTCCTGTTGAAACAACTTGTCGCACCACTTGCGATTGCGGCTCATGAGGGCTGGCAATCTACCCCTTTATCTTTGCCACAATTTGTTCCACCTTTATCCTCC
>Ga0102587_1001520_pt1 | contig 16736 bp, 15 predicted proteins | sample AraplaF_Col_mTSA_FD_76853 | JGI IMG/M metagenome (GOLD analysis project Ga0102587, IMG submission 76853) | Arabidopsis root microbial communities from the University of North Carolina, USA - plate scrape MF_Col_mTSA (SPADES assembly) (version 2) | ecosystem: Host-associated > Plants > Roots >... | reverse complement strand
CTTGCGGCTTTGGCGCAGCAGCGCGCAGCAATCCGGGTCGGGCTCGACCAGCAGGCCCGTCCAGCCGATCGCTTCCAGGTGCTGGGACTGGGAGTCGAGCACCGGGTCGTTGGCCCCCACATCCACATAAAACCCGGGCTTGCCGGCAAAAAACTCGCGCACCATCTGCTGCTCTACGGCGGGCTGGTTGCTGAAGCGGTGGATGTGGCGCTGGGTGAAATCGGCGTGTTGGAGCATGTGGGGACCAGGCAAGCAGAAAACGAAAAAACGAAAGGAAATGGCAAGAGAGGTGAAAACAGGGAGCGCCGGCTCGGCCGGGCAGCATCAGGCCGCAATGGCCTCGCGTACCGCGCTGAGCTGGCGCCGCGAAACCGCCAGCAGCTCGTCAATGCCGTTGAGCCGCACCGCCCATCCCTCACCCTCCTCGGGGTCGAAATGTTTCTCAAGCGCGCGCACCGCATGCCGTGCGATCAGCGCGTTGCGGTGTATGCGCATGAAACGCGCCGCGTGGCGCTCCTCCAGCTCGCTCAGCGAGCCATCCAGGATGTAGCTGCGACCGACGGTGCGCACGGTGATGTACTTGAGCTCGGCCTTGAAATAAATCACCTCGGCCAGCGGCACGCGCTCGGTACGGCCACGATCCTGGATGATGAGCATTTCCTCGGCGAGCGGCTGGCCTGGATGCGCGGCCTGCGCCAGGCGCTCCACCTTTTGCAGCGCCTGCTGCAGACGCTCCAGGCGCACGGGTTTGGTCAGGTAGTCGACGGCCTCCAGCTCGAAAGCCTGCACCGCATGCTCCGAGTGGGCCGTGACAAACACGACGGCAGGCTTTCGCGGCAGCTGGGCGATCATCTGCGCCAGTGCAATGCCATCCGCGCCCGGCATGCGGATGTCCAGCAGCACCGCGTCAAAGGCTTCGCGCTGCAGTACCCTCATGGCCTCCGCCGCATCGGCCGCCTCCGCGCAGGCCGCCGCCGCCGGCGCCGTGCAGTCACCCAGCAGGGTACGCAGGCGCGACCGCGCCAGCGCTTCGTCATCGACCACCAGTACCTTGAGTTTCATGCCGGAATCTCCATGCGTACCTGAAATATGCCGTCCTTGAAGACAGTCTTGAATTTCGCTTCGACATCATGCAGCAGGATCAGCCGATCACGCACGTTGGCCAGCGCCAGGCCGTGCCCGCGCTCGCCGGCGCCGGCCGGGGTCGAGTTGATGACCTTGATCACCACCGTGCTGCCGCGCTTGAGGGTGGAAATCCGCAGTTGCGCGCCGGTGGCGCTGGGCTCCACGCCATGCTTGACGGCGTTTTCCACCAGCGGTTGCAGCAACAGCGGCGGCAATTTGGCCTGGTCCGCGTTAGCGTCCAGGCTCCACTGCACCTGCAGGCGCTCGCCAAAGCGCACCTGCTCAATGGCCAGGTAGCGCTGGGCCAGCGCAATTTCCTGGCCCAGGGTGACCGATTCGGCAGGATCCGCCAGCGCATGGCGGAACAGTTCGCTCAAGTCCTCCAGCACGGCCTCGGCTTTGGCCGGCTCGGCGCGCACCAGCGCAATCGCGCTGTTGAGGGTGTTGAACAGGAAGTGAGGACGTATGCGCGACTGCAGTTCGGCCAGGCGCGCTGCAGTGGCCGCCGGCGTGCGCGCCTTGGCACGCCAGTACAGGCCCGCCAGCAGCATGGCCGAGAGCAGCCCGCCCGCCGCCGCGCTGGCCCACCAGGGCGGCCGCATCAGCATCCCCATGACCGAGAGCAGACCGCAGCCGTAGAGGCCCGCGACCGCACCCAACAACACGCCGACTGCCCATTGCAGCCAGAGCCTGAGGCGGTTCAGCCGCGACTTGAGGGCGCAGGCCAGAATCAGCCAGGCCATCGTGGCCGGCAGCACCGCGCCGGTCAGCAAGGCAAAGCGCAGCAGCCACTGGATGGCGTTGTCGGCGTCAAACATGGCCGTCACAACCACCATGACCTCGGCAAACAGCACTGCCCGCAGCACCACCCCGACCTGGCAGGCGTCGAACATGCCCGCGCGTGCGCTGCCCCGCCGCGCCGGCTCTTCGTCAATGGAGATGACGCTGCCCATCAAGGTGGATTCCCCGAAATTGTGCGGATTAGGCGAAGGCTTCATGGCGTGCGTGCATGGATATCGGGGAAAGGCCGGGAGCGCCCCCTTGGCGGCTTGGACAGATGGATAAAATCACCGTGATGCCGAGTATTGCACCGGTCGCGCCCCACGCAACCCCGCGGTGGCGGCCTGGAAGACAATAAAAGCCATCGCCGGCCTCTGGTTGCCCAGAATAGCGCATCCGGGGCCCCGAATCCACGGCCCGGCACGGCCGGCAACGTGACCGCCATCCAATGAAAGCCTGACGTGAACCAATTCGACAAAAAGTCCCAAGCCTGGTCTGCCCTCTTTTCCGAGCCCATGAGCGACCTGGTCAAGCGCTACACGTCCAGCGTATTCTTCGACAAACGCCTGTGGCAGGCCGACATCGCCGGCTCGCTGGCCCACGCCGAGATGCTGGCCGCGCAGAAAATCATCCCCGCGGCCGACTATGCCGACATCCAGAAGGGCATGGCGCAGATCACCTCGGAAATCGAATCCGGCGCCTTCGAGTGGAAGCTGGACCTCGAGGACGTGCACTTCAACATCGAGGCGCGCCTGACCCAACTGGTCGGCGATGCCGGCAAGCGCCTGCACACCGGCCGCAGCCGCAACGACCAGGTCGCCACCGACGTGCGCCTGTGGCTGCGCGGCGAGATCGACCTGATCGGCGGGCTGCTGACCGACCTGCAAAAAGCCCTGGTCGACATTGCCGAGAAAAACGCCGAGGTCATACTGCCGGGCTTTACCCACCTGCAGGTGGCCCAGCCCGTGAGCTTCGGCCACCACATGCTGGCCTATGTCGAAATGTTCAGCCGCGACGCCGAGCGCATGCGCGAGATCAGGAAGCGCGTGAACCGCCTGCCGCTGGGCGCCGCCGCGCTGGCCGGCACCAGCTACCCGCTGGACCGCGAACGCGCCGCCAAGACCCTGGGCATGGTCGATGAGGACGGCAAGCCCCAAGTGTGCCAGAACAGCCTGGACGCGGTCAGCGACCGCGACTTCGCCATCGAGTTCACGGCCGCCGCCTCGCTGTCCATGGTGCACATCAGCCGCATGAGCGAGGAGCTGATCTTGTGGATGAGCCAGAACTTCGGCTTTATCCACATCCCCGACCGCTTCACCACCGGCTCGTCCATCATGCCGCAGAAGAAAAACCCCGACGTGCCCGAACTCGCGCGCGGCAAGACCGGCCGCGTGGTCGGCCACCTGATGGGCCTGATCACCCTGATGAAGGGCCAGCCCCTGGCCTACAACAAGGACAACCAGGAAGACAAGGAGCCGCTGTTCGACACCGTCGACACGCTCAAAGACACGCTGCGCATCTTCGCCGAGATGGTGGCCGGCATCACCGTCAAGCCCGAGGCCATGGAGCAGGCCGCGCTGCGCGGCTACGCCACCGCCACCGACCTGGCCGACTACCTGGTGAAAAAAGGCATCCCCTTCCGCGACGCCCACGAAACCGTGGCCCATGCCGTGAAGGCCGCCACCACCCATGCGGTGGACCTGTCCGAGCTGCCGCTGGCCGTGCTGCAGGAATTCAACCCCAAGATCGAAAAAGACGTCTACGATGCCTTAAGCCTGCGCGGCTCGCTCAACGCCCGCAACATCCTGGGCGGCACGGCGCCGGCCCAGGTCAAGGCGCAGATCGCCCGGCACCGCGCGCGGCTGGGCTGAGCTGACGCACCGGCGGAGGCATGTTTTACGCAATTCCGCTGGAAAACCGGCCGACCTGGCGCAACCCGCCATGGCTGACGATTTTGCTGATCCTCGTGAACATGGCGGTGTTCTGGGGGCCGCAACGCGCCGAAGAAAATGCCCAGAAAAAAGCCGCGGCGTTTTATCTTTCGAGCAGCCTGCCGGCGCTGGAGCTGCCGGCCTTCGTCGGCTGGCTTGAAGAGACCGCATCCCCGCGCGCGCCGGCGGCCAGGCGTATGCTGCAGCAGCGCCGCTACGGCGCGCTGCTCGACGGCCTGGAACACGAAAAAGACTTCCTGGCGCGCTTGCACGGCGGCCTGGTCATCCGGCCCGGGCAAGCGGCCCATGCACAGTGGGAGCAGGACCGGCGCCGCTACGAAGCCTTGCAGCCGGCCCCGTTCACCACCCGCTGGGCCCAGGACAACACCAAGGACGCGCCGTTTCGCCCCGTGACCTGGATCACCGCGGCCTTTCTGCACGCCGACACCAGCCACCTGATCGGCAACATGGTGTTCCTCTTCCTGTTTGGTTTTTCCGTCGAACTCGCGCTGGGCCGCGGCCTCTACCTGGCGTTTTACCTCGCGGGGGCGCTCGGTGCCTCGTTGCTGGCGGGCTGGGCTTATGCCGGGCAAGGCGGGTACGGCCTGGGCGCCTCGGGTGCGATCTCGGCCCTGATGGGCATGTATGCCGTGATGTACCGCCTGCGCCGCATCCGCTTTTTTTACCAGCTGTTTTTCTATTTCAATTACGTCACGGCGCCCGCGCTGCTGCTGTTGCCGGCCTGGATCGCCAACGAGATGCTGCAGCACCTGATAGGCGGCAAGGGCGTGGCCTATATGGCGCACCTGGGCGGGCTGCTCACGGGCGCGCTGCTGATGGCCGCGGCCATGCGCTGGCGCAAACTCACGCCGCCGCCCGCGGCCGCCGAGCGCACCAGCAACGGTTTCGAGCAGCATGTTGCCGAGGCCAAACGGCTGGCGGCCGAAATGAAATTCGACGCCGCCTGCACGCAATGGCGTGCCGCGGCGAAACTGCGGCCCGCCGACGGCGAAGTGCTGCGCGCCTGGTTCAACACCGCGCGGCTGCAGCCGGCGGGCGAAGACTTCCACCGTGCCGCGCAGCGCATCTTCCGCCTGGGCCCCAGCGACGACGCCACGCTGGAACTGCAGCATGCCAGCTACCGGACTTACCTCGACCAGGCCAAACCCGGCGCGCGGCTCAAGCCCGACGACATGGCGCGGCTGGCGCGCCGCTTCACGCGCGCCCGCCAGTTCGACGACGCCGACAAGCTGTGCCGTGCCCTGCTCAAAAGCGCCCCGGAACATTCCGGGCTTGCCGACACGCTGGGCATCTGCGCCCAGGGCTGGCTGCGCGCGGGACAGCGCGAGCGCGCCCTCTATTGGCTGCCGCACCTGCAGCGGCTGGCGCCCAACGACATGGCCACGCGCGCGCTCGCGCAGGCCTGAGCCACCGCTTCAGCCGCGTCAGGCCGCCGTCTGGTCGCGCAGCAGCCAGCGTACCTCGCGCGTCGGCTCGCTGTCGGGGTAGCGCTCCTCCAGCATGGCCAGCACCGGGCGCGCCAGGTCGGGGCGGTTCATGCCCTGGGTCAGCACCCGAGCGATGAGTTCATAAGCCTGCGGAATCGCATCGTGGCCGCGAAAGCGCTTGTCAAAGCTGCGCAGCGCGGCCAGCGCCGCCTGGGCGTCGCCGGCGCGCCAGGCGGCGCGGGCCAGGGCCAAAGTCTGCCCGGCATCCTCGATGGCAAAGGCCGGTTCGCGGGCGCGGCAGTCCTGCCAGGCCTTGAGTGCCTCGGCCCCCAGCTCCTGCTGCAGCAGCAGCGCGATAAAACGCTTCGCGTGCTCCAGCAGCACCGGCGTCTTGTCGGTCATCAACAGCACGCGGTGGTAGCGCCGCAGCGCGGCGACGTCGTTGGGCCGCAGGCGCTGGTCTTCGTAGGCGATATTCAGCGCGGCGGGAACATCGCCGTCGGTCACCAGCTCGGCGACCAGCGCGTCGGTTTCCTGGCGCGCGATCTGTTCGGGGCTGCGCCGCTCGGGCGGCACTTCGTCCGCCCCCGCACCCGGCAGCAAGTCGATGTCCAGCCCCTCATGGTGCTGGTACATCACATAACCAAGCAAGCTGGCCATGACCCAGCCGAAATAGATAAAGGCAAAATTGAACAGCGGCACCAGCAGCCAGAGGCTGACCAGGGGCAGCAGCAGCGCCAGCGCGACCTGCGCACCGCTGCCCAGCAAAAACAGGAACAGGCACAGCGCGAGATAAGGCGCGCCCAGGACACGCACAACCTGCCAGAGCGCGGCCGGGTTCAGTGAGCGCATCGCGCTGCCCGACTGCACCAGGACAATCACGGTCGCCGGGAACAGAAACGACAGCACAAAAGTCGCGGCCGTGGCAAGCTTGGCGTTGACCGACGCCACCAGGCCCAGGACAAAAGCCTGCACGACAAAGACGCCGAACAGCTTCCAGGGCAGGCTGCTCCACTCGTCGTCAAGCCGCGACGGAAAGTCGCTGGCGCGCGAGATGCCGCGCGAACCCAGCACCGCCACCTTGAAGCCGTAGCGGCTCGCCGCCAGCAGGATACCGAGCTCGACAATCAGCCACATGAACACCCGCGGGAGGAAAAAAAGCACCTCCGGCAAAAGGCTGCAGAACGCCAGGAACAGCCCATAGGCCAAAGGCGTCGCCTGGAAGGGGAAAGCAAAGAATTTATTGAGGCGGTGCCAGAACGGCTTGACCGCGGGCTTGCCGGCCGCCATGCCTACAAGGCGCCGTGTGTTGCACCGGACCGCCCTACCTGTATGAACTCTCCCATCTCAGCTCCCGTTGTTGTGCGGTGATTTTAGGGGGTGGGGCTGCGCGGCACCGGCGTGACCGGCCCAACATGCTCTTTTGAGGGCTGCTGCCGCGTCCCCTCCCCCTGGGACAAGGCGCCGCCGCACGGCCCACTGGTTAAGCTCCACCTAAGTCAGTGCATGCATACTTGTACCTTCGGAAGCAAGGTCCCCCAATGCGTTTATTGCTGGTTGAAGACGACGCCATGATCGGCGAAACCGTTTTGCAGGTGCTGCGCGCCGAGCATTACGCGGTCGACTGGGTGCGCGACGGCCGCATGGCCGATGAGGTCCTGCGCAGCGAACACTACGACCTGGTGCTGCTGGACCTGGGCCTGCCGCAGCGCGACGGCCTGGAGGTGCTGCGTGCCCTGCGCGCGCGCCGCGACACCACGCCGGTGCTGGTGGCCACCGCGCGCGACGCGGTCGGCGACCGCATCGCCGGGCTGGATGCCGGCGCCGACGACTACGTTGTCAAACCCTATGACACCGACGAGATGCTGGCGCGCATACGCGCATTGCTGCGCCGCAGCGCCGGCCGCGCCGAGCCGGCCTTCGAGCACAAGGGCGTGAGCCTGAACCCGGCCACGCGCGAAGCCAGCCTCAACGGCCAGCCTGTGACCCTGTCGGCGCGCGAGTGGGCGGTGCTGGAACCCCTGCTGGCCCGCCCCGGCGTGGTGCTCTCGCGCGCCCAGCTCGAGGAAAAACTCTTCAGCTGGAAAGACGACGTCAGCAGCAATGCCGTCGAGGTCTATATCCACGGCGTGCGCAAAAAACTCGGCAACGACATCATCCAGACGGTGCGCGGCCTGGGCTACCTGGTGCCTAAACAATGACCATGAACAGGCCGGTGACCCATTCCTTGAGGAAGCGGCTGCTCTGGTTTGTGCTCGCCGCGATCTTCCTGGCGGCACTGTTGCAGGCGGCCACCGCCTACCGTGGCGCGCTGCAGCAGGCCGATTCGATGTTCGACGAGCACCTGCGGCAGATGGCGCGCTCGCTGCGCAGCGGCGTGCCATTCAACTTCCCGCTGGACGAAGCCGACGCCGACGACCGCTTCGAGGTGTATGTGCAGATCTGGGGCCAGGACGGCACGCAGATCTTTCGCTCCACGCGCTCGGCGCTGCCGCCGCGTGCGGTGCTGGGCTTTTCCGACGTGGAGGCCCATGGCAACCGCTACCGCGTCTACACCCTGCAGACCGCGCTGCAGACGGTGCAGATCGCCCAGGACCTGGACGCGCGCTCGGCCCGCGCGCGCGCGCTGGCGGTGCGCGCCGTGCTGCCTTTTGTGTTCCTGACGCCGCTGCTGATGCTGGCCGTCTGGTGGGTCATCAGCCGCTCGCTGGCGCCGATTGAACGCACCCGGCGCCAGGTGGCGGGCCGGCGCGCCGACGATTTGTCGCCGCTGGCCGCCGAAGGCCTGCCCGACGAGGTGCGGCCCCTGGTGGACGAGCTCAACCTGCTGTTCGGCCGGGTGCGCGGCGCTTTCGAGGCGCAAAAACATTTTGTGGCCGACGCAGCGCACGAGCTGCGCTCGCCGCTGACCGCGCTCAAGCTGCAAGCCCAGGCCCTGCGCCGCAATGGCGGCACGCCCGCCGAACACGAGGCCGGCATCGCCCGGCTCAACCAGGGCATAGACCGGGCGATACGCCTGGTCGAACAGTTGCTGGTGCTGGCCCGCGAGGAAGCCGGCGAAACCGCTGGAGCAACCGGCACGGGCCAGGCCGCGGCCGCCGCGCCCGTGGACCTGCAGGACGTCATCAAGCTCGCCGTGGCCGACGTGCTGCCGCATGCGGTGCACAAACAGATAGATCTGGGCATGGTCGCAGGCCCCGCCCTGCCGCGGCCGCCACAGGTGACGGGCCAGGCCGAGGCCCTGCGCGTGCTGCTGCGCAACCTGCTGGACAACGCCGTCAAGTACACACCGGCTGGCGGCCGGGTCGACGTGTCGCTGGCCCCGCAGGGCGGCGAGACCGTGCTCGCGGTGGAAGACAGCGGCCCCGGCATAGACGAGCAGGACCGCGAACGCGTGTTCGACCGCTTCTTCCGCGCGGCCCAGGAGGGGGACGGCGCCGATGCGGCCCCGCCCACCGGCAGCGGCCTGGGCCTGGCCATCGTCAAGGCGATTGCCGGTCGGCACGGCGCCACGCTGGCGCTGGGCCGCTCCGAACGCCTGGGCGGGCTCAGGGTTGAAGTGCGGTTTCCGGTTGCGCCGGATGCTGGCTCCGCTTAAGCCCCGTCTAAGGCTGCGTCCCCATAGTTGGGTTTATCGGCACCAGGGAGTGCCATCAACCCAAGGAAGCACGCCATGTCATCCACTGCATTGAAGAACACCCGGCTTGTCGCCGCATTGCTGGCCGCGGGCGCCATTGGCGGCGCCGGCGTCGGCGCGATCAACATCCTGCATTCCGCCGCAACGGCCGCCACGCCGCCGGCCATCACGGCACCCGCCACGACCGGCGCGGCCCCCGTCCCCATGGCCCTGCCCGACTTCTCGCAGATCACCGAACGCTACGGCCCGGCCGTGGTCAACATCAGCGTGACCGGCACCACCAAGGTCCGCAATGAAGTCGCCCAAGGTGACGATGATGACGATTCGCCGTTCTCCGGCGACCCCTTTTTCGAGTTCTTCAAACGCTTCCAGCAGGGCCAGGGCCGCCCCGGCGGCCGTAACGGCGCCCCGCAGCAGGAAATGCCCACACGCGGCCAGGGCTCGGGTTTTATCGTCAGCGCCGACGGCATCATCCTGACCAACGCCCATGTGGTGCGTGATGCAAAAGAAGTCACCGTCAAGCTGACCGACCGCCGCGAGTACCGCGCCAAGGTGCTGGGCGCCGACCCCAAGACCGATGTCGCCGTGCTGCGCATCGAAGCCAAAAACCTGCCCGTGGTCACCCTGGGCAAGGTCAGCGAACTCAAGGTCGGCGAATGGGTGCTGGCCATAGGCTCGCCCTTCGGTTTTGAGAACACCGTCACCGCCGGCGTCGTGAGCGCCAAGGGCCGATCCCTGCCCGACGACAGCGCCGTGCCCTTTATCCAGACCGATGTGGCCGTCAACCCCGGCAACTCGGGCGGGCCGCTCTTCAACACGCGCGGCGAGGTGGTGGGCATCAACTCGCAGATCTACACCCGCAGCGGCGGCTACCAGGGCGTGTCCTTCGCGATTCCCATCGACGTGGCGGCCAAGATCAAGAACCAGCTCGTAGCCACCGGCAAGGTCGAGCACGCGCGCCTGGGCGTGGCGGTGCAGGAGGTCAACCAGGCCTTTGCCGACTCCTTCAAGCTCGACAAGCCCGAAGGCGCGCTGGTCTCCAGCGTTGAAAAAGGCGGCCCCGCCGACAAGGCCGGCCTGCAGAGCGGCGACGTGATCCGCCGCGTCAACGGCCAGCCCATCGTCTCCTCCGGCGACCTGCCCGCCCTCATCAGCCTGGCGGCGCCCGGCGACAGCCTCAAGCTCGACGTCTGGCGCCAGGGATCGGCCAAGGAGATCAGCGCCAAACTCGGCAGCGCCGACGACAAAACCGGCCAGGTCGTGGCCAAGAAAGACAGCCCCAACCACGGCAAGCTGGGCCTGGCCCTGCGCCCGCTGCAACCCGATGAAAAGAAGGAGGCCGGCGTCGACAGCGGCCTGGTCGTGGAGCAAGCCAGCGGCCCCTCGGCCCTGGCCGGCGTGCAGCCCGGCGACGTGCTGCTGTCCATCAACGGCGTGCCCGTGAAAAACATAGACCAGGTCCGCGCCACCGTGGCCAAGTCCGAAAAATCCGTGGCCCTGCTGATACAGCGCGGGGACAGCAAGATTTTTGTGCCGGTCAACCTGGGTTAAATCAAACCCCAAGCGCGCGGCCCCTGGCGTGTTGCCCGGGGCCGCTAGCCTTCCTGCCTGAAGGCAAGCCGGGTCCAGGTGACGTCGGCGGCAACATTGCCCGGCAGCAATGACCCGGTCTGGGTATTCAGCACGGCCTTAAGCCCATGCTGGCGCGCAAGCGCCATCGTCTCCTCCCCCGACACCTCAAACATGCGCCGCCCCGAGGGAATGGGCCCGTGCCTGAGCGACAGCAGCATAAGCCCGCCCGGCGCCAGCAGCGACACCAGCCTGGGCATGCCGGCGCGGCGCTCCGCCTCGTCAAGGTGCATCCACACCGCGCTCAGCATGACGACATCAAAGCGCTGCCCACGCGACAGCACAGCATCCAACCCCGGCAAGACATCGTCCAGCCATTCGATCAAGGGCGAAGGGTGAAGCCGCATGGCCGCCGTGCGGAATTCCGCAGTCGGCTCCACAGCCAGGACGCTATGCCCCTGCTCCGCAAACCAGGCCGCATCCACACCTGTCCCCGCCCCTATGTCCAGGATGCGGCTTGGTGTCGTTGGCAAAAGATGCAGCGCGACCTCGTGGCGTTTGCCAAAGGGAATGGATTCGTACTGGGGAATCAAGGCCTCGGCTTGTTCGGCATAGCCTTGGGTGCCTGGGGGGTTGGGACTGCCGCGCGACTCCTCCCAGTGCTGCCGGGTATTCGCCGATATCTCGCAGTCGCAATAGCCGCCATTCTCCTCGCACCAATCAAGCAAGGCCTCTGATTCTGGCTCGGGCAGCTTCATTTCGTCTATCACCCTAAGGGCCGTGCTCAGTCCATGAGTGCAGTGCTGCTGTGCCAAAAATTCGTCGAGCCGATCAAAGAAGCGGACCAGAAGATCGTCCGGGAGAGGAAACAAGGTTCGAGCCTGAGCACGCTGCTGCAATCGCCATTCACGTAACCGGGCTTTCTTATCGGGAGAAGCTGTGTCTTTCATTGCGCTACTCCATGCTTGAATGATTTTTCAGCCTTCAATCTTCACCTTCACCCAATTGCCCGAAATCAGATGTTCACGCCAATGGTAGGTGAACTCGCCATGCGTACGAAGCTGTGCCAGGCTGTAAATATGAAGGGAGGCGGACACAGGTGTTGAAGATGGCCGCCGAACATCGCTCACGACCAGGCGTCGCATGCAATTGCGGATCCGTATTGATCGACCCGACAAAGGCCATACTCACTCCCGCCGCGAGACAGTCAGGCAATGTAGCGCATAAAGTGCACCTGCGACATGCCGCCCCCAATGGATGCGATGCAGGAAGGCCCAGTGCCACAGGGCTTCGCCGGTCTCACCCCTGTCAAACAGCACCAGGCCGGCACGAACGTCCTTGTATGTGTCGAGCAGGTCATCGCCTATGTCACCTGTCCCAGGCTCGTCATCAAGCAAGGGATCCGGGTCGAAGACTTCACGATAGTACCGGCCCGAGAAAGCCGCCAGGTTTGAAGCCGCCTTTCCCAGCGGGCCGGCGGGCAACTCGGGCAAACCGTTATCGTTTTCGGACTCTGTTTTCGGAAGAAGAAGCGCCTCGGCATACAGACGGCAAAGCCAATACGCCGCCTGTCGATCCGTAAGCTCCGAGCCCGAATCTTCACACCACGCGCAGAACGCACGTGCGACTTCTGAAAAATCATCCAAGTGTGTCATGCTGGTTTTCATACATTCAAAGGTGGAGCACAGCTTGGCTTAGCCGGGGATCTCAAACGCTTCGACCAGGGCATAGAGCGTACTCAACACCTCAGGCAACTCCGGCTCGCTCTCCAGAACATCTATCCTGTGCCTCACCAGATGGAACTCGGCCTCGGTTCTGATTTTCCCCCGAGCCACAACCTTCCCGAGACGCGCGGTTTCAAGGCGCAGGAATTCGGGATACTCCGCCGCCACCGCATCGTGCAGCGCCTTTGACACCGCCCCACGCCACTGGCTATCCACCTCGCCAACCAAATGCGGCATGTCCCTCAATCCCTGCTCCAGGCCGGAGACGACCTGTGAACTTGTGGGCTTGGCACCTTGTGGACGGGCTTCGGCAACAAAGGTTGGAACCCCGGTGGCGACCAGCGCGAGTTCCCAGGCCTTTTCATCCGGAATGGCGGAAATGGCCTGCGCAAAGCGTGCATAGGCCGCAAGGAGTTTTTCTGATTTTGATGCCACGTTATTTTTCTCGCATCCGCGCTGGCTTGTCAGTTAGGCCACATCTTCGTACACCGCGACGTCCTCACCGAACTGCAGCTCCATCGCCATGCGAATCATCGCAGGCAATGCGAACCAGTATTGCCGCCTGATGGCATCCTTGACAAAGGCCTCGCCAAAAATTTCGCAAAAATATTTGATTTCCCCTGGGGCGAGTCGATCCCGGTCAATGCGGATGAGCTCCCGCCTGTGGCGTTTCATCAGCCGGGTGAAAGCGCCCCGATTCAGGATTCCGAATTTCGCCAACTCCTGAGCGATCTCTTCGTAGGAGTTGATTCCGTAGTCGCTGCACTTTGGAAAAAGGCGAGCCGTTACCTTGTGGATGAGGTCCCCCGACAAGGGCTGCTTGTCGCGGCGGCGCCGGGCGGGTATGTAGCGGGTCAGAAGAATCATGCTTCACCTGACCGAATCTGGATGTCATGCGCGCAATGGTAGCGGCCGTCAGGATCGGAGGCCCTCAACGCGTACACCTTCTCCCATGTGGAATCCCAATCAGCCTCCCTGGTAAGCGCCACACCCGGATAGGGGCCTGAGCCTTGTTTGAAGACGCGCCAGATCGGAAGGTCAGTAGCAGCCGTGGATTCAAAAAATGCATCGGTGAAAGTGGAGAACCAGCCGGAATCCATACCGAGCGACTGATCGGCAAAGCCGGCGAGCCCCACCAGGCCCCACGGGCGGCCGGGCCCGAATCCGTGCTCGCAGTAAGCGATACCCGTGGATGAGCGGACGTGGTCCAGTACAGACCAGCAGGGGTAGGCTTCGTCATCTTCCCCGTAGTTCCACAGTCGCAGAACAGCCTTCGGCGCCACCAACAAGCTTCGGATATGTTGGACAACACGCGCATCGCAAATACCCGCGAGTTCGTTTTCAACCAATGCATGCAAGCTGGCAGGGGGGACTGTCACTCTGAATCTATCCTTGAATCGTCGGGGCCCCTCAGGGCATCGTTTAAACCTGTTTATACGGAACTGCATTCTCATCCAATACCTTGTTTGCCCGCACTTTGTCGCACAAACGCCGCGTTCATTCCTCCAGATCCCCGCATTTCTCAAGCCCCCTGCGTAAAACCGCACCACCCCCGCTATATTCCCCGCATGGCAACGACGAGCACAAACAGCAGCAGAAACCCCGGCGGCCTGATCAGCCGGCTGCTGCGGCGCGGCCGGGAAGAGCGCTTGCCGCAGGCGGCGGGTGGGTTGACCTTCACCATGGTGATGTCCATGGTGCCGCTGCTGGCACTGAGCTTTGCCTTGTTCGCGCGCATACCGGCCCTGCATGCGGCCGGGGATGCGATACGTGAGCACTTGCTGCGCGGCCTGCTGCCGGACGGCATTGCGCGTACGGTGCTCAAGCACCTCGCGCAGTTCGCGGGCAATACGGGCGGCCTCACGCAAGTCGGCTTTGCGCTGCTGCTGGTGTCGGCGCTGGCGCTGCTCATGAGTGTGGAGACCACGCTGAACCGCATATGGCAGGTCAAAAAACCGCGCCCGCTGCTGCGCCGGCTAGGCCTGTACCTCGGCATGCTGCTCACGGGGCCTGTGCTGATAGGCGCCAGCCTGTGGGCCGCGTCCTATCTGGCGGCGGCCTCCAGCGGGCTGCCGGTGGCGCGGCCCGGCTGGCTGCCGCATGCGCTGAACATCGGGCCCATGGTGCTCAGCGCCGCGGGTTTTGCCTGCCTGTTCCGCTTTGTGCCGCACACCGTGGTGCGCTGGCGCGATGCGATTGCGGGCGGGCTGCTGGCCGGTGTCGCTTTCGAACTCGGCAAGCAGGGCTTTGCGATCTACCTTGCCAATGTGCCGACCTACCGCACGATTTACGGTGCCTTCGCGCCGCTGCTGGCTTTCCTGCTGTGGGTCTATTACTCGTGGCTGGTCACGCTGGCCGCGGCGCTGCTCAGCGCCAGCCTACCGCGCGGCGGCTCGCAGGCCACACGGCGGCTTTCGCGTGCTTAGCCCCCGGCAAGGTTTTACGCTTTACCATTGCCGCATGAAAACAACTTACATCCTCGGCGCCATCCTGGCCTGCAGCGTGATCGGAGCCCTGGTCGGCGCCCGCGGCGCCAAGACCGCATTCCTGGTATTGACGGCCCTGCTGTCGCTTTACAGCCTGTTTCGCCTGCTCGGTTAAATACCTGAGGCGGCCCAGCCAAGGGGCGCCGGCCTCCACCCCCCGGCATACCCCGCTGGCCACCAGGCCGGTGACGGCCAGCATGGCCGCAGTGTGAAGCACCAAGGCCGCGAACGCCAGTGCGAGTGGGCCCAGGCCCTCCATCCCCGCCAACGATGCCTCTCCCGCGCACAGCGGCACCAGCGCCGGCACCAGCATCAGGCCCGCGCCCTGCGCGCCGGCCATCATGAAGGACCACAGCGCCAGGCCGGCATGGCCCGCGGGTGCGCGTGCCGCCCTGGGCGCACGGCCCCACAGCTGAAGCACGACACAGGCCGCCAGCAGGCCGCCCGCGAGCATCTGCAATGCAAAGCGGTCCATGGCGACGCCCCACACCACCGCGCCGGCCACCAGCGCAATCGAGGCGACATGCCCCACGGCAACAGGCCACAGCGCCCGCAAGGCCTGCGCGCGGTCGTGTGAACGCAGGCCCCAGGCGGCGGCGCAAGCCCAGCCGTTGGCGGGATTCAGCCCATGCAGGGCACCCATGCCGGCCACCGCCAGCCAGGGCCAAAGGCTTGCCATGGTGTTTTCGCCTACCCTGCCCGCTCAGGCTTTTGCGCCGCAGCACGAAGCCGCTTCGGGCGCGGGCGTGAACACAGCCTGGGACTCGTAGCGGTCGTGGTGGCGCACCCAGTCCATTTTGTAAAAGCCGTCATGCTCGTCGCGGCCCTTGGGCGTGAGGTCCAGCATGTTGTAGGTGCCCATCATCACTTCCACACCGCGGCCGTAGGTGGAATAGGTGTGAAAGACCCGGCCCTCGCCGTCCTTGTAGAACAGGCTGATGCCGGGCGCTTCCTCGGCCGGGAATTCCGTCATGCCGTAGTTGTAGTTGACGGTGCCGTCGACGCGGTCTTGCGGCCTGAAGCTCACATGGAAGTCGTAGTTGAAGTCGCTGCCGTTGGACGACACCCAGGCGAACTGCCAACCCATGCGCCGGCGAAAGCGCTCAATCTCGGGCAGGGTCGCGCGCGACACCGCCACAAAGCTCACATCGCGGTGCTCCAGGTGGATTTGCATACCGGCCGTGTGGTCGGCCATGTAGGAGCAGCTCGGGCAGCCCTGCTCCCAACCCGGGCCGAACATAAAGTGCTGCACCATCAGCTGGCGCCGGCCTTCAAACAGCTCGGCCAGTGAACGTTTGCCTTGGGGCGTGTCGAAGACATAGTTCTTCTCGACATGGACCCAGGGCAAGGCGCGGCGCTCGCGGGCGACCTGGTCGCGCAGGCGCGTCAATTCTTTCTCCTGCGCGAGCAGGGTCTTGCGCTCGGCCAGCCATTGGTCTCTGGGCACAATGGCGTGGTTCACGGTGCTGGTTTGTGTGATGGGTGTATTCATGGTGCTCTCCTTGGCTCGATGAGCCGTTTGCGTGGGTCAATGCGCTGCCCGACCCGTGCTGGTTCCGGGTGCGCTGTTTGTGGCACTAAGGCCGGGGAAACTCTCAGCGCAGGGGCTCCAGTTGCCTTGCGCGCTGCGTTCTATGCAGCCTTGGGCCGCCGCACGGCGCGGACCTTGCCGCTCTTGCCGCCGCCCGCGTAAAACAGGTCGGCGCCGTCGGACTCCAGCCCGCTGACGCCCACGCCCTGCGGCATTTCGAGCCGCGTGATCACGGCGCCGCTCTGCGGGTCTATGCGGCGTATCTCGCTCTCGTCGCCCTCCCAGGTGCCGTGCCAGAGTTCGCCGTCCACCCAGGTCACGCCGGTGACGAAGCGGTTCGATTCAATCGTGCGCTGGATGGCGCCCGTCTTGGGATCGATCTGGTGGATTTTGCGGTCGCGGTACTGGCCCACCCACAGGCTGCCTTCGGCCCAGGTCAGGCCCGAGTCGCCGCCGCCGCCGGGCGCCGGGATGGTGGCCAGCACCTTGCCGCTGGCCGGGTCTA